>Ga0153956_1003261_pt1 | contig 10676 bp, 8 predicted proteins | sample TSFL040MetaG_FD_104704 | JGI IMG/M metagenome (GOLD analysis project Ga0153956, IMG submission 104704) | Attine ant fungus gardens microbial communities from Florida, USA - TSFL040 MetaG | ecosystem: Host-associated > Fungi > Mycelium > Unclassified | place: USA: Florida, Wekiwa Springs...
CATAGCTCCATCCCCAGAAGCTCTTGTGCGGCTTGTATTCGAGCAGGAAGGCGCAGGCCGGAAACCTCCAGATCCTGCCCATCTTCGAAATGATCGCACTGGAAGAGCCGGTGTGGGAGGATGCTTGTTTGAATCGCGCACACCTGTCGTACGAAGCTGAACCATCATTTGTTCCATCCGGTCCCTTGTCTCGAAAGCGTGATCTCCAGGTAGCGACAGAAACTTAGGTCGGATCATTGGATGCATGCGTCCAGGAGACATCAACGATTGAGAACAGGCGATGCACTCCTCGACCTCGGTTGATGCGTCCTCAATAGGATCGGTAATGAGAAGCGCCGATAGCGGAAGCGACGGGGCTGGATCGATGCTAAATCGCCGAGTAGCTCATTGAGAGGAGCTGATTACTTCCGATATGCCGACTTCGGGAGTTACTCTTATCCTGCCTGTATGATCGGCCACGATGTGAATATTACCGCCTAAAACGAGGAGCAGGTCACGAATTCCATGGTCGCATTTTTTGATGAGACGGCAGTCGCAAAAGATCGACTTTATGCGGATATTGTGAAAGCGCATAACCGATACTTACGCAAAGCACGGCGCTTCACTGAGCACATGTGGACAAGCTCCGGCCAGTTTGTAGACGCTAATGCAAAGGTACGGGCATGGGCAGATGATTTTTACCCGGTTTGGTGGGAACTGTACCTAGCCTACTCCCTTTCCAAGGCTGAAATTTCGCTAGTTCCTACCAAAGAGCACTCTCAAGAGCAAGGCAAAGGGCGACCTGACTTATTTGCGATTAACCCGCGCGTCTGGATTGAAGCGGTAATGCCGCAAGCCAGATCGGGTGCGGATGCGCTCATCGAGCCAATGTCGCAAACAGTGTTCGATATCCCCGCAGATCGATTTGTACTTCGGCTTGCAACCGCACTTAGTGAAAAGTTTGGCAAGGTGTTGCGATACATTGAGCAGGGCACTATCCCAATTTCGGATGCCACAGTCGTTGCAATCTCAGGTGGTCGATTGCCCTTTCATTTTCAGGAATATCCGATTCCAAACATCGTACGTGCATTATGCGGTGTGGGCTTCTTAGGTATAGATATTGATGTACAAAGCCTGCGGAGACTGGAAACTTATATTGAATTCCGCGATCATGTCGACAAAATATCGGGATCTCCGGTCTTAACGGACCTGTTTCTGCGAGAGGAATCTGCACACATAAGCGCAGTGCTTTACAGCTGTGCTGATTGCATGAATTATCCGCGAAAGCCAGGTCTTGAGTTTGTTCTCGTTCACAATCCAAATGCCAGGGTTCCCCTACCAAGCGGTTGGTTGCCAATAGGGGAACAATACTGGATACAAGACGGTGTACTGCGACGGGAAATCGCGAGACCCCAATAATTTAGCTCGCCTTTCGCGGCGGATGTGATCTATAGCTCCCTGATAAACGCATTTCTCGGAAGTTTGGCCGGTTACTCCTGAGAAGACGACTTGTCGGTACTAATCACCGCCGGGCGTTTCGGGCAGTTGCCGATAACCCGACATCCGCACCAAAATCGGACCTACTCTCGGAAGCGATCCGCGTCTTCCTTACGGTTCAGTCCTGTGTAGATCTGAGTAAGATCGAGTTTCCCAGCCTTAAGAAATCCATTTGTCGGAGCCACCAACTTTACTAGCGTTTGGTATCCTCGCAGGGTCTCAGTTTCCGCATCAGCATAGCGCTTTTGTCTGAGGAGTGCCCGGCCGAGCTTTAGATGGGCTATTCCCGTGTTGGTATGGTCCTCGTGGACAGTGTCGACGAAAACCTTCAACGCTTGTCGATACATTTCCTCTGCGCGAGCATAATCTTTCTGCCCCATATATACACTGCCCAGATTCGATAGGCCTACTCCGATAAATTGATGGGCGTTGCCATAGACCTTACGCCATACCTCGAGCGCCTCGCGGAAGTGGGCCTCCGCCTGATCATATGCCTCCTCAACTGACTCCATGTTGCCTAGCTCATTTAGGGCAGATGCCACTGTAGGATGATCGTGCCCATGAATTGTCTGCTGGATGTTCAGGGCTCGCTCCAGCACAGGCTTCGCATCCTGATACTTCTTTTCACGTATCAGCGTGCGCCCTAACGACGTCAAGTCTTCCGCTACCTTCGGATTCTGCGGGCCATACCAGCTCTCGGTGATCGCAAGCGATTGCCGGTATTGCGCTTCTGCTCGATTAAGATTGCCCAACTCAAGCTGGATAGCTCCCAGGTTATTTAAATCTTCGGCAACTTCGGGGTGTTTTTCCCCGTAGAGCGCGCGATGCATCGTAAGCACCTGCTGATTGAGTGATTCCGCAACTGTGTAATGGCCTTGATAGAAGTGCACATTGGCTAGCTCGCGCAAATTCATAGCCGTATCAATATTGGGAGACTCAGTACGCGGTTGAAGAATCAGCGCTTTGCTCAGGACTTCGGCCGCATCAGGGTAACTACCCTTTGCCTCAAGAACGCTCCCCAGCGCAACCATGGCATTTGCCATAACCGGTCTTGCCCCTTCTTCCGCGGATGACGAGATTCCACGACTTACGTCAATTCCTTCTCGAACCAATTGCTCTGCTTCTCCGAACTTTGCTTCATCCATCCGCACCAGGCCCAGTTCAATGAGATTCTGCGCATATTTCCGCGGTTCAAGCTTCTGTTCGGTACGTCTCTGTTTGAGCGAGGCCGACAGCAGTACATCAGCCTGATTGAGATCGCCGAGTCCCCGGTAAATATTCCCAAGGGTCTGCCGCATATCGGCTTGCATGCCAGGATCACCGCTCAGACTGTTCGCTTCAATGCGCCCACGATCCAGAAGCGTTTTAACAAGAAGACTATCTGCAGGTCCTACACTCGGTTCATTGCCACGAAACAGATTCGTTGTGAATTGCTGGATGCGTTCTGTTCTAGCAGCCTCCTTTAGTGCCTCATCGCGCGATTCCCGCAAGCGATATGTAAAAAAGCCGATCAGGCCAACCAGCAGCAGACCAGTGACCGTGCCATAGGCAAGTGGCACACGATGCCGGGCAATGAACTTGCGCAGGCGATACATACCGCCATCGGCCCTTGCCTCGAGCGGGCGCTTTTCAAGAAATGCATTCACGTCGCGCATCATTGCTTCCACCGACGCGTAACGTTGTTCTGGCTCTGTGCGCATCGCGGTCAGAACAAGTGAGTTCAAATCTGCCCACTGGCTACGAGTAATCGTTACAGAAAAACGATCCTGCTTCACGATACTCGAAGGCCTCCTAGGCTCTGCGTGATCCTCAACCGTCTCATCAAATGGCAAGACACCCGTCAACAACTCATAAAGCAAAACGCCCAGCGCATAAACGTCGGTGAAAACTCCAATTGCGCCGCCGCTCTGTTGCTCTGGTGCGGCATATGCCGGTGTCATAGGACGCAGGCCGGTTATCGTCGCGTCCTGTTTGTTCGTCGCCTCGTCGAGATTCTTGGCAATTCCGAAATCCAGCAGTTTTACTTTTTTCTCTACTGTCACCAGAACGTTTGAGGGTTTCAAATCCCGATGAATGATTGCCCGTCCATGGGCGTAAAGTACCGCTTCGCAGACTTCGCGAAATAAAACAAGACACTCTTCTACCGAGCCTCTGTGCATTGACCAATATTCGGTGAGTGATAGACCATCCACGTACTCCATCACAAACCAAGGTGTGCCATCCTTTAGGGCATCTGCATCGTAGAGGCGTGCAATCGCAGGATGATTGAGCTTTGCGAGTGTTCTCTGTTCCAACGCAAACCGCCTGCGCCTTGCTGGTGAGACCCACGCATCGCGCAATAGTTTGATCGCTACTTTGCCTCCGATGTCAGTCCGCTCCGCGAGATAAACAACCCCCATGCCTCCCTCGCCCAGCATGCGCTCAATTCGATAAGGTCCGATCTGTTCTGCATGCCGCCAGTGCCCATCTTCCTCGCCGCCGTTAAGATAAACACCGGCAAGTGAAGCAACATCGCCGTCGAGCATACTGTTCTGCCTTCGATCCTCTTCAAGCATTTCACCAAGATGAACCCGCAACGGCGCGTCCGTTCCGCACAGCTCCTCTAGTACAGCCTGCTGTCGATCTAAAGGAAGCTCTACGACTTGGTGAAAGATCTCTTGTGCCTTCGCCCAAACTTCACGTTCCATAGGAACTCCGGTTTCAACCGATAGCTATGCCAATGCCCGTCGTACTTCGACCGCTAACCATGCCTTCGCTGCGCGCCAATCGCGGAGCGCCGTCGCCTCTGATATTCCCAGTAGGGCGGAGATTTCAGCGGTATTAAGACCACCAAAGAAACGCGCCTCTATCAAAGCAGCCTGCCGGGGCTCTATACGCGCCAATGCATCAAGTGCACAGTCAAGAGCCAGCACCTCCCGATCGTTAGCTGATGTCTGTATGCCCAAATCCAGAGCTTCGTCAAAAGTTACCCGCTGTACTTCTCCGCCACGGATCTGGGTCTGCTTACGTCGTGCGGCATCAACCAGCACCTGTCGCATTGCGTATGCGGCAATCCTTTTGAAGTGTTCGGGTGAGGCGACCGCCAATTCAGGTGTCCGAGCTAACTTCATCCAGGCTTCGTTCACAAGCGCAGTTGGTGTAAGGCTCGCATGCGGATCGCTGCGCCGTACACTGCGAGCCAGGCGCCTGAGTTCCTCATACACCAAGCTGAATACTGCATCCAGTGAGCGCCGCTCTTCATCCTGATGCCCAGAAACATTCCCTGCGAGGTCACGCGAGACCTCACTCAGAAAAAAATCAGAGCTCATGACGGTTTTCCAGTCCCTTTCACGCAATGGATCAATGAAGCTACAAAACCTAAAACAGGGGGGTGCTCATGATCGTACTCGGAAATCTTTCGTGCAGGCAATTTCGTTTGCGATTTTCCCCGCTAAAATTTGTATTCCTGCTGATTGGGTCGCTCCTTCCCGCACTTCTGGGGTGCCGAACTTCGATCAATGGCACATATCGCGGTGAAACCTCCAGTCGCGTCATTGAGTTCAGATCGGCCAGCGCATACATCAGCGAAGGAGGCTCTACCCAGGCCGTTCCTTACGAAGTCTCTGCAGATCGCATCGTTCTCAAAATGCCATTCATGAATATTGTGCTGCGCCGTATGCCCGATGGTTCGCTCTCCGGGATGGGAGAAACCATGGTCAGGGTGGAAGACATTAGGGGCTCTTTGGTTGGCAACTATGAGAGTTCGGGAGGTGAGTATCAGCTTAGACTGAGCGCCCAGGGGCATGCTGTGTACACCCGGCTGGGACGCTCCATCGATGGCAGCTACAGCATGGAAGGCAACATTCTCACGCTTCACCAGGGAACGATTCGTATCTCGATAGAACGTCGTCCCGACGGATCCCTCGAAACACCAGATGCCGTACTGAAGAAACAGAGTTGACCTCAGCACCGAATCACACCAGAGCAGTACCGGCAACCAAATCAACGTTGTACGAACCGTAAGGAGATGTGACATGGTATTGCCAAAGCTTTCCCATCAGCAGGTGATAGGTGCCCTGCGCGCAACAGGCTCAACCGACCCCGATGTTCTCTTCGCCAAAAAGGAAGAGTTACTCGCCGAAACAAAGCGCCTCAAACTGCTTACGATTGCGCCACTTATCGCAGGGACCATCCTTACCGTGTCGATCGTGGGCTCCATTGTGGGCATTCCCATGCTTTTCTTCGGCTTCTCAGTGCGAAAGTCTTACAAGCACAACATTTCCGTCACCGACGAAGCGTTAGCGGAGTACATGAATTCGGTGGCTCCAGCCGCGAAAGCCTAGCCCTATCTTGTTCCAGGAGTGATTGACATGAACCTGCATCGCTTTGCATCTCGCTTTCTTCTTCCCGTATTCTTCGTACTGATCGCTTGCACTGCTTCCTCTTTATCTGCTGTGGCGCAGGCGCAGACTAAACCACTTGCCTATCTACTCAAGCGTGTTGGCCAGAGTCCTTATGATCTCTGGAAGACGCAGCCACTTCAGCGCCGTCTTGCCGCGCTTCTCGGGCCGGTCGAATACAAAGCATTCCTTGGCAATCTCAATCCAGCGACCGACCTCACTTTGCAGGAAGGTATCCTGTATGTCACCGGAAACGCACCTCATCGCGGTACAGAAGAAGAAGCCGTTCTCCTTATCGATCCGGAGAAAGATTCTATCGAGGTGTTCCTCCTGCACAAGGGCTCCACCGTGCGCGGCTGGGCCGAAAACAATCGCATCGTTGCTATTCCCAAAGATGTCCAGGAGACCCTCAACCGTTGGCCAAAGGCTCAACTTGTACAAGCGCTTGCCTCCATGCGTCAGTCCGCATCCTCCGCAGCTCCGCGTGCACCTGGTAACGGACCTGCCGCAGCCACCTTTACCCCAACGCCAAAGATCTGTCAGCCCGGAACAGCCTGCGATGAAACGAACAACCTGGCCGCAACTATTGTCGACTTTCGCACCAGTGCCACGGACCGCTACAAGATTGTTACCGAAACGGTTCGCTTCACGAACAAACTCAATCGCCCTCTCATTTTGGGGTTGGTTCGTGACTCAGGAGTAGCTCTTGATGATCAAGGAAACAGGTACGTCATTGGGTCTGAGAATAACGTTCGCGGTATCGGATTAATCGCTAACAACAGCTTCGATTCAAAATTTACCTTGCAGGCCGGTGAAAGCGCTGATGCGCGCATCGAGCTTGTTCTTGCGATGGGGCGCAACATTATTTACGGAACGTCGTGGGATACGAACATCACTGTACGTGAGATTGATCCCGTTGGCGTGGGTCAGTACCGCATGGGACGAGAGAGCGAACTGCGTTTTGCCAACCTTGCTAATCGCATGTCTGCAAGAACTGCAGGGACAGCAATTGAAGGAAATCCTGCCGCTTCGGCGGTCGCGACTGGTACGGCGGCTCCCGCGGCACTCCCAGACGCCTGCAATGGAGCACCTCGCTGCTACAGCACCGGTTTATTTTCCGCAACCATCAACTCGATGACTGCCAGTTCGGTGGGTAACTTCCACGATCATCTCTTGCGTGTTGAAATCAAATTCCGCAACATGACGAGCCAGCCTTTGATTCTTGCGTATGGGGCTACCACTTCCAATGCGATCGACAATTTAGGAAACCAGTACTACTGGGGACACGCCGGTACACATGATGTCAGTGCGCAAGGTATCGGAATCTCCGAAAGCCAAAAAGCTAATCCTCAGTTTGTCCTGCAGCCTGGCGAAACCCGAAACGCTGTCTTTCAAGTTATTCGTTACCGTCCTGGCAATGCACAGATCGGAACGTCCTTCACTTACAGCGTAACGATCAAACAATTGGAGATTCTTCCCAGTCAGCAGATTCATGAAATCCGGGACTTTAGCATGACTTACCCAGACCTCACTCCGACCGGCGGGCTAACAGCACCGAACGTTCAGAACATCAACGATTCCATCAAAAAGCTAGGGAGCATTTTCGGTAAGAAACGTTAGAAGTATCGTGGTTTTTGAATTGTATTTGGCCACAGAGTTCATCGCACTCACTATCAAACTGTTTTGATTCGGTGCCCTCGCAACCTCAGTTCCGAGAACCCGACTTTGCGGAAACTTGATTGGTGAGCCACGGTCATAATTTAGAAGAAGCAAGCTGATGCCAGAGGTATGAAGGGAAAATGGTTTCGGTTTTGAATATCGGCTTACCAATCGGTCCGCCTTAGCTCACAGGAGAGAGGACAAAGAGATTGCTCTGCGATTAGCCGATATCCAACAGCGGATGCTCAAATACTCGCCTGGTGAGGTTCGTCTGCTTCCTTGAAAGCGGTGTTTTCGGAACCCGCGTGGATAGGTCTTGAGAAAAGCTCTTCTGCGAAGTTTGTTGGATCACTTCCCACAAGCCGACTTACAGGGACTAACAGATATCACGAATTTGAGGGCACGCAGGCGACGAGCATCGTAGTCGCTTGCGTGGGAGACGAGCGTCCTCGAGTTTGAAGTGGAAGAGAAACCCGTAGCGTTGAGGAGATTTACCTGGCCGGGTGTTAACACTAGACGGCATAAATCAGGACTGATCCGCGCTACGATGTGGTGTCCGCCGTGGGGTTTCGAGTACGATGAATCCCGTCATGGTGTCAGATCCACATCTCGTCAGGAGTGAGGTTCTGGCGTACTTCGACCATATTCAGATCTATTTGCTACTGGGCGCTGCCTTTCTGACCTTCGGAGTTCTGTCCGGGGCATTCATGTTGCTGCGCCGGCGCACAGATCCTCTTCTCCTATGGTTCAGTCTCTTTTCCGGTCTCTACGGCTTGCACCTCATTCTGGACTATCAGCTTTTGTGGTGGCTCAATCTTCGCCCTGAATTCTTCCTGCGAAGCGTAATCGCGCTTGAACTGCTTGTTCCCCTCCCTGCTTTCTTCTTTTTCAGAGCTCTCGATCTTCTTGGCCGTCCCGGCCGTATTCTCGCGGCTATCATCTCGCCGATCGTTATATGCCTGGCGCTTGCGACGCTCATCGTTGGCCCCCGTTTCCGGATACCGAACCATGTGGTTTTGGTTATCGCACTGCTTGTCTTCATCATGGTGCTTTTTCGTAGCCGGTCTGACTCCTCCGAAGCCCGGCTTCTTCGATCTGGCCTCATGGCGTTTATCGCATGTGCCCTGTACGACCACATCACCGGAATTATTGGCCACTACTACCATGACGTTGAGCCCTTTGGCTTTCTAATCCTCATCGGATGTCTCGGCGTTGTTGCGGCACGACGGACCTTCGCTCAGGAGCAGGCCCTGGGGCTGATTCAGCAGGAACTAGAGATAGCGCGCAGGATTCAGTTCTCCATTCTGCCGACAAAACTACCGAACCCGGCTTGCTTCCGGGTCGCTGCTCGCTACATGCCGATGACCTCCGTAGCGGGGGATTTTTATGACTTCATCCTTCCTGACGACCAGCATGCGGGCATTCTGATGGCGGATGTCTCTGGGCACGGAGTTCCCGCTGCGCTGATTGCTTCCATGGTGAAGCTGGCGGCCGCGGCCCAGGTCGATAACGCTGCACGGCCCGCAGAGTTTCTGCACGGCATGAATGCCGCGCTCTGCGGAAACACTCAAAGCCAGTTCGTTACGGCCGCTTATGCATACCTGAGCGCATCCTCTGGGGTTCTCTCCTACGCCGCCGCGGCGCATCCGGCGATGCTCGTGCTGCGTAATGAAGAAATATTCAGGATTTCTGAAAACGGTCTTATGCTCGGTGCCTTTCCTTTCGCCACCTATCAGGCGATTTCGTATCCTCTGCTCCCGGGCGATCGCCTTATGCTGTATACCGACGGCATCCTGGAAGCCACGGATGTCACCGGCGAGGAGTTCGGCGACGATCGCCTCACCGCCCTCGTGAAGGAGACGGTTGGGATGGATGAGAATAAGGCCGCAGACCTGCTCATCAGCCGTATCCAGCAATGGTCACCGTCTCAAAACGACGATCTTACGGTACTCATCTGTGACTACAAGGGCGGGACTGATGGTGTTACCACATGCCTCTGATTATGCTTCCCGGCATCCTCTTTCTCCTCGTAGCTTTTCTTCCCTGCATTGCGAGCGCGCAGGAAACACCGCAGAATGACTATCACCAGCATTTGCTTAGTCCGGCTGTCGCCAGGCTTGCCGGAACCCCAAAAACGTTTCTTGCAAGAGACCTGATCGCACAAATGGACCTAATTGGTATCCGGCGCAGCCTCGTCCTCTCGCTCGCATATCAGTTTGGAAATCCGCACCGTCCGCTGGTGGTACATGAGTACGCTAAGGTCAAGGCCGAAAATGACTGGACCGCCGATCAGGTGAAAGCCTACCCCACCCGCCTGATCGCGGCTTGCGGAGTCGACCCGCTGAGGGACTACGCTCTCCATGAGATTGATCGCTGCTCGCGCAATCCGTATCTACGATCCGCGCTCAAACTTCATTTTGGAAACTCGGATGTAGACCTCGATAACGCAGACCATGTCGAGAAGCTGCGTCAGGTCTTCCGAGCTGCCGACACCCGCAGGATGGCCGTCATCGTACACATGCACGCAAACGTAAACTTCCACCGGCCTTACGGAAGACGAGAAGCCGAAGTATTTCTTAACGAAGTCCTGCCTGCAGCTCCCCACAGCATCATCCAGATTGCACATCTCGCCGGGAGTGGCGGCTTCGATGACCCGGAAACGCAGGCTGCGCTCTCCGTCTTTATAGATGCTCTCACTCATCACGACGCAAGAGTCTCGCATGTGTACTTCGATATCTCGGGCGTAGCTGGACTGGGAAAATGGGAGACCAGGAAAGAGCAGATCGCTTCAAGCATCCGAGCGATTGGTTTGAACCGGATTCTCTTTGGCAGTGACGGAGCATGGACTGGCTTCACGCCCGAGAAGGCCGTAGCTGCTTTCCGCAAACTTCCGCTCACTGAACAGGAATTTCACACTATAGATACCAACATTCCTCCCTACCTTGCTGTGAGCGGGCCTTAGTGATCAAGGACAAGGTGCAAGTTGGAGCGTTCGAGCAAACTGCGCGGGGGCCACGGGTTTCGACGGACTTGTTCGGCCCTAAACAGTCTCTTGACTGGCTATGCTGGCAAGCTTCGAATATGCCCAGAACATCGCGATCACGACGATTACCAATGCAACACTCGTCATCCAAAATGAGGCGTTCCGCATGGATTGTCTGA
>Ga0153956_1003262_pt1 | contig 10670 bp, 6 predicted proteins | sample TSFL040MetaG_FD_104704 | JGI IMG/M metagenome (GOLD analysis project Ga0153956, IMG submission 104704) | Attine ant fungus gardens microbial communities from Florida, USA - TSFL040 MetaG | ecosystem: Host-associated > Fungi > Mycelium > Unclassified | place: USA: Florida, Wekiwa Springs...
CGAGCCGCAGGAGACGCCGTTCGGCTCACTGGTCAGCGCGCCGTTCGCATCGAGCTTCATTTTCGGCACGACGAACAGCGACACGCCCTTGATCCCGGCAGGCGCGCCTTCGATGCGCGCCAGCACCAGATGCACGATATTTTCAGTGAGATCCTGCTCGCCGCCGGAAATGAAAATCTTGGTGCCGGAAATCTTGTAGGTCCCGTCAGGCTGCTTCACCGCCTTGGTGCGCATCAGGCCGAGGTCGGTGCCGCACTGCGGCTCGGTGAGATTCATGGTGCCGGCCCATTTGCCGGTCATCATGTTCGGCACGAAGGTTTTCTTCTGCGCGTCGGAGCCGTGAACCAGAAGCGCGGCCATCGCGCCCATGGTCAGGCCGCCATACATCGAGAAGGCCATGTTGGCCGAGATCATGAACTCGTTGACGGTTTGAGATAGCGTCACCGGCAGACCCTGACCGCCGAACTCCACAGGGCCAGCCAAACTGAGCCAGCCGCCGTCCGCCATCTGTTTGAAAGCTTCCTTGAATCCGGCGGGCGTGGTGACGCGGCCGTCGTCATGGCGCGTGCAGCCTTCGAGATCGCCGGAGTGGTTCAGCGGCTGCAGCACCTTCTCGGCGAACTTGGCCGCTTCGTCGAAAATCGCCGCGCGCACATCGGCCGTCGCATCGCTGAAGCCCGGCAGATTGTTGTAGCGATCGATCTGAAAGACATCGTTGAGAAGGAAGGCGACATCTTCGACAGGCGCTTTGTAGATCGTCATGGAATGTCTCTCAGTTCACATGGATTCTGAATTTGGGACTTTGAATGGCGTGACTTGAATTGCGCGACATGGCGGCGATCCGGCCGCTCAGCACATGGACCGCCTTCGATAACTTCACCATGACATTGAAATGAGCGACGCGCGCCGTCAGCGGCGAGGCTCGCCCCGTTCAAAGCAGGTTCAGGCATCCATACACCTCTGTACGGAGCCTAGCGCGCGGCCTCTTTTTGTGTCAATACACTTGTGTATGGTGGAAGCGTCTACAGACTCCTCGAAAGACCGCCTGTCCCGCGAGCAATGGATTGCTCACGGATTGCGGACGCTCGCCCGGCAGGGCGCTGCGGCCCTCAAAACCGGCATGCTGGCCGAAGGATTGCAGGTTTCGCGCGGCAGCTTCTACTGGCACTTTGAAAGCATTGCCGATTTCCGCGCTCAATTGCTGGCGACCTGGCAGGAGCGCGCAACCGACGGCGTGATCCGCGAGATCGATTCCTCGATCACCGGGCCCGCGCGGCTGACCTATCTGATGAAGCTGGCCTTTAACGAGGATCGGAGCCTCGACCGCGCCTTCCGCGCCTGGGCGGCCTCGGATGCCGATGCCGCCAAGGTCGTCGCGACCGTGGACGCCGGGCGCGTGGCCTATATCGCCAAGCTCCTGCGCGAATCCGGAGTCGACGCGAAGGCCTCGATGCCCCGCGCCGAGTTCATTTACTGGGCCTATATCGGCCAGTCGTCAGTGATGAATTCCGCTCACTGCACGATCACGGAAGCGGATCTCGGCGATCTTAGCGGCCTGTTTTCCCGGCCATCCTCGAGCTGACGGCTTAGCCGGATTAATAATAACGAAGCCAGCGGCGTTTCATTAACCCGGTATTTACCGTAACGGGAAAAAGTCGGGACTGGAAACAGACGTCTCGCGCCGAAATTTGATTGTCTCTTCAAGGGGACGCGAGGGGTCTGAAGCGCCGGCAGGAGCCTGCGCCTTGACCGGACCTAGGCATGACATCGCGCGTATCCTGGAGTGTTGACGGAATCGAGCCATCAGTCCGTGAAAGGGCTGAGGCATCAGCGCGCCGTGCCGGCATGTCCCTGGGAGACTGGCTGAATTCGGCCATCGGCAGTCCGGACCCGGCAGCACGGGAAGCTCACGACGTCTCCGAGATTCACAAGCGGCTGGATTCCATCGCCCGTCAGGTCGAGCAGCTGTCGCGCGGCCCCGGCGCCCAGAAGAACGATCCCGCCGTCGCCCGCCAGCTCAACGACGCCATTTCGCGGCTGGACGCCCGGCTTTCGCAGATTTCCGACGCTCCGCAGCCGAACGCGCCTTACCGGGCTGCATCCACCGCCCGTCCGGCTGCCGCCGCTCCGTCCCAGATCGCCTCGCCCCAGATGTCGCCGATGGATTTCTCCATCGCGGAAATCGTTGCACGGCAGGGCGAACTGGACGCAACACCCCGGCGCTCCGCGCCGCCGCCGGCCGCAGCGCGGATGCCGCCTCCGCCCTTCGTCAACCATGCGCCGCCGATGCAGCCGCAGGCCGACTATTCCGGTCTCGAGCGCCAGTTGTCGCTGCTTACCAGCCAGATCGAAACGCTGCGCCGGCCCGACGCCATCGAACAATCGATCGCCGCGTTCCGCGGCGAACTGGCCGAAATCCGTCAGGCCATCACCGAAGCGCTGCCGCGCCGCGCGATTGAATCTCTCGAAGGCGAAATCCGTTCGCTCGGCCAGCGCATCGACCAGACCCGCTCGAACGGCATCGACAGCACCGCGCTGTCTGGCATCGAACGCGCGCTATCGGACATCTACAGCGAATTGCGCACGCTCAAGCCCGCCGAACAGCTTGCCGGATTCGACGACGCGATCCGCAATCTCGGCGGCAAGATCGATTCCATCGTGCGCTCGAGCACCGATCCGGCCACGGTTCGCCAGCTCGAAGATGCGATCACGGCGCTCAAGGCGATCGTTGCCAACGTCGCGTCGAACGACGCGCTCAACGAACTCGCCAGCCATGTGCAGGCGCTGTCGAACAAGGTCGACCAACTCTCGCACGTCAACGGCAACGGCGACATTCTCGCCGCGCTTGAACAGCGCATCGCGGTCCTGACCACGGCGCTCGAACAGCGTGATCGCGCGCCGATGGGCGACACCGTTTATTTCGACAACGCCGTCCGCACCATCTCTGATCGGCTCGACAATCTCCAGGTCGGCAGCGGCAGCAGCGCGTCGCTGAGCCATGTCGAGCAGCGCGTTCACCACCTGCTCGAACGGCTGGAAATGGCCGAGCCGCGCGGTGGCAACGCCAATCTGGCGCGCGTCGAGGAAGGCCTGTCCGATATCCTGCGCCATCTCGAGCAGCAGCGGACCAATGCGGCGTCGGCCGCTTCTGCCGCGCAGCCGCCGATGGATGGCGAATTCGTCGAAGCCATCAAGCGCGAACTCACCGATCTGCGCTTCAACCAGTCCGAAACCCGCCGTCACACGCAGGACTCGCTCGAAGCCGTGCACAACACGCTCGGTCATGTGGTCGATCGGCTGACCCAGATTGAAGGCGACCTGCGCCAGGCCCGCAGCGCACCCCCCGGCCGCGACAAGGCGCGCGATATTCCCGCGCCCGATCTGCGTCCGCGCGAGAATCATGCACCCGAGCCGCAGCGCGCCGCGACCTCCTTCGCACCGGTGCCACGCCCGGAAATGCCGAATCCGGCTGCGCTGCAGGCCCCGATCGAACGGCCTCAGGCGATGCAGGCCGCGCCGGAGCAGACCGCCCGCGCGCTCGACATCGCCCAGCCGTACACGGACGCGTCCTCGGCACCCGCCGCGCCCGCATCCGTCCGTCCGCCGCCGATGGCGCGCAACCCGATCGATCCCAGCCTTCCGCCGGATCATCCGCTGGAGCCCGGCACGCGCGCGCAATCGGCACGGCCCGGATCGTCGCCGTCCGAACGGATCGCGGCCTCCGAAATCGTGCTGAATGAGATTTCCGGCAATTCGCAAGCGCCCGTCAGCTCGACGAATTTCATCCAGGCGGCGCGACGTGCGGCGCAGGCTGCGGCCGCCGCGCCGCCGGCCAATACCGGCGCGAAGGCGAACCGCGTCACGGCCCTCAACGACGCCGCGCGTAATGCAGCGAAGGCAGCGACCGGCGGCGAATCCGGTATTTCCTCGAAGATTCGCGCTCTGCTGGTCGGCGCCAGCGTGGTCGTGATCGTGCTCGGCACGGTCAAGATGGGCATGAACCTTCTGAGCGGTCGCGACAGCACATCGCAGTCGCTGCCATCCGAAACAACGGTGACGGCGCCACCCGCCTCGCCGTCCACGAATGACAGCGGTCCCCGTTCGGAGATCGCGCCGCCGGCCACTCCGTCCATCACATCGCCGACGCCGCTCGATCGCCAGTCGATGAGCGCGCAGCCTGCTGCACCCGCGCCTTCCGCAGCGGCACCGTTTGAAGCCGCCCCGGTGCCCGCCGCCGCGCCCGCGACGCCCGATGTGACCGGCTCGATCGCAACACCGCGGGAGCGGACGTCCGCACCGGCGCCGCAGGCTGCGAAGAAGGCCAAAGCGCCATTGATTCCCGTCGCGGACAAACTGCCCGACGCGATCGGCAGCATGACGCTGCGCGCCGCCGCGAACAAAGGCGAACCCGGCGCAGCGTTCGAGATCGGCGTGCGTTATGCCGAGGGCCGGGGCGTGGCGCAGGACTACGCGACCGCAGTCACATGGTACGAACGCGCCGCGCGGGGCGGAATCGTGCCCGCGACTTTCCGGCTCGGCACGTTCTACGAGAAGGGTCTCGGCGTCAAAAAGGATGTCGAAGCCGCGCGCAACTACTATCTGCAGGCCGCCGAGAAGGGCAGCGCCAAGGCGATGCACAATCTCGCGGTGCTGGATGCGGATGGCGGCGGCCTCGGCCCGAACTACAAGAGCGCCTCGCAGTGGTTCCGCAAGGCGGCCGAGCGCGGCGTTGCGGACAGCCAGTACAATCTCGCGATCCTCTATGCTCGCGGCATCGGCGTGGATCAGAACCTGGCCGAATCCTACAAGTGGTTCAGCCTTGCGGCCGCGCAGGGCGATGCGGACGCCGCGCGCAAGCGCGACGACGTCGCCAAGCGGCTCGATGCCCAGTCGCTCGCGGCCGCCAAGCTCGCGACCCAGACCTTCGTGGCTGAGCCGCAGCCTGACGATGCCGTCAATGTCGGCGCGCCCGTCGGCGGATGGGATGTCGCGGCAGCGGCGAAGCCCGCGGCAAGGCCTGCTGCAAAATCGGCGGCGACCAAGAGCGCCGCCCGTTAAGATTAACGCGCGAACTGATCACGACAACCACGTCCGGCAATTTCCGCGGGCGCGCTGATTCTTTTAGCCCGATCGCAACCGATTTCGGCTATTCAGAAGCGCGGCGCATGATCCGCGCCGCAGCGGACCGACTGCTGCGAGAGGCTTGAGACGGCCTCGCGCCAACATAAGCGAACGCGCGTGCAACTGTTCCTCCCGATCGCCGACATTCCGGTCAATGTCTTCCTCATCCTGGCGATGGGCGCGGCGGTCGGATTCGTCTCCGGCATGTTCGGAGTCGGCGGCGGCTTCCTGATGACGCCGCTCCTGATCTTCATCGGCATCTCGCCGGCGGTGGCCGTGGCCTCGGTGTCCAGCCACATGGCGGCCTCGTCGTTTTCCGGCGCGCTGTCCTACTGGCGCAAGCGCGCGATCGACCCTGCCCTTGCAATGGTCCTTCTATGCGGCGGCGTACTCGGCACGGCGCTCGGCGTATGGGTCTTCGCGCTGCTGCGCTCCGTCGGCCAACTCGATCTGATCATCGCACTGTCCTACGTCATCCTGCTGACCGCCGTCGGCACGCTGATGTTCATGGAAGGCCTGCGCGCAATGCTCCGCGCGCGGCGGGGCGGAACGGTGATCACCCGCCGCCCCCGCGCTCAAAGCTGGATTCTCGGCCTGCCGCTGAAAATGCGCTTCAAGCGCTCCAAGATCTATCTCTCGGTGATCCCGATCATCGCCATCGGCCTGCTGATCGGCTTTCTCGGCGCGATCATGGGCATCGGCGGAAGCTTCCTGCTGATCCCGATCATGATCTACATCCTGCGCGTGCCGACATCAACCGTGATCGGCACCGCGATGATCCTGACGCTGGTCACGATGGTGATCGCGACATTCCTGCACGCCGTCACCAATCATCTGGTCGATGCGGTTCTGGCGCTGGTGCTGATGATCGGGGGCGTGATCGGCGCGCAGTTCGGCGCGCGGGCGGGACAGCGCATCCGCGGCGAGCATCTGCGCCTTCTGCTCGGACTGCTGATCCTGTCGGTCGGCATTCGCTTCGCCGTCGAACTCGTGATCCAGCCGCAGGAGCTTTATTCCATCCGTGAGCTGGGAGGCGGCGGATGACAGCCAAAGCCCTCCTCGCCGCGCTTCTGATCGCCTTCACAAGGATGGGACCGGCAAGCGCCGAAAACCTGATCGTCTCCGTTTCCAATCACCGTATCACGGTGACGCCGAACTATTCCGGCGAGGAACTGGTGCTGTTCGGCTCGATCGAACGCGGCGGCAAGTCGCGCCCCGAAGGCACCAGCTATGACATCGTCGTCACCGTCAGTGGACCACGCGGCGATGTCGTCACGCGGCGCAAGGAGCGCAAGCTCGGCGTCTGGGTCAATGTCGACTCGCGCGAGTTCATTCAGGTCCCAGGGTATCTCGGCATCTTCGCCAACCGCCCCATCGACAACATCGCATCGCCCGATACCCAGCGCCGCCAGCAGGTCGGACTGGCCAGCTTCTCGCTGCCACAGCGCATGGGACCCGACATCGCCAATGTCGTCGCCAGCGATCCGTTCCGCTCCGCCTTCGTGCGGCTGCGCACGGAGCATGGTCTCTATCGCGAGCAGACCAGCGCGGTGACATTCCTGACACCGACACTCTTCCGGACGGGAATTCCGCTGCCTGCCGAAGTGCCGATCGGCACCTATGATATCGACATCAAGCTGTTCGCAAACGGCGCCTTTGTCGCCAGGACGGGTACCGCCTTCGATATCGTCAAGGTCGGCTTCGAGCAGTTCGTCGCGAATGCCGCGCGCTACCATGGCTTCCTGTACGGACTTGCCACAGCGCTGATGGCGATCATGACGGGCTGGCTCGCCTCGGTGATCTTCCGCCGCGATTAAACGACAAATCCGATTCCCATTGCGATCACGCAGACGGCCATTGCGATGGTCGAAAGCCATCCCAGCCAGTACAGCGGGCCATCGATGGTGAATCTCTTCATCACATCATGGCGGCGAACCATGATCATCAGCAGCACCATGACCGGTACGGCGAGCACGCCGTTGACCACCGCGCTCCAGTCCAGGGCCGAAATCGGACTGATCGGCGTGAAGTTGAGCAGGATGCCGATGCCCGCCGACAGCGCCAGCGCGCCATAGAAGGCTGCCGCCATGCCCGCATCCAGCCGCGCCAGACAACGGCTGTTCAATGCTTCGGTTCCAAGTCTGGCCGGAATGTTGCTGGCAAGCCATGGGATAAATCAAACGAGGTGCAGGCAAAGGCTGCTTAAGCCGGCTTTCAATAACACCGCGACGCGGCGATGGCGTGAACACGGCGATCGCCCATCACATGGGCGGTGAACGCCAAGGTCTGGAAGATCGCGGCGAACGCCACATCGCGGATGCTCAGGCCGCCGGTATACGCGCCGAAAGACGGCATCACCGCGCGTATTCCGTCGCTGGCGAAACAGCGCCGCTCCACCGAACGGCCCCGGGTCGAGACCCGCGCCTTGGGATGAAGATGCCCTGCGATCTCGCCTTCCGCACCGGTCGGCTCATGGCGAAACACGATCGGCCCGATGGCGACCTCATCCGCGACCACGCCGCCAAGATCGCGCGGCAGGGCCGGATCGTGATTGCCGGAAATCCAGATCCAGTCACGCCGGGCCTGCAAAGCAGACAGCGCAGCCCGGTCATCCGGCGACAGACGCTCATGCGCCGTGCGATCATGGAAACTGTCACCGAGCGCGATCACGGTGCGCGGATCCTGGCGCGCGATCACGGCGGCGAGCCGCGCGAGGGTCGCGGCGGTATCGAACGGCGGCAACAACACGCCGCGCTGCGCGAAGCTTGATCCCTTTTCGAGATGAAGATCGGAAACGATCAGCAGCCGTTCGTCTTCCCAGAACAATGCACCGGCAAGGTCCGCCGTGAAGGTCACGCCTGCGACAGTGACCCGTTCTGGCGACAAATCATACGCTGCTCTCTCTTTCGTCATGGCCGGGCTTGTCCCGGCCATCCACGTCTTGGCAACACCCGGAAAGGCGTGGATGCCCGGAACAAATCCGGGTATGACGACATGGATATTTCAAAGCAGAACAAGCTCATTCCTGGTTCCGCGACATCGCCTCTCTCACGAGTTCCTCGGCGGCTTCCGCCAGCAACTCGTCCGACGCCTCGCCATAAACTGCTTCGCGTCCGATTTCCAGCATCACCGGCACCGCCAGCGGCGACACGCGGTCGAGTTCCTTGTAGACAATCCGGCCCTTGATGCGTCCGAGCATATCGCTGAGTCGGCGAATATCCAGCAGTCCCGTCGCGGCGTCCGCCCGCGCGGCCCGCAGCAGGACGTGATCGGGCTGATGCTTGCGCAGCACGTCGTAGACCAGATCGGTGGAGAACAGCACCTGCCGCCGCGACTTCTCCTCGCCGGTGAAGCGGCGCGGGATCAACCCGGAGATCAGCGCGCAGGTCCGGAACGTGCGCTTCATCAGCGCGGATTCGGCGAGCCAGGCTTCAAGATCGTCACCGAGCATGTCGGCATCGAACAGCGCGTCGAGATCGAGACGTCCGTTCCGGATCATCGACGACATATCGCCGAGCGACCACACCGCCAGCGCATATTCGTTGGCGACGAACCCCAGCGGCCGGGCACGGGCACGCTCCAGCCGCCGCGTCAGCAGCATGCCCAACGTCTGATGCGCCAAACGGCCCTCGAACGGGTAGCAGACGAGATAATGCTTGTCGGCGCGTGGAAAGGTTTCCACCACGAGTTCGCGCGGTCCCGGCACGCGCGAGAACGCCACCTGAAACGACAGCCATTCCCGCACCTGATCGGGCAGGCCCTTCCAAGCGCGCTGATCCGCGAGTAGCAGACGCACACGCTCGGCGAGATAGGTGGAGAGCGGAAACTTGCCGCCCATGTAGGACGGCACCTTGGCACTGGCGTCGTTGCTGCGCGAGACGTAAACCTCGTCTTCCATCAGCGCTTCGTAACGCACCACCTCGCCGCCGAACACGAACGTATCGCCGGGCACGAGGCCTTCGATGAAATATTCCTCGATCTGGCCGAGCATGCGCCCGCCGCGCGCGATCGCGCCGGTCGAGCCCGTGCCTTTGCCGCGGCCACGCACCAGTTTCACCTTGAGCATCGGCTCTTCGACGATGGTGCCGACATTGAGGCGATAACTCTGACGCACCTTCGGGTTGGCGACGCGCCATTTGCCGCTCCTGTCCTGCTTGATGCGCGCGAAGCGCTCATAGGTCTTCAGCGCATAGCCGCCGGTGGCGACGAAATCGATCACATCGTCGAAATCACCGCGCGGCAGGTCCGCATAGGGTGCCGCGCTCCGCACCTCCTCATAAAGCGCATCGGCGAAGAACGGCTCGCCGCAGGCGCAGCCGAGCACATGCTGCGCCAGCACGTCGAGCGACCCGGTCCGCTGCGGCGGCGTGTCCTGCGCATTCTCCGCCACCGCATCGATGGCGGCGCGGCATTCCAGCACCTCGAAACGATTCGCGGGCACCATGACGGCACGCGACGGCTCATCGAGGCGATGATTGGCGCGGCCGATCCGTTGCATCAGCCGCGACGCGCCCTTCGGCGCGCCGACATTGATGACGAGATCGATGTCGCCCCAGTCGATGCCGAGATCGAGCGACGAGGTGCAGACCACGCCGCGCAGCCGGCCCGCCGCCATGGCATCTTCGACCTTGCGGCGCTGCGCGACATCGAGCGAGCCGTGATGCAGCGCGATGGCGAGGCCGTCATCGTTGATGCGCCACAGGTCCTGAAACAGCATCTCCGCCTGCGCGCGGGTGTTGACGAACATCAGCGAGGTCTTGTTAGACTTGATCAGATCGTAGATCTCGCCGAGCGCATGGCGCGCCATGTGGCCCGCCCATGGCAACCGCTCCTTTGTATCGAGCATTTCGACAATGGGTGCGGCGCCGGCATCGGCGATGACAAGATCGGCCATGTTCTGCGCGCCGCTCGCCTGTGGCATCAGGTAGCGACGCAGATCGTCCGGCTCCGCAACTGTGGCGGAGAGTCCGACCGTCGTCGCCTGCGGCGCGAGCCGCCATAGCCGCGCGAGGCCGAGCGCAAGCAGATCACCGCGCTTGGACGTCACCAGTGCGTGCAATTCATCGAACACGATACGCTTCAATGACGAGAACAGATACGGCGCATCGTCCGACGACAGCAGCAGGGCGAGTTGTTCCGGCGTGGTGAGCAGGATGTCCGGCGGATATTTGCGCTGGCGCTGCCGTCGCGACACCGGCGTGTCGCCGGTGCGGGTTTCCACGCGGACCGGCAGCTTCATGTCGGCGATCGGACGTTCGAGATTGCGGGCGATGTCCACCGCCAGCGCTTTCAACGGCGAAATGTAGAGTGTGTGGAGGCCGCGGCTGCGGGTCACGCCGCGCCCGGTCGATGTGACTTTCGGCGAGGGCTTGGTGCGCGGTGCGCCCAGTTCCACCAAGGTCGGCAGAAATCCGGCCAGCGTCTTGCCCGCGCCTGTCGGCGCGATCAGCAGCGCCGAGCGGTTGTCCTGCGCCTTCGCCAAAAGATCGAGTTGATGCGCGCGCGGCAACCATCCCCGCGCCGAAAACCAGCGCTGGAACAGTTCGGGA
>Ga0153956_1003263_pt1 | contig 10669 bp, 11 predicted proteins | sample TSFL040MetaG_FD_104704 | JGI IMG/M metagenome (GOLD analysis project Ga0153956, IMG submission 104704) | Attine ant fungus gardens microbial communities from Florida, USA - TSFL040 MetaG | ecosystem: Host-associated > Fungi > Mycelium > Unclassified | place: USA: Florida, Wekiwa Springs...
AGAACCGCAGCACATTCACAACCGCATGAACGGTATCGCTGGGAGCGATTCTGATGGCGCGATATTCAATATCGGCGTGCCCTCCTTCGTCGCCGGCAACGTCGATCCGAAAGGCTTTTTGTTGATATTGCTTTGCCATCGCGACGATGCCGCGGGGCAGCGTCGCCGAGAACAGTAATGTGCGGCGCGTTTCCGGCGTTGTCGCGAGAATGAATTCCATGTCCTCGCGAAAGCCGAGATCCAGCATCTCATCGGCTTCATCGAGGACCACCGCCCTCAAATCCGAAACGTCGAGACGCCCTCGCCGCAAGTGATCACACAATCGTCCCGGCGTTCCGACCACGATATGAGCGCCCGCCGCCAGCTCACGCTGCTCACGACGCGGGTCCATGCCGCCGACACACGACACAACGCGCGCATTTGCATGTTGATAGAGCCACGCAAGCTCACGATGCACCTGCAAGGCAAGCTCGCGTGTCGGCGCGACGATCAGGGCAAGCGGCGCGGCTGCCTGATCGAAATGTTCGGCGTCGCCCAGAAGGTCTTTTGCAATCGCAAGTCCGTAGGCGACGGTTTTGCCGGACCCCGTTTGCGCCGAGACCAGAAGGTCGCGATCAGCAGCGTCGTCCGCGAGCACGGCTGCCTGAACCGGCGTCGGATTGTCGTAATTTCGCTCGCTTAAAGCTTTGGCGAGCGACTTCGGAGGCGATGAAAATGACACGGGATAAAAACCTTGGTTGGCGCTCAGAATACTTCAGCTTCGAGCGGAAAGCCGGAAAGTCAGTGAGCCATTTTCCGCTGACCATCGGATTTATCATGCGTTCCGAAGCGCTCGACCATCGTCGCGCTGGCTTCATTCAGACCCAAAATTTCAACCTGAGCGCCATGCCGCCGGAGCTTCACCACAACATCGTCCAGCGCTCCGATTGCGGTGATGTCCCAGAAATGCGCTCCGCTGACGTCGATCACAACCTTCTTCGGTACATCCTGATAGTCGAAAGAATCGACAAGGCTGTTTGCCGAAGCGAAGAAGACCTGACCGGTGACGATGTACGTGAGTTCATTTCCATCTTCCGACCGCTCCGTCGCGGTGCCAAACAGCCGCGCCACCTTCGCGGCAAAGAAGACGCCGCTCAGAACGACTCCGGTCAAGACGCCCATCGACAGATCACCCGTCGCAACCACGACAATAACGGTAGCCAGCATCACCACGTTCGAGCTGAGCGGATGCGACCGCAGGCTGACGATGGACGACCAGTTGAATGTGCTGATCGAAACCATGATCATCACCGCGACAAGGGCAGCCATGGGAATTTGCTTCACCCAGTCGCCGAGTACGACAATCAGAAACAGCAGAAATAGACCTGCAAGAAACGTCGACAGGCGCGTGCGCGCACCGGCCGTCACGTTGATAACGGACTGCCCAATCATCGCGCAGCCGCCCATTGCTCCGAGAAACCCGGTTACAAAATTTGCAATGCCCTGCCCGGCGCATTCGCGGTTTTTGTTGCTGCCGGTGTCCGTCATGTCATCAACAATAGTCGCGGTGAGCAGCGACTCCAGCAATCCGACCGCTGCCATCGTGAGCGAGTAAGGCAGGATAATCCGCAGGGTTTCGAGCGTAAAAGGCACCTGAGGGATTGCGAAGAACGGCAGGCTTGACGGCAGTTCGCCCATATCGCCCACCGTCCGCAGTTCAAGGCCCGAGAATATCGTGAAGCCGGTCAGAACGATAATGCTCACGAGAGCCGACGGCACAACCTTGGTGAGCAGCGGGAACAGATAGATGATCGCGAGACCGGCCGCGACCATGGCGTAAGTCTGCCATCCGACATGCGTGAGTTGCGGAAGCTGAGCCAGAAAAATCAGGATCGCGAGCGCGTTGACAAAGCCGGTCATGACCGAGCGCGAGACAAACTTCATCAACAGCCCGAGCCGCAACACGCCAGCGAGGATCTGGATCATGCCCATCAGCACCGTTGCGGCGAACAGGTATTGCAGTCCATGGTCCCGCACCAGCGTGGTCATGAGCACAGCCGTCGAAGCGGTCGCCGCGGAGATCATCGCGGGCCTGCCACCGACGATAGCGGTGACGCAGGCGATCGAAAACGAAGCGTAGAGCCCGACCTTCGGATCGACGCCCGCGACAATGGAAAAGCCGATGGCCTCCGGAATCAGCGCCAGTGCAACCAGAAGGCCGGACAGGATTTCGGTCGGGACATTCGCCAACCATTCGCGGCGAAAAGATTGAACAAATTTCATGTGCGGAACCAATATGATGAGCGAGGCAACGGGCCATGCCCTGTTGCCTTTATGCAGATGGCTGCAGATCGCTAGAGTTTCCGGGGGATAGGCGCCCGGCCGAGCCACCCGATCAAATCGGGTCCGACGAAGGATTGATATGCCTTCGCTGCACCGCAATATCAAGCACGATCGACAAGAAAGCCTCAACAGCGGCTGCATTGATGGCGCAAGCGCCATGTCCGCTGTGCCATGTGTGCTTTGCCTTGGAGCGCTCGACGGGCTGCGATCCGCGTCCTTTCGACGCCAAGATGGTCCAGAATTGCAATCGCATCCTTACCGAAGCGTTCGACCGAATAGCCCGCGTTTGAGGCTGCGGACTTTCCATGACCACGCCGATCATAACGAATCACGTGAAACTGCTCCGTCAGCGCAGTCATTTGAGGTTGCCACATTTCAAGCGAGCACCCCATCGAATTCGAGAGCATCAACGATGGCACGTCTTTTCGGCCGTCCACCTGAACATTGATGGCGCAGCCGTCCACATCGATAATTGGATATTGTCCTCGATTAGAAGAATGTCGAAAGGCGTGGAATGCTTGGCATCCGCGCTTCAAGCACCCCACACATTGGGAATCATGTTTGAGGAATATCCGCTCCGGAAGGTATTGGATGTACCGCTGGCCTCGAACGAGTGGCGATTGATCGCGCCGATATTCCCACCATACAGATGAAGGCTGACAGACGGTTTCGACTTCAACCCGTTGGACACCTTGTGAATGTCACCAATCGATGGCGACACCATATCGATCGCTCCAGCTTCCAGCACTTCCAGACTGCCTGTCTCGTGAAGCAGACCATCACCCCACTCATAGCGCTGGGATACTTCCGATCCACGTAAGACACCGATGATGCCCCAAACCGTATGGTCGTGAATTGGTGTTTTTTGACCTGGCCCCCAGACAAAGCTCACCAGCGAAAAACGCTCCAGCGGATCGCAATGCAAAAGATACTGCCGGTAGCTTTTTTCACTTGGCTCGGCGAACTCCGACGGAAGCCATTCATCCTTCGCAAGAAGTTGCTGCATTAATGGGCTGGCCTTGTTGAGGAGATCAGCCTCATCCAACCCTTCGTTCGCCAACAAAGTCATATCGGAGATAAAGTCTCGCAGAGGCTGTATGCTCGTCATTTCGATCTCCATCTTGCTGATCTAGGAATTCATCACCCTCGTTTCATAGCTACGCATGTCACAGTCACTATGAGAAAGCAGCCGAACTCGATGCCCTTTATTGAGAGCAAGAATGCGCAACTGTCCATCTAAATTTGTTTCCAAGCCAACATCGCGTCCCGCATTATAGAACAGCAACAACTATCTTCGCTGGCATGGCATTGCGCTTCATCGTCATCAAAGAAATTTATGTCGTGCGCTCCGCAAGGGTTCCTCTGAACTGCACATTGGTGCACGAGCCAAGAGTATCAATCCAGATTTGTGCACGCTGGCATTCATGTTCAGGCAAAGTTGTTTATCCACTCTTGCAGAAATTCGTCAGGCGTAAAGCGACTAACAGCCTCACTCGAAATTCGCAATTCAATCTGTTCACTACACTCGACCGCCATCGCATCCATTACAAACACACACCTACAAACACACAAGCATCTCGAGATGCGCTCGACGCTCACGACACGGCACCTGCAAATTGACCTGCCCTGGCTTTTTTGGACCAAGCTTTGTGAGAAAGTGAGCTTGGAAAGGAGCTTTGGTTATGCCGAAGAAGAGGTTCAGAGCGGAGCAGATCGTGGTGCTGCTGCGCCAGATTGAAGTATTGAGGTCGCAGGGCAAGGCCGCGCCGATGGCCTGCCGGGAAACCGGAATTTCGCAGCAGAGTTATTATCGCTGGCGGAAGGAATACGGTGGCCTTAAGCTCGATCAGGCGAAACAATGGCGCAAGCACTTCAACACGATCCGACCGCACTCATCTCTGAGCTAGCGGCCGCCGGCGCCGCAAACATCAGCGCCGACACTGCCGCATCTGGATCGGAGCGCAGCGATGCGGTAGTCTCTATCGCGCTGGTCCAAAATATCCGTCAGGTCAGTGTCCATCAATGTTATTCAACAACCTGATGGAAGTTGCTCGTATAGTCAGGAAGTTTATTCAGCCCCCTCGACATCTGCTTTGAAAGGGGAAATTCGGTTACGTTTTTAGGCAGCATTGTAACGTTAAATTATCAGCGTTTAGGCCACCAAGGGACATGAACAAAGCCCACTTCCTATCTGTCGGACTACCGCTTATTTCCGCAATCTTCTCGGTAGCATTCTTTTGTCTCTGGCTACTTCAAAAAAAGCGGCGATATATCCTGAACTGGTCCCTTGCTTTCGCTTGCGGCTTGGTCGGTTCTGGCGTCGGGCTGGCTCGCATGTTTCTCACGGAAGCCGCCCTGTTTTCTTTTGTGGGGAACGGCTTCCTGGTGGGCATGGCATATTTTGCATGTCGTGGTGCAATGATCCGCCATACGGCCCGGCCATTCGATTCCCTGTTACTGCCTATCTACATCACCACGCTGACTGCGGGACTATGGTTCGGATTCGTCAACCCGAGCATCTTTGCTCGCGGCTCCGCAATCAGCTTGGGAGCGGCGGCCATGCTTGCCATAGCCGCATGGAAGATGCTGAAGTCCGATGACATGGACGCGGTTGGTTATCTCACGGTCGCGGCGTTTGCCATGACAGCCATCTCGCTCGTTGCCCGTCCGATATTGGTCTATTTTCTGGACGGCGCCGTTTCAACCGAGGCCGAAGTGACCGGGTCTTGGTGGGGTGTCAGCTTCAGGATTCTTGGGACGGTGAGTGTTGTATCGGTCTCTGTCCTCTTTTTGCAGCGTATCGCGACCGACCTTGTATCGAAGTTGAACGTGCAGGTGCACACCGATCATTTGACGGGAGTTTTGAACCGAGGCGGCTTCTTCGCACGATCCGAAGCAGCGAAGCTGCATGGCCTATTTGCGATTATCCTTTGCGATATCGATGAATTCAAAGCCGTAAACGACACCTATGGCCACAAGGTGGGGGATACCGTCATCCAAGATTTGGCAAAAATCCTGACGGAAGCGGGATGCCTCCCCGGGCGGACCGTTGGCCGGCTGGGCGGAGAAGAGTTTGTCATGTTGCTACTCGGCGCTGATCTGGTCGAGGCAAGAACGGTTGCGGAAAAGATTCGCACACAATTTGCCGCGACCTTGCACCAGGGAGTGGCACCGTCTCACACCGTTACCGTAAGCGCTGGAGTCGCCGTCGCATATGGCAAGGAGAGCGTTGATTTAGTGATCGATCACGCAGACGCCGCGCTTTACCAGGCCAAGCAGAAAGGCCGGAACTGTGTCGAGATTGCCGTGAGGTCAACGATAGAACCCCAACAGCGCATCACTCAAACGCGCCGAAGGCGAGGCCAGTCTGTTTGAATGTAAGCTTATCCGGGCTGCCCGCCTCGGCGCGATCAAGCAGACGAGCGTACCCGTCGCAAAGCCGAGCACCCGCAGATCAATTCGTATGATACAATTTACAGCGGTTCGTGGCACACGGCGCACGTCATGATCAAACCGCTATGGCATCAGCCATGAGCTTGGTCCATATGATGGCTTCGCTCAGTTTCTCAAGCCCCGCCTTCCCCCGTCGAATAGACTCGCAATGGGTATGCTCGAATGGATACGAGGTAGACAATGGACGATGCGGTGAACTGCCCCAAATGTAATTCCGAGCATGCCTATGAGGACCGGGGCCTATGGGTTTGTCCGGAATGCTCTCACGAATGGAGCGCCGAAGGCAACGGAGCTGATCCGGAAGCTTCGCATGAAGCGGGTGTACGCGACGCCAACGGCAATGTGCTAGCGGATGGCGACAGTGTCATCGTGATCAAAGACCTCAAGGTCAAGGGAGCATCGTCGGTCATCAAGGGAGGCACCAAGGTGCGGAATATTCGTCTGACGGATGCTTCCGACGGACACAATATCGCTTGCAAGGTCGACGGCATCGGCGCGATGAATCTGAAATCGGAATTCGTGAAAAAGGCTTAAAGTCCGCAGCGCGGTACTTTCTGATAGCCACTGACGGCTGCCGCCAGTAATCCCATCGACGAGTTCGATCGCTGCAATTCTGTTCGACTTGTGCAGGTGATCACTCACCGCAGCCGTGAGTCAGGATTTGACCTGCTGCTTGGGCAGCTTGTTGGATACCTCTTGCCCGAGGATTTTCTCGCTTGCGAGCATCTTGAGATTTCGACCGGCATCACTCTGCCGGTTGGAATCTTCACTGCGGCCCGCTGGTTGACGATGCCGATCCTGCAGCGCTTCGCCGCGCTTTCTCTATCGGATTGGCGCTCACCTGTGAGAGGAACAACGCCACAAACGAGTTTAACTTAATAGAGGCAGCCTATGACTTCATCCCGGCTATCCCCGAGAGGATTAAGCGTGAAGGACACCGCAGCATTGCCATGCAATCCTACGGTCCCTATCCGGATAGACCAAATTATCCTCCCTTCGGAAATAGAAAGGTCACGGTCGTCTGCAGGCCCCATCGCGGCGCGCCCTCGGGCGCGGTCAGCATGTAGATTCCACCGAACTGAAGCTGCACCGGTTGCTGGCCAATGTTGAAAAGCTTGGCGACGCCAACGTTCAGCGGCACCGTCCACTGCTGGGTGTTCCAATCGTATGACGTCTGCGATGTGGCCGAGACGGACCAGTTCTCCGGCAACTGATACGTCACCCAAGGCTGAAAGAAACTCTTGTTGATGGCTTTGCCGCCGTCGAATGTCCACATCTGATTAGCGAGAGCGCCGACGGTCCACGAACCTTTCTGGATCAGCGCCACGGCGCTCGGCCCCGCGCCCCACTTGTTCGTTCCCAGAAGCGGATTGGTCGCGGTGGGCATGTTGATGACCGCACCGACGCCCCAGATCAGCCCGCCCGGACCGGCTGCCTCCGGCGACAGGAACGCGCTCATTTGCGTGTCCCCAACACCACCCACGTCCCCCTTGCCATTGAAGATATTCTGAACGGAGGCGACCGGCAGGATCGTGCGCGTGATGAGATTCCAATCCTCGTTCAGGCGGAATGGAATGACCGGCTGGATATCCAGAACGGAGGCCCTTGCCTTGCCGTCACGACCACCGCCGAACAACGCGTTGTACTGAATGGGGACGCTGGTGAGATTGGCGATCGGATTAGCGAGCTGCTGCGACAACGACGGTTTTGCGTCATCGGCAAATGCCGTCGTAGACAGCACACCAATTGCAAAAACGGGCGCAACGCCGAAGACAACGCACCTCAACAGCCAGCCTATCACGCATACCCTTATCGTCGCCGGTTCGCGTCCGGCCGGTGCCAATTCAAACTCCAGGACACGCGCTGCGTCCCGCGCGGATCACGGGCAGCGCATGTAAATTCGGCCGTAAGCATCGACCGCTTGAACGCAGGCAGGCGCGACAATCACCGGTGCGGCCACGGCGGCCGCTCCCGCAGCGACAGCACCGGCCGTCACCGCTCGCCTCGTTGTGCGCCTGGCAACACCGGCGTAGCTCATCGGCGTCAAGGGGCGACCAATGACAGCATTGGCTTGGGTGACAAAGGAGCCCGACTCAACGAACGCCTTGTCGCTGGCGAACAGACCGACAATCACGGCAGCCGCCACTCCTGCGAACCGCAAAAACCTGATCAGCGACCGTGTCATTTCTTGTCTCCATGAGGCACGCCCGGCGGGACTTCATCACTACTTCCTAGCGATCCGAACGCCACCTGTTTCACGTCGCCGGCCGGCTTGAAAATGAAGGCATCAGCTGACGGCTGAACATTCGTCTTCCAGTCCCGAATCCTGAGGGTGTATTGAGGCGCTCCGGCCACCGCCTTGCTGGTAATGACGAACTTGCGAGGAATGGGATTGGCCCCGGCCTCGATCCATATCTGCCAATCGATGTCCAACGCGCGGAAAGCGAGATGTTCGCATTCGATTCCGTCAACGACACCACGGCCGATATGTTGGGCCTCATATGCGCCCGTCATCAACCCATCGAACGACCGCGACGACAGCAAGTCTGCGCCCGGCGCTTCGATGCCGAAGTCGGAGCGCATCTTGTCAATCAACTGATCCACGTCACCGGAAAAATCCGTCTGAGCGTAGGTTCCAACATGCTTCCCGAAGCTTGTCAGCTTCTTGCCGTCAAAGACCAGCTCAACATCCGCGTAGCCACCCGTCCGGCTGGCACGCAGCTTATCGGGACGGCTTAGCAACACCTGCCCGGAGCTCGTAAACTGAATCTTTTGCAGATTATCCGTGATGACCTCGATATCTGAATCATATGCCGCCTGAATGGTCGAAAGACCACCGATATAGGTAGACATTTTTTTCAGGACAGGCACGGCATCGTCTGCCCGCACCTGTGTACTGCCGGCCAGAATGGCCGCGCATATAAAGACCCCGGGCGCAAAGAGGCGCCGACCAAAGCTTGTTGCGATCATGGACGCAACTCCTCTCAGAATCGGTAGTTGATGCCACCACGAACAACGTTCAGCTCATCCTCGCTGACTCCGGTGCCGACAATTTTCGTGTAAAGATACTCGGCCTTCACGGACCAGTTCGGCGTGATGCCATATTCCACGCCCAGACCCGCAACGATGCCCGGCCGCCAGGACGAGCCCTGGCAATAAATGCCACATGGCGAGCCATTGATGGTCGATGAGTCGGCGGTCGACTTGACGAAGGCTCCGCCGGCGGTGGCGTAGAACAACACGTTGTTCATGGCGACACCGACACGCGCCCTTGCCGTTCCATACGCACTGATCTTGGACGATGTGTCCAGCGTGACGCCCTGCCCGACACCGAGAATGCTAGGTGTTACAATGGACGAGCCGTTGATGTTGGCCCAGTCCAGATCACCTTCCATGCCGAGCACGATATTTCCCTGTTGGATCTGCGCACCAATCGTGCCACCGATCATGCCACCGCCGATGTTGAAATTAGCACGATCGAACCTGTTGGCGAACAGCACCAGCGGGTCTTGGCTGCCCCAGCCATAACCGGCATTGCCACCAACATAGAGGCCGGTCCAGTTATAGACAGCGGCAACGGCGGTCGGCGCTTTATAGGCAGGCGCCAGCGGCAAATCCGCAGCGGCAGCGTAACCACCCATCATCAACGAGCCCACGATCGCAACTGCAATTTTTCCGTACTTGTTCATCGCCCTAACCTGCTTGATTGAAAAATCCGCGCCGTAGGAAATCGCATCGTTTCCGCACAACCCGCTATGCAGAAACTTGCGTGCGCTTTCAATTCTTCCGCCTGTGGCAAAATTGCCGCAGATGAGGCAGCAACGCCTTTCGTCATACCCATCGGCCCGAATCGAAAATTTTTCGGATATCGCTACGTAAACACTTCAACGTATCTTTTCCGGCATACTGGATGATGCCAGTCCCGCCATCACGCGATACATTGGCCCGCTGATCGAAGTGTCTGTGAAGGGCTTTCGCCGAACAGCTCGCGATATTCAACCGAGAAACGCCCGAGCTCGAAAAAGCCTAGGCAGATTGCAATTTCGGTCACCTTTGCAGTCTCGCCTTTTACCGCAAGAAGCGCCTTTCTTGCCTGGTTCAATCTGAGCACCCGAAGACGACGGCATGGCGACTGTCCATAGACGCTCCTGAATGCCTTTCGTAAGGTACGCTGGCTGACCGAGAGCCTGCAGCATATCGCCGGGATGCTAAGCGCTTTTCCGACATTTTCTGTTGCGATGGCTTCGGCCTGCGTAACAATCTCACGGAACCGATCGTTTTTGCACAGGCCATCATCAATCATTGGTCCGTACCTTTTCAATTGCACTCCAAAAACGATTGAAGTGCAGACGGCTTCAGAAAAGGATTAGGCCGCCGGCTCCCACAGAACTTGGTCCGCTGCGTCTCGAAGAGATCGCATTCCGCGAACAGCGCGACCGAGCAATGTTTCGTGCCCGATCACGCCTGATGTCTTTACGGCTTCATCTTGATTCCGAGAGCCGCCCGCATGTCCTTGAACACGACGGCGATCGCTTCGATGATCTTCTTGTCCGGGTTCGCCTTGCAATACACGATGACTTCGTGCTCGGCCTCCTTCGCCCGCGCAACGTTCAACATGTGCTTGTGAGCGAGGCCGTTGTACCAGCCGCTGTACCAGGTGGTCAGCATGTCGGCGTCCTGCTGCCAGGTTCCCGCGAGCTGGGCGCATGTCAGTGTCTGGACATCCAGGTAGCCGTTGGCGTCCGCATAGGCGCTGAGGCCGGTCTGGGCCCGTGCCGCCTGCATCGATGTGAGGCTGAGAATTGCTGCGATCATCAGTGCTTTGCGCATCGTCGTTCCTATCTCGTTTTCGAAGTGGGTCGAGGAAGTAGAGTAAATCGGAATGGCCCATGCC
>Ga0153956_1003264_pt1 | contig 10667 bp, 8 predicted proteins | sample TSFL040MetaG_FD_104704 | JGI IMG/M metagenome (GOLD analysis project Ga0153956, IMG submission 104704) | Attine ant fungus gardens microbial communities from Florida, USA - TSFL040 MetaG | ecosystem: Host-associated > Fungi > Mycelium > Unclassified | place: USA: Florida, Wekiwa Springs...
CCATCGAGAAAGCGGGTCTGGAGCCGGTGCGCAAGGACCTCGATTACCTGGGGCGCCTGAAGACCCTGCGCGAGGTGGCCCGCGCCATAGCCTCGATCACGCTTTCGACCCAGAGCGTCTACGGCATCGGCATCGGCGTCGACGACAAGAATCCGAACAATTATTCGGTGAACCTGCAACAGTCAGGCTTGGGCATGCCCGACCGCGACTATTACCTGTCGCAGGACGAGGCCATCGTGAAGACGCGCGAGGCCTATCGCAAATACCTCACCGACATGATGACCCTGGCCGGATTCGACAATGCCGCCGCCCGCGCCGACAAGGTGCTGGCGCTGGAGACCGGGATCGCCAAGGTGCAATGGACCCGCGCCGACCGCCGCGACGCCGACAAGATCTACAATCCCATGCCGGTGTCCGGCCTCAAGAAACTGGCGCCGGAATTCCCCTGGAACGACTTCCTGGCCGAAACCCATATCCCGCTGACCACGCCCGACGGGCATGAGCGCTACGTGATCGTGGCCGAGAAGTCGGCCTTCGAGCCGCTGGCGAAGATCTTCGCCGCCACGCCGGTCGATGTCTGGCGCGATTACCTGATCGTGCATTACCTGCACAGCTTCTCGGCCTATCTGCCCAAGCGGTTCGACGACCTGGCCTTCTCCTTCTACGGTACGGTGCTGGGCGGGCGCACCCAGCAGCTCGACCGCCGCACCCGCGGCGTGCACCTGCTGGACAACGAGATGGGCGAGGCGCTGGGCAAGCTCTATGTCGCGCGCTATTTCCCGCCCGACGCCAAGGCCAAGGCCGACCTGCTGGTCGCCAACCTGATCAAGGCCTATGACGCCGATATCCAGACCCTTTCATGGATGACGCCCGCCACCCGCGCCAAGGCGCTGGAGAAGCTGCACAAGTTCACGCCCAAGATCGGCTATCCCACCAAGTGGCGCGATTATTCGCCGCTGGAGATCGTGCGCGGCGACATGATCGGGAATATCCAGCGCGGCAACCTGTATGAATGGAACCGCGACCTGGCGCGCATCAACCAGCCGGTGGACAAGAGCGAGTGGGGCATGACGCCCTCGACCATCAACGCCTATTACAATCCGTCCTTCAACGAGATCGTCTTCCCCGCCGCCATCCTGCAGGCGCCCTTCTTCGACGCCAATGCCGACGACGCGGTGAATTACGGCGCCATCGGCGCGGTGATCGGGCACGAGATCAGCCATGGTTTCGACGACCAGGGCAGCAAGTATGACGGCGACGGCGTGTTCCAGGACTGGTGGACCAAGGAAGACCGCGCCGCCTTCGACGCCCGCACCAAGGCACTAGTGGCGCAGTATGACGCCTTCGAGCCGCTGCCGGGCCTGCACGTCATCGGCGCCAACACACTGGGCGAGAACATCGCCGACAATGCCGGGCTGGCGATCGCGCTCAAGGCCTATCACCTGTCGCTGGGCGGCAAGCCCGCCCCGGTGAAGGACGGCTATACCGGCGACCAGCGCCTGTATCTGTCCTTCGGCCAGGTGTGGCGCACCAAGATGCGCGACAGCGCCATCCGCACCCAGACCCTGTCGAACGAGCATACGGTGGCGGAGTTCCGTGTCATCGGCCCGACACGGAACCAGGATGAGTGGTATAGTGCTTTCGACGTGAAGCCGGACCAGAAATACTATTTGCCGCCGGACCAGCGCGTCCATCTCTGGTAGCGGAGGGACTAAAGGGCGCCCCGCCTTCGTCCTTCCACGGAAAGGGACAGCATGACCGGCGCCTTCATCAATCGCATCGCCACGGCCCTGCCGCCGAACGATGTGCATCGCGCCTTCCTGGATTTCGGCCGGTTGATGCTGGCCAATGACCCGCGCAAGCGTGCCTTGTTCGACCGCATGGCCGAACGCAGCGGCATCGCCCATCGCTGGTCGGTACTGGCGGCGGGCGGCGCGGTGGACAGGGACAGTTTTTACCGGCTGGGCGCCTTTCCCGGCACCGCGGCGCGAATGCGCAAATACGAAGAGCATGCGCCGGCACTGGCGGTCGCGGCGGCTGAAAAGCTGCTGGCGGGCGAGGACCGTTCCCGCATCACCCATGTCGTGGTCACAAGCTGCACCGGTTTCTCCGCGCCGGGGATGGACCTTCAGCTTGTCGAGCGCTGCGGCCTGCGCCCCGATGTCGAGCGCACCCTGGTCGGCTTCATGGGCTGTCATGCCGCGATCAACGCGCTGAAGCTGGCGCGGCACATCGTGCGCTCCGATCCCGCGGCGCGGGTGCTGGCGGTCAACCTGGAGCTTTGCACCCTGCATCTGCACGAAACGGACGACCTGGAGGAAATTCTGTCCTTCCTGCTGTTCGCCGACGGTTGCGCCGCGGCGCTGGTCAGCGCCGATCCGGCCGGCGCGGCGATGGAAAGCTTCAAGGCGGCGCTGGTGCCCGACACGCGCGAACTGATCCGCTGGAACATCCGCGACCAGGGCTTCGACATGGTGCTGTCGGGCGGCGTGCCGGGCGCGATCCGCGCGGCGCTGGGCGCGTCGCGCGCCGGCATACTGGGCGGCGCCAACGACATCGCCCTGTGGGCGGTGCATCCCGGTGGACGCACCGTGCTGGATGCGGTGGAGCAGGCTTTCGACCTGGCGCCAGACGCGCTGACCGTCTCGCGCGGCGTGCTGCGCGACCATGGCAACATGTCCTCCGGCACGGTGATGTTCGTGCTGGAGCGGATGCTGCGCGAACGGCAAGGCGGGCGCGGCTGCGCCATGTCCTTCGGCCCCGGCCTGGTGGCGGAGACCATGCTGTTCCGCATGGCGGCATGAACCGCGTCCTGGTGCCGGAAATCCTGGATGGCCTGGCGGCGGACGATCCGCGCGCCATCCGCTCGCGCCGAGACCTGGCGCGGATCAATGCCGTGATGCGGCAATCCGCGATCATGGCGGGTGCGCTGGCGCAGTTTCCCGCGCCGCGCGCGCTGGCCGATCTGGGCGGGGGCGACGGGCGTTTCCTGCTTTCGGTGGCGCGGCGGCTGGCGAAACGCTGGCCGGGCGTCACGGCTTTGGTCTGCGACCAGGCCGATATCGTCAGCGGCGAGACCCGCGCCGCTTTCGCCCGGCTCGGCTGGCGCTGTGAAACGCGGACCGGCGATATCTTCCGGCAAATGCCGCGCGCCGATGTGATGATGGCCAACCTGTTCCTGCACCATTTCGACGACGCGCAACTGGCGCGGCTGCTGGCGCTGGCGGCTGAGAATAGTTCGGCCTTCGCGGCCTGCGAGCCGCGCCGCAACCGTTTCGCCTTGCTGGGCGCGAAGCTGGGCTGGGCGCTGGGGGGCAATGACGTGACCCGCCATGACGCGGTCGCCAGCGTGCGCGCCGGATTCGCCAACCTGGAACTGGCGGCGCTGTGGCCGCCGGATGGCGCGCGGCGCAGGCGGCTGACCGAGCGTTTCGTGCTCCCCTTCACCCACGTCTTCACCGCACATGCTTGACGCGGCGGTGATCGGCGCAGGCCCGGCGGGATCGGTGACGGCGCGGCTGCTGGCGCGCGGCGGCTGGCGGGTGGCGCTGGTGGAGAAGACGGCGTTTCCCCGCCGCAAGGTGTGCGGAGAATTCCTCTCCGCCACCTCGCTGCCGCTGCTGGAAGCCTGCGGCATCGGCGAGACTTACGACCATGCCGCAGGTCCGCCGGTGACGTGCGTTGGCCTTTATGCGGGCAACACGATCGTCACCTCTCCGCATGTGCGGCAATGGGGCAGGGCGCTGAACCGCGCCGTGCTGGATACGCTGCTGCGTGACGCGGCGGTGGCGGCGGGCGTGGAACTGATCCAGCCTGCCGAAGTCACCGCGCTGAACGGCGATGGCGTGACGCTGGACGGGCGCCGCGAACGGCATGCGCGTCACATCATCTTCGCGGGCGGGTCGTGGGCCACCGGCGGACCGTTCGCCGTGGAAACGCCCTCCGGCCTGTTCGCCTTCAAGGCGCATTTCCGCGGCACCCATTTGCCGCCCGGCCTGATGCCGTTGCTGGCGTTTCCCGGCGGCTATGGCGGGCTGGTGCGCAGCGACAACGGGCTGACTTCGCTTTCCTTCTGCATCCGCCGCGCCGTGCTGGAAGGCGCGCGCCGTCGCCATGGCGGCAAGGCGGGCGAAGCGGCGCTGGCCCATATCCGCGCCACCACGCACGGCGTGGCGCAGGCGTTGCACGGCGCGGCCCCGGACGGCGCGATCCTGGCCACTGGCCCGATTCATCCCGGCATCCGCCCGTGCCGGCGCGGCAATGTCCTTTATGTTGGCAACATTGCGGGCGAGGCACATCCCATCGTCGCCGAAGGCATCAGCATGGCGATCCAGGCGGGCGGGCTCCTGGCCGGGCTGCTGCTGGAGGGTCGCGAGGCGGAATATCCACGCGCATGGGCGCGCCGGTTCGCCCCGCGCATCCATGCCGCCGCGCTGTTTGCGCGCCTGGCGATGCACGGCGTCACCCGCACCGCGGCGCGGGGCGCGGTCGCCGCCTTCCCGCGGATCCTGGACTGGGGTGCGCGCCTTTCGGGCAAGCGCTGACGGCTTCCCCCTTTCCCGCTTTTTTGGTCTAGTGGCGGCACAATAATAAGGGGAAACGCCATGCGGCCCTGGCCCGCGCTTTCGTTCCTGCTGCTGACCGCGCCGCTGGCGGCCCAGCCTTCGATCAACGCGCCCGGCCCGTCGACGCCCGGCGAGTGGAGCATTTATGGCGGCAGCTACAATTCCCAGCGCCATTCGCCGCTGACCGAGGTGACGCCGGAAAACGCGCATCTGCTGCAGGTGAAGTGGGTGCATCACATCGCCGGCAGCCGCGAGCTGGAAATGACGCCGGTGGTGGCGAACGGCATCCTGTATATCGCCCAGTTCAACCGGGTGGACGCGATCGACGCCCGCACCGGCAACATCGTGTGGCGCTATCAACGTCCGCCCGCTTCCAACGCCGCCTATCGCGGGACCTCGGTGTGGGACAACAAGGTGTTCGTGGCGACCAGCGACGCCCATCTGGTGGCGCTGGACGCGCGCAACGGCGCGGTGGTGTGGGACGTGCCCACCGACAGCGGCCGCGTGCTGTCGGGCGCGCCGCCCTATGTCGCCAAGGGCAAGGTGGTGGTGGGCATCCTCGACCAGCCGGACGGCATGATCGAGGCCTATGACGCCAGGACCGGCAAGCATGCCTGGACCTTCCACGCCATCCCGCGCGCCGGCGATCCGGAATACAAGACCTGGTCCGGCAATACCAGGGAAGGCGGCGGCGCGGTGTGGATCAGCGGCTCCTTCGATCCGGCGCAGAATGTCATCATCTACGGCACCGGCCAGCCGAATCCGCCTTATTCCAACGAAGTGCGCGAGGGCGACAATCTCTACAGCGACTCCATCGTCGCCATCGACATCGATACCGGCAGGCTGAAATGGCACTTCCAGACCACGCCGCACGACCAGCATGACTGGGACGCCGCCAGCGGCAGCAAGGTGCTGTTCGACGCGATGTACCAGGGCAAGCCGCGCAAGTTGCTGGCCCAGGCCGACCGCAACGGCTTCTTCTATCTGCTGGACCGCACCAACGGGAAATTCCTGCGTGGCGAACCGTTCATCGACGACATGAACTGGGCGACCGGGCTTTCGCCCGAAGGCCGCCCGATCCTGAAAGGCGATGGCGCCAGGCCGAGCGTGAAAGGCACGCTGACCTGTCCTTCGACGGCGGGCGCGACCAACTGGCCGTCGGCGACCTACAGCCCGGTCACCGGCTGGCTGTATATCCATGCGGTGGAAGGCTGCGGCGTGAATTTCCGCGCCAGTTCCGTGCCGGGCGCGGGCACCAGCTATCTGGAAAGCCCGGAGGACGCCCACAAATGGGTCAGCCATATCCGCGCCATCGATCCGCTGACCGGCAAGCGGATGTGGGATGTGGAAGAGGTGCGGTCCAACCATTACGGGCCGGGCCTGTTGTCCACCGCCTCGGGCCTGCTGTTCGCGCCGGAGCAATATGGCTATGTCGCCATGCGCGATGCCCGCACCGGCAAGGACCTGTGGCATCTCAACACCGGCGACTTCATCACCGCCAGCCCGATCACTTATATGCTGGACGGCAAGCAGTATTTCGCCATCGCCTCGGGCACCAACATCTTCGCCTTCGGCCTGCCGGATGGCGCGAAAGGCGGCGCGCCATGAAGCGTGTGCTGTTTCTTCTGCTGGTAGCCGCGCCCGCGCTGGACCAGACTCCGGCCGAGCAGGGCAAGGCGGTCTATGACCGGCATTGCACCGCCTGCCACGGCCCCAACGGCACGGCGGGCGAGCGCGCGCCCGCCATCGTCATCAGTGGCGCCACGGGCGCGTTGCGGGGCGAGCGCAGCGAGGCACAGATTCTCGACATCGTGCGCAACGGCGTTCCCGGCTCCGGCATGCCCGCCTGGAAGGGCCGCCTGACCGAGGCGGAGATCGCCTCCATCGGCGCCTATGTCCATGCGCTGCGCGGCACGGCGCTGGACAATCCCTGGCCCGGCGATCCCGTGCGCGGCCAGCAGGTGTTCTGGGGCGAGGGCGGTTGCGCCAGTTGCCACATGATCGGCGGGCGCGGCGGCGTGGTCGGCCCCGATCTCTCCAACATCGCCGCGCAGCGCAAGGCCGCCGCCATCCAGGACGCGCTGACCAAGGTGGAACACCGCGTGTTCGGCGATGGCGGCGTGCATCTGCCCGCCATCGCGCCGATGGACTATCAGCCGGTGACGGTGGTGACGAAGGACGGCAGGACCATCGAGGGTGTGATGCGCAACCAGGATCACTGGTCGGTGCAGATGATGGACATGGACGGCGGCTATCACTCCTTCGACCGCGCGAGCCTTGCCCGTGTCACGATCCGGCCGGGCAGCGTGATGCCGTCGGACTATGGCAAGCGGCTGGCGCCGGATGCGTTCAAGGACCTGCTGGCGTTCCTGACACGGCAGGGTACGCGCCCGGCGCAAGCCGGACGCGCGGACGCGCAATGAGAATGGCGGCGCTGCTGGCGATGCTGCTGGCGCCGCTTCCGGCGCTGGCAGCCGGCGACATCATGTATGTCGGAGCCTATACCGCGGGTACATCGAAGGGCATTTATGCCTGGACCCTCGACGCGAAAACCGGTGCGCTGTCGCCGCTGGGCCTGGTGGCCGAGACCAGACAGCCTGCGCATCTGTGGATCGCGCCCGACCGCAAGTCGCTCTATGCGGTGAACTGGGAGAAGGAAGGTGGCGTCAGCGCCTTCCGCATCGACCGCGCGAGCGGCGCGCTGACCTTCCTCAACAAGACCTCGTCGCACGGCGCGCAGCCCAACCAGGTGGTGGTGGACCCGTCCGGCCGGGTGGCGGTGACGGTGAATTACACCGACGGCGTACTGGCGGCATACAAGCTGGAGCCGGACGGCAAGCTGGGCGAGGTTTTTTATGTCGAAAAGCACAGCGGCACGCCGCTGTCGTCCGGACAGCCGGGCCCGAAGCAGCACGGCATCCAGTTCAGCAGGGACGACCGTTTCCTGTTCGTCACCGACCTGGGGCTGGACCGGGTCTACAGCTACCGCTTCGACGCGGTCGCGCCGTCGATCACGCCCTTCGCGCCGCCCTATGTCTCGACCCATGCCGGAGCCGGGCCGCGCCGCATCCAGATGTCGCCGGACGGGCGCTTCCTTTACGTCGATCATGAAACCGATTCCGAAGTGGAGGTTTTCGCCGTCGATGGCGGCCGGCTGACATCGATCCAGACCCTGCCCACGGTTCCGGCCGAAGCCAGAGCCCGCAACAGCACAGCCGAGATTGTCATCTCCAACGACGGGCGCCATCTCTATGTCGCCAATCGCGGCCATGACAGCATCGCGGTGTTCGCGGTGGACCGGAAGACCGGCAAGCTGACCTGGCGGGAAAACGTGCCGTCGGGCGGGCGCACGCCCCGCAACATCCGCTTCGATCCCGGCGGCCGCTGGTTCTTCGCCGCCAACGAGAATGGCGGCAACGTCACCGAATTCCGTGCCGATCCGGCAACCGGCCATCTGACGCCGACCGGCGTTCAGGTGCCGATCGACACGCCGGGCGGGATCATCTTCCTGAAGCGCTGACCGGCACCTTCAGCATTTCGCCCGGCTTGCGCGCGAAATCGGAGAAGCGCAACTCCGCCACCGCGCCATGGAAATAGTTCACATGGTTCATGCGTACCCCGATCATCACATGGCCGGGACCGTGCGGCGTGTAGCCGACCGGCGCCTCGGCCTGCAGTTCGCCATTGACATAGGTGCGGTACATCTTGCCGTCATAGGTCTGCGCCACCGCATACCATGGACCCACCGGATGCAGCTTGGCGGGATCGATCAGCGCCTGGCTGCCCGCCTTGCTCTGCACGAAGCCGTCCAGGTACCAGTTGTTGTCCTTGACCCGGATCTCGAACATGTAGCGCGGATTGGCGTCCTTGCCGCCGGTGCTGGTCTGGCTGGTGTCCTTGCCGGTGGCGGGATCGGTTTCGGCGATATGCATCCAGCGCTGCTCGAAGGCGCCGCCCTCGGGGCGGAAAATGCCCTCGATGGTGAAGGCCCTGGCGCCGACCAGCGGGCGGTCATCGAAGAACAAGGCGCTGTCCTTGCCGTCGAACTGCACCGCCTTGCCCAGCGGCCCATCCACCAGCTTCGGTCGGCCCTCGATCCTGGGCTTGAGGCCGCCGATGCGATCCAGATTGTCGAACTTCCAGACATTGGCCGGCGCGGCGTCCGCCCCCGTCGCCAGGATCGCGCCCAGAAGCGCCGCCAACGCGATGCTGCACCTGCTCATTGCCGTCTCCCCGAACCTTGGCGGCGACGTTGACGCATCTTCCCCGCCGCTGCAATCTTCCGCCAACCAAGAAAAATGAATGGGGAAGCGCTGATGCTCTCGTCGAAACAGATGCTGCCGCTTGCCGGCCTGGGCCTGCTGTTGTCCGCCACCGCCTTATGGGCGCAGGCCGGCGGCGAGAAGGGGCCGGAGCGCATCGTCTGGGCGGCGCAGAAGGTGCCGGAAACCCCGTTCGACGGTCCCAACAAGCCGGTCACCCATATCGCCGACATCCTGAAGAAACATGCCGGGCAGGCAAGTTGGGAAGAAAAGGTGCTGCTGACCCGCGACTATGACGGCCGCTATGTCAGCCTGGCGCCGGGCGAAAAGACCAAGGCGCAATTCTTCTCCGATGACCGGGTGGTGCTGTGGGTCTATTCCGGCCAGATGAAGGTGACGATCGACGGGCAGCAGCCTACCACCGTCACCAAGGGCTTCCTGGCCGATGTCGCGCCGCGCCTGGCCTATAGCCTGGAGAATACCGGCAGTGAGCCGGTGGTGTTCTGGCGTCTGGCGCCCGCCGGGCAGATGCCCAGCTATCCCATCACCGAGACGCCGCCCGAGGTGAAGGGCTGGAAATATGTCCGGGCCAAGATCACCTCGACCGGCGGCTATGACGCTCCCGACCAGCCTTTCCTGGATTTCAACAAGGACATCGTCGCCGCCAACGGCAAAAGCCGCGACTTCGCGCTGGATGGTCATACCTCGGCGCATATCATCCGCTCCGGCAACCTCGCCAAGCTGCCGCCCGACACAAGCTGGGGCCATTTCCATGAAAACATGGTGGAGGCGTGGGTGGTGATCGAAGGCCGGCTGACCGTGCGGATTTCGGGCGAGAAGAATCTGGCCGAAGGCCGGTTGGGCGACGTGATCATGGCGCCCAACGAACGCTGGCACCGCGCCACCTGCACGCCCGACACCGGGCCTTGCACGCGGCTGGCCATGACGCCGCGCCTCAAGGAAGGTCAGGTGCATTATTTCCAGGCCGACGCTCCGATGGGCGGCAACTGATTTCAGGAAGGAATGATTTGATGGATCGCCGCCAAGTTCTGCGCAATCTCGCCGCCACCGGCTCCTGCTTCGCGTTGCCGTTCCAGGCGCGCGCCGCGTCGCTGGCCCGCAAGGTGAAGATCACCGATGTCAAGGTGATGGTGATCCGCGGCACCTGGGACTGGAACCTGATCAAGATCGAAACCGATGCCGGCGTCCATGGCATCGGCGAGGGTTATTGGGGGCCGGGCCTGAAGGACATGGTGCTGAACCGCTTCCGCGAGCAGTTGATCGGCGAGGACCCGCTGAATGTGGTCAAGCTGGCGACCAAGGTGCTGTTCCTCAACGGCGGCTATGGCGCCATCGGCGGCGTCACGGTGCATGCCTCCTCGGGCATCGAGATCGCGTTGTGGGACCTGGCGGGGCGCCTGCTGGGCGTGCCGGTCTGCGACCTGTTGGGCGGGCGCTTCCGCGACAAGGTGCGGTTCTATCGCACCTTTTCCTCGGCGCCGAAGGTCCATCCGGAGGACCCGCGCTCCTGGACCGACCAGGCCCTGCAGGCCAAGACCGACAATCCCTACGGCTTCACAGCCTTCAAGTTCCAGGGCGACTCCATACCGCGCGTGTCGGACCCGACCTATTCGGAGCCGGGACACGATCCCTATACCAACCAGTTCACCAACAAGGATATCGACCGGCTGGTGGACCGCATGGACCGGGTGCGCGCGGCGCTGGGGCCGGACATCGACATGGCGATCGAGTGCCACTGGAAATATTCGGTCAACGACGCCATCCGCTACTGCAACGCGGTCGAGCATGTGCGGCCGATGTGGGTGGAAGACCCGACCCC
>Ga0153956_1003265_pt1 | contig 10664 bp, 6 predicted proteins | sample TSFL040MetaG_FD_104704 | JGI IMG/M metagenome (GOLD analysis project Ga0153956, IMG submission 104704) | Attine ant fungus gardens microbial communities from Florida, USA - TSFL040 MetaG | ecosystem: Host-associated > Fungi > Mycelium > Unclassified | place: USA: Florida, Wekiwa Springs...
AGCATCGGGCTGAGCGTCATGCCGCTCTGGCCGGTAAAGCGCCAGACCCCGAGAAACCGTCCGCGCGCCTCGGGCGGGGCGACATCCGCGCCGACGGTCTGGATGGAGCCCCCGGTCAGCGCTTGCAACATGACGGCGACGAAGAACAGGCCGATATACCAGTTCAGGCCGAGCCGCAGCCATGTGGAGAGGCCGAGTGCCGCCATGGAAAGCGCGACCCCGGCGAAGCCCGGAACCATCGTGCGCAATCGCCCGTAGCGATCCATCATCCATCCGGCGATGAAGCCGATCGGCCATGCGAGCAATGCCGCGGCGGTCGCCAGATATCCGATCTGCTGCGCGCTCAGGTGATAGGTGAAGGCGGCGTAAAGATGCAGAAGATCCGCGAAGATCGGTCCCCTGGTGAGCCCGGCGAACAAGGCGACGCCGAAATAGGGCAGGCGCGGGACGATGATCTGCTTCCACGACAGGTTGGCCTGCGGCGCCTTGCCCGATGCCTTCAGGTGGCGCCGGCCTTTGTCGGAATCGGCGGAATACAGCGTCGGAAGCAGCGCGAGGAGCGCGAGCGCGCCGAAGACGACGAACGGCGCGCGGCCTCCCCAGAGGCTGGTGATCATGCCGCCGACGATCGGGCCGGCAAGGGCGCCGGTATTGTTCATGCCGAACATCCAGCTGACATGCTTGCCGCGCTCGCGCGGAGCGGAGCCCTGCGAGATCGCGGCCAGACGGCCCATCAGCCACATCTGCGCGGCGAAACCGTCGAGAAAGCGCAGGATCAGCAATTCCTGAAAGGAAAATGCGAAGGCGCAGAGGAAGGCCATCAGCGCCGTCAGCAAAGGGCCGGCGATCATGATCGGCCGCCGGCCGAAATGATCGATGAGCCAGCCGCAGGGCAGCGTGCCTACGAGGTTGCCGAGCAGGAACGCGGTCACGATGCCGCTTGCCGCGCCGAATTCGACGCCGAAGGATTTCGCCAGCGTCGGGATGGCGGGAACGGCGATACCGGTGCCGAGCGCCAGAATAAAGGCCGGCAGATAGGTGGAATAGATCGCGTTTCTGGATGTCGCCTTATGCTCGTGGGCCGGTGAAAGCGATTCCACCGAAGCGTCGGCGGCCTGTGAATAGTTCTCGGTCATTGGAAATAGCGCTGCCGGGAAAAAGTGGAGAAAGCGGCTCCCAAGCCATAAGCCATGGTGTCATCGGAATGTCCAGAAGCTGGAAATTCCATCTTCTTCATTTTTTAGTGACCGACTTCGGTGATTGCCAATGGCAAAGAGGCGATTGGAAACGTCCGAAACAGGCGGCGGCGTTTGATAACTTCCGGGCTTTCGGGATTGGCGCTACCTTGCGGTTCGCGGCGCGGGCGAAGCGCCGCTTGCGGTTGCGCCGTTCTGAGGGGTTTGGCTTGTGAGTGCATTGTCATCTCCGCCGGTGGTCGCGGTCATCGGGGGCGGCTTTACGGGGGCGGCGTTTGCCTATCATCTTGTCGGGCAGATTCCGGCGGGTTCGGCGCGGGTGGTTGTTTTCGAGCCGCGGGCGATCCTTGGTGGCGGGCTTGCCTATGATACCGATGAGGCGGTGCATCGCATCAACGTGCCGGCGGCGCGGATGACGCTGGTTCCGGGCGATGACGGGCATTTTCAGCGCTGGCTTCTCGATGGCGACGGTCTGCTTGGCGATGATGCGGCGGTGACGCCGGATGGTCATGTTTTTGCGCGTCGGGAAGTCTTCGGCCGCTATGTTTCGGCGCAGCTTGCGCCGTTGGTCGATGCGGGTGCGATCGAGCATTGCAGGAGCCGCGTTCGCATGGTTCGCTCGCTGCAGGGTGCGCGGTGGCGCATCGAGGCGGAGGGTGGTCCGGACCTCGATGCGGACATCGTCGTGATCGCGACGACGCATCCGAGCCCGCAGGCGCCGTCGGCGCTGGCGCGCGCGCTTTCCGGTCATCCACGTTATGTCGCCGACACCACCGTTCCCCAGGCGCTTTCGGTCATCCGGCCGCGCGACCGCGTGCTCATCGTCGGCGCGGGGCTGACGGCTGCGGACGTCATCGCTTCCCTTGATGCTCGGGGGCATATCGGCCCGATAGCGGCCGTGTCGCGGCGCGGGCTTCGGTCCTGCGGGCATAATCTTCTGCCGCAGGACCCTTTCGGCGATTTTTCGAGCGTGCCGAGCCGGTCGGCCGTGGCGCTGTTGCGCCGGGTGCGGCGGACGGTGGCCGAGGCGGCGGCTGCGGGAGTGACCTGGCATGCGGTCTTCGATGCGCTGCGGGGGCAGGCCGGAGAGATTTGGCGGACGCTGCCGGTGGCCGAGCGGCGGCGGCTCGTCCGGTTCCTGCGGCCCTATTGGGATGTTCACCGCTTTCGCATCGCGCCGCAGGTCGAGGCGGTCATCGAGCGGCAGATCGCGGCCGGTCGCCTTGCTTTCCGTGCGGCGGCGATCACGGGCGCGCGCACCGAAAACGACGAGATCGTCGTTCGGCCGCGTCACCGTCATGGGCGGGGCGAGACGGAAGAGCGCTATGACGCGGTGGTGATTACCACCGGCCCCGGCCATGGCGCGATATTGTCGAGCCAGCCGTTTCTGGCGGCGCTCGCCGCCGGCGGCGCCTTATGCGCGGATCGGGTCGGCCTCGGTCTGGACGTGGATGAGGAAAGCCGCGCGGTCGGCGCGGATGGTCGGCCGTCTCCGTCTCTTTATATCGCCGGTCCGCTGGCGCGCGGCACCTTCGGCGAGCTGATGGGCCTGCCGCAGGTGGCGGAACATGCGGTTTTCGTCGCCGGCCGCGTTGCAGGCGACGTACTCGCCTTTGGCAGATGAGGACCGTGCCGGCATCGAATTTTTCGCAGGTGCCGCTCATAATGAAATGCCGTTTCTTTTGTGCACTAAAAATATAGACAATGTATGGTGCGTCATTGCAGGAGAAACAACATGTCGCTGAACCTCGTCGGCATTGCCGGTAGCTTCAACCGTCCGTCCAAGACCTATGCGCTGGTGGACCATGTCGCGGGGCTTGCCGCCGCCGATTATGGTTTTGCGAGCAGGATTTACGATCTTCAGGATGTCGGGCCGTCCCTCGGGACGGCGCTCTGGCGGAAAGAGCTGGACGATCAGGCCAAACGGGTTCTGGACGATATCGTCGCGGCGGACGTCCTCGTCATCGGCTCTCCGACCTATAAGGGGTCCTATCCGGGCCTGTTCAAGCATCTGATCGACCTTATCGACCCGAGCGAACTTCGCTCCAAGCCGATCATCATCACGGCGACGGGCGGCGGCGACCGCCATGCCCTGATGGTCGAGCATCAGCTTCGGCCGCTCTTCGGCTTCTTCATGGCGCATACGCTTCCGACCGCCGTCTACGCCGCCGATCGCGATTTCGCCGACTACAAGGTCGCCTCGGAAGCGCTGTCGGCGCGCATCGATGCCGTCGTCGGCGAGCTTGCGGCCTTTTTCCCGCCGGCGAAAACGGCTCTGCAAGCTGCCGAATAGCGGCGAGCCTGCGGAACCCCGGCGCTACGACGCGCGTTCGATCCATCGTGCCCGAGAGGAAGACGGAATGGTCTACGACGTAGTGGTGGTCGGATCGGGATTTTCGGCGATTGCGACGGTCTGCAATCTCATTGAGCTGCTTCCTTCATCGTCGGCCGTTGCCGTCATCGGGGACGATCCCGGCTTCGGGCGCGGCACCGCCTATCGCACCGAGCTTTATCTCCACCGGCTGAACGTGCCCGCTGGCCGCATGAGCCTCTTTCCGGACCGGCCGAGCGCGTTCGTCGAATGGCTCGGCGATCGCAAACGGCCGCTGAGGGAAGGCGATTTCGCCTCCCGCCAGGATTACGGTCTTTATGTACGCGATACGCTCGCGGGCCTCCTGCGGCGAAAACCCCGATGTCGGGTCGATTTCATCCGGGCGAAGGCGACGGGCTGCGTCGAGCGTTATGATACCGCGCTCGGCTTCCTTCTCGACAATGGCGACGAAATCGCCGGCCGCAATGTCGTTCTCTGTCTCGGGGTCGGAAATGCCGACCTGCCGGTGGATCTTTCTGGCCTCTCGCCCCACGCCCGCAGCCACGTCGTCGAAAATCCATGGCGCCTCGGCTGGCTGCGGCGGGTCGGGGCGGAAGACCGGGTCTGCATTCTCGGTTCCGGGTTGACCATGATCGATCAGGTGCTCGGGCTTTACGCGCACGGATTTACGGGCCGGGTCGAGGTGCTGTCGCGGCGGGGGCTGACGCCGCACGGTCACGCCAAGGCTCCGGCGCCCGCAGCGCCTCTCGATATCGAAGCGCTTCCCATCCGTATGAGCGCCCTCCTGCGGCGGCTTCGGCTCGAAAGCCGGCAGGCAGGCGATTGGCGCAGCGTCATGGACGGGCTGCGGCCGCAGACGCAGGCTTTGTGGCGCCGTCTTCCGGAGGCCGAGCGCCGCCGCTTCCTGCGCCATGCGCTGCCCTGGTGGAATATCCACCGCCATCGTGTCGCGCCCGATGTGTTCGGGCGGTTTCGAGCCATGGTGGAGAGCGGGCAGGTTCTGATCCGCGCCGGCTTTCTCCAGGCGATCGAAGAGGGGGACGGGCTGCGCCTGCGCTACCGAGAGAGGGGCAGCCGGGATGTTCGCACGCTGCAGGCAGACTGGATCGTAAATTGCACCGGCATGGAGCGCGCCGGCATTTCGCATTCGCCGCTCTTGCGCGAGATGCAGCGGCAGCGCCTGATCGAGGCCGATCCGCTCGGTCTTGGCCTCTCCGTCGATCCGCATTCCCGCATCCCCGGCCGCGAAGCGCCGTCCCTTTATGCAGTGGGGGCGCTGACGGCCGGGCAGTTCTGGGAAATCACCGCCGTGCCCGATATCCGTGTCCAGGCCGGAAGAGTGGCGGCGGCAATCGCCGCCACCCATTGAAGCTCAGAGCTTGCCCTTCCAGGGAACCAGCACCGTTTCCAGGAAACGGATGGCGGCCGAGAAGGCGAAGGCGCAGATGGCGATGATGCCGATGCCGACAAAGACGACGTCGGTCGCCAGAAACTGCGATGCCGACATGATCATGAAGCCGATGCCGCGCGTCGAGGCGATCAGTTCCGCCGCGACCAGCGTGCCCCAGCCGACGCCGAGCGCGATGCGGATGCCGGTGAGGATTTCCGGCAGGGCCGAAGGCAGCACGATATCGATGAAGAGCTGCAGGCGGCTTGCCCCGAGCGAGCGGGCCGCATTGACGCGCTCGATCGGCAGCGAGCGCACGCCGGCCTCAGCGGCAAGGCAGATCGGCGCGAACATGGCGAGCACCAGAAGCGTGATCTTCGACGTCTCGCCGATGCCGAGCCAGATGATCATCAGCGGCAGGTAGGAGAGCGGCGGCAGCGGCCAGTAGAACTCGATCGGCGTGTCGAGCACGCCTTTTGCCCAGCGGTTCAGCCCCATCAGCAGCCCGAGCGGGATGCCGAGCGAGACTGCGATCAGCGCCGCGACGACGATGCGGAACAGACTGGCATAGACATGCTCGCCGAGCGATGCGCCGGCATAGCCGTCGCGGTAGACGATGCCGGCTTGTCTCAGAACTTCGTCCGGACGCGGCAGAAACAGGTGCGGAACGAGGTTGAGCGCCGAAACCGCCCACCAGAGCGCCAGGATGGCAAGGCCGGTGGCGACGCTGATCGCCGCCGTTGAGCGCTCGCCGGCGCCGAAGCTTGCCATCTTGACGAGCCGGACGGTGTCCGCCGGCGGTTCGGCTGCGATGGCCGGTGCGTGTGTGATGTCGCTCATGCGGCACTCCTGAAATCTTCGGCTCGGTGCAGGATGGCGCGGATTTCTTCGCGCAGCTCGGTAAATTCCGGCGACGTCTTGATCGCCGCCGCGTCGCCGGTTTCGGCAAAGCGCCGGACGAAATCGAGATCGAAGCGCGCGACCACGCGGCCGGGCCTCGGCGATATCACCAGCACCTGCGTGCCGAGGAACAGTGCCTCTTCGATCGAATGGGTGATGAAGAAGACCTTCTTCGCCGTCCTGTGCCAGACGGAAACCAGAAGCTCCTGCATCTGCTCGCGGGTGAGGCTGTCGAGCGCGCCGAAGGGTTCGTCCATCAGAAGGATATCCGGATCGGTCGCCAGTGCCCGCGCGATGCCGACGCGCTGGCGCATGCCGCCGGACAGTTCGTAGGGAAAGGCTTTGGCGAAATCGTCGAGGCCGACGAGGCGCAGGAGTTCCTGGGCCTGGGCGTTGCGGTCCTTTCGCTTCACGCCCGCGAATTTCAGCCCGAGCGCGACATTGTCGGCGACGGATTTCCAGGGGAGAAGCGAATCCTTCTGGAAGACCACGCCGCGGTCGGCGCCGGGGCGCTCCACCTTGCGGCCGTCGAGCGTGATGCTGCCGTCGGACAGCGGCAGGAAGCCGGCGATGGCGTTGAGAAGGGTGGACTTGCCGCAGCCGGAGGCTCCGAGCGCCACGACGAAGCCGCGCTCGGGAATATCGAAGGAGACGCGATCGAGGGCGTGAACGGTGCGCCCGTCGCGCGCGGCAAAGAAAACGCTGGCATGATCGACTTTAAGCATTTTGGTCCCACATTCGTTCGATGCCGGCGTGCCCGCTCGCGCAGCGGCACGCCGGCGTCCGGGAAGGATCAGTTGGTCGCGCCGGCAAGCGCTTCGGCGGTGACGAACGCGCCGTAGTTCGGCAATACCTCGGATACCTTGCCCTGCTCTTGCAGGAAGGTGGCGGTGTCCTTGAGGATCTTGGCCGTGCCCGCATTCTCACCGCCGCCGAGCCAGGCGTTCGAGGCCTGCGTCTCCGGGGTCAGCAGCGTGAGGTTCTTCAGCGCGGCGGCCTGCTGCTCGGGCGTTCCGCCGAGGAGTTTGGCAAGCGTTTTGGCGTTGTCGCTGTCGGGACCCCAGGCGGCCTTGTCGGTGGCGAAGGAGGCGTAATACTTGCTCGCGACGGTGGCGAAGCCCTTCAGGAACTCGGGGTTTTCCTTGGCGAATTTCGCGGTCGCCACCCATGCCGAGAAGGTCGGCGCCCCCTTGTCGGCCACGTCCTTCGAGGTGACGAGAACCTTGCCGTTCTTCTTCAATTCGGTCAGCGCCGGGTCCCAGACGAAGCCGCCGTCGATGTCGCCGCGATTGTAGCTGGCGACGATTTCCGGCTGCGGGACGGTAAAGACCTGAACGTCCTTTTCCGACAGGCCGAGCGACTTGATGAGGGCCAGAAGCTGGTAGTGATCGGTCGAGACCGGCGCGGCGGCAAGCTTCTTGCCCTTGAGGTCGCTGAGGCTTTCGATGCCGGAGCCGTTGCGGACGACCAGGGCTTCGTCGATACCGGAGATGGTGGCGAGATAGAAGGCCTTGACCTCCAGCCCGCGCGAGGCGGCGGCGGCGAACGGGCTCGACCCGACATAGCCGACCTGTACGTCGCCGGAGGCGATCGCCGCGAAGATCTCGGCGCCGGAGTTGAATTTGCGGAAGTCGATATCGTAGCCGGTGGCCTTGGCGAATTCGCCGTTGGCGATCGCGACCGACGACGGCAGCGCATCCGTCTGGTAGGCGACGACGACCTTCTTGTCGGCGGCTTCAGCATGGGCCACGGCCGACAGGCTGCCGACGCCGAGAGCGATCGCAGCGATGAGATTTCTGATGTTCATATCTTGCCCCTTTCAAGAAGGCTCGTGGTGCTCAATCTGACAGTTTGAAAGGTAAGGGCCCGATCCATCGAAGGAGAGGAATAGAGAACTATTTTTATAGACTATTAGGACAATAGTTTGCCGCGGGAGGCGATACGACGAAGCAAGCTATCCCGCGCGACCCCGGCGCAGCTAGGCTTACTGACGATCGATGGGCCTGCCAATAGGAGCTTCCGGTTCGCGAGGCGCGGGTGTCTTTGGGTCGAAGCCGGTTCCGGTCGAATAGCGGACGCCCGATGCTTTCGGCGGCGTCGGCAGCAGCCCGGAAGAGCGTTTCCGTTGCGGCATCCGCCTTTTCCGCGCGAGAAAACGGCTTCGCGCGGCATCTTGCCGCATACGCGGGGCGCCCTGTGTCCATCGCCCGCCCCGACGTCCGGCGGTTGGGCAGCGCGATGCGAAATCCCGCAAAAGACGTCCCGGTCCAGTTTGGGGCAAGGCTTCTCGCGCATGAATGCCGCCATACGCGAAAATGCCGGCGCCATGCTTGCCGGCCGCCAGCCGGCGCGCGCCGGAGGCGATCTGGGCAACGGAATATTACCGAAGGGTTTCGTTTATGACTTCGATCGTAGGTTCAATCCCCGTCAATACCATCAAGACGCTTTCGACCTCGGCGATCGCGCAATGGACGACGGAAGACGTCGCTTCGCTGTCGACGGGCCAGATCAAGGCGCTTTCGTCCACGCAGATTGCCGCGATCCCGGCAGAGGATTTCTCCGGATTCGGAGTGGGGCAACTGGAGGCCATCTCGGCGACCTCGATCGTCGGGCTGACGGTCGACCAGTTGGCTGCTCTGACGACGGGCGACATTGCGGGTCTGCTGACGTCGCAGGTCGCGGCGCTCAAGAGCGGCCAGATCGCCGCTCTCGACGCCAACCAGGTCGAAGCCTTCACGACGGCGCAGGTGAAGGCGCTGAAGCCCGCACAGCTTGCGGCGATGACGGGCGACGAGCTGGCGACCTTCTCGACGGACGAGATCGCCGCACTCGACCCGGCGACCATCGCCGGCCTTGGAAACCTGATCTCCGCATTGACGACCGACCAGATCGCAGCGCTGAAGACAACCCAGATCGCGGCGCTGAAGACGACGCAGATTGCGGTGTTGACCAACGACCAGATCGGCGCCTTGAGTTCGGCGCAGGTCGGCGCGCTGAGCACGACGCAGGTCAGGGCTCTCCCCAACACAAGCATTGCCGCGTTCTCCGCCGACCAGATTGCCGCTCTGAACGCAAAGGCGCTTACCGGCCTGACCACGGGGCAGATCGGCAGCCTCTCCGCCGGACAGGTCGAGGCGTTGACCCCCTCGCAGGTCGGCGCGCTCGGCGCGACCCAGATCGCAGCGTTCGGTTCGGACGATCTCGCGCTCTTTTCCACGGCCGATATCGCCGCGATCAGCACGATCGCGCTCGGTGCGATCTCGAGCGGCAATATCGCGACGCTAGGCACTGCCCAGATCGCGGCGCTGAATGCCAAGCAGATCGCCATTCTGAAGACCATGCAGATCGCCGCGTTGACGAACGAGCAGATCGGTGCGCTGAACACCGGACAGATCGCCGCGCTGAGCGCCGCTCAGGTGAAAGCTCTGTCGACGGGCAGCGTTGTGGCGCTGTCGCCCGATCAGATTGCCGCCCTCAGCGTCAAGTCGGTCGTCGGTTTCACGCCCGCGCAGATCGGCGCGCTATCGGCCACGCAGGCCGAAGCCCTGACACCTGCGCTCGTCGCCGCGACGACCGCAACCCAGATCGCGGCGCTTACCCCTGACGATATCGCGGCCTTCTCCACCGCCGATATCGCTGCGATCAATCCCGCGGCGTTCGCTTCGCTTTCGTCCGCCGGCATCGCGGCGCTCAGCCAGGCCCAGCTTGACGCGGTGAACGTCAAGCAGATCGCGGCCCTGAAGACGACGCAGATCGCCGCGCTGACGAACGAGCAACTGGGCCTGCTTTCCGCCAACCAGATCGGTGCGCTGAGCATGGCGCAGGTCAAGGGGCTGTCGACTGGCAGTATCGCGGGGCTCCGGCCTGATCAGATCGCTGCGCTGAACACCAAGGCGATCTCAGGCTTGACTTCCGCGCAGATCGGCGCGCTGACGGCCGCGCAGGTGGAAGCGTTGACGCCGGCTCTTGTCGCGGCGTTGACCGGGCCGCAGATCGGTGCGCTCGGTCCGGATGATATCGCGGCCTTCTCGACCGATGATATCGGTGCGATCAACGCGACGGCACTTGCCTCGCTTTCGCCCGCCAGCGTTGCAGCGCTCGGCGCGGACCAGATTGCGGCGCTGAACGTCAAGCAGCTCGGTGCATTAAAGACGACGCAGATCGCGGCGCTGACCGACGAACAGATCGGCGCTCTGAGCGCAGACCAGATCGGTGCGTTGAACCTGACCCAGGTCAAGGCTCTGACGACCGGCAGCGTTGCCGCGCTCCGGCCCGACCAGATCGCCGCGCTGAATACGAAGGCGATCCCCGGCCTGACCTCCGCACAGGTCAGCGTGCTCTCGGTCGATCAGGTGGCGGCGCTGACGCCTGCGCTTGCAGCCGCGTTGACGGGTCCGCAGATCGCCGCGCTGGGCACCGACGATATCGCTGCTTTCTCGACGGACGACATCGCTGCGCTCAATGCCACGGCTTTAGCCTCTCTTTCGACTGCGAGCGTTGCCGCGCTCACTGCCGATCAGATCGCGGCGCTGAACGTCAAGCAGCTCGGTGCATTGAAGACGACGCAGATCGCGGCGCTGACCGCCGATCAGCTCGGCGCATTGAATGCCACTCAGATCGGTGCTTTAAGCGCGCCGCAGATCAAGGCGCTGTCGACCGGCAGCATCGCGGCCCTTACGCCGGATCAGATTGCCGCGCTGAACGCCAAGGCGGCCAGCGGCCTGACCTCGGCACAGGTCGGCGCGCTTTCGACCGCGCAGGCGGAAGCCCTGACATCGACATTCGTCGCCGCCATGACAGCAGCCCAGGTCGCCGCGCTGACGCCGGCCGATATCGCGACCTTCTCCAC
>Ga0153956_1003266_pt1 | contig 10664 bp, 9 predicted proteins | sample TSFL040MetaG_FD_104704 | JGI IMG/M metagenome (GOLD analysis project Ga0153956, IMG submission 104704) | Attine ant fungus gardens microbial communities from Florida, USA - TSFL040 MetaG | ecosystem: Host-associated > Fungi > Mycelium > Unclassified | place: USA: Florida, Wekiwa Springs...
ACTTTCGTCAATAATTTTTGACTGGGTGCCATCAGGATGCGTAATCATAAGCGCATTATCCGTCTTTTTGATGTCGGCGCGGTAATGCGTGGTGTCATTATGATTATCCGCTTTTCGGGCGTTTTCATTGCCGCTATTTAAGCACAACATGATTCTGGTTAAGCCATCTGCATTAGTAACAGCCCCCACCTCGCCCATCGATCCGTTGTATTTTGCAGCTGTAGTTTTACGATTTAAAGTTTGATTATTAATACCAAATGTGCGTTTTTGTGCAAAAGAGTGTAACGCGGCAATAATCAATGCAGATGTTATAAAATTTTTCATTATCACAGGTTAATCTGATAAATATATAAGCTTTTATCAAACAAAGTATAATTAAGCACTAACAACCAATTTCTAATTTATATCCTTTACCTCGTACCACAACAATATTAATATCAGGATCGGGCTCAAGTTTTTTTCGGAGTTTTGATATGAACATATCCAGGCTACGCCCTACTATCACTCCTTCGTCTTCCCATATTTCTTTTTGTAGACGGCTACGCTCTATGGTTTGGTTAGGAGCTGCGGCGAGGATAACCATCAGGCGGGTTTCAGTTACGGTGAGGTCGATGATTTGTTTGTTTATGATAAGCTGCCGCTCGCGCACATTAAATAAAGCTGAGCCTAAATTAATTTTAACATTAAGCTGATCGTTATTTGAAACTCTTGGCTGCCTGGCAAATCTCAAAAATATAAAGCCTATAAATGCCAGTAATGGCAGGCCGCCCAAAACATACCCGTTCCTGACTAGGTTTGTGCCTGACGGTTTAAATTTGATATCTATTACGTAATGCGCTCTCGGCTGCTTTCTTCCGCTACAAGCTACGATATCATTTTTTTTGTTTTTAGATATAGCGTAGCCATAGGCTATGCCAGAACTGCCGCTATATAAAACATTCACCACATAATCATGAGTAAGCGGATCTTCGGCTAATAAACTTCTGGTGATATTAACCAGGGAGTCTGATTGAAAAGTTAAATCATTTTCAAACCTGATCTGGTATTCATTTTCTGAGATCTTTTTTACCGGGAGAACTCTTGACGTACTATCGCCAGATTGCAACAGCAGTTGGTCGCCTATACGGCGGAGTAAAATTTCCCTTCGGGAGATTGTAAAATCGTCCTTACCGGTCATACTGAAAGCTGCACATATCGCAGCAATAAACAGCACAATTAATGATCCCAGCAAGTATTTGCCACGTCCGGAAAAGAGATTTAAACCATCACCCATTATACTTAATTATTATTTACAAAGTTTACATTTTTATTTACAATTCTGATTGCCTGGGTCAAAAAGTAGTAAAGTAATTTCGCTGAATCAACTAACAATCAGATGAAAAATAAAATAAACGCACTCTCCTACCTTATTATTCTGCTGTCAGGAATAATATATCTCCCTGTATTAGCTCAGCACCAAAATACTACTCAAAAAGCAACTTACAGGCTGGATATAAAAAAAAGCAAATTGTTGTGGACAGCGCCCAAAAACCGGCACAAGGGTTTTATATTATTCAGTTCAGGCGTCCTTAGTAACCTCATCAACGGTTGGCCTACCCAAGGCGCCTTCATTATCAATATGAATAGTATGAAGAGTACCGACATGCCTACTGCTGACGGGCGAAAAAAGGTTGACGACGAGCTAAGAACGGAGAATTTCTTTGCTAATTCAAAATATCCAACGGCTATTATGATGGTTAATACAATAATGCCGGAACACCCCTTTGGCATTTATAAGGTTCGCGGCGAGCTGACCATTAAAGGTACAACCAAACCCATAGGGTTTATTGCCACTATGAAGCAAAACGGCAATACTATCACCGCAAGGGGAACTGTTAATATTAGCCGCTCAGCCTGGAACATCGGGCATCAGCCTCCGCCATGGGACTTCATTGCCCGTTTGAAAGATAACCTGGTTGATGATGATATCCCCGTGAATCTTGAACTGGTATTTACCAGGAAATAATGTACTATTAAGCCCAATAATGATGACATAGGCACCCGCACATAGGCGGCGTAATAAACCTTAGACTTCCTGGCATGGAAAGTAGTTTGCTATTCTATCCAAGCGTTTTGCGCAGCCATCTCCTAACCGGTTCATCATACCATTTTAACGCGATGTAGGCTAAAACTATCGCCCCAACTAAAATAAGCAGCGCGTAAGGCCAGGCCTGTATAATGGTTATGCCCTTATTGTTGCTTATCCAGGCTACGTAAAAATAAACCAGCGGATAATGTACCATATAAAGCGGATACGATATATCTCCTAAAAATTTACATACCCTGCCCTCTGCTCGGGTTTTTATCACGCCACTGGCGCCCAGGTAAACCACCAGCGGAAAAATCAGGATGATGCATATAGATTCGTAAAGGCCGTTCATCCATAAATGTCCGGCACCACCAATGCGCGGCATATAGAGTATAATGATAACTAAAAGACTGCACCATAAAAAAGCATTTTTAATTTGCCCCGGTTTTACAATGCGCGAGAGCAGCAGACCGGCAAAAAACGGATATATGGTACGGGTAAAGCCAATACGCACCTGCTGTACATTTAACGTCCAGCCGCCGCTAACGTCGCCATTAGTAATGGCCAGGTGTGCCAGTGCGATTCCGGCTATAACCACCAATATCGTTAATGCTGTTTTTGAGAATTTTCTGATCCACACAGCGTACAGAATGTTGGCGATATATTCAAAAAATAACGACCACCCTACGCTATTGAGCGGATGCATTTCTTCCCAACCGCGTATATCAAGCGACAGCGGCACGGGTAGTATGGTATAGCCTACCAGCATCACCAGTAACATCTTCCAAACCGGAATTGTATGAATAAGCGGCCAAAGTGTGGAGTCGGTAAAATAAAACCCTATGGCGCCCATGGTCATCCCCAAAACCACCATGGGCTGCAAACGCTCAATGCGGCGTTTAAAAAAGCCGCCGGTGGTCATTTTATTCCAGCGGTCATCATACGCATAACCAATTACAAAACCCGATAATAAAAAGAAGAAATCGACGGCCAGGTAGCCGTGGTTAACCAGTTTATCTAAGTTACCGGTAGCCAGTGGCTCACACAAATGAAAAGTAACAACAATGATAGCCGCAACACCGCGAAGACCGTCTAATATAGGATAATGTGGCTTGGTGGCCAGCGCATTATTATTCATGAATAATTTAATGATTTATAAGGCGCAAATTTGAAAAAATTAGCGAATAATCAGTTATCTGATTAAAAATAGCCGGCCTGCCTGTCTGATTTGGCCTTAAGACGTGATATGCTTTTGACCATTCTATGTAAGAGCCCAATATTGATAACGCCCATCGGTAACCTCATATTGCACTTGAAAAAATATTATTAAAAATCTGGCTTTTAATAACTTATGATATATACTTTTGAATTATTATTCATCTCCAATATTAAAATATGAACCCATCTACCGAAACAAACAAAATAATATTTTATCACGGCACTAAGGCTCAACTAAAAACCGGCGATCTGTTGGCGCCCGGTTTTAACTCAAACTTTGGCTCAAACCGGGTTGCCAAATATGTTTATTTCTCGGCTACGTTAGATGCTGCTACCTGGGGTGCCGAACTGGCTTTGGGCAATTCACCGAGCAGAATATATATTGTTGAACCCACCGGCTATTTTGAAGACGATCCGAATTTAACCGACAAGAAATATCCCGGCAATATTACCAGATCATATCGCACCAGCGAGCCACTGCTGATTGTTGGCGAAGTAACCGATTGGGAAGGCCATGCACCTGAAAGACTTAAAGAAATGAAAGACAATGTAGAAAGAGCCAGGCACATGGGGATTGAAGCCATTGAAGATTAAGTAAGGTTAGGTCAATGTTTACCTGCTATCCAGGCTCTTGATAAACGCAATCAAGTCTGCCTTTTCTTTTATGGTTAGATGTAGTTGATCTGCCGGCAGGGTTTGGTTTGGCAACTTGATGCCCAAACCAGCAGCACCGCCTTTATCATAAAAATCAATCACCTCATCCAGCGTTTTATAAATGCCGTTATGCATGTAGGGTGCCGTTTTTGAAGCATTGCGCACGGTGGTAATCTTGAAAGCGTGTTTGTTAAAATCCAGTGGCTGGACACCATAGGTGCCTGGGTCGGCGTCAATTTGTTTGCTGTTTTTGCTTTTAGGGACGCCAATAATTTCGGCTTCCATTTGCATGTAACGAGGTGGTAACGCACCATTAAACAGCGGCAGGTAATGGCAGGTACTGCATTTAGCCTTGCCCATAAAAATATTTAAGCCGTTCACTTCGGCAGGTGTCAATGCCCTAAGGTTGCCTTGCATATACGTATCAAAACGGCTATTCAGCGCGGCAAGACTACGCACATAGCTGGCCAGGGCGTTCATCACTTCAAAAGTGTCAATAGCGGTGCGATTTTCGGCACCATAAGCCCCTGTAAACTGTTTACGATAACTTACATCGCGCCATAATTTGCCTATGGCTACCTGCATATCGCCATGCATCTCGTCGCGGTTGCGCACCACGTCATTAGCCTGGTCTTCGAGCGATGGTGCCCGCAGGTCATAAAACTGAGCAGGCTGCAAGGCTGCATTGATTAATGTTGGTGTATTACGGGCTACAAACTTTTTGCCGGTGATATCCAGGTTTTTAGGCAACCCATCGGTAAACGCCTTATCGGGCTGATGGCAGGTACCGCAGCTACGCAGGCCGTTGCCTGAAAGTATCGGGTCGAAAAACAAGCGTTTGCCAAGCGCGATCTTCTCTGTAGTAGCTGAGTCGCCCGGCGATGCAATAAAAGCGTTACGATTAAAAGCGCCCGGCTCAAATAAAGTTGCGGCATCCTGGTTAAGCAGGCGGTTATAACGTATGTTGGGCAAATGCAGCCTGTCATGCAGCTTTTTTAAATTGCCCGTGAGCAAATTAGCATAACCGGTGATAAATTGCGCACGGTTAAACTGGTTAAATTTTACCGGTAGATTTAAGTACCTGATGGTATTTTCAAACCGCACCGATTTATCATACCTACCTATAACCTCCTGCAAACTCTGCAATGCCGTTGCCGATTCGTGCAGGCAATTTTGCAGTAGCGGGTCATCAAAATCGTTCAGACCCAGTATCTCGATTCTGAAAACCTCCTGTTTGGCTGCATCCAGAATTTGCCAGTCCTGCAAGTCGGCATGTTCAAAGGTGTTTTTGTAAATCTGTACGTTTGTAGTAAGCCGTTGCAGTAAGGCGGCCATATCAGCTTTTTGGCCGATACTAACTTTGGGAAAAAGATAACCTTCAATAACCTGTAAACCATCAGGCGCTATCACAGCGCCTGAGAGCTCGGCCTCAGGCACCGGCGGGCCGTTAACCAGCCGCGTAGTCACCGGTTCAAAATATTCGACTGCCCACTCTATGCGTTTATATACCAGGCGCAATTGTTTAAACCGTTGCTGCAATAGTTGTTTATGCGCTGTATCAAAAGGTGTAGAACGCAACAATCCGACCGCCTGTAACAGACTGTCGGATTGCTGTATTAATTTTTGCTGAATTTGTCGTGCAGACCGGTCATCCGCTTTTCTTAATGAAAGCAAGGCGACCGATAGCACCAACAAAGCGCCGGCTGTAGTTACCTTAAAAGTTAAATGCATTACTAAGCGGATCAGCATTTGCATCGCGATCGGTTAACGGTTTCAATGCAAAGCGTTTTTCAATAAAAGCCAGTATACTTACTGTTTCATATTGGGTGCTATCGACATATCCTTTTTTAGCAAAGGGCGAAATAATTAACGCCGGGATGCGTGACCCCGGTCCCCATTTGTCAATTATCGGCGGCGCTACGTGATCCCAGAAACCACCGTTTTCATCATAGGTTAAAATGATCACGGCATCTTTTCCATTTGGGCCGTTTAGCACGGCATTTATGATTTTAACTGCGTGCTCCTCTCCCTGTTTAATTGACGAACCGCCCGGATGCTCATTTTCAACACCGGTTGGTTTTACAAATGACACCGCAGGTAAAGTACCTTTTTGAGCGGCCTCGAAAAAATCAGCCTCATCTTTCAGGTGTTCTTTACGATCTTTTGAACCCGGTGTATAACGCGCAAAATAAACTATAGGTTGATGATGGTAAGAAAAGCCGGGGTTGGCGTGGCCGGCATCTGCAGCATTCCAGCCACCTGCGTACCAGGCCCATGATACACCCTTGTCAGTTAGGCGGTCGCCAATATTTGGACCGGTTTGTATAGGCACTAAACCCGCCGGGTCGGCATTTTTAGGGTGCAGGTTAACAGAGTTAAGCGTATTTACTGCATAATCATCGGGTGTAACATCACCATCCCTAATTAATTTGCCTGATGCATCAACCTGCGCCTTCATAACTGCCGGGGCGTTCGGGAATTTGGGTGACGCTGCTGCGACCAGCCATTGATGATTTAGAAATGAGCCGCCAAATGCACTGTGATAAAAATTATCGCAAAGTGTATATTTTCTTGCCAGATCATATAACGGTATATCACTTGTTTTATAATAGCCCATTGCCAGGCCCTTAGTGTGATTATATTGAGCAAATTTATCCATTTTTCCGCCGTCTATCTGTAACTGCTCCTGGTAAAAGCGGTGCGTAACATCAGGGCTTGCCTGGTCGGCCGGTACATATTGGTCTATGTTGAATATATTGTTAGGCAGGTTAGTTGGAAAAGCGCTGCTGCGCGGAATTGGCGGCAAGGTTTCAAAAACCTTACCATTGGCGTCAACCTGTACAATGTTTTCTTTTTTTGCCTTGTCGAGCCCGTTAGCGCCTGGAAATTGGCCCCAAAGATTGTCAAAGCTGTGGTTTTCCATGTAAATTACAACTATGTGTTTTACTTTACGCAATTGTGCGTTTACAGGCATGGCTCCAATCAAGCTCAATGCCGCCAAAATTGAAATACGTTTATTTAGTTTGGTTTTCATCATTAATTAAGATTTGTAACGAAGATAAATTTGTCAATGCTTTAACGAAGTTAAGGCTATGTTAACTTTAGGCCGTTTAACCTGCCGGTATACCTCATCAAGCGCTTGTTGGAAAGTAGGTATCCAGATATCTTTTTTGTGTTTCTTAAGATAAGCAATCAACTGCCCATGAGCTTCGGGCGATATCGAAATATAGTCGCCACCTACGCCGTGGAGCATAATGACACCCAGCCCGCCTTTTTGTTCCACGTTTTTAACGTAGGTGACCAGCGTTTCGCCGTTTTCGCCACCGTCTAAACCATACGACGGCACGCGCAGGGTATCCAGGTTTTTAAAATCGGTTATTACAGTGCTGCTGTCGCCGCCAACGCGGGCATATTTAACCAGCTTGAACTTACGCAATGAGTCAACATAGTCCCTTCCACCGGCAACAAAAGTTTCGGTGCAGGGATAAGCAAAGGTGCGTTTGGTTTTACCGTCGACAGCAAACAAAAAGCGGTCGGTAATTTCTATCTCGCGGATGATCTTATATGCCGTATAAGTTTCAGACCTTACCGGGTCATCCTCAGTAGCCGAGCATGGGTGATATAAGGTGTGGTTACCCAGCTCATATCCCTTTTTGGCCAGCTTGCGCCATTTTGGTATGCTAAGGCTGTCAATATCACTGGTTACAAAAAAGGTAGCCTTAATGCCTGCTTTTAACAACTGCGGCACTGCATTGTTAAGTTGCGAGCGCAAAGCATCATCGTAAGTTAATACAATAGCCGCTTTTTTACCCTTTGGCCAATGCACTTGCTGCGCATGTGCAGCAAGGCTTATTATAAGGCAAATAATTAAAGGATATATAATATGGAATTTTCTTTTCATCATTGTTTAAATAGTGACAATAAATGGTCAGATAAGGACATAGACTGATCAAGTCCGATAATTATTAATCCGCTTAAAATAATCGTCGTTAACTCAAAGGTAACTTTTTTCACAACGGCGCGGTCTTTAATAGTTCGCCAAATAATGGGTAAATTAATTACGGCGCTGGCTACCGAAGACAGAATTGCAACACTACCTGCTACTGATGCACTAAGTTGTCCATGGCTTGCCATAGTTGCCGCAGCCGCGGTGGTACTTGCACTGCTGGCCAGCCCGCCGAAAAAACCGGTAGCCAGCATGCCATAGCTTCCAAACATATGAGTTAGCAAGGTGCCTCCAACTTGTATCAATACAAAAAGCAGCCCAAAAGTTAATACCTTTTTTAAAGAGATAGGCGTATCTAATTGTATTCCGCCGGTTGCTTTAGCATGAGTAGTTTGTTTAAATGAACGTGTATTGCGCCACAACCAAAATGCTGATATAGCCGACATAACTACAAGTGGTAATAAAGCCGCTGCAAGCGATGCGGGCGAAAATATAGCTACCAGTAAAAGGTTTCTGACAAACATAGCTATGGTAGTGAGCAGCGATAATATATTAATCTTTGAGCTCATGCCGCTTTTTTCTGCGCGTGTACTAAGTTCGGCCACCGTTGCACTGCTGTTTACCAAACCGCCAAAAATAGCGCCCCAATAAAGCCCGCCTTCATGAAAAACTTTTAAGCATACATAATTAACAAAAGCAATGCCCGATATGGCTATTATACTTAACCATGCATCGTGCGGATTGAATAACTGCCACGGATCAACATACCGGTTAGGCATTAACGGGTAAATGACAAAACCTATTAAACCAAGCAAAATGGCGCTACGTATTTCTGACGGTTGTAAGCCACCGGTAAACTTGTTTAATTCTGTTTTTACAGACAATAGCAAAGTCATCACAATTGCGCCTGCAACCGGTGTGAAAATGTGACCTAAACCAGTTAATACACCAAGTACGTAGCTCACCAAAAGGGCTGCTGAAGTGGTAACTTCGAGTTCGTCCTCTTTGCGTAAGGTACGCATGTTCATGGCGGCTATTAACAAAAAGACTCCGATCATTGAGACAACAACCATCTCCTGCCCTACAACTGCAGATAATGTACCCAGCAATGACACTATTGAAAACGTACGAATACCGGCCTCTTTGTGCGCCCATTTACGCTCCATGCCTATAAGCATGCCTATGCCCACTGCTACGGCTATTTTCATAGCAATTGGCCCTACAGGATAATGCAGGAAATCTTGATGCATAATTAACAGAATTTGATAAGTAAAATTAGGAACCCGTCGAAGTTTTGGCTTCCGGTATCAGATCAAAAAACACGATAATATCAAATACCGGTGTCTTTGTGCGAGAATTAATGTTTTGCTTAAACAGCCTTGCTTAACTGAAAATGCTTTATTAATAACTACCGGGCGATATAAAAATCGAGTCATCTTTCGAACAGGCCTGGCGATAGCCTGCGCCTGAGCAGTTATAATAGCTGGTTCTGCGTGGTATTCGTGATGGTCGTCTTTCTTTTTAATTAACCGCTGCAGCAATCGCCAGGTACGCGTGGGGTTAGACTTAGCTATGTCGCCCGAGGTCATGGCATACACCAGGTATGGGCGCGACAAAATCATCAGCACTCCAAAACCGAATATTATTAAGCATATTGTACCCCTGCGTTTCATCATAGCAATATTACAAAGCTAAAATTTATTGTCACGTATATATACTTAGTTAAGTAACAGCTTTGTGATGTAAGGCCAAAATCTGTACACGTTAGTTTAGTGTAATGATTTAAGCTCAGCTACTTATCTGTAGCTTCATTTTTACATGACGGTATTTTAACTTGATATATATTTATACCAAATATTTAATTTAACATGATCAAACCAATAGCAAACCTTACATTTTTTTTGATGCTGTCTGTAACAGCAGTAGCTCAAACTACGACGCCGGCATCAAACGGACAAACGCCGCAACGCAGACGTTATCAACCACGCCCCTACACCTTAGCTGTTAATGATGTTGCCAAAACCAAAATTGATACCGCCAAACTGGGTGCAGCTTTCAGAGCTACCTATCCTGCCTTTGCTTATGCCGACGGGTACCGTACCAAACGCGAAGTAACAATGCGCATCATTGATACCGCAAAAGATTTTACCCTAAGTGCCCGCGCCGGCGAGATCGTTGCTAACGGCAAATGGCTTAAAAACAAAAAGAACCTGGCTGGTTTCCAACAATCATTAAACAATGCTCTGCACAAAAACTGGGTTTCTGTTGACACTATAAAAAAAGACGACTACTCACTGATTTTTATTAATAAAAACGAAAAGTTTAACGCCAATACTCAGAAAAACCTGATTGAAACTTACTTTGAGGTTTACCCAAAACTGGTGAGTATGTTTAACCAAAAAGCCACGCACGATGTAATTTTTGTGACCGATACCGCTTATAATGGCGTTGCCGAAACATCGGGCAATCGTATTTTATTTGCCACCAAATACATGAACAAAATGCCGTTTGATGTTGACGTAGTTACCCACGAAGGCATGCACATTGTACAGGGTTATGGCTATAGCTATGGCCGCGACCTTGTTTGGTTAACTGAGGGTATTGCCGACTATATCCGTTATAAATTTGGCGTAGATAACGTGGGCTCAAAATGGTATCTGCCTACCTTTAAAGCTAAAAATCAAGGTTACAAAGACAGCTACCGCGTAACGGCCCGTTTCTTTGAGTGGATTGACCAAAAGGTGAAACCAGGCATAATTGTACAAATTGATAAACAAT
>Ga0153956_1003267_pt1 | contig 10663 bp, 8 predicted proteins | sample TSFL040MetaG_FD_104704 | JGI IMG/M metagenome (GOLD analysis project Ga0153956, IMG submission 104704) | Attine ant fungus gardens microbial communities from Florida, USA - TSFL040 MetaG | ecosystem: Host-associated > Fungi > Mycelium > Unclassified | place: USA: Florida, Wekiwa Springs...
CGGCGGGGGTGACCCTTCCCTCACGAACTGCGGGGAGGTTCGTCCAGGGTCACCCCCGCCGTCCCTCCCGGGCCACTCCCGGGGGAGAGGTGGAGGGACCGTGCCGGGAGGGTCACGGGAGCCCCACGGCAGACGGACGGACCCGTCACCGATGCGTGGCGCCGTGACGAAGAGGCCGGGAACCTCACGCGCCCCGGAGGTGAGTTCGCAGTTAGCGACACATATTGTCGCTAACTGCGAACTCACCTCCGGGCCAGGGGTCCTGTGGGGCCGGGAGGTGTGACGTCCCGGCGTCTTCGTCACGGACCCTTGACGTCTCTCCCCGCGAAGCCTCGCGTCCTGGGCTCCTCATGGGGGTCACAGCCTGCCCGGACCCCCATGAGGAGCCCAGGACACCCCGGACCATCTCGGACGGCCGCACGCCCCCGAAGCCCCCAGGCTTCGCGACCGGCGCCCTTGATAGATACCGCCGGTGCAAAAAACCTCTCTGGCGCCCCGGCGAGTTCGCCGATCTGGCCCGTTCCATCGTCGCGTCCTTCTCCTGATCTCGGTCGTTGCCGTGGCGATGGGGCTCGCGCCCGGCGCGGCGGTGGCCGGGGAACCGGGGTCTGAGCCCGACCTCTCGGTCATCGCCGGCTCACCGGTCGTCGGTACCGCGCCGGCGGTTGAAACGCTGGCGCGGGTCGGCGACACGCTGGTCCTCGGTGGCGAATTCACGCGGCTGTGGTACCGGACCGGGCCGGGCGCCATCCTCACCGGTCCCGACGGCAAGGTCGACCGTCGCACCCCGGAGTTCCGCGACGGCAAGGTCAACGTCGCGATCGCCGATGGCGAAGGGGGCTGGTACGTGGGCGGGACCTTCACCCGGGTCGGGCCCGGGACCGGGCCGGGGATTGCCCGCCTGGCGCACATCGCAAGCGACGGCGAACTCGACCGCGACTGGGTGCCGAATCCCGACGGTCCGGTGCGCGCGTTGGCGCTCGACGCCGCCGGTGACGTGATCGTCGGCGGCGAATTCACCGCGATCGGGGGCAGCGCGCACGGCGGGCTCGCGCAGATCGATCCGGCGAGCGGGGCGGCGACGGCGTGGAGTCCCGAGGTGTCGGGGACGGTGTTGACGATCGCGGTCGGGTCCGACGACACGGTCTACGCCGGCGGCAGCTTCACCGCGGTCGACGCGACCCCACGCAAACGCCTGGCGGCATTCGCGCCGCAGACCCGGGACCTCACCGATTGGGATCCCGCGATCGGCCAAGGGGCGGTCAACGCGCTGGTCGCCACCGACGACGCCGTCTACGCCGGCGGGTCCTTCACCACGGTCGGGTCGGGCCCGACGACCCGCAACCGGCTGGCCGCCTTCGATCCCACCACCGCGGCGGTGACGGATTGGGATCCGAACCTGAACAACACCGTCAACGCCCTCGCCCTTGCCCCGGACGGGACCCTCTACGCCGGCGGCTCCTTCAGCCAGGCCGGCGGCAACGCCAGGAGCCGGGTCGCCTCCTTCGCGGCCGCCGAGCCCGGCGCTCCGCTCACTTCCTGGGCGCCGTCGGTGAACGGCACCGTGACGACGCTCTCGGTCGGCCCGACCGGCTCGGTGTACCTGGGCGGCTCCTTCAGCTCGGCCGGCGGCTCCTCCCGCTCCCGGCTCGCCGAGCTCGACCCGGCGGGGACGGCGACCGCCTGGAACCCGGGTCCCTACCAGTACGGGAACGACACCCGCGACGTCTCGATCGGCACCGTCGCCGTCGCCGGATCGCGGACCTTCGTCGGCGGCACCATCGTCGCCCTCAACCCGGTCTCGCGCGCGGGATTGGCGGCGATCGACCTCACGGACGGCTCGATCCTTCCCTTCAACCCGAAGCCCGCAGCGGAGTTCGGGGCGTACCTCTGGGCCCTCGTCCCGGGGCCCGACGACACGGTCTACGTCGGTGGGACCTTCGACACGATCGCTGGCGCCAGTCGTCACGGGGCGGCGCAGCTTTCGCTCGCGACCGGCGAGGCGACCGACTGGGACCCCAATCCCAGCGGCGGCACCCCCGGCACCGTCTACTCGATGGCCTACGACGGCGTTCACGAAATCGTGTACATGGGTGGCGAATTCGACACGATCGGCCCTGTGGGCGAGGAGGCGCAACGGCCCGGGATCGCCGCGGTCGACGCCGTCACCGGTGCGCCGACGCCCTGGAGCCCGGGGATCGACGGCGATTTCGGCGCCTACCCCTACAGCCTCGCGGTGAGCCCGGATGGCGGCACCGTCTACGCCGCCGGGAGCTTCACCAAGATCGGCAGTCCGGAAGTGGACCGGCCGGGGCTGGCGGCGCTCTCGGCGGACGATGGCAGCGCGCTGCCGTTCAATCCCGAGCCGAACGATACGGTGAGCGGGATCGTCGCCGGTCCCGGCGCCGGCGAGGTCACGGTGTGGGGCAATTTCACCGACATCGCCGGCACCGACGACGATGCCGACCCGGCGACGCGCAGTCCCGGCATCGCGATCCTCGACGGGACCAGCGGTGAGCTGAGCCCGCACAGCCCCTACGGTTCGGAGTCCGTCTACTCCGCCGCCTACGGCGACAGCTCGCACCTCTTCGCGGCGGGCTCGTTCAGCGTGGTCGGGCCGCCGCCGCAGTTGGAGCGGGAAAACGCGGCGGGCTGGAGCGCCGACGCGGAGGGCAGTTTCGAGCCGACCGATTTCGCGCCCGAACCCGGGCAGATGGTGTGGACGCTTGCCGCCACCCCCGGCAACGCCGTCTTCCTCGGCGGCTACCTCTACTTCGAATCGGACGGCGCCCAGGGGTTCGCGTCCTTCACCCCGCCGCCGGTCAACGCGGCGCCGCCGCAGGTGAGCGGCACGGCGCGGCCGGGCTCCACGCTCAGCGGGACCGCGGGCAGCTGGACCGGGGAAGGGGAGCTCGGGCACCGTTACCGGTGGCTGCGCTGCGCCGCGGCGGGCGACGACTGCGAGGCGATCCCCGGCGCCCAGGACAGCGAGTACGAAGTCGTCGAGGCGGACGTCGGTCACAGCCTGCGCTTCCGTGACACCGAGGTCACGGTCGGTGGCGAAGCCGCATCGGTCTCCGAGGCGGTCGAGGCCCTTGCCCCGTCCTTCTCGGTCGCCCCCGTCGCCCAGGACTTCGGGACGATCACGGTCGACACCCACGGCGACCCGGTCGAGCTGGAGGTCACCAGCGACGGGGTGGGGGCGGTCACCTTCCCGGCCGCCGCGGCGTCGCTCGCCGGCGACCAGTTCGCGCTCGGCGCCGACGGCTGCGCCGAGGCGGCGTTGGAGCCAGGCGAGTCCTGCACCGTCGCGGTGTCGTTCGCGCCGACCGCGGCGGGAGCGGCAACCGGCGTACTCAGCATCCAGGACACCGAAGGGCTGCTGGTCGAAGTCGACCTCAGCGGCGAGGGCAAGGCGCCGGTCGTCGAACCTGGTCCCGAACCTGAAGAGGAAGCGCCGACGTCGGGCGGAGGAACGGATTCCGCCCCGGCGGACGATGCGCCGACTTCGGCCGCATCGGGCACCCCTGCCGCGCAGGCGGACGCGCCCGCGCCCAAGCCGAAGCAGCCGGCGGCAAAGGTCCTCGGTGTCGTCGGGACGGCGCAGGGCGGCAAGGCAACGCTGAACGTGCGCTGCCCGGCGGGCGGCGGCCGCTGTCAGGGCTCGGTGACGCTGCAGAGCGCCGCGCCGACCGCCGCCAAGTCGAAGCACCCGCAGCGCTTCGGCGGGGCGTCCTTCAAGATCCAGCCCGGCACGACCCGCAAGCTGAAAATCTCCCTCAACGGCGCCGCGAAGCGCCTGCTCGGCGAACGGGGAAGCCTGATCGCCTACGCCGTCGCCTCGACCCGCGGGGCGAGCGGGAAGCCCGTCAAGCGGCTGCTCGTGTACCGGCGCTGAGGGGAAGCGCCCCGGGCCTCAGCGCCAGAGCTCGCGGCGCAGCAGCTCGTTGCCGCGTTCGAGCTGCTGGATGGTGGCGCCGGCGACCGAGCGCACCTTGGTGCCGCGGTTGATCCGGGCCTGGATCTCCCGGTGCGACTGGCCGGTGCGGCGCGCGACGTCCCCGACCAGGCGGCTGCGTTCGGCGCGCAGGCGCTCGCGGGTCGCGTAGGCCGTCTCGCGCTCCGGCTCGCGGGCCTCCGGCGCGGTGACGGGCGGCGCCGCAACCGGATTTCTCGCCACCGGCTTGGGGTCGTCGGTGGGGAAGAGCCGGAGCGCGGTCTCGCTCATGATCGCCTCGTCCAGCTCGGCCCCGCCGGAACTGAGGGCCGCGAAGCCACCGCCCTCGCCCGGCTCCTTGGGCGGCTCGTCGAATTCCTCGCCCTCGTCCTCCTCGCCGGCGGGGGAGAGGTCGAGCGCGTGGCGGCGCTCCACCTCGATCTCGTGGGCGAGCGCCTTCAGCCGCGGGTCGGCCGGCATCAGCAGGTAGCTCATCTGGCGGCGCGGTCCGCCCGGAGTGGTGCGGATGAAGCGACCGACGACCTGGCGGAAGAAGAGCTCGGTCCGCGCCGCCGTCGCGTAGACGCCGACTCGCAGGCGGGGGATGTCGACGCCCTCGGACACCATCAGGACCGAGACCAGCCAGCGGCGCTCGGAGGCGGCGAACTCGGCGATCCGACGGCTGGCGCCGGGCTCGTCGCTCATCACGATCTCGGGCTGCTCGCCGGCGATCGACCCGAGGCGCGCCGCGATCGCCCGCGCGTGATCCTGGTCGGAGGCGATGACCAGGCCGCCCGCGTCGGGGTGCCCGTCGGCGCGCACCTCGCGCAGCCGGGCGTCGCCGTCGCGCAGCACCTCGCCCATCCACTCGCCCTCGGGACTCAGCGCCGTGCGCAGGCGCCGGGCCGCCTCCGCCGCGGGCAGGACGAGGTCGAAGTCGGCGCTGCGCAGGCGACCGTCGGAGACCCACTCCATCTCGCCGTCGTAGGGCAGGAAGGTGATCGGCCGGCAGACCCGGTCGCGCAGCGCCTGCGGGTAGCCGTAGACATAGTCGGCCCGGCTGATCCCGTCGTCGTCGTAGGCGACCCAGGGGATCGCCGAGTTGTCGGAGCGGAACGGCGTGCCGGAGAGGAGCAGGCGGAAGCGGGCGCCGTCGAAGGCGCGGCGGGCGCGCAGTCCCCAGGCGGCCTGGTCGCCCATGTGGTGGGGCTCGTCGGCGATCAGCAGGGTGGTCCGGCGCGCCGCCGCCGCCCGGTGCGTGTCGGGCCCCGCCGCGATCGTCTGGTAGGTGACGGCGACGCCGTGGAAGTCGCCGGACTCCGGCCCGTCGGAGTTCGGCCGGTTCGGCTCGAGGTCGATCCCATAGCGCGCCGCGTCGGCTGCCCACTGGCGGCAGATGTGGGTGGTCGGCCCGGCGACGACGACGCGGGCGACGAACCCGGCGCGCAGCATCCGATGGGCGATGTGGAGCCCGAACGTGGTCTTGCCCGCGGCGGGCGTCGCCGACGCGAGGAAGCTGGAGCCAGCGTGCGCCCGCACGGCTTCGGTCGCCTCCTTCTGCCAGGCGCGGAGGGGTCGCGCGTCGGGCCATTCCGGAAGCGATCGGACACGACCCCCGCCGCCGATCGATTGCTGAGCGGTCTCGTACAAGGGCGGGCAACAATATGGTCGCGCCCGGCGGCGTGCGTCGACCCGCATGGCCATCCCGCCCGCATTCGACCGCCCCTGAGCCGGTCAACTGCCGACCGTCTGCATTTGTTCCCGGATAGCGGGCTCAACTGCAGACGGTCCGCTCGCGTGCGGGCGATGATGGTGCTGCGGGCGCGTTCGCTGTCGATGGGCTTCAGCGGCGCGCGGCCGCTCGTGGCCGAGGCGATCGTGGGACTGCTGAACGCCTCGCTGACGCCGGTCGTGCCCGAGCACGGCTCGCTCGGGGCGAGCGGGGACCTGGCGCCGATCGAGCTGCGCGCCAAGGAGGGGTTGGCGCTGATCAACGGCACCGACGGCATCCTCGGCATGCTGGTGCTCGCGCTGCGGGACCTCGCGCTGCCCTTGAGGACCGCCGACCTCGCCGCCGCGCTCAGCGTCGAGGCCCTGCTCGGCACCGACCGCGCCTTCGCCGCCGATCTCGTCGCCCTCCGTCCCCAGCCCGGCCAGCAGGCGAGCGCCGCCAACCTGCGCCGGCTGCTCGCGGACTCCGCCGTCGTCGCCAGCCACCGCCACGGCGACCCGCGCGTCCAGGACGCCTACTCGCTGCGCTGCGCCCCGCGGGTGAACGGCGCCGCCCGGGACACGCTCCGCCATGCCGGCGAGACCGCCGACGCCGAGCTGATCGCGGCGCCCGGTAGGTTGCGCCCATGGTCGAGCGGATCGAGGGGATGCCGGCGGGGACGATCGGGTTCAAGGTCGTCGAGAAACTGACCGGCGACGACTACCGCGAGCAGATCGAGCCGGCGCTCGGCGAGGCGGCCGCGCGCGGCGAGGTGCGCCTTCTGTTCGAGATCGATGCGGGTTTCGGGATGGACGCCGGGGCCCTGATCGAGGACGCCAAGACCGGGCTCAAGTCCGGCCTCGGGCACATGAAGGCGTGGAAGCGCACCGCGCTCGTCACCGACGTCGACTGGATCCGCAAGGCGATCAAGGCCTTCGGCTTCATGGCTCCCGGGGAGGTTCGGGCCTTCGAGCCCGGCGAGCTCGGCGCCGCCAAAGCCTGGGTCGCCGAGTAGCCGCGCCCCCAAACTGGCCGCGTAGCCGGCACAATGCCGCGGATGGCCGGGGACAGGGACCATGACCTCGCGTTGTTCGGCGCCACCGGGTTCACCGGCGGACTGACCGCCGACTATCTCGCCGCGCACGCGCCCGCCGGCCTGCGCTGGGCGCTGGTCGGCCGCAACCGCGCCAAGCTCGAGGCCGTCGCCGCCCGCCTCGCCGCCGCCAACCCCGCGGCGCCCGCGCCCGACCTGCTCGTCGCCGACGCCGCCGACCCGGGGGCGCTCGCCAAGGTCGCCGAGGCGACCCGCGTCGTCATCACCACCGTCGGCCCCTACGCGCTCTACGGCGCGCCCTTGGTCGCCGCCTGCGCCGCCGCGGGCACCGACTACGTCGACCTCACCGGCGAGCCCGAGTTCGTCGACCGCACCTGGCTCGACCACCACGCGACGGCCGAGCGCAGCGGCGCCCGGCTCGTCCACTGTTGCGGGTTCGACTCGATTCCGCACGACCTCGGCGCGTACTTCACCGTCAAGCACCTGCCCGAGGGCGTCCCGCTCACCGTCAACGGCTACGTCCGCACCAACGCCCAGTTCTCCGGCGGCACCTTCCACTCGGCGGTCAACGGCCTCGCCCGGGGACGGCAGACGCTGGCCGCCGCGAAAGCCCGCCGCGCCGCCGAGCCGCGCCCGACCGGTCGCAAGATCCACTCGGCTCCCGCGCGAATCCGTCACGTCCCCGAGCTGGGCGGCTGGAGCGCGCCGCTGCCGACCATCGACGGCACGATCATCCGCCGCTCGGCCGCCGCGGTCGATCGCTACGGCCCCGACTTCACCTACGGCCACAACCTCGTCGCCCGTCACCTGGCGACGATCGGCGGGATCGCCGCGGGCGTCGGCACGGTCGCCGTCCTCGCCCCGATCCCGCCCGCCCGCAAGCTCCTGCTGAAGGCGAAAGCGCCCGGCGACGGGCCGAGCGAGGCGCGCCGCGCGAGCAGCTGGTTCAAGCTCCGCTTCGTCGGCGAGGGCGGGGGGAAGCGCGTCGTCGCCGAGGTCTCCGGCGGCGACCCGGGCTACACGGAGACCTCGAAGATGCTGGCCGAGTCGGGCCTCTGCCTGGCCTTCGACGAGCTCCCGGAGCGCGCCGGTCAACTCACTACCGTTGCATCGATGGGTGACATGCTTCTCACAAGGCTGCAAAACGCCGGGATAGCGTTCCGAGTACTTGAGGGCCGGCTGAGCGGCGCCCGGCCGCCCGCGCCCGGCAAAACGGAGGAGAGCGCAACTTGACCCCAGAGACCCTCACCAGGACCCCCGGCAACGGCTCCGACCCGGCCGCGCCGGAGCGCGTCGACGTCCTCATCGTCGGCGCCGGCCTCTCCGGGATCGGCACCGCGCATCACCTCCAGGAACGCTGCCCGGGGAAGACGTACGCGATCCTCGAGGCGCGTGAGGCGATCGGCGGCACCTGGGACCTCTTCCGTTACCCCGGCATCCGCTCCGACTCCGACATGCACACGCTCGGGTATCGCTTCCGTCCCTGGACGGCGGCGAAGTCGATCGCCGACGGCGAGTCGATCCTCGATTACGTGCGCCAGACCGCCAAGGACGCCGGGATCGACAAGCAGGTGCGCTTCGGCCACCGGGTGGTGAAGGCGTCGTGGTCGAGCGAGGAGGCCCGCTGGACGGTGACCGCGGAGCGCGCCGACGGCGGCGAGGTCAAGTTCAGCTGCGCCTTCCTGATGATGTGCAGCGGCTACTACCGTTACGACGAGGGCTACACGCCGGAGTTCGCGGGGATCGAGGACTTCCAGGGCCGCGTCATCCACCCCCAGCACTGGCCCGAGGAGCCCGCCTACGAGGGCAAGCGCGTGGTCGTGATCGGCAGCGGCGCGACCGCGGTGACGCTGGTCCCGGCGATGGCCAAGGACGCCGCCCACGTGACGATGCTGCAACGCTCGCCGACCTACATCCTCTCGATCCCGGGCGAAGACCCGATCGCCGGGCTGCTCCGCAAGTTCCTCCCGCACCGCGTCGTCTACCCGATCGTCCGCTGGAAGAACGTCACGATCCAGGCCCTCGTCTTCTGGCTGTCGCAGAACCGCCCCCGGTTCGTGAAAAAGCTGATCCGCCAGGGCACGATCAAGTCGCTGCCGGCGGGCTACGACGTCGACACCCACTTCAAGCCGACCTACGGCCCTTGGGACCAGCGGATGTGCATGATCCCGGACGCCGACCTCTTCAAGTCGCTCTCCAGCGGCGAGGCCGACATCGTCACCGACCACGTCGACCGCTTCACCGCGACCGGGATCAAGCTCAAGTCCGGCCGCGAACTGGACGCCGACGTGGTCGTCACCGCGACCGGCCTCAACCTCCTCTTCTTCGGCGGCATGAAGATGGAGATCGACGGGGTCGAACCGGACCAGTCCCACCTGCTCGCCTACAAGGGGATGATGATGGGGGAGGTGCCGAACCTCGCCTTCACGATGGGGTACACGAACGCCTCGTGGACGCTGAAGGCCGACCTCGTCGCCGAATACCTGTGCCGGCTCCTCAACCACATGGACGCGGGCGGCTACGACGTCTGCATGCCGCACCTCAGCGACCCGAGCGTGACCGAGGAGCCGCTGATCGGCCTGCGGTCCGGCTACGTGGAGCGCTCGCTCACCGACCTGCCGAAGCAGGGGTCGAAGGAGCCGTGGAAGCTGCGCCAGAACTACGCGGTCGACCTGCGGACGCTGCGCCACGGGGCGCTCGAGGACGGCGCGATGACGTTCTCGCGGCGGGTCCCGGCGCCACAACGGGTCGCCGCCTGAGCGATCCCTCCGGAGCGGCCCGCCGCCTGGATAACCTAGGGCCATGGACGACCAGCGAGTACTCGACCGCATCGACGAGCTCGTCAAGGAAGAGGAGGACCTCCTCCACCGCCACGAGGGCGAGGGCCTCAGCGACGACGAGCACGCCCGCCTCGAGGAGCTGAAGCTCCAGCTCGACAAGACCTGGGACTACCTGCGCCAGCGCCGCTCCCTGCGCGAGGCCGGCGACGACCCCGACGAGGCGAGCATGCGCGACGGCGGCACCGTCGAGGACTACGGCAGCGTCACCCCCTACGACGACACCGAGGGCGACGCCCCCGAGTAGCCCGCCCACTCCCGGCCCGTCGGGGGCGTGCGGGATCCTCCGCCGAGGCCAGATCAAGCGGAAATCTGCGTGTTTACGCACGATTTCGGCGGGTTTAGGCAGTGACTGCCAATACTCTTCCGGCCCTTTCGGCGGCTTCGGCAGCGGCCGAAGCCCCGGCGGTCGTCCGGTCGCCGCGCCGACGCGCCGCGGCGCGCTGCCGCCCTACGCGCTCGCCAGTCCGAGAACGTGGACGCGGCGGCGCTCGTCCGTGAAGGTCGCGACGAGCCCGGGTCTACACGTTCTTGATGGCAGTCTGTCCCTGGCCAGACATTCCCGACCGCGGGCCCATCGACCTGATGGAGGAACTGCTCGCGGACACCGATCAGACGCCGGATGAACTGAGGGATCGCGCCCGCCGGCTCCAGGGCGAGGCGGAGGCGAGCGAGTTCGAAGGGCAGCGGGAGGCCTACCTCGCCCTGGCCGATCGGTACGAGCCGGCCGCCACGCGGCGGCTCGCCGCCGCGCGATCCTGATCTAGCCGAGCCGCGCCCGGAGCCTCGCGGCGATCTCGCCCTGGCGGGCGAGGAGTGATCGCATCTCCGGTTCCGCCGCCGTTAGATGGGTGGTTCCCGCGCGGGCACGGGCCCGGTCCGTCGAACAGCCGGCGCCGGCTGTTCCTTATAGGCCTATGAGGCGCATAAGGAACAGCTGGAGGGACGGGGCCCCTGGGGCCGGCACCGGGGGCCGGACGGCAAGGGACGACCGAGGGACTCGGCCCTCTCGTGGCGGCCCGGGCAGGCTGTGGCCGCCACGAGAGGGCCGGGTCTCGTGGGGAGGGTGGAGGGTGCGTGAGGCCGCAGGGTCACGGGAGCGCCACGGGAGACGCACGGGTGCC
>Ga0153956_1003268_pt1 | contig 10660 bp, 12 predicted proteins | sample TSFL040MetaG_FD_104704 | JGI IMG/M metagenome (GOLD analysis project Ga0153956, IMG submission 104704) | Attine ant fungus gardens microbial communities from Florida, USA - TSFL040 MetaG | ecosystem: Host-associated > Fungi > Mycelium > Unclassified | place: USA: Florida, Wekiwa Springs...
CCCCATCGGGTATTGCTACTAGGAGTTGTATGCCTTTTCCACTTACTTGTCGGAAGGGGATAACCGCCCAACATTGGAAGGGCGGATGAACCGCCTCGACATTGCGCGTTCCTTTGGAGCTAGGCCCGCTTTCGCTTGCTCGCCCCCACGAAAGGCCTGGCCTCCGGCATCCAGGTCGCGACCTGCTGCTCGTCGAGATCATCCAGCGACACCAGTTCGACACCGCGCGTGGATTTGCCCATGCCGACCGGCGTCACCGGCGGTTCCGGTGTGAGCTCGTTGCCGTGAATGAACATCAGTTGCAGATGGCCGATAAAGGCGCCCGAGGAGAAGCACCATCCCTCGCCCACGCCATAATAGGCCATCCCCCATTTTACGGCGCGTTTGAGGTCCGGTATCGTCTCGGCGGCCAGGGTATCGATGCGCTCGGCGATACCGCGCTGGGGCCGGGGCAAACTTGCGATGTAGGAAAATACCGGCTTGTCGCCTTCCGCGGCCTTGGCCGCGCTCGCCTTTCCCGTCATCGACGCGAGGAGCTGACCCGAAATCGTGGTTTCCGCGTCTTCGGCTTGCGGTGTGTCTGTCACCGTTTGCTCCCCATCAAAAGCCACCAGCATCTGGAGCTATGATGGTGCTCGTAGCCGAATACCAGTGCGCTCGTGATTTCCCGAGAGCGGACGAGGGGCCGAGGCAACGAAGCGACGGAAAGCGGGCGGCATCGAGACGCGGGATTGCCATATCCTGCAACTAGGCAGAGGCTCGGCATGAAAACGAGGGAGTCGATGCGATGGATATTCTCGGACAGCTCTTGCAGGGCGCGACCGGCGGCGCACAAGGCGGCGCGCCGCAAATGGACGTCGGCGCGCTCGCGTCGCAATTCGGGCTTTCGCCGGATCAGGCCAATGCGGCGGTCGGCGCGTTGCTGCCCGCCGTGCTCGGTGGCGTGAAGCAGGCCGAAGCGGGCGGTTCGCTCGGTCAGGTCGCCACTATCGCAAACGGGACAGCCGCGCCCGCGCAGGACGTGGACGCGGGCAATGCCGTGCTCGGGCAGATCTTCGGATCGAAGGACGTCAGCCGCTCGGTCGCTTCCGCGGCCTCGGCGCAGACCGGGATCAGCAGCACGATCATGCAGGCGATGCTGCCGATCGTCGCAGGGCTGGTCGCCCAGCAGGTGTCGAAGAAGATGGGCGGCGGGATGCTCGGCGGAATCGCGGGCAGCGTGCTTGCCTCGATGATGGGCGGCAGCGCAGCTGCGGCAGCTCCGGCCGCTACCCCCGCAGCCTCGACGGGCGGCATTTTCGGCAGCCTCGGCGGGCTGGCCTCGATGCTCGACGCCAATCACGACAGCAATCCGCTCGACGATATCCTGGGTATGGTGCGCGGCGGTCAGGCGACATAACAGCTTGCCGCAGGCTGACTGCACTGTACTAATACAGTGTATCACAAAGAGACGGGCGAGACAGACATGGACGACGCGCAACCCCGGGCCATCATCCGGGACGACGGTCTGACGCTCGCCGCCGCGGGCGCGATCGCCTATGTTACGGAAACGATGGGCCACGAGCTTGTCGGACATGGCGGCGCTTGCCTCGCGAGTGGCGGAACGATCACGGCGCTGGCGCCGCTGTGGATGCGCTGTTCGATCGTCACGCCGGCAATGGTGCTGGCGGGGCCTCTCTTCAACTTCGTTGCCGCGGCGATTGCCGGCGCCATTCTGATGCGGTCGAGGCGAACAGGCGCATTCGCCTATCTCCTTTGGCTCGTCTTCGTCTTCAACCTGCTCGTTGCGAGCGGCTATCTGGTGGTCGGCGGTGCGATCAGGTTCGGAGACTGGAACGACCTGTTCACAGACATCCTTCCGGCGTGGCTTTGGAGGGGCGCCGCCATACTCGTCGGCGTGAGCAGCTATATGCTTGGCTTGCGGGCAGCAGTCGCACTTTACGCCCGCATTGCAGGCCCAGCCAAGGATAACCGGCGGCTATTTCAGCGGCGCATCCTGTTGCCGGCTGTGGCGGCGGCGATCGTGGCCGTCGCCGCGGAAGTGGCTGGCGGACGGTTCGCTCCGCTGGCGCTCGTCTTGCCCGTTGCGTGCACGATAGTCGTAGGATGGAGCGTCAGCGCCACGGATCCGAGGCAATCGCCGACGCTCCAGAGCGACAGTTTCAGCGTGCATGCCAACCGGGCCTGGCAACTCTCCGCGCTCGCCTTGGCTCTATTGTTCGTGTGCGTGGTCGGACCGGCGCCGGGAGCAACTTAGGTCGTCGCCGTTTTGCCGGCATCGTGATGGTCAGGAATACCGTTCCCGCAGCACCGCCCACGCCGCGCGCAGCCCGAGCGCATCGCCGCCCTTGGGGCGACCCGGTTTCGCCGCCGGGCGCCAGGCGAAGGTGTCGAAATGCGCCCAGGCGGCGCCTTCGGGGACGAAGCGGCGCAGGAACAGCGCCGCGGTGGTCGCGCCGGCGAAGCCGCTGTCGGGCGCGTTGACCATGTCGGCGACGTCGGACTTCAGCATCTCGTCATACCCGTCCCACAAAGGCATGCGCCACAATGGGTCGCTTTCGACATCGCCCGCCTTCAGCAATTCGGCGGCAAGCTCCTCGTCGTTGACGAAGGTCGCGGGAAGATCGGGGCCGAGCGCCACGCGCGCCGCGCCGGTGAGCGTGGCGTAATCGATCACCAGCTCGGGCTTCTCCTCGCCTGCCCGCGTCAGCGCGTCGCCGAGGATCAGGCGGCCTTCGGCGTCGGTATTGGTGTTCTCGACCGTCAGGCCCTTGCGGGTTTTCAGCACGTCGCCGGGGCGGAAGGCATTGCCGGCGATCGCATTCTCCACCGCCGGGATCAGCAGGTGCAGCCGGAGCTTCAGCCGCGCGCTCATCACCAGCCCGGCCAGCGCCAGCGCGTGCGCCGCGCCGCCCATGTCCTTCTTCATCAGCCGCATGCCCGTGGAGGGCTTGATGTCGAGCCCGCCGCTGTCGAAGCACACGCCCTTGCCGACGATCGCGACGCGCGGGTGATCGGGATGGCCCCAGGCCAGCTCGATCAGCCGCGGCGCGCGATCGGGAGTCGCCGCCTGGCCGACCGCGTGGACCATCGGATAGCCCTTTTCGAGCTCGCGGCCCTTGGTGACGGTGAGTGTCGCGCCGTGTGCCTTGGCGAGCGCGGTGGCCTCGGCCTCGATCTCCGCCGGGCCGAGATCGGAAGCGCCGGTGTTGACGAGATCGCGCACGCTCGCGGTCGCCTCCGCGATGCGCAATATCTCCTCGATCCGCGCCGGCTCGCGCGTCAGCAGAATGCGGGCCCCTTGTGCCTTCTCGTCCTTGCGGTAGCGCTCGAAGCGATATTGCGCGAGCACCCAGCCGAGCATCGCCGCGCCCGGCTCGCCCTCGGCGAGGCGATAGGTGCCTTCGGGCAGTTGCTCGCCGAGCGAGGCGATCCGCCAGGGCGACGTCTCGGCCTCGTTGCACACCAGCAGCATCGCCCAGTCCTCGGCCGCGTCGCCGGGCAGCACGGCGCGGTCGCCGGCCTTGCCGCTCACCTTATGCGCGGCGATCGCGGTGCGCACGCGCGGCGGCTGCGCGGAGAGCCACGCTTCCCAAGCGTCGGGATGGACGACGTGGATCGTGCGCGCGCTCTGGCCGCGATCGGGCTGGAGCAGATCGGCGAAGCGGCCGCTCATTCGCTCGCCGGCCGCACGAGGAATTGCTCGATCTTGCCATCGTCGCCCGGCGTGAAGAAGGTGCTGACGCGCAAGGTACGGTCCTTGTACTTCACGGTATAGCCGCGGATCACGAAGCCGCCGCGCAGCGCAGTGTGTCCGGCCTGCTCGAACGTGTCGGGATCGCCGAGCGGGGCAAGGCTATCGTGGTAGTCGGCCTGCGTCGTGGGCGTGAAATAGTAGTTCGCGTCTTCGGTGAGCAGCGAGCGATCGAGCTTGCCGGCGCGGAGCTGGTCGTACACCAGCCGCACCGTCTTCGCCGCCGCCGCATCCGCTGCGACGGTCGAGGGGCCGCTCTGCGCGGGCGGCGGCAGGAAGGTCTTGGCCAGCGTTCCCGCGATCGCCGAGGCGGCGCCCGACGACCAGGTGTTGGTCAGCACGACGAACGCCGCCTTGTCGTCGGGGTAGATGATGTTCTCGGAAATGAAGCCCACCGCTTCGCCGCTATGCTCGACGATGTGGCGGCCGTCCTCGGTCACCGAGAACACGCCGAGGCCGTATTGCGAATCCTTGCCGTCGTTGAGCTTGATCGACGTCTCCTGCGTCGCCCAGTCCTGCGGCGTCAGGATCGTGCGGTCGATCCGCGCCACGTCCCACTTGGCGAGATCGCGCGCGCTCATCGACAGCTCGCCCGCGGCGAACAGCCAGCCCTTGCCCGCCGGCGGCTCGACCCGCACCGGCCCGAGCGCGTGGCGGCCATAGCCTTGCGGGAAAGTCGGGCCCACCGCGAGATCCTGATCGTAGGCGGTGATGCCGAGCGGCTTGAAGATGCGGGCCTTGAGGAAATCGAGCAACGGCATGCCCGAGACCTTCTCGACGATCATGCCCGCCACGACATAGCCGGTGTTCGAATATTGCCACTGCGCGCCGGGCGCGAAATCGAGCGGCTTCTTTGCCCAGCGATCGAGGATCTGCTGCGGCGTCACCGGGTGCGCCATCGCGGCGAAGCTGTAATCCTGCGGCCAGTAATCCTGCAGGCCCGACGTGTGGCTGAGGATCTGACGGATGGTGATCTTATCGCCGTCGGTGATGCCGGGGACATACTTTCCGATCGGATCGTCGAGGCTGAGCTTGCCCTCGTCCTGCAGCAGCAGGATCGCGGCGGCGGCGAACTGCTTGGAGATCGAGGCGATCTGATAGGGCGCATCGTCGACCGGCGTCCTGATCGTTTCCGATTGCTTGCCATAGGCCTTGGCGAAGGCGATCCTGCCGCCGCGCACGATCGCGACCGAGGCGGAAGGGGTGCCGGTGGCGGCCAGCGTGTCAGACACGATCTTGTCGACCTGCGCGCTTTCGGCGGTGGTGAGGTCCTGCGCCAGTGCCGCCGAAGAAATGCCGCAAGCGAGCGTTGCGGTGACGGCGACCGATCGGAACAGGTTCATGGGCAGACTCTCTCAGGTGATTTGCCGGGCACCTTACAGAGCGACGCGCAAGATGCCAGCGCCCGCCGTGTTGCCGCTCGCCTCATGTCGCGCGTATGGGAGCGGCCATGGCTGACCGGCTCAAGCACGCAGCGACGTTCCTCCGCAATCATGGCGGGCACATCGCGACCGAGGGGATCGTCAATATCGGCCTGCCGCTGCTGATCTACGATCTGCTCCAGAGCCGGTGGGGCGACGTCCACGCGCTGATCGCTTCGTCGGCGCCGCCGATTTTGTGGAGCGTGATCGAGTTCGCGCGCCATCGCCGCGTCGATGCGGTGGCGCTGCTCGCGCTGGGCGGGATCGCGCTGTCGCTGCTGGCCTTTATCGGCGGCGGCTCGGCGCGCTTCCTGCAATTGCGCGAGACTTTGGTCACCGCGATCATCGGACTGGTGTTCCTCGGATCGGCCGCGATCGGCCGGCCGCTGATCTACGAGCTGGCGCGGGCCGGCAAGGCGCGGACCTCCGCTGCGGAAGCGGAAGAGTTCGAACAGCTTCGTGTCCATGCGGGTTTCCGCCGGACGATGGTGCTGATGACTCTGGTCTGGGGCTTCGGGCTGATCGCCAGCGTGTGCGTATCGGTCGCTGTCCTCTATTCGGTGAGCATCCCCGAGTTCCTCGTCGTCAACCCGATCATCGCCTATGCGACGATGGGCGGGCTGGGACTATGGACCTTCTGGTATGCCCGGCGCGCGCAACGCCGCGGCGAGGCGCGCCGCGCCGCCGAAGCCGCGAGCATTGCCAACGACGTGCCGTCGGGCTCGAGCGCCTAGCCGGCACGTAAAGCCAAATCGGTCCTAATTGCGTTTTGTTTCGCCGCCTTGCGGGAGGATGCTCCTCCACAGGGCGGGGGGTGACGCCTCTTTGCCTGTACAACAGAGGAGAGGTTGCCATGGAAATGGCTTTTGCCGCGATGATGGGCTGGTGCGGCACCAAATGGCCCGGCTGGTGGCGCGTGCCGCACCCGCATCCCGATCCCGAGCCGTGGTGGGATCTGGCCTATGGCGTGCTCGGCGCGATCGGCGGCATCGCCGCGCATAGCGTGCTGCAACCGGTGCTGGTCGACGGCGGCTTCGTCGCCAACGCGGCGACGTCGTTCTTCGGCGGCACGTTCGTCGCCACCGCGGTGTCGTCGCTGCTGGCGCTGGGCGGCAAGCGGGGCTGATCGACTATGGAACCGTTCTCCCGCGAAGGCGGGAGTCCAGTGTCAACTAGCGTTGCGCTCTCGGCGCTGGACCCCCGCTTTCGCGGGGGAACGGTTCCGGCAAACGAAGCCGATTAAGCCGGTACCCCGAACAGATCGTGCTCGTCGGCATCCTCGATGGCGACGGGCACGATATCGCCGACGCGGAGGTGACCGGCGTCGCGCAGGTGGACTTCGCCGTCGATTTCAGGCGCGTCGGCCTTGGAGCGGCCGGTTGCGCCGTCTTCCTCGACCGCATCGATGATCACGTCGAGCGTGCGGCCGATCTTCGCCTGCAGCTTCTCCGCCGAGATGCGCGCGGTCAGTTCCATCAGGCGGGCGTAGCGCTCTTCCTTCACCGCTTCGGGCACCGGATCGGGCAGGGCGTTCGCCGCGGCGCCCTCGACGGGTTCGAAGCGGAACGCGCCGACGCGGTCGAGCTGCGCTTCTTCCAGCCAGTCCATCAGGTATTGGAAATCGTCCTCTGTCTCGCCGGGGAAGCCGATCACGAAGGTCGAGCGGATGGCGATGTCCGGCGCGATCGCGCGCCACGACTTGATCCGCTCCAGCACCTTAGCCTCGTTCGCCGGGCGCTTCATCAGCTTGAGCACGTTGCGGCTGGCATGCTGGAACGGAATGTCGAGATAGGGGAGCAGCAGCCCCTCGGCCATCAGCGGGATCACCTGATCGACGTGCGGATAGGGGTAAACATAGTGCAGCCGCACCCACGGCGCGATCTTGCCGAGTTCGCGCGCGAGATCGGTCATGTGCGCGCGGACCTCGGTGCCGTGCCACATGCGCGGATGGTGCTTGATATCGACGCCGTAAGCCGAGGTGTCCTGGCTGATGACCAGCAATTCCTTCGTGCCCGCCTCGACCAGTTTTTCCGCCTCGCGCAGGATCGCGTCGGGGCGGCGGCTGACGAGATCGCCGCGCAGTTGCGGGATGATGCAGAAGGCGCAGCGGTGGTTGCAGCCCTCCGAGATCTTCAGATAGCTGTAATGGCGCGGGGTGAGCTTGAGTCCAGCATCGGGCACGAGGTTGAGGAAGGCGTTGGGCGGCATCGGCGCCGCCTCGTGCACCGCGCCGACCACCTGCTCATATTCGTGCGCGCCGGTGATCGCGAGCACGCCCGGAAAGCGATCGCGGATCACCTCGGCTTCCTTGCCCATGCAGCCGGTGACGATGACGCGCCCATTCTCGGCGATCGCCTCGCCGATCGCCTCGAGCGATTCCTCCTTGGCGGAATCGAGGAAGCCGCAGGTATTGACCAGCACGACGTCGGCGCCGGCATAATCGGGCGACATCTGGTAGCCGTCGGAGCGCAGCTGGGTCAGAATCCGCTCGCTGTCGACCAGATTCTTGGGACAGCCGAGCGAGACCATGCCGACACGCGGCGGAGAGGGGAGTTTCGTTGCCATTGGAGGAGCGCGCACATAGGCGAACGGGGCGAATTTTACTAGACTATGCCTCACGCATCCCCGGCGAAGGCCGGGGCCCAGCTATGGAAGCCTCGCGATGCACACGCTGTCCTATGTCTACATCATGGCGAAGCAGCGGAACGGCACGATCTATATCGGCTCGACCGACGATCTGCCGCGGCGCGCTTACGAACATCGCAACGGTCTGATCGCGGGATTTACGCAACGATACGATTGCAAGTTATTGGTTTGGTACGAGGAGCATCCCGAGCTTGCTTCCGCGCGGTTGCGCGAGAAGCGGATGAAGGAATGGAAGCGCGCCTGGAAATTGCGCGAGATTGAAGAGCTCAATCCTACGTGGGAAGATTTGTATGACCGGATCGCGCTGGCATGATGGGCGCCGAAACTGGGCCCCGGCCTTCGCCGGGGATGCGTAGATGAACTCTTTCTCGCTGAAGCCTCATCCGGATTTTGGTCATCCGCCGATCACGATTTCGGTCGAGATTGCGAGGACGACCGAGGGGGATTTCGTCCTTGAGTATGTAATCAGTGGCGAAGTGGCCCTGATTCGCATTCCGGAGCCGGTTCGCTATTCCTCACGGCACGGAAATCTCTGGCAACATACGTGTTTCGAAGCCTTCGTCGCGGTTGCCGAGAGCGAATCCTATCTCGAATTCAATTTCGCCCCCTCGACGGCATGGGACGCCTATCGTTTCGTCGCATACCGCCAGCGCGGTGACGAACTTATTTTTCAGGCGCCGCATTTCGATGTCGAGAAACAGGAGCAACGGTTGCAGATCGATCTTGCACTAGACGCAAGCGATACTCCCGAACTTCCTCTAAATCGCGAGTGGCGCCTCGGTCTGACCGCTGTCATCGAGGCAAAAGACGGCACGAAATCCTACTGGGCGCTCGCCCATGGCGACGGCCCGCCCGATTTCCACAACCCGGATTGCTTTATCGCCACGCTCCCGGCACCTGACGCCTCATGAAATTCGGGATCGATCGCCTTCTCGCCGAGCCGGACCTGCGCAAACCGCTCGAGGGCAAGCGCGTCGCGCTTCTCGCGCATCCGGCGTCCGTCACGGCGGACCTCTCGCACTCGCTCGACGCCCTCGTCGCGGCGGGGCTCAACGTCTCGGCGGTGTTCGGGCCGCAGCACGGCGTGCGCGGCGACCTGCAGGACAATATGATGGAGTCGCCCGACTTCACCGATCCCACCTACGGCATGCCGGTGTTCAGCCTGTACGGCGAAGTGCGCCGGCCGACCGGGCAATCGATGGGGACGTTCGACACGATCCTGATCGACCTGCAGGATGTCGGGTGCCGCATCTACACCTTCGTCACGACGCTCCTCTACGTGCTCGAAGGGGCGGCGGCGCATGGCAAATCGGTGTGGGTGCTCGATCGCCCCAATCCCGCCGGGCGCCCGGTCGAGGGCACGACCTTGCTGCCCGGCTGGGAGAGCTTCGTCGGCGCGGGGCCGATGCCGATGCGGCATGGCATGACGCTGGGCGAGATGGGCCATTGGTTCATCGATCATTTCAAGCTCGACGTGGATTACCGCGTCGTCACGATGGAGGGCTGGCAGCCCGGGGCCGCGCCCGGCTTCGGCTGGCCGCCCGAGCGGCCGTGGATCAACCCCAGCCCCAACGCCGCCAACGTCAACATGGCGCGGGCCTATGCCGGCACGGTGATGCTCGAAGGCACGACCTTGAGCGAGGGCAGGGGCACGACGCGCGCGCTCGAACTGTTCGGCGCGCCGGATATCGATGCGCGCAAGGTGATGGCGGAGATGCGCCGCATCGCCCCCGAATGGCTCGCGGGCTGCACGCTCCGCGACATCTGGTTCCAGCCGACCTTCCACAAGCATGTCGGCCAGCTTTGCTCGGGCGTATTCATTCATGCCGAGGGCGCGGCCTATGACCACGAAGCGTTCCGGCCGTGGCGGCTGCAGGCGCTGGGCTTCAAGGCGATCCGCGCGCTCTACCCGGATTACGATCTGTGGCGCGATTTTCCGTACGAATATGTCTTCGACAAACTGGCGATCGACGTGATCAACGGCGGACCGGCATTGCGCGAATGGGTCGATGACTCCGCGGCATTGCCCATCGACCTCGACCGGCTGGCTTCTGCCGATGAAGCGGCATGGAACGAAGTCCGCCGCCCGCATTTGCTCTATTGAACCGGATAGATCGGTAAATTCTGGTCTATTCCAACGTTTCAGCGCGAGTTGATGCCGGTTAATCTCCAAACACGTGCATCGTGTAAGAATAATGACATCAAGGCGATCTACCGCAAAGCGGGGATTCGGGGTCGCACCAATGGAATCGAACTTGCGTTATTATGCGCGCCGCGCCGCGCAGGAACATGTCGCCGCGCGCAACGCCATCACTGCCGAGGCACGCCAGCGCCGTCTCGCGCTCGCCGCCAGCTTCGAGGCGAAGCTGGCGCAATTGAGTAGCCTGATCGCCGAGCAGAACGGCGCGCCGCTCGAGGCGTGCGCCGCCTGAACTAGGCTTTCGGCGCTGCCGGCTTCCGCACGGCGGGTTTCTTTGCCGCCGGTTTCTTCGCGGCAGCGGGCTTGGCGCTCGCCGTCTTTGTCGCGGCTGATTTCGTGGACGTTTTCGCTGCGGTCCTGGCAGACGCTGCAGCTGTCGGCTTGGTCGCAGTCTTTGCGGGTGCCTTTGCCGCCGTCTTAGCCGTCTTGGCGGGGGCCTTGGCGGCGGTTTTCGCCGGAGCCTCCGCCGCCGTCTTGGCCGGAGCGTTGGGCGCAGCAGGTGTCTTGGGCGCAGCGGGCGATTTCGCCGCTGTTTTGCGCGGTGCGGCCTTCTTCGCCGTCGCCTTCTCGATGAGCGCCGGAGCAGCCGCCGCTGCCGCGACGCCCGCGACCACCGCCGCGCCGACCGCCGCCGAAGCG
>Ga0153956_1003269_pt1 | contig 10654 bp, 9 predicted proteins | sample TSFL040MetaG_FD_104704 | JGI IMG/M metagenome (GOLD analysis project Ga0153956, IMG submission 104704) | Attine ant fungus gardens microbial communities from Florida, USA - TSFL040 MetaG | ecosystem: Host-associated > Fungi > Mycelium > Unclassified | place: USA: Florida, Wekiwa Springs...
AAGCGGACTTCTGAACCTGAACCACACGAGAATCATAAACTTGCCAGTGTCCCTTTAATTCCGAAGTTCGCATCAAAGGTCGCCGCAAGGACATGCGAACTTCGGAATCGGGACACTAGCGGATCGTCACCGGCGCGGGCAGAGGTGCCACGGCGGTCGGCTGACTTCCGGGCAGGCTCGCCGTCTGCGGCTGCGGTGCCGCGCCGGGATCCGGCTGCGCCGAAGCCGTCGTCGTGTCCGTATGCGGCGCACCGCCCGGCAGCACGACGACGCGCGTTCCGACCTTCACGCGATCGAACAGGTTCTCGACGTCCTCATTGAGCATGCCGATGCAGCCCGACGACACGAAGTGCCCGATCGTCGACGGCTGGTTGGTGCCGTGAATGCGATAGACGGTCGAGCCGAGATACATGGCGCGCGCGCCGAGCGGATTGCCGGGGCCACCGGCCATGAAGCGCGGCAGATAGGGCTGGCGCTCGATCATTTCCGCCGGCGGATGCCAGTCCGGCCACTCCGCCTTGCGGCTGATCTTCTGCACGCCGGTCCAGGTGAAGCCGTCGCGGCCGACGCGGACGCCGTAGCGGATCGCGCGGTTGTTGCCGAGCACGTAATAAAGATAGGTGTTGGGCGTATCGACGACGATGGTGCCGGCGGGCTCCTTGGTCACGAACGTCACTTCCTGACGCCGCAGATTCGGCGCGAGCTGATTTTCGCCGCCCTGATCGGCTTCCGGCTGCTCGTCCGGCGGCAGCGCCGACAACGCGGTCGGCTTGCCATCGGCGCCCACCGGCGCGGGAGGCTGCAGAGATCCGGTCGCCGGGCCGCCGGTCGAGGCGACGTCCTCCGGGCCACGCGGCGGATACGAGGCCGGACCGGGCCGGCCGTAGCGGGGATCGTCGGGCGACAGTACCGGGCCCTGCGGCGGCGCAGGCTGAGGCGTGCGGCTCGAATAGACCGGCGCAGTTTCGGGACGGCCATAACGGGGATCGTCCGGCGACATGACGGGGCCCGGCGGCGGCAGCCCGGCGGACTCGCGCCGCTGCGGCGTCTCCTCGTCGTCAATCGCATCGAAATCCGGCGTCCGATCCATGGAATCCGGGCGGCTGTATCCGGGCGGATAGGCCGAAGGCGCGGCGGAATAGACCGGACCCGGCGGCTGCGGATACCCCTGCGCCACGGCGAGCGAGGTTCCCCCCGCGCTAACCGCAATCGTCGCAAGAATCGTCAGAATGCGTTTGGTCATCATCGCCCTTGTATAAGCTCAAGCGGACACCGGATCATTAACGGCGACATCGCGCAGGATCGCGGCGCATTCAAGACAATTCTGACAAAATCACCGCGGATTCCGTCATATTTTCGAGATCGCGGCGGAGCGTGGCTGCAATGCCTCACCGCTGCCGTGGCCAGCCCTCGGCGAAGCCGGCGCGGGGCGGAAATCGTCACGATGAGAGCCCCGATTTTTTCGGGCGCGGGGCCGGGCCGTTGCGGTATCCTTCAAAACTGCTCGATTCGCCGGGACTTGGTGGCGCGACCCGTCGATCGAGCATGGTGTCACCCCGTCCGATGGCTCGAACACCTTCGCAAACAGCGCGGCGAAGGCGGAACCCACATCCATGCTGCCAGGCTTGCGTTTCCTGTTCGTCGCGGTCGTGCTGTCGGTCTCGATGCTGGTTTTCGGCCTCGGGGCCGCGGCCTTGCTGCGGGCCACGCACGAAGAGTTCGCCAGCCTGCCGTTGAAACAGGTTCCCGAAGTGGTGTTCGCGACGCGTCCCGACGCCGGACCGACCCTCGCGGTGCTGCAGGTCGACACATCCGCCGCCGGGGCGGACCGCGACGTCTCCCAGCCCGCCAATGCGCCCGCGATGGTCGCCGTTCCGGCGACGGCGGAACCGGCTCCCGCATCCGCCCCCGACACGACCGCGGCCGATCAGGTTGCGTCGCTTCCAGCCACGTCGCCGGCCACCGGCGAAACGGCCTCAGCGGCGCCGGTCGCGCAGGATGGTATCGCGGCCTCGCCCGCCGCCGCTTCCGCCGCACCCGAACCGGCTACCGCGGCCGTCATGACCCAACCCGCCGCCGATCCCGTCATCGACTCCCCCGATCCGGCGCGGACCGTCGCGGCCCTCGACCCGGGCGCGCCCGTGTTGTCCGGCGCCGCGCCCGCTGCACGCAAACCCGACGAACCGGCATCCGCCGGAAGCGGGATCGCCGATTCCCCCGCCGACAAGGCTTCGCCCGACGATCCCAAAATCACCGACGCCAAAACTTCCCCATCTGGCGTCGTGGCGACGGTCGAAACCGGTTCAAAGGAAGGAACCGGGAAACCATCAGGCGAAGCGGCGAGCCCCGGCCTGACGGCACCAGCCGAAGCCAAATCCGTGACATCGGGTGTCATGCCTCAGGAGTTTCCGACGGATGCCGCAAGCATGCCCGCGCCAGCCGAGGCGGCGGCAAAGATCGCCGCGCGCGGCATCCCCATGCCTGTCGAACGGCCGAAGACGCTCCGCAAGGCCTCTCTGGCGATCAAGCCCAAGCCGGTCGTCAGGAAACATATCGTCAGGCGGGCTGCCGTAAGACACGCGCGCACCGCGAGACCGGCTCGGCAGGAACAGCCGGCCAACCCGTTCGCGGCGTCGCCGTTCGGCCTCGACTAGTGTCCCGATTCCGAAGTTCGCATGTCCTTGCGGCGACCTTCAGCGTCCGACAAAATCAGAAACGGGGCTCCATGATTTTGATGTGACGCGTTTTCTTCACGCGAACCGGTATCCACTTCGCTCGAAGACGCCGTACGCCTTTCACGCGGGCCCGGTCGCGACCGGCGGCCCGTCCTGCAATCCCCACTCCGACCATGAGCCATCGTAGAGCGCCGAGCCGCGCACGCCGAGGCGATACAGCGCGAGCGTCAGCACCAGCGCCGAGACTCCGGAGCCGCAGGTGGTGACGATCGGTTTTGCGAGATCGACGCCGGCGCCGGTGAAGATCCGGCGCAGCTCATCGAGCGGCTTCATCGTGCCGGTCGTCGGATCGAACAGGCCGGCGTAAGGCACGCTGCGGCTGCCGGGGATGTGACCGGCGCGAAGACCCGGCCGTGGCTCCGCCACGCTGCCTTCAAAGCGCGGCCGCGGGCGGGCGTCGACCACCTGTTCGGCGCGGCTGTCGAGATTGCCGACCATCTGTTGCCGACTTCGGATGAAAGCGGGATCGAACGACGCGGAATAGCTGACGAAATCGGGAAGCGCCTCGCCGCTCTGGACAGGGCGGCCTTCGGCGCGCCACTTCTGCAGGCCGCCATCGAGCACGCGGACGTTGCGATGGCCGAAGGCGAGAAACATCCACCACGCCCGCGGACCGGCGACCCAGCCCCCGGCATCGTAGACCACGACGGTGTCGCCATTGGCGATGCCGAGCGCGCCGACGCCATCGGCGAAACTGCCTTCGCTCGGAAACATGTGGGGCAGCGCGACACCGTGATCGCTGATGACGTCGACATCGAAGAACGCCGCTCCGGGAATGTGCGCGGCGCGATAGTCGTCGCGCGGCAACGGCAGCACGCCGGGCAGCTTGAACGAGGCGTCGACGACCTTGACGTCCGGGTCGTCAAGATGCGCGGCCAGCCATTCGGTGGACACAAGGGGATCGTCGGTGGTGGACATCATATCGTTCCCTTTCCGTCATCCTGAGGTGCGAGCCGCTCGCGGCGAGCCTCGAAGGATGAGATGAGAAGTCGGTCGCCGCGTCCTTCGAGGCGCGCAGGCGCGCGCACCTCAGGATGACGGACAATCTCACCCCTTCGCCTTCGGCTCGACCTTTTCCACGGTCTCGCCCGCATCGCGCCAGGCCGTGAATCCGCCGCCGAGATGCGCCACCGGCTTCAGGCCCATGTCCTGCGCCGTCTTCGCCGCCAGCGCCGAGCGCCAGCCCGAAGCGCAATGGAAAATGAATTTCTTGTTTTCCTGGAAGATCGGCTTGGCGTAGGGACTCGCCGGGTCGATCCAGAACTCGAGCATGCCGCGCGTGCAGGAAAACGAGCCGGGAATCTTGCCTTCGCGTTCCAGTTCGCGCGGATCGCGAATGTCGACGATGACGGCCTCGCCGCGCGCCACCGCCGCCTTGGCGTCGGCCACGGTCATGGTCTCGATTTCCCTGTTCGCTTCCTCGAGCAGCGACTTGATGCCGCGCGTGATGGTTTGTGGCATTCTACCTCCGATCTCTTCACCTCTCCCCGTTCCTACGGGCAGAGGTCGGATTGCAAGAGCGATGCGCAGCATCGTCGCACAATCCGGGCGGGGGGCAAATCGTGCTTATCGAGATACGCACCCTTCACCCCGCCCCTCTCCCGCAAGCGGGGCGAGGGAGACGTCACCTCACCAGTTCCTTCATCGCGCCTTCCAGGCCCTCGATCGTCAGCGGAAACATGCGTTCCGAGAACAGCCGGCGGATGATGGTCGTGGACTCCGAATAGTCCCAGTGCTTCTGCGCCACCGGATTGAGCCAGACCGCGTGCGGATAGGTGCGCGTGACGCGCTCGAGCCAAACTGAACCCGGCTCCTCGTTGACGTGCTCGACCGATCCGCCCGGCACCATGATCTCGTAAGGCGACATCGAGGCGTCGCCCACGAACACCACCTTGTAGTCGTGCGGATACTTGTGCAGCACGTCCCAGGTCTGGGTGCGGTCGGTAAAGCGCCGCTTGTTCTGCTTCCACACGCCCTCGTAGAGGCAGTTGTGGAAGTAGAAATACTCCATGTGCTTGAATTCGGTCTTGGCGGCCGAGAACAGCTCCTCGACCTGTTTGATATGGCTGTCCATCGAACCGCCGATATCGAAGAACACCAGCACCTTGACCGCGTTGCGCCGCTCCGGGCGCATGTGCACGTCGAGATAGCCGTGATTGGCGGTTTCCTTGATGGTGGTGTCGAGATCGAGTTCGTCCGGCGCGCCGGTGCGCGCGAACTTGCGCAGCCGCCGCAGCGCGACCTTGATGTTGCGGATGCCGAGTTCGACGTCGCCGTCGAGATCCTTGAACTCGCGCTTGTCCCAGACCTTCACCGCGCGGCGGTGCCTGCTTTCGCCGCCGATCCGGATGCCTTCAGGATTGTAGCCGCCGTTGCCGTAAGGCGAAGTGCCACCGGTGCCGATCCACTTGTTGCCGCCCTGATGCCGCTTCTTCTGTTCCTCGAGGCGCTTCTTCAGCGTCTCCATGAGCTTGTCCCAGCCCATCGCCTCGATCTGCTTCTTCTCCTCCTCGGTGAGGTATTTTTCCGCGAGCTTCTTCAGCCACTCCTCGGGAATTTCCGCCTTGTCCATGGCATCGAGCAGGCTTTCCAGTCCCTTGAAAACCGAACCGAACACCCGATCGAACTTGTCGAGGTTGCGCTCGTCCTTCACCAGCGAGGCGCGGGACAGGTAATAGAAATGCTCGACACTCTGATCCGCGAGGTCGGCGTCGAGCGCCTCCATCAGCGTGAGGTATTCGCGCAGCGTGACCGGCACCTGCGCGTCGCGCAGCGATGTGAAGAATTGCAGAAACATGGGTTACAGATTGCGCGCGGGATGGCGGGCGTCAAGGGGGCCGGCATTGCGGGGCTGGCACGCCTGCGCAGGGAGATACGCGCCAAACGCGAGGGCATCTCCCTAGACCCGCCCGGTTTTTCCTCTAGAATTATCCCGCGGCCCGCTCTCCCGCACTGTCAACAGCGTCCAAGAGCGGGCGATCATCAACGAAATGCCGGAACGCGGCGTTTCAGGAGGGCTGATCCATGGGCATTATTGTGTGGCTGATTGTCGGCGCAATCGCAGGCTGGCTCGCCGGCCTGATTGTGAAAGGCGCAGGCTTCGGACTGATCGGAAACATCATCGTCGGTATTGTCGGCGCGATCGTCGCCGGCTGGCTTTTGCCGCGCCTCGGAATCCTGATCGGCGGCGGCGTCATCGCCGAGATCATCAATGCCGCCATCGGCGCGGTCATCGTTCTCGTGATCCTGTCGCTCATCAGACGGGCCTGATATCCCATGCATCGACGAAACGACCGCCTTGAGGCGGTCGTTTCTTGTGTTAAGCACCCGAGTACCGGGCAGAAAGAAAACAGCAAGGCAGACTTTCAATGAAATTCACGGGCACCAAAGACTACGTCGCGACCGATGATCTCAAGGTCGCCGTCAACGCCGCCATCGTGCTTGAGCGGCCGCTGCTTGTGAAAGGTGAGCCCGGAACCGGCAAGACCGTGCTGGCCGAGGAAGTCGCCAAGGCGATCGGCGCGCCGCTTCTGACCTGGCACATCAAGTCCACCACGAAGGCGCAACAGGGTCTCTACGAATACGACGCGGTGTCGCGGTTGCGAGACAGCCAGCTCGGCGACGCGCGCGTCTCCGACATCAAGAACTACATCAAGCGCGGCAAGCTGTGGGAAGCCTTCACCCACGGCAAGCGCCCGGTCCTTCTGATCGACGAGATCGACAAGGCCGACATCGAATTCCCGAACGACCTGCTGCTCGAACTCGATCGCATGGAGTTCTTCGTCTACGAAACCGGCGAAACGATCAAGGCCACGGAACGGCCGATCGTGATGATTACCTCGAACAACGAGAAGGAACTGCCGGACGCGTTCCTGCGCCGCTGTTTCTTCCACTACATCAAGTTTCCAGACCAGGAGACGATGAACCGGATCGTCGACGTGCACTTCCCCGGCATCAAGCAGCGGCTGGTGCAGGAAGCGCTGCGCATCTTCTTCGAGGTGCGCGAGGTGCCCGGCCTGAAGAAGAAGCCGTCGACATCGGAACTGCTTGACTGGCTCAAGCTACTCCTGAACGAGGACATGACGCCCGAAATGCTGCGCGAGCGCGACCCGCGCAAGCTGATCCCGCCGCTGCATGGCGCCCTGCTCAAGAACGAGCAGGACGTGCATCTGTTCGAGCGTCTCGCCTTCCTCAACCGCCGCGAGGTGTGAGAACTCTCTGCCGTCATCCTGAGGAGCGGGCGACAGCGAGCCTCGAAGGATGAACGGCCTACATGCCACCCTTTCGCGGGCCGCGCTTCGCCCGGCCACCTCAGGATGACGCAGGAGACGCCCATGAACGTCCAGACGAAAATCGACGCGACGGCCGCGCAGCAGACCGAGCATTTCGACGTGGTCATCGCAGGCGCGGGCATCTCGGGCATCGGCGCGGCCTATCATCTGACCACGCAGATGCCCGGCACGACGTTCGTGGCGCTGGAAGCGCAGGAGAGCTTCGGCGGCACCTGGCTGACGCATAAATATCCGGGCATCCGCTCCGACAGCGATCTGCACACCTTCGGCTACCGCTTCAAGCCGTGGACCTCCGCGCCGATCGCGACCGCCGCGGAAATCCGCAAATACATGGGCGACGTGATCGCGGAGAACGGCCTCGCGCGCCATATCCGCTATCGCCATAAAATTATCGCCGCAAGCTGGTCGAACGCCGACAACCGCTGGACCATCGACGCCGAGCGCCTCGACACCGGGGAGCGGCTGCGCTTCACCACGAATTTCTTCTGGATGTGCCAGGGCTACTATCGTCACGCCGAAGGCTACACGCCGGAATGGAAGGACTTCGACACCTTCAAGGGCACGGTGGTGCATCCACAGAAATGGCCCGAAGACCTCGACTACAAGGGCAAGCGCGTCATCGTGATCGGCTCCGGCGCGACCGCCGCGACGCTGGTCCCAAACATCGCCGGCGATGTCGCGCACGTCACCATGCTGCAGCGCTCGCCGACCTACTTCCGCACGGGCCGCAACGCCATCGAGATGGCGGAGACGCTGCGCAAGCTGCAGGTGGACGAGGCCTGGATTCACGAGATCACCCGCCGTCACATCCTCTACGAGCAGGACGCCTTCACCCGCCGCACCTTCAGCGATCCCGAGGGCGCCAAGAGGGATCTGCTCGCCGCGGTCGAAGCCTATCTCGGTCCGGACTACGACATCGCCACGCATTTCACGCCGAGCTATCGGCCATGGCGGCAGCGCATCGCCTTCATTCCGGACGGCGACCTGTTTCAGGCGATCAAGGCCGGCAAGGCATCCGTCGTCACCGACGAGATCGAGCGATTTACGGAAACCGGCATCCTGCTGAAATCCGGCAAGACGCTGGAAGCCGATATCGTCGTCACCGCGACCGGATTCAACCTGAGCGCCACCGGCGGCATCGCGTTTTCCATCGACGGCGAGCCGCTCGATTTCGCGGACACCGTCACCTATCGCGGCATGATGTTCACGGGCGTACCGAACCTCGTCTGGGTGTTCGGCTATTTCCGCGCGAGCTGGACTCTGCGTGTCGATCTCGTCGCAGACTTTGTGTGCAAGCTGCTCAAGCACATGAAAGACACCGGCGCGCGCAAGGTGACGCCAAAGCTGCGGCCGGAAGATCACAACATGCCGCTGCTGCCCTGGATCGATCCGGAGAACTTCAATCCGGGCTACATGATGCGCGGCATGCATCTGCTGCCGAAGCGCGGCGACAAGCCGGAATGGCAGCACAACCAGGACTACTGGACGGAGAAGGACGAGTTTCCGAAGATCGACCTGACGGACAAGGCGTTCGTGTACCAGTAGGACATTCTGTCATTGCGAGGAGCGCAAGCGACGAAGCAATCCAGTCTGTCCTTCGCTGATTTCTGGATTGCTTCGCTCGCAATGACGCGAACTGATATCAATTGCGAACGCTGGCTCAGCCCCTGCGCTTTGCCGCGATCAGCGCGCGCTGATCCTTCACGTAGCCGAGCGGCACGCCGAGACGCTTCACCGTCGCGACGATCTTGCCCTTGCTGTCGCGGTCGCAGTTCATGTGGGTCGGCGCGATGAAGAAGTCGGCGGTTTCCCAGACCATCGCCCAGTGCAGATGGGGTTTGGCCTTTTTCAGAAGCGCCGCCCGCTCGCCGCAAAAGGCGACCGTGTAGACATGCCTGGGATCGCGACTCTCGGCCGGCTCGGTCTTCGCGAGATAAGCTTCCAGCCCGTCGACGGCTTCGGGCATCATCGTCACCCAGTAATCCATCGCATAGCGCCGCGACGCGCCGGACAACCCGCCGACCAGCGGATTGTAGACGACGTACTCGTAGGGATGCAGCCGGTACAGCGTGATCGCATTCCATGAAAATCCGGCGACGATCACCGCCAACAGCCCGGCCGCGGCCGGACGATGCCACACCGCCGCCCGCGAGATCGCGGCATCCAGTCCGACGCCGGCCAGAACGGCCAGCGGCGGCAGCACGAACAGGAAGTGACGCAGCCCGCAAAACGCGGGGCCGTGCGCCACCGCCTCGCAGAGCAGCGGAAAGAACGCCACGAACGCGATCAGGGCTATGTCGCGGCGGCGGCGGCCGGAAGATGTCTCCGGTGCGAGCTTCGGAACGGCCGCGAAGGCCAGCGCCAGCACCGTCCCCGCCAGCATCAGCAGCGGCACCTTGATGACGAGGTAGACCGGCACGTACCAGCGCGGCACGGTCGCCATGCGGTAGATGTGTCCGTCGAGCAGCGTGCGGATGTTGTAGCCGAAATCGCCGAAACTGATGAGGCCGCGAATCGGATTGAGCGGCGCCAGGGCCGACCACGGCCATGTGACGATCATGATGGCATAGGCGATCAGAAACGCGGGCCAGAAGCGCCACAACGATGCGGCCGCGCATGAAAGCGCCTCGGCAAAGCCCCGAAAGCGCTGCGTCGGCATGTTGAGCAGGATCGCGACCGGGACGTAACAGACGAGCAGCAGCGCCAGCACCTTGACGCCGAATGCCGCCCCGGTCAGCACGCCGAAACCGACGACATGGCGAAGCTGCGGGCGCGGCAGGTCGCGGGCCGCCCGCGCCAGAAAGTAAACCGCGCCGGCCATCGCGGCGGCGAGCGGAATGTCCTTGGTGTGGTGAAACATGGTGCCGTACCACGATCCGCACACCGCGAGCGCCACGCCCGCCAGCAATCCGGCGCGGGGGCCGGCGATCAGCCGCGCGGTCGCGAGCGCCGCACCGAGCCCGCCGACGCCGATCATGGCGCTCATCAGATGCCGCAGATCGAACGCGTCCATAGGCACGGCGTGCGACAGCAACACGGCGACCATGTCGAACAGGCCGCCGTAGAGATAGAGGTTGTCGAGCTGGAACAGCGAGCGGTCCGCAAGACCGCTGCGATAATAGGCGACGATCAGCTCGCCGTAGCGATGCTGGATCCATTCGTCGTTGGTGATCGCATAGCTGCGGAACGTCGCCAGAACAAGAACCGCGACCGCGATGAGGAGCGCGATGGAGCCGAGGTCGCAGAGATCGCGCGCCGCGAATATACGATGCAGACGCGAGAGGCGCGGTCGCGGATCGGACGGCGCAAGCCGCTCGACGTCACCCGCGAGATCGCGCGCCACATCGGTCATGACTGAAATGGTCCCTCGCACCGCCGCGCTTCCGCGGCGGTCGAAGACCCCGCGCACGACGTCCGGCGGGCGCCGGCGGCGACGTTCTTGCCCGCGCCCTGCCTCTTTGGCAAGCAAGCGCGGAACCGGGAACCGCTGTCTTATACAAATTGCCTAGTGTGGTGGTTCAGAAGTCCGCCACACTATCGCAGCGAGTCGGTGAAGCGGACTTCTGAACCTGAACCACACGAGAATCATAAACTTGCCAGTGTCCCTTTAATTCCGAAGTTCGCATC
>Ga0153956_1003270_pt1 | contig 10654 bp, 9 predicted proteins | sample TSFL040MetaG_FD_104704 | JGI IMG/M metagenome (GOLD analysis project Ga0153956, IMG submission 104704) | Attine ant fungus gardens microbial communities from Florida, USA - TSFL040 MetaG | ecosystem: Host-associated > Fungi > Mycelium > Unclassified | place: USA: Florida, Wekiwa Springs...
CAGCGCCTGCACCATCAGAATATGACCGTGCGCGTGGCCGATGCTCCTCACCCGGACGAAATTCTCGTTGTGCTGACCGTTTCCAGCGGCGGCAGGCCGCACGCCCGGTAGACCCGCGCTTCGCCGTCCCGGCGGGAAACTTGACGGTAGCCGTGCCGGGAGGCTTGGCGATCCCGGCAGGAATCGAGCCTGTGACCTGCGGTTCAGGAAATCCGTGAATCGATCAGCAGGGATCACGCGCGATTGCGAGATGGCTTCCGGGCCGAGGTGACCCCGGAAGTAAATTTATTTGATCCGAAATTCGTGATCGTAAAAAATACCCTGCGAGTTGCAGGGTATTTTTCGTCCTGTCTTTCTTCGAAATGCGCCCATCCGTTTTTTATCGGCGTGACGCTCTCGCCATCTCCGGTTCTATCGGTTCTCCGCCGCCTTTTTCCATCGCCTCCTGCAGGCGCTTACGATCCGCTGCCGAAAGTTGCGGGCGGTCGAGCTTGACCGTCAGCTTGTCGGTGACGATTGCGCTCGCCGCGGAGCGAGCGTGATCGCTTTCGGGGTTCCGCTCCGACAGCCCGCTCATGCCATGCAAGGCAGGGTATTTTTTGATGCCGAAGAGTCAGCGTATCGGGCTGAAAGCGCTGGGGCAACGCGATTAGCGCTTGAAGCGCAACAGTTTGATGGCAGATCCAGGAGAAGACGCATGCGTTTATTCATGGCGGGTCTTGCAATCCTCGGTTCGGTGCTCGCGCCGCCCGCGATTGGTGCCGAATCTGCCAAGGAGCAGGCGAACAAGAAAACCGTTCTCGAGTTTTACGAAAAGGGATTAAACCAAAAGGACTTTGACGCCGCGTCGAAGTACTTCGGACCCCGGTATATCCAGCATAATCCGACCGCGTCCGATGGGATCGAGGGATTTAAGAAATTTCTCGCGTTTCTTCGCGAAGAATTTCCGGATTCCCATAGCGAGATCAAGCAGGCCTTCGCCGATGGCGACTATGTGATCCTGCATGTGCATGCGGTGCGAGAAAAAGGCTCTCGCGGTAACGCCATCGTCGATATCTTCAGGCTCGAGAATGGAAAGATTGTCGAACACTGGGATGTCACGCAGCCAATCCCGGAAAATCCCGCGAACAAAAACGGGATGTTCTAGCCGCATCGCTTCGATTTTCGGCTACGGCCCGCGATTCGGGGAGCAGCCGGTTCTTTATCGAGCTGCAGGTTTCGATACAGGAAAGCGGCGATCGCTTCTTCCAGGCTGCTGTTGCCTTCCTCTTTTTTCACCAGGGAGGAGGCAGGATAGAAATGTGTCGCGCCTTCGATCGAATGTGTTTCGCAGGGTATGTTCGCGGATTCCATCTGCCGCGTCAGAATCGGCACGCTGCTCCTGACGTAATCGAGATCGTTCTCGCCCATGGCGAACAGGACCGGCGTTTTGCGTCCGGCGCCGATATGCCGGGCTAAATCCTCGGGATCCATATAACCCGACAGGGATATAATGGCGGAAGCTTGCCGGTTTTCGGCGTAGGCCACATTCAGCGCCGTGCGGGCGCCGGCCGAAAATCCTCCAACAGCGATACGGTCCTGAGCGATACGCCAGCGATGCGCATTGCTGCGGACGAAATCGAAAGCTGTTGCGAAATCGTCGCTCGCCGCCTCGATCCCGCGCCAAAGTATTTCCGTTGTCGCCGGGGGCAAACCGAGCAATTGGCGGATATAGTCCACACGCGATCTGGGTATGCTTTCTTTTCTTCCGATGACGGGCGTCGTGCCCGGATCCGGATCTTCCGGCACCAGCCGGTACTCAATGGAAAAGGCCGCATAACCGCGCTGTGCGAAGGCTTCGCAATATTGAGCAATCGCTGTGTTCTGATGGCCGTTTTCATCGACGCGGTCGTCCTCTTTCGATCCGCGATGAAAGGCGCCACCGAATGCCATGATGAGCGCCGGACGGCACGCGCCTTCTCCGTCAGCCAGATCGCCGACGGGCTCGTAGATGTCGAGACGCAACGGTCTTGTTCCCGGACGCGGGCCGGAATACCCGATTCCGCCGTGACCATAGACAACGTCCGGCGTTACGCGTGTACGGTAACGCTTCTCCAGAAAGCGCTTGTGATTCTCGATCTGCATTGCGCGACCGCCACATCAAAAGTCGATTTTCTGGATGTGCAGCGACTGCACGATGTTTTGCCAAACGGCGACATCGGCCTGAAACTGCTTGGTCCACTCGGCCGATGTCGGAGCCGGCTCGATCGGAACCGAGCCATTTTTCTCGATCGTCTCGCGCAGTCTTGGATAGGCGAGAATTTTGTTAATCGCGGCGTTCAGTTTCTCGACGATCGCGGGCGGGGTGTTCGCAGGCGCGAATGCGGCGTGCCAGCCGACGGTATCGAACGGGATGCCGGATTCGACCAGCGTCGGCACATCGGGGAGCGCCGGCGCGCGTTTCGGCTCCGTGATCGCCAGCGCCCTGAGCCGGCCGTCTTTCACCATGGGCGTCGTCGACACGGCATCGAGAAGCCCGATGGTCGTCCTTCCCGCCAGGATGTCGGGCAGCGCATTCTGGCTTCCCTTGAACGGGATCTCGGTCATCGATATGCCCGCGAGCTTTGCGATGCTGGCTCCGGCCATGGAGGAGGGCGACTGCGAGCCGAATGTCGCGTAGGTCACGTTCGAGCCGGGTTTTTTCGCCATCTCGATCAAGTCGGCCATCGTCTTGAGCGGTGACCCGGAGTTTGTAACGACGAGCAGCGGGACGTCCGCCAGCTTGGTGATGGGGGCGAAGTCTTTGAGCGGATCGTAGGCAAGGTGTGCGTACAGGGAAGGGGCGATCGCGATCGCTCCGGCCGTAATGAGAAGCGTGTAACCATCCGGATTGGCATGCGCGACGCGTTCCGCGCCGATATTGCCGCTGGCGCCCGGCCGATTATCGACGATCACCGGTTGGCTCCACATCTTGCTTAATTCATCGGCAATCAGCCGGGCCATGACATCCGTGCCCCCTCCCGCCGAGTAGGGGACGATGATGGTGATCGCGCGGGCCGGATACGTCTCCGCCCTGGCCGCGCAGACGGCACCGGCCGTCAGAGCGAACGACAAGGCCGCAGCCATAATTTTCCGTAGATGCATGACGCCATCCCTCCATCGTGTGCCTGGGCCCATGATCGGCTGTCCTGAGGCCGCGAAGAAGGGGAAATTCGCTATATGTATATAACCGATTGCTTATTGTGGCAGTCGACCGCTTGGCGAGGACCGAACGCATGCCCCACGCTGAATCCGCGCCGCCGAGAGGGCTGAAGTTGCGGCATCTCGAGGTGCTTCTCATCATCTCGCGCGCGGGCAGCCTGACCGCGGCGGCGGAAATGCTGCGTATGAGCCAGCCTGCCGTTTCGCAATTGCTGGCCGACATCGAGGCTGCGCTTGGCGTTCCCCTGTTCTTGAGAGGACGCCGGCTGCAGCCGACGCCCTATGCCGATCCGGTGCTGTATCACGCGGAGCGCATTCTCAACGACACGCGAAGGGTGCAGCAGGAAATCGCGGCGATTCGCGACGGAGCGATCGGGTTGGTGCGTGTCGGCACGATGATGGTGGGCGCCAGCGGATTATTGCCGAATATCATTCGCAGAATACGAGACGACGATTCGCCGGTGCGGCTGACCGTTGTCGAAGACATCGCTGCCGGACTTTGGTCCCGTTTCGAGCGTAACGAGCTCGACGTCATCATCGGGCGGCTTGACGACGTGGTGGCGGGGTCAGGATGCATGCGCGAGGCGTTGCATCGGGATTCGTACAATGTCGTTTGCGGCCCGCAACATCCGCTCGCAAGCCGGGAGCATCATACGTGGGCGGACACGATGAGATTTCCGTGGATCATGCCGCCCGCTCCAACTCCGCTGCGTCAGGCGATCGAGGCCACGTTCAGGAACGCGGGCCTCGCCTTGCCGAATGTGTGGCTCGATTCCGTTTCCTTCACGACGAACCAGGTGCTGCTGCGCGAGACCGAATGTCTTGCCGTCATGTCGCATGCGGCAGCGCGCTGGTACGGGGCTCTCAACCTGGTACGGGAGCTTCCTCTGGAGCTTGCGGTCGATCTCAGAGAGGTCAGCATGGTCTGGAACGATCCAAAGCCGGGGCCGGCTTTGCAGCGCGTACTGGCCGCTTTGCGGGAAGAAAGCCGCCGTATGCGCGGCACCTGAGCTTGAGGCTGATTATTCGATTATTAGTTGTCAGCTGGCGATCCCGGGAAGACTCGAACTTCCGACCTGCGGTTTAGGAAACCGCCGCTCTATCCGGCTGAGCTACGGGACCGTGGAGTTTTCCTAGCACAGGCCCGCCGTTCTGAGAATCCGGTTTGACGGCGAAGAAGCCGAGCTTTCTTTCGGCAGGCATTCCTGCATAATTTCGCGGCGAGGGGTTTCATCGGCAGGCCGATTGTCTGGTCCACGAAGATCGAGGTGCTTTATGTCGATCTCGGAGACAAGACGATCAACAGGGGCGGTTATATCGCCCGTTTCGGCAACACGGCTGTTATCGCTCGCGTGGGCCTGAACTATCAGTGGTGAGTTCCCTGCTTTCGCAGGACGAGCCCCCGGCCCGCGCTTCGGGTAACCGCCGCTGCGCCGGAATGTTTTCTCATCATTTCCCGGAGGGATGGCAGCCACGCCGCCTGCGCATGGCTGTATTTACGCATCGTTATTGTTTGCCCGGATAAATCGCCACGGGGCTGTTCTTATCCGGCTGGGATTTCTTGAGATGCTGCGATCACTGAACCGGGTCTTCACCCGGATACTCGCGCTCGGCGTCGTCGCCTTGTGCGGACTTGCCGTCATCGGCGTTCTCGTGCTGCGCGAAAGCCGCGAAAATCTTTACACGCAAAAGAAAGCCGACATCCGTCACGTCGTGGAAGTGACGGCAAAGCTGCTTTCGGCGCTGCAGAAGCGCGTCGAATCGGGAGAGATGACCGAGGCGGACGCCAAGGCCGAAGCCACGAAAATGATCAACGCGATGCGCTACGAGGACCACGAGTATGTCTTCGTCATCGACTACGATCAGAAGATGGTCATCCATCCGACGAAGCCGGAGCGAGTGGGCGAGGACCTTACCGTCGCGCACGATCCCGCCGGAAAATATTATTTCCGCGATTTCGTCACGCTCGCCAAGGAAGGCAAGAGCGGCTACGTCACCTATATCTTCCAGCTGCCGCAGTCGAAGACGGAATTCCGCGACAAGATCACCTATGTCGCCCCGTTCGCTCCCTGGAAGTGGATCGTCGCGACGGGCGTTCTCGTCGAGGACGTCGACGCCATGCATGCGCGCATGACGCAGTGGCTGATGATCAGCCTCGGCATCATCGCCGTTATATTGCTCGCCGCGACTTTCCTCGTGACGCGTTCGATCGTCGTCCCGATCGGGCGGCTCACCGGATCGCTGAAGCAGCTCGCGGGAGGGCAGGTCGACGCGGATGTCGCCGGCGCCGGCCGCAGCGACGAATTCGGGACGATCGCGCGCGCGGTGGTCGCCGTGCGCGAAACGGTCAGCCAGAACATGCGCGAGCAGATGCAGCGCGACCTGGAAAACAAGGAGCGGGCGGAGACGATGCGCCGCGCCGAAATGCACAAGCTCGCCGACGGGTTCGAGAAGGCGGTCGGCAAGGTCGTGTCTTCGGTCGCGTCGGCGACCACGCAGATGGAATCCACCGCGCAATCGCTGACGGAGACCGCGAGGCGCACGGAGCAGCTCTCGTCCGGCGTCGCGTCGGCTTCGCAAAACGCCGCGGCCAACGTGGAAACCGTCGCGGCGGCGGCGGAAGAGCTTTCGGCGTCGGTCAGCGAAATCAGCCGCCGCGTGATGGAGTCGAGCCAGATCGCGCGCGACGCCCGCGGCCAGGCGGCCAAGACCGACGCCCGGATGGCCGAGCTTTCGGAAGCCGCCTCGAAGATCGGCGACGTCGTGAAGCTGATCACCGCGATCGCCGAGCAGACGAATCTTCTGGCGCTCAACGCGACGATCGAGGCTGCGCGCGCCGGCGAAGCGGGCAAGGGCTTCGCCGTCGTCGCGACGGAAGTAAAGGGGCTCGCGAGCCAGACGGCGAAAGCGACCGACGAGATTTCCTCGCACATCGCCGGTATGCAGCGCGCGACGCAGGACTCGGTCGTCGCGATCAAGGAGATCGGCGCTACGATCGAGCGCATGGACGACATCGCCAGCGCGATCTCCGCCGCGGTGGAGGAACAGGGCGCGGCGACGCACGAAATCGCGCGCAACGTGAGCGAGGCCGCTCAGGGCACGACGCACGTCAGCAGCAATATCGGCGAAGTGCACCAGAACGCCTCGGAGACGGGCACGGCATCGACGCAGGTGCTTTCGTCGGCGCAGTCGCTCGCGAAGGACGGCAATCTGCTCACGGAGGAAGTGGAGCGCTTCCTCATGACCATCCGCGCGGCGTAGCGCTGCGTTGGAGTGCGATCTTTTCCGCGCTCCGGCTGAAAACGAAAGGGCGGCCTTGCGCCGCCCTTTTTGTTTCTCTCCGCGCCGGCCTAGGCGGAGCGCAGCGCCGCCCGCACCTTTTCGCGCTTGAACGGCACGGAGCGCAGCCGCACGCCGGTCGCGTCGAACACGGCGTTCGAGATCGCCGAGGGGACGAGGGCGGCCGAGGGCTCGCCCGCGCCCCAGGGCTTTTCGTTCGGGCGGTCGATCAGATCCATCTCGATCTCGGGCACTTCGGGGAAGGTGAGGATCGGGTAGCTCGCCCAGTCGAGGCTCGTGATCATCGAGCGGTCGAAGACGATTTCCTCCTTCAGCGTGCGGCTCAGCGTCTGGATGATGTTGCCCTCGATCTGCGCCTGCACGCCGTTCGGGTTGATCATCTGCCCGCAATCGTGGGCGACGTAGAATTTCTTCGCCCGGATTTCGCCGGTGGTGCGGTCGACTTCGACGTCGACGGCCATGGCGACATAAGTGCGGACGAGCTCGTATTTGACGTAGCTCATGCCGCGGCCCTTCACGACGTTCGCCGTGATGTTCTGTTGCGGCGAGGGCCGTTTCTCCCACTTGGCGAGCTTGGCGAGCCGTTCGAGCACTTCGAGCCCGCGCTTGTCGGCGGGGTCGGTGTATTTCACCCGCAGCTCGATCGGGTCCATTTTCAGCGTGGCCGCGATCTCGTCGAGGAAGGATTCGTTGGCGAAAGTATTCTGCATCCGCCCCGGCGTGCGGATCCAGGACGGACGGAACGGCGTCGTTTCGAGCCGCCGGCAGGTGGTCTTGATGTTGGGGAATTTGTAGCCGATCGCCGAGTCCTGCACGATGCCGCCGGGCGCGAGCGCGTGATCGGTCGGCATGTCGGACAACGCCGCCGCCACCAGCTCGACATTGCCGGCCGCGCCTTGCGGGATGAAGAATTCGGACTGCCAGGCGGCGACGTTGCCGGCATCGTCGAGATTGGCGCGAAGGTCGATCAGCGTCGGCGGGCCCTTCGGATCCCAGCCGTGCTCGTCGGCGCGAGACCATTGTACGCGGACGGGCTTGCCGGCCGCCTTGGCGAGAAGCGCCGAGTCGGCGGCGGCGTCCTCGTGGCCGTTGCGGCCGTAGCAGCCGGCGCCGTCGACATAGATGCAATGTACGCTCTCGAGCGGCATCGCGAACATCATCGCGAGTTGCTTGCGAAGATTGTGCGTCGCCTGCGAGGCCGACCAGTTGACGAGGCGGCCGTCCTTGAACTCGGTGATCGAGCAGGACGGCCCGATCGAGCCGTGGGTGTGGATGGCGAAATCGTAGGTCGCCGAAAGCTTCTTGCCCGGCGCCGCCATCGCGGCGGCGACGTCGCCGACATTGCTGGTGACGTCGTCCTTCACGATCCGGGTCGAGCGCACGTGCTCCCACAGCCGCTTCTGGTCGGGCAGCGTCTCGGATTTCGACCACGTCGCCTTCAATTCGCGCGCGGCGCGCACCGCCGACCATTCGTTGTCGGCGAGGACGCCGAGGAAGTTGCCTTCGCGCACGATCTTGACGATGCCGGGGATGTCCTTGATCGAAGCCTCGTCGACGCTCTCGAGCTTGGCGCCGAGCGCGGGCGGGCGGATGACGCTCCCGTGCAGCATGCCGGGCACGCGGAAGTCCTGCATGTAGGTGAAGGTGCCGGTGAGCTTGCCGGGGATGTCGAGGCGCGCGAGCCGCTTGCCGATGAGCTTGTAATCGGCCGGGTCTTTCGGCTTCGCCGCGGGGTCGAGCTTGAGCGAGAACACCTTGCCGCCGACGAGTTCGCCGTAGGTGACGGATTTTCCGGCGGTTTTCGAGCTGATCTTGCCGTCGGCGACGGAAAGATCCGTCCTGTCGACGGCGAGTTCCTTCGCCGCCTCGTCGAGCAGCGCCGCCCGCGCGGTGGCGGCGGCCTGGCGGATCTGCTGCCCGCCGATCTGGATGGACTGGCTGCCATAGGTCGGGCCCTGATCGGGCGTGAGGTCGGTGTCGCCCTGGATCACGTTCACCTGATCGAGCGGAACGTCGAGTTCGTCCGCGACGAGCTGGGTGAAGGCGGTGCGGACGCCGGTGCCGAGATCGACCTTGCCGGCATAGACGGTCACTTTGCCCTTGGCGTCGATGCCGAGGAACGAGTCGACCTGATCGAGCGCGACGGGCTTCGCGTTGGCGGTCGCCTGCTCGAAGGCGAGCGCAGGCGAAGCAAGCGAAGGCGCAAACGAGAAGGCGACGACAAGGCCGCTGGTGGCTTTCAGGAAATCGCGGCGGGAAAGCGCATAGGGTGCGTTCAGGGGTGCATTCATGGCTTCCTCCTCCTTTACGCTGCGGCGCGCTTGATCGCGCGCAGGATGGCGGCATGGGTGCCGCAGCGGCAGAGATTCGGTTTCATGTGCTGGCGGATCTGCTCGTCGGTCGGATGCGGGTTGGCGCTCAGGAGCGATTGCGCGCGCATCACCATGCCGGCGATGCAATAGCCGCATTGCGCGGCCTGCTCGTCGATGAAGGCCTGCTGCAGCTTGTTCGGCTTGCCGTCCTTCACCAGCCCTTCGAGCGTCGTCACCTCGCGATTGCCGACGGCGGCGATGGGCAGGACGCAGGAGAAGGTCGCCTTGCCGTCGATATGCACGGTGCAGGCGCCGCACTGGCCGAGGCCGCAGCCGAATTTCGGCCCGTGCAGGCCGAGATCGTTGCGAAGCGCGTAGAGGAGCGGCGTGGAGGGGTCGGCATTCACCTCGTGGGTTTTGCCATTGACCTTGAGCGAGATCGTCATGGCTACATTCCTTCTCTGGCTTGAGAAACCTTTTGCTTCACGCCGCTCCATTTCGGCTGGCTCGTGTAGCGGGCGCGCACATATTCGGCGAGCGAGGCGATCTGGTCGTTGGTGAGCATGCCGCCGAAGGCGGGCATGTAGGGGCCGCCTTCCGTGCGATAGGCGTCGATGCCGTTGACGATCACGTTCACCGCGTTCGACGCATCCGCCTGGCGGACGGCGGTGCTGAGCGAGAGCGACAGCGCCTTCGAGGGGCCGACCTCGCCCCGGTCGTTGTGGCACTTGGCGCAGGCGCCGTTGTAGATCGCGACGGTTTCGGGCGAGGCGTCCTTCACCGGATTGCCGCCGGGCGCGACGACCGGCTGCGTGGGGGACCCGGTTTCCGGCGAGAGGCTTGCGATATAGGCGGCGATCGCATGCACGTCTTCCGTGGAAGCCTGGCCGAGATTGGTGGCGACGCTCGCCATCGGGCCGGCCGCCGCGCCGTGCTGTTTCGCCCATCCGGTCGAAAGATATTCCGCGAGCTGGTCGACCGACCATTTATGCGCGGCGACGATCGAGGAATTCAGCGGCGGCGCGCTCCAGCCTTCCGCTACGCCGCCGGCATAGGCGCGGCCTTTCTGTTCCGCGCCGAGCGCGTTGCGCGGCGTGTGACAGGAACCGCAATGGCCAAGGCCCTCGACGAGATAGCGGCCGCGATTCCACTCGGCGCTTTTGCTGCTGTCGGGATCGAGACGGGCCTCGCGCAGGAACAGGATTTTCCATCCCGTGACCAGCGGGCGGAAATTGAAGGGGAACTTCAGGTCGTTCGCGGGAATCGAGTTCTTGACCGGCGGCTTGCTCATCAGGAAGGCGTAGAGCGCGTGAACGTCCGCGTCGGTCGCCTTGGTGAAATGGTCGTAAGGAAAGGCCGGATAGAGCTGGCGGCCTTCCCGGTCTACGCCCTGATGCATCGCGCGGCGGAAGGCGTCTTCCGACCATTTGCCGATGCCGGAGTCCGGATCGGGCGTGATGTTGCTCGCGTAGATCGTGCCGAACGGGGTCGGGACAGGAAGCCCGCCCGCATAAGGCTGCCCGCCCGGGGCCGTGTGACAGTCGGCGCAGTTGCCGATCGCGGCGAGGGCGGCGCCGTGCCAGACGGTCTTTTGGTCGGCGACGGGTTTTTGCGGAGGAGAGATCGGGGCGATCGAGGATCGCCAGGAGAAAGCAAAGACGGCGATCGCCGCCAGCACGAGAACAGCAATAATTCCGGAAACGATACGGCGCATTTGACCGCTCCCCAGTGGCATATCCAAGAAAGAGCAGCCGGCAGCTTACAACCTTTCTAAGAAATGCAAACCTTTTTGCGCCGCGGGAAGAGGCTGAACGAACGATGTTTCCTGAAAAGCAGTATGGCCGCGATGCGGGTTCGCATCG
>Ga0153956_1003271_pt1 | contig 10651 bp, 13 predicted proteins | sample TSFL040MetaG_FD_104704 | JGI IMG/M metagenome (GOLD analysis project Ga0153956, IMG submission 104704) | Attine ant fungus gardens microbial communities from Florida, USA - TSFL040 MetaG | ecosystem: Host-associated > Fungi > Mycelium > Unclassified | place: USA: Florida, Wekiwa Springs...
CCCCGACCAGTGGGACGACATGCTCTTCGCCTGGACCGTCTGCCGCCGGGTCCGCTCCAACGCCATCGTGATCGCCAAGAACGGCGCCACCGTCGGCATCGGGGCGGGCCAGATGAGCCGCGTCGACTCCGTTCGCCTCGCGGTCGAGAAGTGCCGCGAGGCCTTCGGCGCCGAGGCCACCGACCTCCTCGCCGGCTCCGCCCTCGCCTCCGACGCCTACTTCCCCTTCGCCGACGGCCCCGAGCTCGGCATCAAAGCCGGCGTCACCGCCGTGATCCAGCCCGGCGGCTCGATCCGCGACGACGAGGTCGTCTCCGCCTGCGACGCCCTCGGCGTCGCCATGGTCTTCACGCACCACCGCCACTTCCGGCACTAAGCGTCCGGCGGCAGTCCCGAATTTGAGAGCGGTCCCAGATCGGCGGGCCGCTCTTTTCAATGGCGGACAGGGATGGCGGAGCGTCGCAGAGTGTCGAGAATTCGCAGCGCACCCACCCGCAGAGCCGGATCGACGCTAGCGCGACTCATCCAGACGTGCGCCTGCAGGGCGCGGCCGCCCTGGCGATATTCGAATTTGTAGCTCGGGCCAGCGCATTCGTAGGGCCCCCAGGTCGCGTCCCCCCAGCTGAACCGGCCGGGACGACGGGGCAGTCGCGGAACTCGCATCGGACGCCCGTCCGGACTCCGCGACGGGTATTCGAAGACCTGCAGGAGGACGCCGCCCGGCGGCATCTCGGCGAGGATGGCCCGCGGCGGGCCGCACTGCCCGGGCCGGTGATGGAGCACGATCGGGTAGGTCGCGGCAGCGAAGACCTGGACCGGGAGGATGACGCCGGTGAGCGGGCGATCGACCTCGTGCCAGCCCGGAGGAAGAGGGGCGGCGCTCCAGAGCACGGACCGGTCACCGTGCCGGGCCGCGGAACCCGAGCGATCCCCGCCGGCGCGCGCGCTGATCAGCAGGACGACAATGGCCACGGCCAGGCCGATCGCGATCGCCCGGTCGCGTCGGCGCACGCTTCGCTCACGGCGGTCCGGGTCCACCTCTATCCCCAACCGGAGCTGACGAGGACATGGGGGAAGAGCGCGCGGGCGCGACGACCATCGGCGAAGTGGACGCGCAGTTCGATAGGCACGTAGACCAGGGCCTGATCTCGATGGTGGCGGCGCGGCGGGAGGTCGGCGTCGGTGAACGTGCCGACCCAGTCCCGGTAGTCGACGCCGTTGTGTTGGCCCGGAGTGTGCAGGCGGATCGTCTGCGCGGAGCCGATCGCGGCGTCGACGCGGGTGGCGGCGTGGCCGAAGACGACGTCGATGCCGACCCGTCGGCAGCGGCCGTAACCGACGTGGCGGCAGCGCATCCCGAGGTAGGGGCCATAGGTGACCCCGAGCTTCTCGATCGCCGCGCCGATCGGGGCGGCGCTACGCAGGCCGCGGGCCGCTTCGACGAGCTCGGGGACCCAGGAGCGGTGTCCGCAGCTTGCCGCGAGGGGCGCGGTGAGGACGTTCAGCGCCTGGGCCGCGTAGGCCGTCCCGGAGGGCCGTCGGTACGTCGCGACCAGATCGGCGATCGTCGGAGCGTCCAGTGCTTCGCGCAGCAGGCCCTTCACGCACCCCTCGAAGCGCCGGCCGCCGATCCCGGTGCCGTGGGCGAAGTCGGCGGCGGCGCCCCGGGCCACCGCATCGCGGATCCGATCGAGGTAGGCGACGCGGCGCTCGTGCGTCGAGAGGCGTTCCAGCGTCGCGAGCCGCGTTTCAAGGCCGTATCGGCGCGCGGCGCTCCCTGGGCCGACGCCGTCCCGCGACGAAGGGGCGCCTCCACCGCACGCCACAAGCGCGACGGCGACGACAAGGAGGAGGAGCGACGCTCCCCGCGTGCGTCTCGAAGCACCCATCACCCCCTATACGGAGGTCGCGTTCCCAGAGGTCCCGACCTAACGAGTGCGGGACCAGCCGACGACCGACGGGAACCGCGCCCCCTTCCCGTCGCCGGGCGAAAACTGCGCCGCGACGTTGGCGACGGCGTGAAGCTTCCGCGAGCCGGAGCCGGGCTGGAGGAAGAGCCACTGGTCCCCCCGCGGCCAGGGGGCGAGCAGCCAGCGACCGTCAGGGGACCAGCGCGGCGGTCCGAGGTTCCCCGGCCCGGCGAAGAGGACGCGCGGCTTGCGCCCGTGGGCGACGAGGACGAGGCGGTCCGACCCGCCCTCGTGCAGGACCACGGCGACGCGCCCGCGCCGGGCGGCCGCCGAGCCGATCGACGTCCCCGGCGGTGCCGTCCAGGTCCAGATCGGGCGACCAGATCGATCGAGGAGCTGAAGACTGCCCGGGCGGGTCACCAGCAGGCGACCGCTCGTCCACTGCAGGAAGAGGACCCCACCGTGACCATCGGAGCGGAACACCTCGCGGCCGGTGTCGGCCCCCACCACCACGACCTCACCGCCCTCGGTCGCGTACGCGACCAGGTGGCCGGGACCGGACTTCCACGCAGGGGCGACCCAGGCGACGTGCCGGGCGAGGAGGCGATCGCCGGTGCCGTCCCCGTCGACCACGCGCAGGCTAGGACCTTCGAGGTAGGCGATCCGGTAACCGTCGGGACCGTTCCAGCGGGCCCTCCCCACCGGGCCGGGCCGAGCCAGCGCCCAGCGCACCATCCCGTCGGGCTCCACGGCCGCGAGTTCGTGCGGCTTGGTGACGACCGCGAAAAGGCCGTGCGGGGACCAGGACGCTTCCTTCCACTCGCCGAGCCGCCGCTTCGAGCCGTCCGGGTGAACCACCCAGGGGCCCTGGGGCGAGTCGACGAGGAGTGAGCCGTCGCCTGGCAGGCTCGAGAGGACCGGCTTGGCGCGATGCGCCTCCGGTTCGATCCGGTCCGCCACCCAGTGGCGGACCGAGGCACCGGCCGGGCTGACGACCAAGGCGATGAGGGCCATCGCGAGTGCGGCCTGGGCGGCGCGCCGGCGGTGGTGGCGGCTGACCGCGGGCGGGCGGGCGCCCGCCGCTCCCGCCGCGGCGACCACCCGCCAGGCGCGCCGCTCGGCCGCCGACTCCTCGGGCGCGCGGGCCTCTAGCAGGGCGGCACGGAGAAGGCGCTCGCGGTCCGTCATCGCGGCGCTCCCTCCAGGCCGGCGGCGAGACGATCGAGGCCGCGCCGCAGTCGCGAGTTCACGGTGCCGCGCGGAAGGTCGAGCATCCGTGCGATCTCGCCTGGCGTGTACTCGAGCAGATAGCGGAGGACGATCGCCGCCCGCTGCTCGGGATCGAGCTCCGCGAGCGCCGCCGCGAGGTCGGGGTCGAGGCCGGCGTCGATGTCGTCGGCCATCGGCTCGCCGGCCGCCTCCTCCCCCACCTCACGCCGCAGCGCCCGGGCGCGAGCGTGGTCGATCGCCCGGTTGACGACGATCCGGTGCAGCCACGGCCGGAACGGGCGGCGGCGGTCGAAGCGGTCGAGCGCTCGAATCGCCGCCAGGAACGCCTCCTGGGCGATGTCCTCGGCGGCGTCGGCGTCACGGACGATCAGGAAGGCGGCGCGGTGGGCGCGGCGCCAGTGGCGGCGAAAGAGCGCCTCGATCGCCTCCTCGGACCCGCGCTGGGCAGCGCGCACGAGCACCGCGTCGCTCCGCGGCTCCTCCGCAAGGGCGTCCTCTGCACCGCTCCAGAGCACTGCCCCAGCCTGGGAGCCATCCGCCGTGAAGTCAACTGCCGCCACATACGTGTTACGTACGCGGGACCCTCAGAGGTCCCAGGACGGCCGCTGGAGTGGGCGGGCCGCTTTTTTTGCCCGGAGCAACCAATCGCCCCTTGCGGACATATATGTCCTGAAAGGGGCAGGGATGGCGCAACGTGGGTGGGTGAACCGGAACCTCGATTGGCTGGTGGCGCTGACGCCTTGCGTCGCTGCGCTCCTGATCGGCGTTCTGAGCGCGTTGCTCTCCTTGCTCACCGGGGGATGGGCGCTGGCGGACGGGGCCTATGCCCTGCTGGGCTGCATCGTGGCCGGCGTCGTGGCGCCGTTCGTCGTCCTCGGGCTGCGGCGGCCGAAAGCGCTGATGTGGTTCGTCGTCTCCCCCTGCGCCAGTGCCCTCGGGATCTTCCTCGGCGTGCTGCTCTGGCTCGTCGGCTTCGGCCACATCTGCGGCGGCACCTGCCTCAGCTGACGGCGCCGGCGGGCTCGGCATCGCGACCGGCCGCCGCCCCCGCCGGGGGCTCGCCTTCGGGCGCGTGGACGACGAAGTCCTTGCGGCGGATCAGGGCGAGGGCGGCGATGCCACCGGCGATCGCGAGGAGGCCGGAGATCAGGAGCAGGACGTTGAGGCCGTCGACGAAGTCGGCGCGGGCGGAGGCAGGGCCGGAGGCGGCGGCGGTGTGGGTGGCGAGGATCGAGCCGAGGGCGGCGACGCTGGTGGCGATGCCGACCTGGCGGAAGGTGCTGTTGATCCCCGAGGCCATGCCGGCGAAGCGGGGCTCGACGACGCCGACCGCGGTCGAGGCGAGCGGCGGGTTGACCAGGCCGCTGCCGAGGCCCGCGACGAGGAAGCCCGGGATGAGGTGGGTCCAGTCGGAGCTCGCGTCGAGGCCGCGCATCAGCAGCAGGCCGGCGCCGACCATGAGGAGGCCCGGGCCGATCAGCCATTTCACCGGCACGTGGGCCGAGAGGCGCCCGGCGGGGATCGCGGTGAAGAGCGTCGCGCCGGTGATGATCGCCAGGCGCAGGCCGGTCTGCAGCGCCGAGTAGCCGAGCACTTCCTGCAGGTAGAGGGTGAAGTAGAGGAGCATCGCGAAGAGCGAGCCGTTCATCGCGAAGGCCGCGATCGAGCCGCCGACGAAGGTCGGTTTGCGGAACAGCGAGAAGTCGAACATCGGCTGCTTGACCGCGCGCTCGACGAACGGGAAGGCGGTGAGCAGGACGACCGCGACGATCCAGGCGGCGACCGAGACGGTGTTCGTCCAGCCGTGTTCGTTGGCGCGGATCAGCCCGTAGACGAGGGCGAGCAGGCCGACCGTGAAGACCGCGAAGCCGGCGAAGTCGATGCGCCGCGCCTGCGGCGGTTTCGACTCCTGGACGTAACGGAGGGTGACGACGACGGCGAGGACGCCGATCGGGATGTTGACGAAGAAGATCCAGCGCCAGCCGATGCCGGTGGTGAGCAGGCCGCCGAGCAGTGGGCCGAGCGCGGTGCTGAGCGAGACGACCGCGCCCCAGACGCCGAAGGCGATGCCGCGCGCTTTGCCCTGGAAGGTCTGGGCGAGGAGCGCCAATGAGGTGGCGAAGATCGTCGCCCCGCCGATGCCCTGGAGGGCGCGGAAGGCGATCAGCATCGCCGGCGACTGGGCGATGCCACAGAGGAGTGAGGCCGCGGTGAAGATGACGAGCCCGCCCGCGAAGACGATGCGGCGGCCGAAGAGGTCCGCGACCGAACCCGACGCCAGGAGTAGCGAGGCGAGCGAGAGTGAGTAAGCGTCGACCGTCCACTGCACGTCGGAGAAGCCCGCGCCGAGCGCTTTCTGGATGTCGGGCAGCGCGACGACGACGATCGTGATGTCGAGCAGGAGCATGAAAGTCCCCAGCGACACCGCGACGAGCGTCCACCAGGCGTGCGGCTGGATCTTCTGGTCTCCGGTCATGGCGCGGTACCGTAGCACAAGGCCTTGTGAAGTTCTTGGCAAAGTTTTGTCAACGTCTTGACCAGCCCTTTACAAGGGCAAGTGACGATTACGATCCCGCCATGTCCTCCGCCGACATCCCCGACCGCGAGCGCCTTGGCCACCTCCTCTGGGAGGTCGGCGCGCGGGTCAGCCTGCTCGGCGAAGCGGCGCTCGCCCGCACCCCGCTGACCTCGCGCATGGCCGGGATGCTGGAGGCGATCGTCGCCGACCCCGGCACCTCGATCGCGGAGATCTCCCGCAAGGTGCCGGTCTCCCCTCAGGCGGTCAGCCAGGTCGTCGTGCGGCTCGAAGGGCTGGGCTACCTCGAGCGGCGCTCCGGCGAGCGCGGCCGCGGCGTCGCCCTCCAGGTCACCGAGGCGGGCGAAAAGGCCCTGGCCGAGGCCGACGAGCGCAAAGAAGCCCTGAACCGCGAGATGGCCGAGGCACTAGGCGAAGAGCGCCACGCCGAGCTGGTCCGCCTCCTGCAGGAGGCCCTGCCGATCGTCACGGCGATGGAGCGCGGGGCTTAGGGGTTCGCTTCGAGGGCGCTGCGGCCGTCCGAGTTTGGTCCTGGGCGTCTCATGGAGGTCCTGGCAGGCTGTGACCTCCATGAGACGCCCAGGACGTGAGGGGTGCGTGGGGGAGAACGCGAAGGTCGGGAACTTTCAGGACTTCCGTGTGCGTCCCGTGCGGGAGAGGTCACGAAGAGCCTCCAGGGGCCTCATCCGTTCACGAAGACGCCGGGAACTCCACGCTTCCGCGCGTCTTCCTTCCGTTCCCGGGCCTTGAAGAAGGGCCCGGGAACGCGCTGAGTGAGTTGACCCCACCATGGTGGGGTCAACTCACTCAGCGCGAAAGTGCGTGTTGCCCAACACGCACCGAAGCGTGACGTTCCCGGCATCTCTCCCACGCCCCGCGGGTCCCGTCACGGTTCCGTCCCTCTCCCGTGACGGACCCGCGGCGCCCGCGTGGACGCTCGTGACACTCCCCGCATCCCCCGGCCGTCTCGGCCACGGCCACAGCCTGCCAGGGCCGTGGCCGAGACGGCCCTCTCGCCGAGACGCCTCGCGTCCCTTGCGGTTCGGGCGCCAGCTTCAGCCGCTCCGCTCGATCAGCGCTTCCACCCCATCGAGGATCCGGTCGAGGCCGAAGGCGAACTCGTCGTTCTCGTCCATGGCGGGAGTCGCAGGCGCGGCGGCGATGCGGCTCAGGCGGGGGTAGGTGTCCTCGTCGACCAGCTCGCGCAGGAGGCCCTCGAAGGTCCACTCCGGGGAGGCGCGGGCGGCTTCGTGGGCCATGCGTGACTCGCTCAGGGTGTAGGAGCTGATCAAGCCGATGATGCGGAGCTTGTCGGCGTCGGTGAGGCCGGTGTCGTCGAGGGCTTCGAGGCCGCGCTCGACGAAGGTCAGCGAGTTGGGCGCCAGCGGCGGCGTCACCATCGGCATCTCGGTGATCCAGGCGCGGCGGTCGATCATCTCGCGCTGGATCATCGCCCAGTTGAGGAGGCGCTCGCGCCAGTCGTCGCCCTCCAGCTTGAGCGTCTCGGCCCCCTGCGCGCTCGCGTTCCACATCAGCTGCAGCAGCTCGTCCTTGCTGGCGACGTAGCGGTAGAGCGACATCGTGGTGAAGCCGAGCTCTTTGGCGACGCGCGCCATCGAGACGGCGGCGAGGCCGTCGGCGTCGGCGAGCTTGACCGCCGCGTCGACGATCGCCTCGACCGAGAGGGCCGGCTTCGGCCCGTGCTTGCCGCGCTCGCGGCGGCCCCAGAGGAGGTCGAGCCCCGGAGGCAGCTTGGTGGCGTCGTCAGGCATGCCTTGATCTTAACCGTGTACGTGCTATACAGTTCTGTATATGATCTACACAGTTGAAGCTTCCGCGATCACCAAGACCTTCGGCGACCACCGGGCGCTGGACGGGGTCGACCTCCGGATCGAGGGCGGCTCGGTCTTCGCCCTGCTCGGCCCCAACGGGGCGGGCAAGACGACGATGGTCCGCGTCCTCGCCACGCTCACCCGACCCGACTCGGGAACGGCGACCGTCGCCGGCCACGACCTGCTGGCCGACCCGATGGGCGTGAAGCGCCAGATCAGCCTCACCGGCCAGTTCGCCGCGGTCGACGACGTGCTCACCGGCCGCGAGAACCTCGACCTGATGGCCCGCCTGCGCCGGCTGCCCGGCCGCGCCGCCCGCGCCCGCACGGCGGAGCTGTTGGAGACCTTCCAGCTCACCGACGCCGCCGACCGCCGCGCCGCCACCTACTCGGGCGGGATGCGGCGGCGGCTCGACCTCGCGATGAGCATGATCGAGCGGCCGCGCCTCCTCTTCCTCGACGAGCCGACCACCGGCCTCGACCCGCGGTCCCGCGAAGGGCTCTGGGACACCACCGTGCGCCTGGTGGAGGAAGGCGTGACGATCCTCCTCACCACGCAGTACCTCGAGGAGGCCGACCGGCTCGCCGACACGATCGCGGTGCTGGACCACGGCCGGATCGTCGCCCGCGGCACCGCCGAGGAGCTGAAGGCGCGGGTCGGCGGCGCGATGCTGCGGTTGCGACTCGCCGACGGCAGCGCGCTCGAGCTGCAGACCGACGGGAGCACCGAGGACATCCGCCGGACGCTCGACCGCCTCCACTCCGAAGGGATCGACTCGTCCCGGGTCTCGATCCACCGGCCGACCCTCGATGACGTGTTCCTCCACCTCACCGACCAGAAAGAGGCCGCCTGATGCCCCTCACCCACGCCGTCTCCGACTCGCGCGCCATGGCGGGCCGCTGCCTGCGCCGCTCGCTCCGCGACCCGGAGGCGTTCTTCACCGCCCTGACCCTGCCGATCGTCCTGCTGCTGCTCTTGTCTACGTCTTCGGCGGCGCGCTCTCGGACGAAGGCAGCTACGTCAACTACATCGTGCCCGGGCTGATCGTCCTCTGCGCCGGGTTCGGCGCCGGGACGACCGCGGTCGCCGTCGCCACCGACATGTCGAACGGGATCGTCGACCGGATCCGCTCGATGCCCGTCTTCGGCTCCTCCCTGCTCGTCGGCCACGTGGTCGCCAGCCTCGCCCGCAACGTCGTCGCGACCGCGCTGGTGATCGCCGCCGGCCTGATCATCGGCTGGCGCCCGAGCGCCTCGCTCCTCGACTGGGCCGCGGCGATCGGCATGGTGCTGCTCTTCATCACCGCGATCTCCTGGCGTCGCGATCCTGGCCGTGTCGGCGGTCGCCGCGGCGAAGCTCTTCCGCGAGCGCAGCGGGGCGTGAAGGTGCGTCATCGTCGCGTCGAATAGGCTGCCGCGCATGGGGGCGTTCTCGGGGAAGACCATGATCGTGTCCGGCGGCAGCCGCGGCATCGGCCTGGCGATCGCGCTGAAGGTCGCCGCCGACGGGGCCAACGTGGCGCTGCTGGCGAAGACCGCCGAGCCTCACCCCAAACTGGAGGGCACGATCTTCACCGCGGCCGAGCAGATCGAGGCGGCCGGGGGCAAGGCGCTGCCGATCGTCGGCGACGTCCGTGACGACGAGTCGGTGGAGAGCGCCGTGGCGCAGGCGGTCGAGGCCTTCGGCGGCATCGACATCTGCCTCAACAACGCGAGCGCGATCGACCTCCGCCCCACGTCCGACATCAAGATGAAGAGCTACGACCTGATGCAGGACATCAACTGCCGCGGCACGTTCCTGCTCTCGAAGACCTGCATCCCCCACCTGCGCGAGGCCGAGAACCCGCACATCCTGACCCTCTCGCCGCCGCTCAACCTCAACCCGCGCTGGGCCGGGGCCAACCTCGCCTACACGATCGCCAAGTACGGGATGAGCACGGTGACGCTCGGGCTGGCGGAGGAGCTGAAAGAGGACGGCATCGCCGCCAACTCGCTCTGGCCGCGGACGATCATCGCCACCGCCGCGGTGCAGAATCTGCTCGGCGGGGACGAGGCGATGCGGCGCTCCCGCTCGCCCGAGATCATGGCCGACGCCGCCGGCGCGATCCTCGCCCGGCCGAGCCGCGAGGCGACCGGCAACTTCTACATCGACGACGAGGTCCTCGCCGAAGAGGGCGTCACCGACCTCTCCGCCTACGGCCCCGCCGACAGCACCGACCTCCAGCTGGACATCTTCCTCGACGCCTGAGGGCCTCAGCGTCGGTAGACGAGGTGGGTGACGTGGGCCGTGGCGCGGCTCGAGGCCGGCTTCAGCTCGATGTCCCCGACCCCGTCGAACATTCGCTCCCCGCGGCCCGCGACGAACGGCGCGACGTGGAGGCGGAGCTCGTCGATCAGCCCGGCAGCGAGGTACTGGTTCGTCGTCCCGGGACCGCCGGCGATCGAGACGTCGCGGTCCCCGGCGGCCTCGCGGGCCTGAGACAACGCCGACTCGATCCCGTCGGTGACGAAGTTGAAGACGGTCCCACCTTCCATCTCGACGCTCGGCCGGGGACGGTGGGCGAGGACGAAGACGGGCGCGTGGTACGGCGGGTCCTCGCCCCACCAGCCGCGCCAGTCGAGGTCCCACTCGCCGCGGTCGGGACCGAACATGTTGCGGCCCATGATGTAGGCGCCGGCCTTGGTGATCGCCGCCCGCTCCTCCGCATTTTCCTCGACGTGGTCGAACATCCAGCTGTGCAGGCGCTCCGAGTCCAGGTCGCCGAACGGGCGCTCGGCGCTCTGCCCCACGCCCGACCCGAAGCCGTCGAGCGTGATCGTCATGTCGGCGGTTACCTGCGACACGGGTTCCTCACCAAACTACCGGCCATGGGACGTTCCTACCCGCCGGCGGCGGGTAGGAACGCTCTCCCCTACCGGGCCGGCAGGAACCCGACCGAGCAGAAGCTGGTGTTGGGGATGGCGTGCTGGATCTCGCCGTTGAAGACGCGAGCGGTGAAGAAGTTCCGCTTCTCGATCCCGAGGCCCGGGTTTTCGCCGCCCCGGGGCCGGAACATCTCGTCCCCGAGCGAGGCGGGCGGCGAGGAGCCACCGCCCCGGCCGCGGGTGAACCAGAAGACCGAGGTGATCGGGTTGCCGCTGGCG
>Ga0153956_1003272_pt1 | contig 10627 bp, 10 predicted proteins | sample TSFL040MetaG_FD_104704 | JGI IMG/M metagenome (GOLD analysis project Ga0153956, IMG submission 104704) | Attine ant fungus gardens microbial communities from Florida, USA - TSFL040 MetaG | ecosystem: Host-associated > Fungi > Mycelium > Unclassified | place: USA: Florida, Wekiwa Springs...
AGAACCCGGCCAGCGTGGCCTGGTTGAAGCTGCGGTTGACGTAGCGGATCGGCACCCAGTCCGGTTCCGCGTAGCGGCCATTGGTCGCGCCGGCGAGACGTTCGAGGCGCGAGCGCAGCTCGCGGTACTCGGCCACTTCCTCGCGGCTCGGCGGTGCGATCTGCAGGAACGACAGGCGCGAGCGCCATTCCGCGTGCTGCGAGAGGAAGCGCGCGATCGCCTCGAAGCGTTGCGGCAGGCCTTTGGAGTAGTCGAGCCGGTCGACGCCGATCGCCAGTTCACGACCCTCCAGGCTGCGCACGAGGCGCTGCGTGGTGGCGCTGGCGGCCGCCTTGCGCGCTTGCTCGGCGACGCGTGCAGTGTCGATGCCGATCGGGAATGCGCGCACGCGGAAGCGGCGCCCATTCGGCAGGCGTACCGCTCCTTCGGCATCCGCTTCCGCATGCATCTCCTCGCGGAAATAGCCGAGCAGCGCGTCGCGGTCGCGTTTTCCCTGCAGGCCGATCAGGTCGCAGGCGGCCAGCGCGGGAAACAGTTGCTCGTGATGCGGCAACGTCGTCAGCACGGCCGCCGGCGGTACCGGCACGTGCAGGAAGAAGCCGATGCGCGCGGTCACGCCGAGTTCGCGCAGTTCGGCGGCGAGCGGGATCAGGTGGTAGTCGTGGATCCAGACCTGGTCGTCGGCGCGCAGGCGCGGTGCGAGCTCGCGCGCGAACAGGCGGTTGACGCGCCGGTAGCCGGCGAAATCCGCGCGGCGGTAGTCGAGCAGGGACGGCCGATAGTGCAACAGCGGCCACAAGGTGCGGTTGGCGAAGCCGAGGTAGTACTCGTCGTAGTCGGCGCGGCCGAGATCGAGCAGGGCATAGTCGAGCAAGCCCACGCGCTCGCCGTGCAGGGAGCGCTCGTCGTCGGCGACGATGCGCCCGCTCCAGCCGAACCAGAGGCCGCCGTGTTCGGCCAGCGCGGCCTGCATCGCCGAGGCGAGTCCGCCCGCGCGTGCCTCCTTCGGCAGCGCGACGCGATTGGATACGACGACGAGGCGGCTCACAGCATGCTTTCCCACGAGCGCGACAGCCGCGTCGCCGCGTTGATCAGGCCGACCAGCGAATAGGTCTGCGGGAAATTGCCCCACAGCTCGCCGGTACCCGGGTGCACGTCCTCGGACAGCAACCCGAGCGGGTTGCGGCGCGCCAGCAATTGCTCGAACAAGGCGCGCGCCTCATCGGTGCGGCCGATCGCGGCGAGCGCGTCGACGTACCAGAAGCTGCAGATCGTGAAACTGGTTTCCGGCGCGCCGAAATCGTCCGGCACGATGTAGCGGAACAGATGATCGCCCTGGCGCAGCACGCGGCCGATCGCCTCGACGGTCGCGACGAAGCGCGGATCGTCGGCGGCGACGAAGCCGAGGTCGGCGAGCAGCAGCAGGCTGGCATCGAGGCGATCGCTGTCGAACGCGTCGACGAAGTAGCCGTGGGTCGGATGCACGGCGCGCTCGAGGATCAGGTTGCGCACGCGCCCGGCGCGCTCCGACCACAGCCTTGCGCGCTCGTCGAGACGCAGATGCGTGGCGATGCGCGCGAGGCGATCGCAGGCGGCCCACGACATCACGCTCGAATAGGTGTGCACGTCGGCGCGCCCGCGGAATTCCCACAGGCCCGCGTCGGGTTTGTCGTGCAGCCGCCAGGCCGATTCGCCGGCATGCTCCAGCCGCGCGAACGCCGCGGCGTCCCCGGCCGCGTCGAGGCGACGATCGAAGAACAGTTGCACCGCGGCGAGCACGATGCTGCCGTAGACGTCGTTCTGCTGCTGGCGCCACGCGTCGTTGCCGATGCGCACCGGTCCCATGCCGCGGTACCCGGCCAGGTGAGCGGCCTCGCGCTCGATCAGTTCGCGTTCGAAGTGGATGCCGTAGACCGGCGCGAGCATGCCGTCGGCGCCCGCGGCGAGGTTGAACAGGTAGCGCAGGTAGTCCTCCATGCTGCGCGTCGCGCCGAGGCGGTTCAGCGCGCGCACGACGAACGCGGCGTCGCGCAGCCAGCAGTAGCGGTAGTCCCAGTTGCGCACCGTATGCGGCGCTTCCGGGATCGAGGTCGTCATCGCGGCGACGATCGCGCCGGTGCCTTCGTACTGGCACAGCTTCAGCGTGATCGCGGCGCGTATCACCGCGTCCTGCCATTCCGCCGGGATCGACAGGTAGCGCACCCATTCGCGCCAGTAGCCGAGCGTCGCGTCGAGCGCCTCGTGCGCATGCGTCGCCGGAGCTTGCGACAGCGTCTCGTCGGGACCGAGCACGACGTGGATCTCGCGGTCGAGCAGGAACGGCAGCTCGTCGCGCAGCATCGGCAGCGGCGCGTCGGTGGTCGCGCGCAGCACCACGTCGTCGAGCAGGAAACGCAGGTGGTTCGAACCGAAGGTGCGTTCCGGCCGTCGCTCGCCGTAGCCGGCGAGCGGGCGCAGCCGCAAGCGGATGCGCGGCGCGCCGGCGAGCGGACGGATCGTGCGCACGAGGCTCATCGGGTGGTAGATGCGGCCGTTCTGCTTGCAGCGCGGCGCGAAATCGGTGATCTCGATCGCGCTGCCGTCGCTGGCGTCGAGACGGGTGACCAGCACGGCGCTGTTGTCGCGATAGGATTGCGCAGCGCCGGCTTCGCCTTCGAGCGCGACGTCGAAGAATCCGCCGTCGTCGATGCGCGGCGACAGCAGCGCGCAGAATGCCGGGTCGCCGTCGAACGCGGGCAGGCAGCACCAGACGATGCGGCCGCGTGCGTCGATCAGGGCGCCGATGCTGCCGTTGCCGACGACGCCGAGATCGAGCGACGACGGAGGCGTTTCCGTGGCGGGTGCGTGCATGTGCGATTCCTCGTGTGGCGAAGTCATGCCGGCGGGTGCGGCGTCGATCGCGCGAGCGCGGCCAGCCACGCGCGCACGGCGCGCGGATCGGCCAGCGCATGGCGCGCGCAGGTCGGGCGCCGCGGGCCGACGATCACGCTGTCGCCGCCGAGCGCGTTCGCGCGGGCGAACGCGTGTTCGTCGGTGAGGTCGTCGCCGAGCACCCACGGCACGCGGCCGGCGAACGGCGGCTCGCGCATCAGCGCGACCACTGCGCGTCCCTTGTCGACATCCGCGCGTTTCAGCTCGACCACGTGGTTGCCGGGCTGCAGCGCGTATCCGGCGCCGGCTTCGCGCTGCAGCGTCTCGGCCACCGCCTGCACCGCCGCCGCCGCGTTCGGCGCATTGCGGTAGTGCAGGGCGAGCGCATCGGGCTTGGCTTCCGCGAACGTGCCCGGCATGCCCGTCAGCAGGGCGATCGCACGGGCATGCAGCGCAGCGAGGCGATCGCGTCTTCGAGGCGGTGCGATCAGGCTGCCGTCGGCACGGCGCAGTTCGGCGCCGTGCGAACCGGCCGCGGCGCCGGTCCAGCCGAGCAGATCGTCGATCTGCCGCAGCGGACGGCCGCTGAGCGGCGCGAGCGCGCCATCGAGCAGCGTGTGAAGCGCGCGCAACACGGCGGGCAAGGACGGTTCGACGACGACCTCCCCGGGATGCGCGGCGAAGTCGAGCAGCGTGCCGTCGAGGTCGACGAACAGCGCGAGGGTCGCTGGCCCGGGCGACGTCGGTACCGGCAGCGGTACCGAAGCGAATGCGGCGGATGGAGCGGTATGTGATGTCACGATCCGGTTCGCGCGGCGGTGCTTCTGCGCAGCAGTCTCCGGCAATGGACCCGCGATTATCGCATCGCCTACATGTATACCGCCTGACGTCGCGGCGGCAGGCCGCGTCCGCTCATGCGCGCGGTCACGCCGGCGACGGCAGCAGTCCGCGTTGCGCGAGCCAGGTGCGTGCGTCCTCCGCGTCGTGTTCGAACCATGCGCGAGCGGAGCCGAGCCGGAACGTGTAGCCCCAGGCGTCCATGTCGGCCATCACGCGTGCGCGGCCGACGCCGGGCAGGTCGTCGCCGAGCAGTATCTGCAGGTAGCAGGTGGCGTCTTCCTCGGCCTGCGAATCGGAGGCGTCGGTGTGGATGTGCGCGCGACGTTCGGGCGGCGCGACGATCAGGTGGCAGGCCTCGTGCAGCAGCGAATGCACCGGCGTATCGCCGCGCGCGTAGACGTGCCCGGCGATGACGCCGGCCTCGCAGTCGCCCCAGTAGCTGCCGGGTATCGCCTCGCGATCCGCCACTTCGACGAGTTCGAGCGCGTGGCGCGCAAGCAGCGCGCGAGCGACGCCGAAGCCGATGTCCGCGAGCGTGAGCACCGCGGGTGAGGGCGATGCGGCTGGTTGCACGGTGCGCGCAGCCGGTCAGCTTTCGTCGGTCGCCGGCACGGCGTCCTTGCGGCGTTCCGGCAACGTCACCGACAGCTCCAGCACTTCGTCGTCGCCTTCGTTCGTGACGTGGATGTCGACCGCCTCGGTGTCCACGTTGACGTACTTGCGGATCACTTCCAGGATCTCGCGGCGCATCATCGGCAGGTAGTCGGGACTGCTGCCGCGGCCGTCGGCGGCGCGCTCCTGCATGACGATGATGCGCAGGCGCTCGGTGGCGACGGAGGCGGTGTTCTTCGGACGCGAACGCAGGAAATCGAACAGTCCCATGGTCAGCTCCCGAAGATGCGGGCGAAGATGCCCTTCTTCTGCGCGTCGATGAAGCGCATCGGGCGCGTCTCGCCGCCGAGGCGCGCGACGGCGTCGGCATAGGCCTGGCCCGCGTCGGACGTTTCGTCGAGGATGACGGGCACACCCGAATTCGAGGCGGTCAGCACGCCGGGCGATTCGGGGATCACGCCGAGCACGTCGATGCCGAGAATCTCCTTGACGTCGTTGATGCCCATCATGTCGCCGCCGGCGACGCGGTCGGGGTTGTAGCGCGTCAGCAGCAGGTGCTGCTCGACCGGGCCGTTGCCGAGTTCGGCGCGGCGCGTCTTGCTCGACAAGAGGCCGAGGATGCGGTCGGAGTCGCGCACGCTGGACACTTCCGGGTTCACCACGACGACCGCGCGGTCGGCGAAGTACATCGCCAGCGCGGCGCCCTTCTCGATGCCGGCGGGCGAATCGCAGATGACGTAGTCGAAGCCGTCCTCGGCGAGTTCGTTCAGCACGCGCTCGACCCCTTCCTTGCTGAGCGCGTCCTTGTCGCGCGTCTGCGAGGCGGCCAGCACGTACAGCGTCTCGATGCGCTTGTCCTTGATCAGCGCCTGCTTGAGCGTGCATTCGCCCTGGATCACGTTGACGAAGTCGTACACGACCCGTCGTTCGCAGCCCATGATGAGATCGAGGTTGCGCAGGCCGACGTCGAAGTCGATGACCGCGACCTTCTTGCCGCGCCTGGCGAGTCCGACGCTGAGCGAGGCGCTGGTCGTGGTCTTGCCGACGCCGCCCTTGCCGGAAGTGACGACGATGATTTCAGTCAATGGAGCGCTCCTCGGAGTGAAACGTGAGAGGTGAGGCGTGAGGCGAAAGGGCGAGGGCGGACGTGGCGGCGCGTGTTGCTTGCGTTTGCTTTTCACGTCTCACGTCTCACCTCCCGCGTCTCACAGCCTCTTCAACAACAACTTGTCGCCTTCGAGCCATGCCTGTACCGGCTGGCCGCGCAGCTCCGCCGGAATGTCCTCGAAGACGCGGTACTGGCCGGCGATCGACACCAGCTCGGCGTGGAATTCCTGGCAGAAGATGCGCGTGTTCTCGTCGCCCTGCGCGCCGGCGAGCGCGCGGCCGCGCAGCGCGCCGTAGACGTGGATCGACCCGTCGGCGATGACTTCGGCGCCGTTGCCGACCAGTGCGGTCAGGATCAGGTCGCGCCCGCGCGCGTAGACCTGCTGGCCGGAGCGCACGGGCTTGTCGTGCAACAGGCCGATGCCGGTCGTCGCACTCGGCGGCGGCGGGGTCGTCGCACGCTCGACGACACGTTCGCGCGAAGGCGGCGGCGGGGTCGGTTGGCGGGCGGGCGGCGTTTCGGCGAATTCCGTTCCCGCGCGCTCGTAGGAGGCGCGGAACTTGGCGATCACCGGTACGTCGAGCGCGAGCGCCAGCGCATCGTTCTCGCTGGTGCCGTAGGAGAGGCCGACCGGCAGCATGCCGCTCGCCTTGATGCGTGCGAGCAGGTCGCGCACGGTATCTTCGTCCGGCAGCGACGGCAGGTGGCTGAGGTCGAGCACGACCGGCGCGCGCGCGAACAGCCGGGCTGCGCTTTCGACCTTGTCGCGCAATTCCGCGGCGAGGCCGTCGGGGTCGAGGCGCTTCAGCTTGAGGTTGGCGATGCCGACCTGGCCGAACTTGATTTCGGCGACGGGTTCGAGCGTTGCAATCGGAGCCGCTGTCATCGGGCAGGCGCGCTCATGCGCCACCGGCCGCGCGCGCGCCCGATACGAGCTGCACGCTCGCGCGCCTGCGCTCGGCCAACCACGGCAGGTCGGGCAGGCCGCTGCCGCCGGCCTTGAGATAGGTGTCGCGCACGAACGGGAAACTGCACAGTTCCTTCGCCAGCAGCGACACGCGGCGACCGTTGTTCGGCATCGTCTGCTGGCCGACCTCGCGGAAGCCGTAAGCGCCGTGGAACAGCACCGAAACGTCGTCGCGCGGCTCCAGGAAGACTTCGCAGGCCAGTTGCGGCACGCGCGTCTCGGCGTAGCTGATCACGTCGGAGTAGAACACGCGGCCGAGGCCGAGGCCGCGATACGGCCGCGCGATGACGATGCGGTCGACGTAGACGAACGCAGGGTAGTGCGCGCGGAACCAGAGGAAGTTCGGCGAATCGTAGTCGGCGTCCTCGCGCATCGCCGGCAGGAAACCGGCGACGTGCCCGTCGATCTCGGCGAGGCGGAAATAGCTGGCCTGCTCATACAGCGCGCGCAGCGACACGGCATCCAGCGGCAGGATCGTGGAGCCGGCGGCGTTGTTGAGGGCGAGCACCGAATCCAGTTCGTGCGGCTGCACGTCGCGGATGCTTAGGGCCATGTCGTGTCTTGCTCCGTCGAGGGTCGTGCCGGGGCGGCTCGGGTGCGGTCGCCGATCGACTCCCACTGGGACGGATTATCGCACGTGGGCGTGGCGAGGTCATGGCGCGCGGCTGGCGCTGGCGTTAGCGAAGCGTTAGGCATGGCGTCGCGCCATCCGGCGAGGGCGTCGGGCGGTTGGACGGGCCGGCTGAACGCCCTTGGTCCCAATGACTTTCGGGCAGGTTACGCCGCCGCGTGCCGCGCCTATGATGGCGGCATGCCCTGGCCGCAGTTCAACCATATCCAGTTGCTCCGCTACGCCGGCCTGTTCCAGTACGCCAGCGTCGGCACGCCGTTCCTGCGCTATCAGGCCTTGGTCGAGGATCTTTCGCAGAAGCAGTTGCCGACCGCCTACGTCCATTTGTGGCTCGGCTGCTACGTCGTGTTCGGGCTCGTCTACTGGTACCTGACCCGCGATCTCGGCGATCGCCGGCGCACGCCGTGGCGGCGCGCGATCCAGATCGGGTTGCTGGTCGTGTTGAACGGCATGGCGGTGGCGATCGGCTGGTTCAGCCAGAGCGGCATCTCGGCGCTCCTGCTCGCGGTCGTCGCGGTGGTGCTGCCCTGGTTGTTGCCGCTGCGCGTCGGCATCGCCTGGATGGTGCTGCAGAACTTCTCGCTGGTGCCGGTGTTCGCCAGCATCCGTGATCCGGTGTTCAGCCTCGGCGACGCGTTCCTGCAGTCGAGCCTGTATCTCGGTTTCATCGTGCTCGCGTTCGTGACGGCGCTGGTGACCAAGCAGCAAGTGGAGGCGCGCGAGGAGCAGCGGCGCCTCAATTCCGAACTGCGCGCGACGCGCACCTTGCTGGCCGAATCGAGCCGGCTGGCCGAGCGCATGCGCATCTCGCGCGAGCTGCACGATCTGGTCGGGCATCACCTGACCGCGCTCAGCCTCAACCTCGAGGTCGCCAGCCATCTCGTGCAGGGGCAGGCGCAGGAGCACGTGCGCCAGGCGCAGTCGGTAGCCAAGCTGCTGCTCGGCGACGTGCGCGAGGTGGTCAGCCAGTTGCGCGAGGGCGACAGCATCGACTTGACGCAGGCGCTGCGCAATCTCGTCGAGGGCGTGCCGGGGCTCGACATCCATCTCCAGTTGCCGGCGCGTTTCAGCGTCGACGATCCCAAGCGCGCGCAGGTGCTGCTGCGCTGCGCGCAGGAGATCATCACCAATACCGTGCGCCACGCCGGCGCGCGCAACCTGTGGCTGCGCTTCGAGCGCAGCGCGGATCGCCAGATGGCCATCCATGCGCGCGACGACGGTCACGGCGCGATCCAGTTCAGGCAAGGCAACGGCCTTTCCGGCATGCGCGAACGTCTCGCGCAGTTCGGCGGGCGTCTCGATATCGTCACCGGCAAAGGCCAGGGCTTCGCGCTGGACGCCTTGTTGCCGCTGGAGGGAACCGCATGATCAAAGTCTGTCTCGTCGACGACCAGACCCTGGTGCGCCAGGGCATCCGCTCGCTGCTGGAATTGTCCGATTCGATCCGCGTCGTCGCCGAATCCGGCGACGGCGCGCACGCGGTCGAGACGATCCCGCGCGTCAAGCCCGACGTGGTGCTGCTCGATATGCGCATGCCCGGCATGTCCGGCCTCGACGTGCTGAATGCGCTGGCGGCGAGGAGCGAATTGCCGCCGACGATCATCCTGACCACCTTCGACGACGACCAGCTCGTGCTGGCCGGGCTGAAGGCCGGTGCGCGCGGCTACCTGCTCAAGGACGTGTCGCTGGACCAGCTGGTCGACGCGGTCAAGACCGTTGCCGACGGCGGTTCGCTGGTCGCGCCGGTGGTCACCCAGCGCCTGCTGTCGGGGCTGGAGCGCATGCACAACGAATTCACCAGCCTCGACCGCCCCGATCCGCTGACCGAGCGCGAGACCGAGATCCTGCGCCTGATGGCCGGCGGCTACAGCAACAAGGAGATCGCCAATTCGCTCGGCGTGGCCGAGGGCACCGTGAAGAACCACGTCTCCAACATCCTGTCCAAGCTCGGCGTGCGCGACCGCACGCGCGCGGTGCTGAAGGCGTTCGAACTCGGCATCGTCTGACGCGTCGTCGCGCGCGAAGCGGCGTCCCGCCGCCGCCGCCCGCGGTTGCATCCTGCCGTGCCGGTGCCCCGGCCGGTCGCCGGCGGCCGTCGCCGGGCATGGCGCTTTCGCCCCCGAGTCCAGTACCATCCGTTCCTTGTCCCGCGCTTGCGGGGTCGCGCGCGTGCGCGAGACGGGGGATCGGGGAGGTGGTCGTGCGGACCGCTCCCGTGAACGTCGCAATGCGCGTGCGGCAGGGCCGGTTGATGTTCTGGAGATGCCTCGGATGATCCGTCTTTTCGAAATTCTGGTAGCGCTGCTGATCGTGTTCGTGCTCACCGTCGTGGTCGGCGTGCTGTTGCCGGACCATGGCCACATCGAGCGCTCCGTCGAAGTCTCCAGCCCGGTGCGCCAGGTCTACGACTCGCTCAACACGTTCCGCCGCTATCCGCAGTGGTCCGCGCTGCGCAGCTTCGACCCGAACGTCAAGATGTCGCTGGAAGGCCCGGAATCGGGCGTCGGCGCCAAGGTCGACTGGACCAGCGCGGTCGAGAAGATCGGCAACGGCAGCCTCGAGATCAAGTCGAGCGAGGAAGACAGCAAGATCGGCATCGCGATCGACAACGGCTGGACGGGCACCAACAAGCAGTACACGATCACGCTGGTGCCGTCGGCGAACGGCAAGACGCTGAAGATCAACTGCGCCTACGACGTCGACTACGGCTGGAACCTCGTCTCGCGCTTCGCCGGCATGTACATCAACGGCGACCCGGCATCGACGATCCAGACCAGCCTGAACAACCTCTCGGCGATGATCGCCGGCTTCCCGAACACCGACTACAAGGAACAGAAGATCGACGTGGTCGACGTCGCCGAGCGCCCGGTGTTCCTGGTCAACACCAAGGCGAAGCGTTCGCTCGACGAAGTCGCCGATGCGACCACGGCCGCGATGACCGAGATCGACGCGGCGATCAAGAAGGCAGGCCTCACCGCCGCCGGTCCGCGCATGACGATCACCACGAACTGGGGCGACGAGGACTACACGTTCGCCGTCGCGGTCCCGGTCAGCGCGGCGACGTTCTCGCTGGGCGGCCACGAACTCGCGATCACGACTCCGGTGCCGTCGCCGAGCGATACCGGCGAAGAGGAAGAGCAGCCGGCCGCGCTCAACACGGGCGACAAGGACAAGAGCGGCATGCTCGTCGTCGAAGGCAACGTGCGCGCCGCGCTGTGGTACCAGGGCAAGGCGCTGGTCACCGAATACACCGGTAGCCCGGCTGCGCTGCCGCTGCTGCGCCTGAACCAGAAGGCCTACGCCGAAACGCACGGCTACCACTACTCCGAAGCCGGTCTCGGCCGCTTCTGGGACGAGCTGACTTCGGCCCCGGACGCAGCGGAAGATCAGCAGACCTACAAGACCTACCTGCCGATCCAGCTGTAGCGGCGGGTGGCCTGAAACCGAAAAAGCCGCGCATTGCGCGGCTTTTTTTTGTCGATCGCCGTCGAGATGCGGCGGGCCCGCCGCGCGGGATTCAATCCTCGCCGTAGCGCACGGCCACCACCGCGAAGCGAGCCGGGCCGCCCGGCAGGTCGGCCTCGAACTCGTCGTCGGC
>Ga0153956_1003273_pt1 | contig 10624 bp, 10 predicted proteins | sample TSFL040MetaG_FD_104704 | JGI IMG/M metagenome (GOLD analysis project Ga0153956, IMG submission 104704) | Attine ant fungus gardens microbial communities from Florida, USA - TSFL040 MetaG | ecosystem: Host-associated > Fungi > Mycelium > Unclassified | place: USA: Florida, Wekiwa Springs...
AATGTACCTGCGCTCAGTGACCATGAAGGGCTTCAAGTCCTTCCCCGAGAAGACCGAGTTGGCGTTCTCGCCCGGCGTCAGCGTGATCGTCGGTCCGAACGGCTCCGGCAAGTCGAACATCACCGACGCCGTCCTCTGGGCGCTCGGCGAGCAGAGCCCCGGCGCGATCCGCGGCACCTCGATGCAGGACGTGATCTCGGTCGGCGGCAAGAACGTCGGTGCCAGGTCCGAGGCCGAGGTGGAAGTGGTGATCGACAACTCGGAGGGACATCTGGGCGACGACTTCACTGAGATCTCGATCACCCGGAGGCTCGATCGCAACGGGGACGGCGGCTACTGGATGAACGGCGCGCGCTGCCGGCTGTCCGACATCGTCGAGCTGCTCTCCGATGCCAACCTCGGCAAGGAGATGCATTCGGTGATCAGCCAGGGCCGGGTCGACTCGATCGTCCACTCGAAGCCGCGCGAGCGTCGCCTGCTGATCGAGGAGGCTGCCGGGCTCGGCAAGTATCGGAAGCGTCGTCGCCGCGCCGAACTGAAGCTGATGACGACTCGCGACAATCTGGATCGCGCGCTCGACGTCGAGCGCGAGGCCCGCAAGGCGCTCCGGCCGCTGAAGCAGCAGGCCAACTCGGCCGAGATCGGCGCCCGGATCGAACGGCAGGAGCTGGAGCTGAAAAGCCGGCTGGTGGCCGAGGAGCTCCGTTTCGGCGAGGCCCGGCTGGAGCAGGCCCGGACTCAGGCCGAGAAGGCCCGCAAGGTTCGTGACGGCCTCGAGCAGGAGCTTTCCAAGGTCTCCGAACGGCGTCGCGCGGCCGAGGAACGCTTTGCCGAGCGTGACCGGGAACGCACCGCGATCTGGGGCATCCTCAACGGTTTGCGTTCCGGCTCGGAAAAGGTTTCGATCGAGGCTTCGCGACTCGCCGAGCAGGGTCGCCGGCTGGGCGTCCGCCTTGAGGAGCTGCGGCTGGAGCTCGCCCCGTTGACCCTTGACCTTGGTTCCAGCGGCAGCGCCTCGGAGCGGGCTAAGCACCTGGTCCAGGAGCTGGCCGAGGTCGATGCCGGACTGGCCACCGCCGCCGAGGGGCTGCGACAGGCCAAGGGGGAGGGGCCGGAGTCGAAGCGGCTCGACGCCCTGGCCGATGTCCACAAAGGCGCCGAACGGGCGACCACCCATGCCCGCCGGGCCGAAAGCCTGCTCGGGGAACGGCACCGGGAACGTCTCGGCGAGAAGATGTCCGAGGTCGAGAACCTCGCCACGTTGATCGCCACCGTCGAGACTGCCGCGTCCGGGACCAGCCAGGCGATCCGGGACCGGGTCGCCAAGGCGGAACGGACCGTGATCGGCGATCAGGGTGACGCCGACGAGATCTCGGCTGAGCTGAAGGCTTGTTCCGATCTAGAGGTCGAGATCCAGGCCAAGCTGCGGGCGGTGGCCGAACAGGTGACTAGCGCCGAGGTCGAGGCGGCTCATCTCGGCGACCGGCGGGCCGAGGCGGCCGGTGAGCTGGCCCGGATCTCGGAGAAGCTAGAAATCGAGATTCCGGAGCCGGACGAGCCGTTGGACGACGAGGAGCGCGAGCAGATCGAGAAGCGCCTGCACGGCCTGCGAACCCGCCGTGAGCGGCTCGGGCCGGTCAACCCGCTCGCCAAGAAGGAGTACGAGGAGGCGCTGGAGCACGTCGAGCAGCTGGTCGCCCAGCGCGAGGACACCGAACGGGCGATGCGCGAGCTGGAAGGCGTGATCCGCGACATCGACGCCGAGATCAAACGTTCCTTCGACGAGACCTTCGAGGCCACCGCGAGGAACTTCGAAGAGATGATCGCGCAGCTCTTCCCGGGCGGCAGCGGTCGGTTGCGCTCGGTCGATATGCGTCCGGTCCCCAAGCCGGCCGCGGAAGGCGAGCAAGCCGAGACCGGGGAAGAGGAGATCGAGGACGAGGACGATTCCGGCACCCCGAACGAATCGGATTTCGGCGTCGAACTCGAAGTCACCCCGCAGGGCAAGCGGATGCGGCAGATGAGTCTGCTCTCCGGCGGCGAGAAGGCGATGACCGCACTCGCCTTCGTGTTCGCCGTGTTCCTGGCCAGGCCCTGCCCGTTCTACATCCTCGACGAGGTCGAGGCGGCGCTTGACGACGCCAACATCAATCGTTTCCTCGAGCTGGTGCGCCGCTTCTCGGACCGGACCCAGTTCGTGATCGTCACCCACCAGAAACTGACCATGGATGCCGCCGACGTCCTCTACGGGGTCAGCATGGGCGGCGACGGCGTGACCAAGGTGATCTCACGCCGCCTGCCCAAGGGCGTCACGGCGCTCGAGGGAACTTCTCTCGAAGCTGCCTGACCTGTACTTTTCGCTCCGATGGCAACGACCTGGAACGACATCCTCGACCTCGGCGATCGCGCCGTGCCGGATACAGCACCGCCGCCCGCGGTCGAAGAGGAGGCCCCCAAGAAGATGGGCGCTTTCCGGCGTCTCCGTGAGAGCCTCTCCAAGAGCCGCCGCGCGCTCACCGAAGAGATCGGGTCCAGTCTCTTCGACCGGATCGACGACGAAACCTGGGAGCGTCTCGAAGAGGCTCTGATCCTCGCCGACGCAGGGGCCACCACCACCGCTCAGGTGGTCGAAAAGCTTGAGTACGAGGTCGATTCGGGAGCGGTGCCCCCCGATGGCGCTGCCATCAAAGAACGCCTGATCGGCATCCTGACGGAGATCGCTTCGACCAATCGCGCGCCGATCAACCTCAGCCACGATCCCGCCGTGGTCCTGATGACCGGGGTCAACGGCACCGGCAAGACCACCTCTATCGGCAAGATCGCCTGGCACCTGAAGAACGAGTTCGGGCTTTCGGTCCTGCTCGGGGCCGCCGACACCTACCGCGCCGCCGCCGCCGAGCAGCTCGCGACCTGGGCCGACCGGGCCGGGGCGGAGCTGGTCCGTTCCAACGAGGGCGCCGACCCCGGTTCCGTCGCCTATGACGCGATCAGCGCCGCCAAGGCCCGCGGCTCCGACGTGGTGATCATCGACACCGCCGGCCGGCTCCACACCCAGTCCAACCTGATGGACGAGCTGGGCAAGGTCCGCCGGGTGATCGACAAGCAGATCCCCGGAGCCCCCCACGAGACCCTGATCTCGATTGACGCCACCACCGGTCAGAACGGCCTCCGCCAAGCCAAGGCGTTCGCCGAGGCAACCGATGTCTCCGGCGTCGTCCTGACCAAGCTCGACGGAACCGCCAAGGGCGGAATCACCCTCGCGATCGCCACCGAGCTCGCCATCCCCGTCAAGCTGATCGGAGTGGGAGAGGCCCTTGAAGATCTCCGGCCCTTCGACCCCGAAGACTTCAGCCGCGCCCTCTTCGACGACGGCCAGTCCTAACGACCTCTCAGCGCCACCCGGCCTGAAACCGGGACCACCCGGAGTCGGATCATGCGTCGTCCGGCGTCGCGGAAGCAACTGGCCCGGTCCCCGCGGGCTTTCAGCTTCACCCGGACTCGGAAGCCGACCCGTACCCCGTAGACGGGACCGCCCGCCCCGACCATCTGCCGCCGGACCTTCTCCGGCAGCATGAAGCGGAGATTCCGGTGCCGGTCGATCCGGACTGTCCTCGGCTTGAGCCTCGAGGTGCGGAGGTCGTTGCCGACCGCGTAGGTGAGGGTGGGGAAGATCTTCGCGTCGACGACTCCCCCGACCTCGAGCCGGACGCGGAGTCCGGGTACTTCCCGCGAACTGCCGAAGGGTGGCGCGATCACGAAGGTACCTGGATTGAAGCCGCCACTCACTTTCCGGCAGGCCGCCTCGGAAACGGTCGAAGTGGCTCCGCTGCCACCACAGTCGCTCTTGACCGGCTCGTTGTCGGCATCGCCCGAGTAGCTGGCCTGCCAGTGGTAAACACCCTTCCTGGCCGGGGTGAACGGGGGTGAGACGTAGGGAGCGGCGGTCACGGGCGACGACGTGAATGCGGGCTTGCCCGAACAGGTCGACTTGCCGGCAGGGCCATAGGCGCGGAAGGTGACCGTGCCGGTGGCGAAGTATCCACCGTTCAACTGGACCTGGTCGGAGATCGGCTTTCCAAGCGTGTTGGAGGTTGCTCCGAGACCCATCAACGAAGGCACGGCTTTCGTCACGTCGTAGGTGATCTCGGCATTCCCGGTCTGGCCGTCGGCCGCGGTGGCGGTGACCGTGTACGTGTGGTGGCCGAGCGTGGAGGTATCGAGGCGGCCACGGCTGGCCCCATCGCCATTGGAGTCGACGCAACTGGAGACCGGAGGACCATCCTGGGCGGGAGAGCAGGCGAACTCGGTAGAGATCCATTCGCCCAACTGGTATTCGATGCCACCGGCCGGATCGGAAATGTCCGCGACCGGCGACTGGTCGGTCTGCAATCCGTAGGTCCAGGTATCGCCGTAGGGCGAGGCCGCAATGGATTGACCTCCGAAAAGGAGGATCATTCCGCTCTCGGGATCGAGCGCCATGGCGCTTCCGAAGCGGTGCTCCGGGCTGCTGTACGGGTCGAGAACGCTCCACTGCGAACTGTTCCACGACTGGGTCGCGTCGGTGATGGCGAGATGAACCGACGCGGTCGCGAAGGTTCCTCCGAACATGATCACGGAATCGGTTGCCGGGCTGAATGCCATGCCTGCCTCAGCCAGGTTCCAGTAGTCGGAGATGCTCGCACCCTTGGTCCAGGTCGAGCCGTTCCAGGTCCACGTGTCGTCGCCGAACCCACCGGCGAGGACGATGTTCCCGGCAGCCGCGTCATAGGCCATCGAAGCAAGGTCTCTCGCCGGTGGGCTGCTTGGCGGAGAGAGCTGGGCCCAGTCGGTCCCGTTCCAGATCCAGGTCCAATCTTTCGGCACGCCGGAGGAGGTGCCACCGAACAGGACGACGTTTCCGGAGGTCGGGTCATCGGCCATGCTGTGAAAAGCGAGGGCCGGGAGAGGATGGGCCGGAGCAAGCTGGGTCCAGTTGGATCCGTCCCAGGTCCAGGTGTCGCCGATCGGACCGCTGTCCGTCTCTCCACCGACCAGGAGCAGCTGGCTGGTGGCCGAGTCGTAGACCATCTGGCTGCCGGTGCGGGCCGAGGGGCTCTGGGTGGGGCTTTCCCTGGTCCAGTCACTTCCGTTCCAGGTCCAGGTATCGCCCAGACGGCCATCCGACGTGTTCTCGCCGCCGAACAGGACCATCTCGTGATTGGCGGAGTCATATGCCATGGCCGGAAGCTCTCTGCCGGCCGGACTGTGGGCCGGAAACACTTCACCCCAGTTCGGAGGTGGTTCAAAGGGTGCCGCGCTGGCGATCTGGGCCAAGAAGGCCGAAAGGAACGACGCGACGAAGACAGCGCACAGCCGCCTGGCCCATCTGCTCCCGATCGTTCGCTCTTCTATTCCCATGGCGTCTCTCTTCGCCTCCCGTGTCGCCGACGCTGAAAGAAACCTAACGCCTGTAGGCTCCTTGATCCATGTTCGACCAGCTTTCAGACCGGCTTCAATCGACTCTTGGAGATATCCGCAAGCGCGGGAAGCTGACCGAGGACGATGTCGACAAGGCGATGCGGGAGATCCGCCTCGCCCTGCTCGAGGCGGACGTCAACTTCAAGGTCGTCAAGTCCTTCACCGCGAGAGTCAAGGAGCGTTGCCTCGGCGCCGACGTGCTCGGGTCGCTGAATCCCGGTCAGCAGGTCGTCAAGATCGTCAACGAGGAGCTGACCGAGCTGATGGGCGGCTCGGGACGCGACCTCGTCTTCTCGAACAAGGGGATCACGGTCATCCTGATGGCCGGCCTGCAGGGATCGGGCAAGACCACCGCGACCGCCAAGCTCGCCCAACTCCTGAAGAAGGAAGGCAAGAGCGTCGCGCTCGCGGCCTGTGACGTCTACCGTCCCGCCGCGATCAAGCAGCTGGAGACGGTCGGCAAGCGGGCCGGGGCCGTCGTCTACCAGCAGGGAACCGACGCCGATCCGGTCGATATCGCGGCCTGGGCGCTCGACAAGGCGAAGGACGAGGGCCGCGACGTCCTGATCGTCGACACGGCCGGCCGGCTTCACATCGACAGCGAGCTGATGGACGAGCTGGCCCGGATCCGCAAGAAGGTCAAGCCGCACAACGTGCTGCTCGTGGTCGACGCGATGACCGGTCAGGACGCGGTCGGCGTCGCCGAGTCGTTCTCCGAGGCGGCCGAGTTCGACGGCGTGATCATCTCCAAGCTCGACGGCGACGCCCGCGGCGGTGCCGCCCTCTCGGTCAAGGCGGTCACCGGCAAGCCGATCCTCTTCGCCTCGACCGGCGAGAAGCTCGAGGACTTCGAGCACTTCCATCCGGACCGCATGTCCAGCCGGATCCTCGGCATGGGCGACGTGCTCAGCCTGATCGAGAAGGCGGAGGAGCAGGTCTCCGAGGAGGAGGCCGAAGAGCTCCAGAAGAAGATGTCCGAGGGGCAGTTCACGCTCGAGGACTTCCTCAAGCAGATGCGCCAGATCCGCAAGATGGGCCCGATCGGCAACCTGCTCGGGATGATGCCCGGAATGGGCGCGATGAAGAAGCTGAAGGACGTCGAGGTCGATGACGGCGAGCTCGACCGGGTCGAGGCGATCATCCTCTCGATGACCCCGCACGAACGGGCGATGCCTCAGATCATCAAAGGCTCTCGACGCCGGCGCATAGCCGAGGGTTCCGGAACCAAGATCCAGCAGGTCAACAACCTGGTCAAGCAGTTCGACCAGATGAAGAAGCTGATGAAGCACATGGCAAACGGCCAGATGCCGGACCAGAACCAGATGGCCAAGATGATGGGGCAGGCGCAAAGGCCGAAGATTCGGCGTCGGTAGCCAAGTTCTCCTCCCGTCCAGGTCGGGTGTGTAACGGTCCGTTACGCCTCGCCGCTTAAACCTGTACGATTCCGCGTCCAATGGCAGTCCGCATCAGACTTAGAAGAGTTGGTTCCAAGAAGAACCCGATCTGGCGAATCGTCGTCGCCGACAAGCGCGCGCCCCGTGATGGCCGCTCGATCGAGACGATTGGTCAGTACAACGCGCAGACCGACCCGTCGACCATCGTGATCGACGAGGAACGGGCCAATTACTGGCTCGAAAAGGGCGCCCAGCCCTCGGAGCGGGTCGCCGGCCTGCTGCGGATCAAGGGCATCAAGGCCACCGGCAGCTGAGGCTGCTTCCCGCCGATGCAGGAGATGCTTCTCTACATCACGCGGGCCCTGGTCGAGGATCCCGACGCGGTCGAAGTCGAGGAACTCGAAGAGGACGGCGACCTGGTCTTCGAGATCACGGTCGGCGAGGACGACCTCGGCCGAGTGATCGGCCGGGGCGGACGGGTCGCCAACGCGATCCGCACCATCGCCAAGGCCGCCGCGGTGCGCGAAGAGCGCCGCGTGCTGGTCGACATCCTGGACTGAGCGAGCCGGGCCGGAGCCAGGCCGGATGAAGCTCGACATCTTCACCCTCTTTCCCGAGGCATTCGACTGGTTCCGCCAGCAGCGCCCGGTCCGCAAGGCGATCGAGCATGGCTCGGAGCTGAACCTGCGCGATTACCGGACCTGGACTCCGCTCAAGGGCGGCCGGGTGGACGACGCCCCTTACGGCGGCGGCGCCGGCATGGTGCTGCGGGTCGATGTGGTCGACGCGGCACTCGAGGGCGTCTACGGCGACGGAGAGAAGCCCCGCACCGTCGTGCTCAGCCCAGCCGGCCGGATACTCGACGATTCCCTGGTCACCGAACTTGCGGCTGAACCCGGCCTGGCGCTGCTCTGCGGCCGCTACGAGGGCTTCGATCACCGGGTGCATGATCACCTGGCCGACGACGAGGTCTCGATCGGCCGCTACGTGCTGGCCGGGGGAGAGTTGCCCGCGATGGTGGTCGCCGACGCGATCATGCGCCACCAGCCCGGAGCGCTCGGTGACGAGGACAGCGCGATCGAAGAATCCTGGTCGGAAGCGCTCGAGGGGTTGCCCGAGTACCCGCATTACACGCGCCCGCCGGAATACCGGGGCTGGGGGATCCCCGAGGTCCTGACTTCCGGGGATCACGCCAAGGTACGCGAATGGAGGCTTCAGCAGAGCCGCCTTCGCGGAGGTGTCACGGACCCACCGAGTGACCCGGAATGACGCCGGTCGTCTTCCTCCGCTAGGATTGCGCGTCCGCGGGCCTTCAACCGGGCCCGTCTTTTTGAGCAATGAGCACCGTTATCCAGGACATCGAAAGCAGCCAGCTGAGGAAAGGACTTCCGTCCTTTGCCCCGGGAGATCGCGTTCGCGTTCACTTCCTCGTCATCGAGGGGAACCGCAAGCGCCCACAGGTATTCGAAGGCGTGGTGATCAAGCGCCAGGGCTCCGGTGTCCGCGAGACCTTCACGGTCCGCAAGCAGTCCTTCGGCGTCGGTGTCGAGCGTACTTTCCCGCTCCACTCGCCGAAGATCGAAAAGCTTGAAGTAGCTTCCCGCGGCCGTGTGCGCCGGGCCAAGCTCTACTACCTGCGTGGCCGCGTCGGCAAGGCCGCTCGCGTCGCCGAGCGCCGCTGGGGCATCGACGAGGACATGGTCGGTACTTCCGAGGCGATCGACGCATCGGGCGAGGCTCAGGAGCCGATCGAGGAATTGACCGAGGCGACCGAGGCCGAAGCCACGGAAACCGCCGAGGCCACCGAAGCTGAGGCCACGGAGACGCCGGAAGCCGAAGCCACCGAGGCAGAGGCCCCGGCGGAGGAAGCCGCCGAAGAGCCGGTCGCCGAGGCCGCTGAAGAGGCGCCAGAGGCTGAATCAACCGAAGAGCCCGCCGAAGACGGCGAGCAAGGCGAGAAGGAAGAAGCCTGAGCCCGAAGATCCCCAAGCCTAAAACGGCCGGGGGGAGCTTCGTCGAACTGGTCGTGATAGTGGCGCTGGCCCTTGGGTTGGCGCTGCTCATCCAAGCCTTCTTGATCAAGCCCTACCAGATCCCGTCGGGCTCGATGGAGCCGACGCTGGACATTCATCAGCGGATCCTGGTCAACCGCTTCATCTACCACTTCACCGATCCGAAGATCGGGGACGTGGTCGTGTTTCATCCACCGGCCGGCGCGGACAACCAGGGCGTTGACGGCCAAGGATGTGGGGTCGCGCCCGCACCCAGGGAAGCTTGTCCGGAGGCAACTCCCGAGGAGTCCAGCGACACTTTCGTCAAGAGGATCGTCGCCGGTCCGGGTGACACGATCTCGGTTCGTGGCGGTATCCCGGTCGTCAACGGCGTTCCGGAAGAGCCAGACGGATACAAGATCATTCCCTGTCGGGTCGGAGGCGGTCGATGCGATCTGCCGCGGGCGATCACGGTGCCTGAGGGTCATTACTTCATGATGGGCGACAATCGTGGCAGCAGTTTTGACAGCCGTTTCTGGGGCCCGTTGCCCGAGAAGTGGCTGATCGGCAAGGCCTTTGCCACCTATTGGCCGCCGAATCGGATCGGTGGCCTCTAAGCCCGGAGAGCTGTTCCGGCATGACCTCGACCTTGGCACCGGTCTGGTGGCCGGGGCCGACGAGGCCGGCCGGGGGTGTCTCGCAGGACCGATCGTGGCGGCAGCCGTGCTGCTGGACCGCGAGTGCCTGGAGAGCAAGGGCGAGGGTCGGATGGAAGGCATCCGAGACTCGAAGAAGCTGACCGCAAAAGCCCGCGAGCGTCTCTATCCGGAGGTACTCGCATGTGCCGTGAAGGTCGTGGTGGTGATGCGCTCGGCGTCCTATATCGATGCGAACGGCCTGCACGTCAGCAACATCGAGTGCCTCGCAGAGGCGATCGAAGGCCTTGACGCGGGATCTGAGGCCGTGACCCTGGTCGACGGTTTCTCCCTGAAGGGCTGCCGGGTGCCTCACCGCAAGCTGATCAAGGGGGACAGCACCAGCGCCGCTGTGGCATCGGCCTCGATCATCGCGAAGGTGACCCGGGATCGCTGCATGGCCCGGGCCGGCCGGCATTACGAGGGCTACGGGTTCGAGGGCCACAAGGGCTATGCCTCGGCGGCTCACCGTGATGCGATCCGGCTGCTCGGTCCCTCGCCGATCCATCGGCTCTCATTCGCATCCGACGCTTACGCGGCCTGACCGCTCAGAAGGCGTTTTCGAGGTGGTCGAAAGCGGCGACCCGGCCATCGTGGTCGAAGGTGATCCCGACCACGTCGAAGCGGACGTCACGGAACGCGACTCTCCGCCCGTGCCCGGCGATCCAGGCCGAAGCCAGGCGGCGGATGCGGCGTTGCTTGTTCGGGCCGACGGCCAGCACGGGGGCGGTGGGTCCGCGCAGCGAGCCAAGGTGGTGCGCCTTCACCTCGACGATGACCAGCACCGGTCCGGTCAGCGCGATCAGATCCAGCTCGCCGGCCTTGATCCGCCAGTTTCGGGCGAGAACGCGCCAGCCCCGGTCTCGAAGCCTGGCCGCGCAGATGTCTTCGGCATTCTGTCCTGTCTCTCTTCTCCGGTCCATGAAGCGAATCTAGGCGGCGGGATCGGGCGCGCCGTCCGGGTTTGAGGAAGAAGTTCAAGACTCGTCACTGAATTGATCGACTTGTCGAACCACGTGTGAGCAAATGCCTTCTAGCTTGGCTGCATGCTCGCCGAGACCACCTCCTTCACGCTCGATGGCATCCT
>Ga0153956_1003274_pt1 | contig 10621 bp, 12 predicted proteins | sample TSFL040MetaG_FD_104704 | JGI IMG/M metagenome (GOLD analysis project Ga0153956, IMG submission 104704) | Attine ant fungus gardens microbial communities from Florida, USA - TSFL040 MetaG | ecosystem: Host-associated > Fungi > Mycelium > Unclassified | place: USA: Florida, Wekiwa Springs...
GGCCGAGTCGATCCGGATGTCGACGCTCGGCGAGCGCCGGACCGGCGACCGCGTCGACCTCGAGCGCGCCGCCCTCGTGACCGACCGGCTCGGCGGGCACATCGTCCAAGGGCACATCGACGGCACCGCGACGGTGCTCGCGGTGAGCCCTGGGCCCACGCCGCCGGTTCCGGACGATTCGCCAGAATCGGTCGGCCGTGCGGTGGGGAGCGAGGCGTACCGCGTGCTGCGCTTCACGCTCGACCCGGAGCATGCGCCGCTCGTCGCGCGCAAGGGGTCCATCGCGGTGGACGGCGTCTCGCTGACGGTCAGCGACGTCGGCGACGACTGGTTCGAGGTGTCGCTCATCCCGGAGACGCTCGTCGCGACGACCCTCGGCGCGCTCGCGCCGGGCGATCGCGTCAACGTCGAGACCGACATCCTGGCCCGCCACGTGGCGCGGCTGCGGGAGTTCGAGCAGAAGAAGGAGGCGCTCGCATGAGCCTCGCCGACATCCCCACCGCCCTGCGCGCCCTGCAGGCCGGCCGGCCGGTGATCGTGGCCGACGACGAGGCGCGCGAGAACGAGGGCGACGTCGTCATGGCGGCCCAGTACGCGAGCCAGGAGTGGATCGCGTGGGCCGTCCGGCACTCGTCCGGCTACCTGTGCGCGCCGATGACGAACGAGATCGCCGACCGGCTCGAGCTGCCGCTCATGGTCGCCGAGAGCCAGGACTGGCGCGGGACCGCGTACACGGTGAGCGTGGACGCGGCCGACCGCCTCTCCACCGGCATCAGCGCGAGCGACCGGGCCCACACCCTGCGCACCCTGGCCGACCCGGCGTCGACGCCCGCGAGCCTCATCCGGCCCGGCCACATCCTGCCGCTGCGCGCCGTCGACGGCGGCGTGCGCGAGCGCGACGGCCACACCGAGGCGACGGTCGACCTGCTCAAGCTCGCCGGACTCGCCCCGGTGGGCGTCATCGGCGAGATCGTCGCCGACGACGGCGAGATGATGCGACTGCCGGGCCTCATCGCCCTCGGCGAGCGCGACGGCATCCCGGTCATCACGATCGAGTCGCTCATCCGGTTCATGACCGAGCGGCAGTGCGAGGCCGATCCGGGCGCCGAGATCGACGTGCCCGAGTCGACGCGCGTGACCTTCGAGGTGGAGACCACGGTGCCGACCCGGCACGGCGCCTTCCGGGTGCGCGCCTATCGCGACCGCTCGACCGGCGCCGACCACGTCGCGTGGATCGCGCCCGGACCGGACGGGGCGGCCCCGTCCGAGGGCGCCCTCATCCGCGTGCACTCGGAGTGCCTGACCGGCGAGGCGTTCGGCTCGCTCAAGTGCGAGTGCGGGCCTCAGCTGCAGTCGGCGCTCGACACGATCGAGGCGGAGGGCGGCATCGTCATCTACCTGCGCGGGCACGAGGGGCGCGGGATCGGCCTCATCAACAAGCTGCGCGCCTACCGGCTGCAGGAGGAGGGCTACGACACCCTCGACGCGAACCTGGCGCTCGGGCTGCCCGCCGACGCGCGGGACTACGGAGCGGCGGTCGGCATCCTGCGCGACCTCGGGATCGACACGATCCGGCTGCTCAGCAACAATCCGGAGAAGGCGCGCCAGCTCGAGGAGCGCGGCGTGAAGGTCACCGAGCTCGTGCCCCTCGTGGTGGGCGTGGGCGAGCTCAACGAGGGCTACCTCGACGCGAAGCGCGACCGCATGGGGCACGCGCTGCCGACGCACGAGGCGCTCGACCAGGTGGTACAGGATGCCGGACTGCGCTCCGCCAGTCTGCAGAGCGCGCAGGAAGGGAACTCATGAGCGGCGAAGGACGTCCGGAGCTCGAGCCGATCGACGGCACGGGGCTGAAGATCACGATCGTGGCGGGCCTGTGGCACAACACGATCGCCGACGGGCTGCTGAACGGCGCCCGCGCGGTGCTGGCGGCGTCCGGCGCGGAGGTGACCGAGGTGCCCGTCGCGGGCAGCTTCGAGCTGCCGGTCGTCGCGAAGGCGGCGCTCGACGCGGGCGCGGACGCCGTGGTCGCCCTCGGCGTGATCGTGCGCGGCGAGACCCCGCACTTCGACTACGTCGCCGCGGCCGCGACGGATGGCCTGACCCGGGTCGCGCTCGACGCCGGCAAGCCGGTCGGGTTCGGCGTGCTGACGGTCGACACCGAGCAGCAGGGCCTCGACCGGGCCGGGCTGGCCGGCTCGAAGGAGGACGTCGGCGGGCGTGCGGCGGAGGCCGCCATCTCGACGGCCCGCGCGATCCGTCGGCTCTCCGCGTCCTGAGCCGCCGACTCCTAGGCTGGGAGCCATGACGCTCAAGGGCATCGACCCGCTCCTCAGCGGCGGCTATGTCCTCATCTCCCCTGGCCTAGCTACCTGGAAGACGGCCGCCAGCGGCCTGAAGTACGGATCGAGCAAGACGCTCGAGTGCACCGTCTCCTGGAATGGCGGCCCCTACACCGACTGCGGTTCGGCCACGTTCACGGGCACTGGTGATCAGACGAGAACAAACTCGATCTGTCCTACTCCTGGCCAGACGATCAGGGTCACGGCGTTTCTCGACTATTTGGGGGGTCACTATTACGACGACGAGGCCGTCGGCGTCACCGAGTAGCCTTCCCGCATGTTCAGTTCGACGGAGGCACTCGATGGTGAGAATCATGGTGTTGAGGTTCTCGCCATCGAGACTGTGCCGAAGTATCTCCTCGTCCGTCTTCGCGCGACAGCGGCGGGGTCCGAGGAGGCCACGGTTTCAGCCCTGGTGCGAGCGCCGGCCGCCATCCGCGATGACGCCGGGCTTCCTCTGAATTACGTGCAGGCGGCCTCGTTCGGATCGGGCCCCTTCGCAGGCATGCTCGACCTGGCGTTCCAGTGGGATCCCGAGTTCTTGGTCGACGGACCCATCCACCTCGAGATCTCCGACATCCGACTGAGCTTCCGACGCGCACAGCGCTAGCGCACAGCTCCAGCCCGAACCCGTCAACTCAGGTTGACATCCCGAATTCGTCAACTAAGGTTGACGCCATGGACGTCGGCACCATCCACGCGCTCGCGGGGGATGCCGGATCCGACGACCCGATCGTGGCGCTCCGCGCCGTCGCGCAGCTGCAGCGCGAGCTCGACCGGGTCGAGACCGTGACGGTGCGCCGCGCGCGCAACGCCGGCGCCTCCTGGCAGATGATCGCACTGTGCCTCGGCGTGAGCCGCCAGGCCGTGCACAAGAAGTACGGACGGGCATGACCGAGACCACCCCCCGCGCCGAGCGGCGCTCCCCCTTCGCGCGTCAGAAGAAGGACGACGGACCGCGCGCCAGCTTCCGCCAGCTGCTCCCCTACCTGACGGAGCACCGCGGCATCCTCGGCGTCGTCATCCTGCTGAGCCTCCTCGGCGCCGGCGCCTCGCTCGTGCAGCCGCTGCTCGTGAGCCAGGTGATCGGGATCGTGCAGTCCGGCGGCACGCTCGGCACGCTCGTCTGGGTGCTCGTCGCGCTCGTCGTCGTCTCAGCGCTCATCTCGGGCGTGCAGCACTACCTGCTGCAGCGCACCGGCACGAGCGTCGTGTTCTCGGCCCGGCGCCAGCTCGTGCGCCGGATGCTGCGCCTGCCGATCTCGGAGTTCGACCGCCGTCGCACGGGCGACCTCGTCTCGCGCGTCGGCTCCGACACGACGCTGCTCTACGCCGTCATCACGCAGGGTCTCGTGGATGCGATCGGCGGCGCCGTCGTGTTCCTCGGCGCGCTCATCGCGATGCTCGTCATCGACCCCGTGCTGCTCGGGCTGACCGTGCTCGTGATCGCGCTGTCCGTCGTCGGCGTCGTGCTGCTGTCGATGCGGGTGCGCACCGCGAGTCGGCAGCAGCAGGAGAAGGTCGGCGATCTCGCCGCGGCCGTCGAGCGCGCGATCAGCGCCATCCGCACCGTCCGCGCCGCCAACGCGACCGAGCGGGAGACCGCGACGATCGAGGAGGACGCCCGCGGCGCCTACCGCGCAGGCGTGCGCGTCGCGAAGATCTCCGCCCTCGTCGTGCCGGTGGCCGGGATCGCGCTGCAGGTGTCGTTCCTGGTCGTGCTCGGCGTCGGCGGGTACCGGGTCGCGAGCGGAGCGATCACGATCGCGAACCTCGTCGCGTTCATCCTGTTCCTGTTCATGATGATCATGCCGCTGGGGCAGGCGTTCGGCGCGCTCAACTCCGTCAACCAGGCTTTGGGGGCGCTCGGCCGCATCCAGGAGATCATCCAGACGCCGAGCGAGGATGAGGCGGATGCCGCGATCGAGCCCGCCGCGCCGGCCGCCTCGGACGCCGCGATCGCCTTCGACGACGTGCGCTTCGGGTACGCGGCGCCGGCCGGGGAGGACGCGCCGGAGGTGTTGCACGGGGTGTCGTTCGAGGTGGCGCGCGGCACGCGGGTCGCGCTCGTCGGGCCGTCGGGCGCGGGCAAGTCGACGATCCTCGCGCTCGTGGAGCGGTTCTACGACCCGAGCTCCGGCATCGTGCGGGTCGGCGGTGCCGATGTGCGCGGCCTCCCGCGCGAGGAGCTGCGGTCGCGAATCGGCTACGTCGAGCAGGACGCGCCGGTGCTCGCCGGCAGCATCCGCGACAATCTGCTCCTCGGGGCGCCCGACGCGAGCGACGAGGACTGCCGCCGCGTGCTGCACGACGTCAACCTCGACGAGGTGCTCGCACGCGACCCGAAGGGGCTCGACGCGCCCGTCGGCGAGGACGGCGTCATGCTCTCCGGCGGCGAGCGCCAGCGGCTCGCGATCGCGCGGGCGCTGCTCATGGCCCCGCCCATCCTGCTGCTCGACGAGGCGACGGCCTCGCTCGACGGACTCAACGAGCAACTGCTGCGGGAGGCCATCGACGCGGTCGCGCAGGACCGCACGCTGCTCGTGATCGCGCACCGGCTCTCGACGGTCGTCGACTCCGACCGCATCGTCGTGCTCGACCACGGTCGCGTGGCCGGCGTCGGCACCCACTCGGAGCTCGTCGCCTCGACGCCGCTCTACCGCGACCTCGCGAAGCACCAGCTCCTGGTCTGAGCCCTCTGGCGCGCCGCCGCTCCTGCGCCACCGCCCAGCCGCTCCCCAGCCGCTCCCCTCCGTCCGGGAGGACGGCGCGCCGTGATCGGCCGCCCGCGCACCACCGGATCGGCGTGTCGTCCTCCCGGACGGTGATGCGAGCCGTCGACGGATCGGCCGAGGTCAGCGCGACTCCATCACCACCGTGAGCACGAAGCCGACGAAGAGGCCGAGGGCCACCACGACGGCGGCGGCCATGAGGATGCGAGCAGCCATGATCAGGAGTCCTTCCCTGGGTCGTCCGCGGATGCGACCAGCTCGGCGCCGGCCTCCCGCAGCTCCGCGAGGGCGGCGGCGCTGCGCTCGGGCGCGACGCCGGCCACGAGGTCGGTCAGCACGCGGACCCGGTGCCCGGCGTGCAGCGCGTCGAGCGCCGAGGCGCGGACGCAGTAGTCGGTGGCGATCCCGGCGACGTCGACATCGGTGATGCCGAGCCGCGCGAGGACGGTGTCGAGGGCGGCGCCGTCGTCGGCCGTCCCCTCGAAGATCGAGTAGGCGGGCCGACCCTGGCCCTTGCGGACGTGCACGTCGACGAGCCCCTCGTCCAGACCCGGGTCGTAGTCGGCGCCCGGAGTGCCGGCCACGCAGTGCACGGGCCAGGTCGTGACGAAGTCGGGGGCGGCATCCGTCGCGAAGTGGCCGCCGTTGTCGGTGTCGCCGTCGTGCCAGTCGCGCGATGCGACCACGACGTCGTAGCGGTCGGGATGCGCACTCAGGTACGCCGTGACGCCCGCCGCGACCGCGTCACCGCCCCCGACCCCGAGCGCGCCGCCCTCGGTGAAGTCGTTCTGCACGTCGATGACGAGAAGCGCGCGGGCCACGTCCTCCATCCAATCAGTCGTTGGAGAGGTTGTCGCCGCAGGAGTACACCGCGGTCGCGAGAGAGTCGAGGGCGCTCTGCGCGGTCGAGGAGATCCCCTCGCCCATCGCGTAGAAGGTGAAGACGAGCCGGGTGCCGTCGGCCGCATCCATGAACCCGGACATGCTGTACTCGGTGTCGATCCAGCCGGTCTTCGCGGTGACATGTCCGCGCGCGATCGCGTTCGACCCGCTGAAGCGGCTCTGCAGGCTGCCGGACCGCCCGGCCACCGGGAGCGCGTCGCGCACGACGCCGAGCCCCTGCGCCCCCGACTGCACGACCCGCATGAGCTGGCTCAGCGTCGACGCCGGCACCGCGTTGCGCGGGCTCTCCCCCGAGCCGTCACGGATCGTCAGCCCGGTCGCCGACACCCCGAACGGTGCGAGCGCGCGCGGGATCGCCGTCTGCAGCGAGGCCGCCGAGCCGTCCAGGCCCGACTTCTTCGACACGATGCGGGCGAGCATCTCGCCGAGTGTGTTGTCGCTCGGCAGCAGCAGCTGCGGCAGGAGGACGTTGAGCGGCTGCGACAGCACCTCGCCGAGCCTCGCGGCGTCCGCGGGCGCGGTCCCCTCCTCGGCGGTCACCGACGACGCGGCCAGCCCGCCGGGATCGGCGGTCTTCAGCGCCGCGACGAACGCAGCTCCTGCATCCGCGACCGGGTCGGCGCCACGGGGGCTGGTCTCCTTGGTCGGGTCCTGCCGGTCGCCGTCGACCTGCAGCGCGGTCGTGTACGACTGGTACCCCTGGGTGCGCTCGCTCATCTGCACGTCGGGGTCCCAGGCGTCGTCGGTCCAGTAGCTCGAGTCGAGCACGACACTCGTGATCGGCACACCCGGATGCCGTGTCGCATACGCGGCGAGCGCCTGCGCCGCGAGGTCGGAGAGCTTCGGAGCGCCCGGGTAGACGCTCTGCTGCCCGGCACCGGTCGCGCTGAGCGTCGCGTCGCCGTGCCCGACGAGCACGATCCGCCCGGGCGTCGCGCCGTCGACGACGTCGGTGGCGATCTGGTACCCGGGCCCGAGCACGTCGACGGCCGCCGCCGCGACGAGCACCTTGAGCAGGCTCGCGGTGGCGTTCGGCGCGGACCCGTCGCGGTCGAACAGCACCTCGCCGCTGTCGGCGCGCATGACCGAGGCCTCGAGCGTCCGCAGCCGCGGGTCGGATGCCGGCCCCGCGATCGAGCAGGTGCGCAGCCGGCTCGCGGTCGCCGAGCCGCTCGGCGTGGGGCGCGCCGTCGGCGTGTGCGAGACGGTGGGTGCCGGGGCGGAGGTCGCGCGCGCGGAGCCGTACGCGATCCCGGCGAACACCGCGCCCGTGCCCAGCAGCGCGAAGACGAGCCCGGCCGCACCGGCGATCCAGGCGACCGGATGCCGGCGCACCGTCGCGGCGATCCCGCGCACGCGCGCCCCCTGCTCCCCGGTCACGCCGACACCCTACCCACCGGGCCTGTCCGGTCCCGGAGCGGTCACTCCCCGGGGTAGCGCAGCCCGATCTGACGGCGGATCTCGTCGAGCGTGCCCATGATCGCGACCGTCTCGGCCGGCGGGAGGAGGTCGTCGGGCCCGTGCCCCTCGGCGACCAGCCGCTCCAGCTCGAGCGCCTGGAACTGCATGCCGCGCCCGGCGTCGAGGTGCGACTCGTAGCGCTCAACGACCCGGTCCTGCGCGTCGAACACGGTGAACGAGGTCGGCGAGTACCAGACCCGGTCGATCTCGATGCGTCCCTCGGTGCCGATGATCGAGGCCCGGTTCGTGCCGCGGGCGTCGAGCTCGGTGTGCAGGAGCGCGGTGCGGGCCCCCGGGTAGCCGAGGATGATCGCGGTCGACTGGTCGACGCCCGTCGCGGTGGGGTCGGAGTGGGCGATCACCCGGTCGGGCTCCCCCAGGACGTCCCAGGCGAACGAGACCGGGTAGATGCCGAGATCGAGCAGGGCGCCGCCGCCGAGGGCGGGGTTCTGCATCCGTCCCTCCGGAGCGGGGGAGGCCTTCTGGTCGTGGTCGGCGACGACCGCCCGGAGCTCGCCGAGCGTGCCCGCGGCGATGATCTCGCGCACCCGGATCATGTGCGGCAGCCACCGCGTCCACATCGCCTCGAGCGCGATGAGCCCCTTCTCTGCGGCACGCTCGACGACGGCGCGCGCCTCGGGCGCGTTGAGCGTGAACGGCTTCTCGACCAGCACGTGCTTGCCCGCGTCGAGCGCGAGCAGGGCCCCCTCGGCGTGCGCGGGGTGCGGGGTCGCGACGTAGACCACGTCGACGTCGGGGTCGGCGACCAGCTCCTCGTAGCTGCCGTGGGCGTGCGGGATGCCGTGCGCGTCGGCGAAGGCGCGCGCCCTCCCGGCGTCGCGCGACCCGACCGCCGTGACCGGCGCCCCGATTACCTGGAGGTCACGGACGAAGGTCGCGGCGATGCCGCCGGTCGCGAGGATGCCCCATCGCAGATGCTCGGTCATCCCGCCAGGCTACCGGCGGCGCGCCGGCAGCCAGAGGGACCGAGGGGGATGCGGGGGCTGAGATCCCCGCGCCCCCCTCGGAGCGGGTGGGGGCGGCTAACAGCCACCCCAGCGGGCCGCGGCCCGCGTGAAGCTCGACGGCTCGTTCGGGATGCCGCCGTGGACCATCGCGAAGTAGATGCAGACGCCGGAGACGCTGCCCGTCACACTGGGACGGTACAGGGAGAGGCGGTGCGGGATCGAATCCCACCACTTCTGCGCCACCGTCGCCCCCGAGTTGCCGGAGCCGCCCGCGAGGTTGCCGTCGCAGCCGCGCGCCGGCACGCCGTCGCTGCGCACGGTGCCGGTGTGGCCCCAGGCGCTGTTCGGGTCGGTGCTCGGGTCCTCGGCGATCCAGAACAGCCGGTCCTCCATGCAGGAGTCGTACCGGAAGTTGCCGGACGGGATCGGGTCGAGGCAGTTCTGGATGCGGATCGCGTTGTAGGCCGCCGAGAACGACCGGATGTCGGCGGTCGTGGTGCCGGTGATCATCCCCTGCCCGAGCGGGTCGGAGATGCCGGGGGCGCTGCCGCCCCCGCCCCCGCCCGACGGGCAGGACTGGCCGGCCGCCGCCTTCGCGGCGCGCCGGACCTCGACGCCGCCGCCCTTGCTCGCCGCGGCCTGCGGCGTGACGACGACGGGCTTCGGCACCGGCTTCTGGGCGAGGTGCTCGGTGTCCGGGATCGCGGACGCGGCCTGCGGCGCCGACACGACGCTCGCGGTCTGCACCGCGAGCGCGGCGGCGGCCGCGGAGCCGTCCGGCGTCACGGTGCTCGTGCCCTCCGGATCGGACGCGGCGATCGGCCCGGTCGCGCTCGTCTCGGCGGCGTTGGCCGGGTCGAGGAACGACGGACCGGCCCCGCCGACGAACGGCATGACCAGGATCAGCACCAACGAGAAGACGGTGCCGAGGATGACGGTTCTCTTCATGGTCCCCCCAGACCAAGCTCAGCTGGGCGCCGGCCTCTCCCCCCGGAGACTCCTGCGCTTACCTCGGACGCTACGCCCCGGATGCGCGGAGCGACAAGCCCGGAACCCCTGTTCACCCCCGGATTGGGGAGCGGATGCGGGGGCCGCGCCGAACGCGCCACAATGCTGATACGGGAGCGGCGACATGGCACAGCTGGACATCAAGCGGGTCTACGACACCCCGGCGGACGACGACGGCTACCGGGTGCTCGTGGACCGGCTCTGGCCGCGCGGTGTGAGCCGCGACCGCGCCCGCCTCGACGCGTGGTGCAAGGACATCGCGCCGAGCCCGCAGCTGCGCACCTGGTGGGGGCACGATCCCGCGCGGATGGCGGAGTTCGCCGATCGCTACCGGCACGAACTCGACGAGAACCCCGCCGTCGCCGAGTTCGAGGCGATGCTGTACGACCACGACAGGGTGACCCTCCTCTACGGAACCCACGATCCGGACGTCAACCACGCGGCGATCCTGCGCGACTACCTCCTCGAGCACCGGCGCGGTGCTCGAGGAACTGCGATCGGCATCCCGCCCGAGCGGGTCGAGTAGCCGCCCTCGGCGGTGTATCGGGACCTCCGGCATCGACGTCCCACCCCCGCCCGCACCGGTAGCGTGGACGAGTGCCCGACCCCCGCGACTCCGGTGTGATCGACAGCGTGGAGCTCTGGGACGGCGCGACGCATCGCGGTGCGGTGCGGCTGTCCTGGCGCGACGGCGTGATCGACGCGAGCGACACCTCGGGGGACGTGGGTGCCTCTCTCTGGCGATCCGGGCTCGCCGTCTCACTTGTCAACAAGTGAATGATGGTGATCGCGGAGCTGCGGCGTGCGGGTGTTGCGACCTGTTACCGACGATTGCGGCGTATTACACGTCGAGACGGCTCGGGTCGCCGAGCGCGTGCCAGGTGCGGTCGTGGTAGACGAGCGGATCGTGGGCGCGGTCGTCGGCATCCGGCACCAGGGCGTCGAGGGCGTGCACGGCGATCACCGTGGAGTCGCCCGCACCCATGCGGTTGATGACCTTCCCGCGGATGCGGATGCGCGCCGCCCGGAAGTAGGGCTCCCCGGTCTCCAGCCGGTCCCACAGCGTCGTGTCGGCGAAGCGGTCGATGCCGCTCGTGGAGCACAGCCGCGCGATGTCGAGCTGCTCGCGCCCGAGCAGGTGCACGACGAGCGTGTCGGCCCGTCGGATCGTCGGCGCGCTCGAGGTGCGCCCCGAGATCGAGAACAC
>Ga0153956_1003275_pt1 | contig 10620 bp, 8 predicted proteins | sample TSFL040MetaG_FD_104704 | JGI IMG/M metagenome (GOLD analysis project Ga0153956, IMG submission 104704) | Attine ant fungus gardens microbial communities from Florida, USA - TSFL040 MetaG | ecosystem: Host-associated > Fungi > Mycelium > Unclassified | place: USA: Florida, Wekiwa Springs...
CGGGTACGCGCGGCGGGAATGCCGGTGCAGTTGCAGGGGCCGCCATCGAACCTGTCCTCCCTGGAATGGTGGGGTGAGGACCACGCAGGCTTGTCCAACGCCGCAATGGCCGACTGGGACGTGGACTGGCTGTTGCCGATCGACGATGAGGTCGCCTTCACCCCGGGAGGCCTGATCCGGCTGTTGCTGGCCCTGGATGCCGCCGACGACGGCACCCAGGCGCTGTTTGCCGACGAATGGCACCGGACCAACGCGACCGGACTGGCCCCGATGCTGCGCCCCGATTTCAACCTGGACCTGCTGCTGGGCAACCCCACGCTGCTGGCCGGGCACTGGATCTTCCGGCGCGCGGCCGTGCAGGAAGCCGCCGGCTTCGCCCCGGGCGCCGGCGATGCGGCGGAACTGGACCTGATCCTGCGGCTGGTCGAGCGGAACGGACTGGATGGCTTCAGGCACCTGCCGGAGCCCCTGCTGGTCTGCGCGCCGCCGCGCTTCGACGCCGGCGCCCAGCAGCAGGCGATCCTCCGCCACCTGCATGCCCGCGGTTACGCCGATGCCACGCTGGAAAGCATCGGCACCGGTCTGCACCACATCGACTACGGCCACCGGCAGCAACCGCCGGTATCGCTGGTGGTGGTGGTTTCGGCGGACACCGCGCTGGCCTCGCTGGAGCGCTGCGTGGTCTCGGTTCTGGAGAAAACCCGCTACCCGGACTACGAACTGCTGCTGATCGACAACGGCGCCAGCGCCGAGGTTGGCCAGTGGATGCAGCAGGTGGAAGCGCTGGCCGCCGGCCGCGTGCGTGCGTTCGCCTTCGACCCGCCGCTGGCGCATGCGGCCGCGTGCAATGTCGCCGCCACGCAGGCGGCCGGCGAGTTCCTGCTGTTCCTGCGCGCGGAAGTGGCCGCGTTGCAGCCGCAGTGGCTGGACGCACTGCTCAACCATGGCCTGCGCCCGGAAGTCGGCGTGGTCGGCGGCAAGACCGTGTCGGCCGACGGCAAGGTGACCCACGCCGGGCTGGTGCCGGGCCTGCAGGCCAGCGGCGGCCGCGCCTTCGCCGGGGCGGCGATGGACGCGCCCGGCTACATGAACCGCCTGCAGGTCGCGCAGGACTATTCGGCCGTGGCCGACAGCTGCCTGCTGATCGGCAGGGAACTGTTCGCCGCACTGGACGGCTTCGACCATGCCGCCTTTGCCGATGCCGGCGCCGATGTCGATCTCTGCCTGCGCGCGCGCCAGCGCGGCTACCTCACCGTGTGGACGCCGCAGGCGCTGCTGCTGCATGCTACCGAAGTAGCCCCGCTGCCGCAACCGGCCAACGACACCCTGCTGGAGCGCTGGCTTCCCGCCCTGGCCCACGACCCGGCCTACAACCCCAGCCTGCGCCTGGACGTGCCCGGCGGCTTCAGCCTGGGCGAATCGGATTTTTCCTGGCAGCCGCTGCCGTGGCGCCCGATCCCGCGCGTGCTGGCACACCCGGCCGACCCCTGGGGCAGCGGCCACTACCGGGTGATCCAGCCGTTCGAGGCGCTGCAGGCCGCCGGCCTGGCCGAGGGCGCGCTGTATGCCACGCTGCTCGACACCGTCGAGCAGGCGCGCATCGACCCGGACGTGGTGGTGCTGCAGCGTCGGGTTTCCGACGAGGACCTGCAGCGCATGCGCCGCATGCCGCGTTTCTCGCAGGCGCTGAAGGTCTACGAGCTGGACGACTACCTGCCCAACCTGCCGGCCAAGAACGCGCACCGCGAACACATGCCGCGCGACATCCTGCGCACCCTGCGCCAGGCCATGGGCCTGGTGGACCGCCTCGTGGTGTCCACGCCGGCGCTGGCCGAGGCCTTCGCCGGCCTGCACCCGGACATCCGCATCGCCCGCAACCGCCTGCCGCCGCAGTGGTGGAAGGGCCTGCCGGCACCGCGCCGCACTACCGGCGCGCGCCCGCGCGTGGGCTGGGCCGGCGGGCTGGGCCATGCCGGCGACCTGGAGCTGATCGCCGACGTGGTGGCCGAACTGGCCGGCGAAGTCGAATGGGTGTTCATGGGCATGTGCCCGGACCGGCTGCGCCCGCACGTGGCCGAATTCCACCCCGGCGTGGACATCGCGCTCTACCCGCGCTTCCTGGCCCGGCTGAACCTGGACCTGGCCATCGCCCCGCTGGAGCAAAACCGCTTCAACGAGTGCAAGAGCAACCTGCGCCTGCTCGAATACGGGGCTTGCGCGGTGCCGGTGGTGTGCAGCGATGTCGGCCCCTACCGCGGCAACGAACTGCCGGTGACCCGGGTGCGCAACCGCCACCGCGACTGGGTCGGGGCGATCCGCGAGCACCTCGCCGCCCCCGACGCCCGCGCCGCCGCCGGCGATGCGCTGCGCGCGGCGGTACACCGCGACTGGATGCTGGCCGGCGCCGGCCTGGCCGAATGGCAGGCCGCCTGGCTGCCCTGAAACACGACAGCGGAGCCCTGGCGGCTCCGCTTTCCGCATGAGGCCGCGGCAAGCGGCCTGCCCTCCCCGGACCACGCTGCCCCTGCCGCGACCGCGGAGTTCAGGCACCCCGGCCGCACTGCCACGTGATTCCCGGCGCCTGCCGGCGTGCTACCGCCGGAAAACCGTCACGCCGCCGTCACCTCTTCGCGCCTGTTCCCGTTTTCGCACGCTCTGGCGGGGTTCCCGGTTCCGGCACGCGGCTTGCAGATGAACAGGCAGCACCCCCTGTCTGGAAACTTGCCGATGTCACACTCCGTCAATTCCATCCTTTCCCAGATCCGCAGCTTCCAGGCCCAGGCAAGCCAGCCGCTGCCGGTGGCCGATGTCCCGCGCAGCAATGCCATTGGCGGATTGACCGAATCCCGGCCGGCGCCGGTGGCCAGCTTCACCGAAACGCTGCAGGGCGCACTTGTCGACGTCAACCGCGCCCAGCAGAGCGCCGGGGCGCTGGCCGCCGCGTTCGAACGTGGCGACCCCAATGCCGACCTGGCCAAGGTCATGGTCGCCTCCCAGCAGTCCCAACTGGCTTTCCGCGCCACCGTGGAAGTCCGCAACCGTCTCGTCCAGGCTTACCAGGACGTGATGAACATGCCGCTGTAAGGAATACCCTGCCATGGCACTCGCACTGTCCTCGGAAACATTCAATTCGGAAAAAGCCGGCGCCTGGTTCGACCGGCTGCAGAGCCTGCAGATCACCCGGCGGCTGGGGTTGATGGCGATGATCGCCATCGCCGTGGCCGCGGGGCTGTTCGTGTTCTTCTGGGCCCAGAAGTCGCCGATGGTGCCGCTGTACACGGGGCTGGACGAGAAAGCCACTGCCGAGGCGACCGACCTGCTGCGCACCGCGCAGATTCCCTTTGAACTGGATGCGGTCACCGGCGCGATCAGCGTGCCGGAGAAGAACATCCACGACGCCCGCCTGAAGCTGGCCGGCTCCGGCCTGACCGACAGCGGCAAGCTCGGCTTCGAGCTGATGGAGCGCGACCCCGGCTTCGGCGTCAGCCAGTTCATGGAAAACGCCCGTTACCAGCACGCGCTGGAAACCGAGCTGGTGCGCACCATCACCACGCTGCGCCCGGTACGCGACGCGCGCGTGCACCTGGCCATTCCCAAGCCCAGCGCCTTCACCCGCCAGCGCGACGTCGCCAGCGCCTCGGTGGTGCTGGAACTGCGCTCGGGCCAGCAGCTCGAGCGCAACCAGGTGGACGCCATCGTGCACATGGTCGCTTCCAGCATCCCGGACCTGGCGCCGGAGCGGGTGACCGTGGTCGACCAGAGCGGGCGCCTGCTGACCATCGCCGACCCGGACAGCGAGGCGGCCATGAACGCGGCGCAGTTCGAGCAGACCCGGCGCATGGAATCCACCTACAACCAGCGCATCCGCGAACTGCTCGAACCGATGACCGGCCAGGGCCGGGTCAATCCGGAAGTCAGCGTGGACATGGATTTCTCGGTGGTCGAGGAAGCCCGCGAGCTGTACAACGGCGAGCCGCAGAAAGTGCGCAGCGAGCAGATCAGCGAGAACAGCACCAGCACGCCGGGCCCGCAGGGCGTACCGGGTGCGGCCAGCAACACGCCGCCCGGCGCGGCCGCCACGCCGCCGGCGCCCACGCCGACGGAAACCAGCAAGAACGCAACCCGCAACTACGAGCTGGACCGTACCCTGCAGCACACCCGCCAGCCGGCCGGCCGGGTCAAGCGCGTGTCGGTGGCGGTGCTGGTCGACCACGTGCCGCGCCCCGGCGCCAACGGCAAGATCACCGACCAGGCATTGAGCGCGGCCGAACTGACCCGCGTGGAAGCGCTGGTGAAGCAGGCGGTCGGCTTCGACGCGGCCCGCGGCGACACCGTGTCGGTGATGAACGCGCCGTTCGTGCGCGACAACACCCCGGAGGAAAAGCCCAAGTGGTGGGAGAACCCGCAGATGCGCGATGCCCTGCGCCTGGTGCTCGGCGCGGTGGTGGTGCTGGCCCTGCTGTTCGGCGTGCTGCGCCCGGCGATGCGCCAGATCACCGGCGTGCCGGTGAAGGCCGACGCGGACGACGCGCAGGACCCGCTCAGCGCCGACGTGCAGCTGGTAGACGGCGCCGAAGGCCTGCCCGGCCTGCCGCACGACCCGCAGCATCCAGGCGCCGCCGCGGCCCTGGCGTTGCCGCTGGATACTTACGAAGAAAGCCTGCGCATGGCGCGCGAAGCGGTCAAGGCCGATTCCAAGCGCGTGGCCCAGGTAGTGAAGGGATGGGTGACCAATGACTGATACCGCCGTTCCAATGACCGGCGTGCAGCGCGCCGGGGTGTTGCTGCTCGCACTGGGCGAAGCCGACGCGGCCGAGGTGCTGCGCCACATGGAGCCCAAGGAGGTGCAGAAGATCGGCATCGCCATGGCCACCCTGACCGACGTCACCCGCGAGCAGGTGGCCGCGGTGATGAGCGACTTCAGCAACGAGCTAGGCAACAAGACCTCGCTGAGCGTCGGCTCGGACGACTACATCCGCAACATGCTGCAGCAGGCGCTGGGCAGCGAGAAAGCCAACAACCTGATCGACCGCATCCTGCTGGGCCGCAACACCACCGGCCTGGACACGCTGAAGTGGATGGACCCGCGCGCGATCGCCGACCTGGTGCGCAACGAGCACCCGCAGATCATCGCCATCGTCATGTCGCACCTGGAACCCGACCAGGCCGCCGAGGCGCTGAAGCTGCTGCAGGAGCGCACCCGCGTGGACGTGCTGCTGCGCATCGCCACGCTGGACGGCATTCCGCCCAACGCGCTGAACGAGCTCAACGAGATCATGGAGCGCCAGTTCGCCGGCAACCAGAACCTGAAGTCGTCCAACGTCGGCGGCGTGCAGTGCGCGGCCAACATCCTCAACTTCATGGACGGCGGCCAGGACCAGGTGATCCTGGGCGCCATCGGCGACATCGACGCGCCGCTGGGCACCCGCATCCAGGACCTGATGTTCGTGTTCGACGACCTGGTGGACCTGGACGACCGCGAGATGCAGCTGGTGCTGCGCGAAGTCAGCGGCGAGCGCCTGGGCCTGGCCCTGCGCGGCGCCGACATCAAGGTGCGCGACAAGATCACCCGCAACATGTCCCAGCGCGCCGCCGAGATCCTGCTGGAAGACATGGAGGCGCGCGGGCCGGTCAAGCTGTCCGACGTGGAAGTGGCGCAGCGCGAGATCCTGGCCATCGTCAAGCGCATGGCCGATGAAGGTACCGTCACCCTGGGCGGCAACGCGGAGACCATGCTGTGAATGCCGTCGTGCGCTGGATCGCCCCGGACCTCAACGTCCCGCCCGAGCCGCCGGCGGCACCGTCGCTGGCGGAAGAAATGCTGGAAGAGGACGTCCACGCACACGCCGAACCGCTGCCGCAGCTGCCGACGCTGCAGGAAATCCAGGCCATCCAGGACGCCGCCCGCCAGGAAGGGCTGGAACAGGGCCATGCCGACGGCTATGGCCAGGGGCAGAGCGAAGTGCGCCGGTTGATCGCGCAGATCGAAGGCATCCTGGACAACTTCAGCCGCCCGCTGGTGCGGCTGGAGGACGAAGTGGTGGCCGCACTGGGCGAACTGGCGGTGCGCGTGGCCGGGCAGCTGGTCGGCCGCGCCTACGAGGCCGAACCGGCCCTGCTGCAGGACCTGGTCAACGAGGCGCTGGAAGCGGTCGGCGGCAGCAGCCGCGAGGTCGAGGTGCGCCTGCACCCGGACGACATCGCCGCGCTGACCCCGCTGCTCAAGCTCGCCCCCGGCCAGCGCCTGAGCCCTGACCCCGGCCTGAGCCGCGGCGACCTGCGCGTGCACGCCGAAAGCGTACGCATCGACGGCACCCTGGAAGCGCGCCTGCGCGCGGCGCTGTCGGCGGTGATGCGCAAGGCCGGAGCCCCCCAATGAACACCACCGCGCCCTCGCCCGCCGACTGGTCGGCCGCGCGCAACCTGCGCCTGGCCGCGCGGCTGGACGCCATCAGCGCCGATTCCGGCCACGGCCGCGGGCTGATCCGCGAAGGCGTGCTGCGCCGCGCGGTCGGGCTGACCCTGGAGGCGATCGGCTGCGAAGCGCCGATGGGCGCCACCTGCAAGGTGGAAGTGGCCGATGGCTGGGTCGATGCCGAAGTGGTCGGCTTCGCCAGCGAACGCACCTACCTGATGCCCAGCGCCGAACTGCACGGCCTGCTGCCCAACGCGCGGGTGGTGCCGTCCTACCGCCGCGGCGGCGTCGAGGTCGGCGAAGGCCTGCTCGGCCGGGTCATCGACAGCGACGGCGTGCCGCTGGACGGCAAGGGCCCGATCCGCGCCGAAGGCAGCGCCAGCATGGCCGGCGCCTCGATCAACCCGCTGGCGCGCGAACCCATCATCCAGCCGCTGGACGTGGGCGTGCGCGCCATCAATGCCCTGCTGCCGATCGGCCGCGGCCAGCGCGTGGGCCTGTTCGCCGGTTCCGGCGTCGGCAAATCGACGCTGCTGGGCATGATGACCCGCTTCACCTCGGCCGACGTGATCGTGGTCGGCCTGATCGGCGAACGCGGCCGCGAAGTGCGCGATTTCGTCGAAACCACGCTGGGCGAGGAAGGCCTGCGCCGCGCCGTGGTGGTGGCCGCCCCGGCCGACCGGCCGCCGCTGGCGCGCCTGCACGGCGCCTACCGCGCCACCGCCATTGCCGAATGGTTCCGCGACCAGGGCCTGAACGTGCTGCTGCTGATGGATTCGCTGACCCGCTTCGCCCAGGCCCAGCGCGAGATCGGCCTGTCCGTCGGCGAGCCGCCGACCACCCGCGGCTACCCGCCCAGCGTGTTCGCCAAACTGCCGGCGCTGGTCGAACGCGCCGGCAATGGCGCCAAGGGCCGCGGCTCGATCACCGCCTTCTACACCATCCTGACCGAAGGCGACGATCCGCAGGACCCGATCGCCGATGCCGCCCGCGCCATCCTCGACGGCCACATCCTGCTTTCGCGCCGCATCGCCGATTCGGGCCTGTACCCGGCCATCGACGTGGAATCCTCGGTCAGCCGCGTGGTCCAGGACATCGCCGACGACGCCTGGCGCGCGCGCATCCGCAAGCTCAAGCGGCTGGTGGCGGCGTATTCGGCCAACCGCGACCTGATCGCCATCGGCGCCTACCAGCGCGGCAACGACCCGGCCACCGACGAGGCGCTGGAACGCTGGCCGGAAATCCTGGAATTCCTCGGCCAGGACGTCAGCCTGGCCGCCGACCTGCCCCACAGCCTTGCCGCCCTGCAACGCCTGGTCGAAAGCGAGAACGCCCCATGAAGCAATCCCGTCGCCTTGACCCCTTGCTGCGCCGCGCGCAGGACCACGAGGACGAGGTCGCCCGCGCCCTGGCCGAGCGCCAGCAGGCGCTGGACATGCACCAGTCGCGGCTGGAGGAGCTGCGCCGTTTCGCCGAGGAATACGCCGGCGCGCAGCTGGCCGCCACCAGCCCGGCCCAGCTGATGAACCGCCGCGCCTTCCTCGACCGCCTGGACAGCGCCGTGCAGCAGCAGCGCCAGACCGTGGACCGCAACCGCGAGCGCGTGGACGCCGAGCGCGCGCGCCTGCTGCTGGCCAGCCGCGACAAACAGGTGCTGGAACAGCTGGCCGCCAGCTACCGCGCGCAGGAGAAACAGGTGGAAGAACGCCGCGACCAGCGCGAGATGGACGACCTGGGCGCCCGCCGCGCGCGCCAGGCCAAATTGTCGGCCGAGGATGAAGCCCCATGAACCCGCTTTCGTTCACGCTTTCCCCCCCTGCCAGCCAGGGCACCGCCAACACCCCGGCATCGACCGGCCGCACCGGCAATGCCGATGCCGGCAGCGGCTTCGACGGCCTGCTGCAGCAGGCCCCGCCGTCCAGCAAGGATGCCGCGCCGCCGGCGCCGCAGGACGTGCAGAAGCCAGCCTCCAAACCATCCAACGGCGCCAAGGATGCCGGCAGCGAAAAGCGCCCCGGCAGTGGCGCGCCGCCTGCCGACACGCCGGCCGATGGCGACGATGCCCCGGCCGGCGTCGAAAAACCGGCGGCCTCTTCCGGGCAGGACGGCACGCAGAGGGACAAGGACCCGAGCGACGACCTGCCGTGGCCGCCGCCGGGCCTGGCCGGCCTGTTGCCGATCGACGCCCCGGCACCGCCGCTGGCCGGCCCGGTACCGCCCCTGGCCAGCGCCGATGTCATGCCCGAGACCGGCAGCGCCCTGCCGGCCACGCCGCTGCCCGGCACCGGCATCGCCTTGCAGGCCCAGGCGGCCAGCGGGCCGGCCACGCCCGCCGCGGCCACCGCAACGCCGGCGGCGGCGGCCCTGCCTGCGGCTTCCACCGGCACGCCGCTGGTCGGACAGGCAGCCCCCGCGCCCGAAGCGCTGGAACAGGCCGCGCTCGACGCCATCGCCCAGCTGGCCGGTTCGGACACCGCCCCTTCCCGCCTGGGCAGCGACAGCGCCGTCCCCGCGGCCGATGCCGGTGCCGGTGCGGCGGCCATGTTCGGTACGCTGCTGCAGAACCTGGGCGCGGTCGGCGACGCCCGCGCCGCGGTGCCATTCCCGGAAGCCCTGTCGGCACCGGCGCATGTGCACGCGCCGGATTTCGACGAAGCCATCGGTGCCCGCGTCGGTTGGCTGGCGGACCAGAAAATCGGCCAGGCGCATATCCGCGTCACCCCGCACGACCTGGGGCCGGTGGACGTGCGCCTGCAACTGGACGGCGACCGCGTGCATGCCAGCTTCACCAGCGCCCACGCCGAGGTCCGCCAGGCGCTGGAAAACAGCCTGCCCAAGCTGCGCGAGATGCTGGACGAGCAAGGCCTGCAGCTCGCCCATGCCGACGTCGGCCAGCAGCATTCCGATCCGCACGCGGCGGCCGGGGAAGGCCTGTCCAGCGGGGCCGGCGGCGATGCCGACACCGGCGGCGCCCCGGCCGTGACCGGCGCTGCGATGCCACACATCCAGCTGCGCGGCCTGCTCGACGCCTACGCCTGAGCCACTGCGGTCCTGCCACCACGCCGCGGCGGGCATGCCCCCCGCGGCGTGGCTGTTTGCGGGACAGGCCGGATTTCACTGCCCTCCGATTGCCGTCAATTTTCCGTCCCCGGCCGCCAACGCCACTCCGGCACGCGTATTGCATGTTCAGGGAAAGCAACCCTGAGGAGCACAACGTGGCAGCCGCCGCCGACAAATCCCGTAAAGATGCCGCCAAGGACGACACCGCCGAGAAGCCGCGCCGTTCGCTGCTGGTCCCCATCCTGATCGCCGTGATCGCCGCCGGTGCCGCCGGTGGCGCGGTCTGGTACTTCACCCGCGGCCATGCCGAGGAGAAGGCCGCCACCGCCAAGGCGGCCCCGGCCACCCCGGCCCCGGCGCAGTATTTCGCGCTCGACCCGGCGTTCGTGGTCAACATCAACGGCCCGGCCGACGGCCCGCGCTACCTGCAGGTGGAAGTGCAACTGATGACCCGCGACCCGGAAGTGCTGCACACCCTGGAAGCGCAGGCGCCGGGCATCCGCGCGCGCCTGCTGATGCTGTTCTCCCAGGTCCAGCCGGACCAGATCGCCGACCGCGCCGGCAAGGAAAAGCTGCAGGCGGCGGCGCTGGCCGAAGTGCGCAGGCTGATGAAGGCCGAGACCGGCAAGGACAGCGTCGACGACCTGTTGTTCACCAGTTTCGTCACCCAGTAAGGCACCGGCGATGATCAACGACCTGCTGTCCCAGGACGAGATCGACGCGCTGCTGCACGGCGTGGACTCCGGTTCGGTGGATACCGAACCGTCCCCGCCGACCGAAGGCGCGCGTACCTACGATTTCGCCAGCCAGGACCGGATCATCCGCGGGCGCATGCCCACGCTGGAAATGGTCAACGAGCGTTTCGCCCGCCTGTGGCGCATCGGCCTGTTCAACCTGATCCGGCGTTCGGCCGAGTTGTCGGTGCGCGGCATCGAACTGATCAAGTTCGGCGACTACCTGCACTCGCTGTACGTGCCTACCAACCTCAACCTGATCCGCTTCAAGCCGCTGCGCGGCACCGGCCTGATCGTGTTCGAGCCGACCCTGGTGTTCGCGGTGGTGGACAACTTCTTCGGCGGCGACGGGCGCTACCCCACCCGCATCGAGGGCCGCGAGTTCACCGCCACCGAGATGCGCGTGATCCA
>Ga0153956_1003276_pt1 | contig 10619 bp, 9 predicted proteins | sample TSFL040MetaG_FD_104704 | JGI IMG/M metagenome (GOLD analysis project Ga0153956, IMG submission 104704) | Attine ant fungus gardens microbial communities from Florida, USA - TSFL040 MetaG | ecosystem: Host-associated > Fungi > Mycelium > Unclassified | place: USA: Florida, Wekiwa Springs...
GGGGAGGGGTGGAGGGTGCGTGAGGCCGCAGGGTCACGGGGGAGGGACGGGAGCGTCACGGGGGAGGGACGGATCCCTCACCGAAGCGTGACCCCGTGACGAAGACGCCGGGAACGTCACGCTTCCTCCCGTCTTCCTCATGCCTCGCGGGTCACGCCAGGAGGCGCGTTCGCAGTCAGCGACAACATGTGTCGCTAACTGCGAACTCGGTCCGGGCCGGGGCCCTCGGACGGCCTGAAGGTGTGACGTTCCCGGCATCTTCGTCACGGACAGGGGCGAGGTGTGGACCCTTGCGCGCGGGGACGTCACGTAAGTCCGACCTCCCCCCGACCTGTGACGGGACCCTCCGGGATACGCGACGAACCCTCGGCCTCGCCCGCAGGCCTCCCGGAGGACGTGACGAACCCTCGACCCCTCCCGCAGACCTCCCGCGCCCTGGGCTCCTCATGGGGGTCACAGCCTGCCCGGACCCCCATGAGGAGCCCAGGGCCACCTAGGACGGCCGCAAGGGCCCCGAACCCCCGCCCCCCATGGACTTAGACTCGATGGATGGAGAGCGCTGCTGCGGTACAGCCGTCCCTGAACACGCTCGAGTCGCGGAGCCCGACTACGGGAGAGGTGGTCGGGAGGGTGGCGACGATCATGGCGGACGAGGTGCAGGGAGTCGTTGACGAAGTCGCGCGGATTCAGCCGGCGTGGGCGCAGCTGGCGCTGAAGGACCGGGCCCGGTACATGCTGCGGGCGGCCGATGCGCTGCTCGACGAGATCGATGAGATCGCGGAGCTTTTGGTGCGGGAGCAGGGCAAGCCGCGGGTCGAGGCGTACACGATGGAGCTGCTGCCGACCGTGGATGCGCTGCACTGGGTGGCGAAGGCCGGGCCGAAGGTGCTGGCCGACGAGAAGGTGCCGATGCGCCAGGCCTTCACCGCGTCGAAGAGCGGGCACTTCTCCTATGAGCCGATCGGCACCGTCGGGGTGATCGCGCCCTGGAACTACCCCTGGTCGATCCCCTTCGGCGAGGTGGCGATCGCGCTGATGGCGGGCAACGGGGTGGTGCTGAAGCCGGCCTCGCTGACGCCGCTGCTGGGCGAGCGGATCCGCGCGGTGTTCGAGCGCGGCGGCCTGCCGGAGGGGCTGCTGCGGGTGGTGCACGGCGGCGGCGCGGTCGGCGAGGCGCTCTGCCGCTCCGCGGTCGGGAAGGTCTTCTTCACCGGCTCGGTCGAGGTCGGCCGCCACGTCGGCCAGGCCTGCGCGGCGGGGCTGAAGGGCAGCGTGCTGGAGCTGGGCGGCAAGGACCCGATGATCGTCTGCGCCGACGCCGACCTCGGCAACGCGGTGAGCGGGGCGGTCTGGGGCGGCTTCGCCAACGCCGGGCAGACCTGCTCCGGGATCGAGCGGGTCTACGTGATGCGCGAGGTCGCCGACCGCTTCGTCGCCGGGGTGGCGCGCGAGGCGGAGCGGCTGCGGGTCGGCGATCCGCTCGCCTGGGAGACCGAGATCGGGCCGATGACCGCCGAGTCCCAGTACGCGACGGTGGTCGAGCTGATCGACGACGCGGTCGCCGCCGGCGCCACCAAGCTCTGCGGCGGGCCGGTCGAGGTTCCCGGCCTGGCCGGGAAGTTCATCGCGCCGACCGTCCTCACCGGCGTCACCCAGGAGATGCGGATCATGCGCGAGGAGGTCTTCGGGCCGGTGCTGCCGATCGTCGTCGTCGACTCCGAGCAGGAGGCGATCGACCTCGCCAACGACTCCGAGTTCGGCCTCGGCGCCTCGGTCTGGACGCGCGACCGGGCGCGCGGCGAGCGGATCGCGCGGGTGCTCGAGTCCGGCATGGTCTGGATCAACGACCACTCCTTCAGCCACGGCGCCTGCCAGTGCTCCTGGGGCGGGGTGAAGAGCTCGGGCCTCGGCCGCTCGCACTCCAAATTCGGCTTCTACGAGTGCGTCAACATCAAGATGAACGCCTGGGAGCCGGGGCTGGCCCGTGACTTCTGGTGGCACCCCTACGACCGCACGCTGGGCGAGGCGGTCCGCAACTCCGCCCGCCTCCTCTACGGCCGCGGCGAGGTGCGGGCGAAGGCGCTCCGCGACGGCGCCCGGCCGCTGCTGCGCGTCGGCCGCCGCACCATCCGCCGCGGCTGAACCGGCGCATTCACGCTCAGCGTGAGCGCCGTGACCGCCGAACCGACAGAATCGCGGGCATGCCACCGGATCAAGAGCCGGCGATCAAGCTCGTCGGGCTGCGGCGGGTCTACGGCGAACGGGCGGCGCTCGAGGACGTCACGCTGGAGACCGCGGTCGGCGACTCGCTGGTCGTCCTCGGCCCCAACGGCGCCGGTAAGACGACGCTGCTGCGGATCCTGGCGACCCTGCTGCGGCCGACCGGCGGCGAGGTCAGCGTGCTCGGCTGCAAGCTCCCCGACCAGGCCTGGAAGCTGCGCGGCAAGATCGGTTACCTGGGACACGAACCGCTGCTGTACCGCGACCTGTCGGGCCGCGAGAACCTCCGCTTCCACGCCAAGCTGCACGGGATCACCGGGGCGCGCGCCGAGGCGCGGATCGAGGAGCTGCTGGACGCGGTGAAGCTGTCCCACCGCGGCGACGAGCGCACCTTCGAGTTCTCCGCCGGGATGCGCCAGCGGCTCGCGATCTGCCGCTGCGTGCTGCACGAGCCGGAGCTGCTGCTGCTCGACGAGCCCGACTCGAACCTCGACATCGAGGGCCGCGAGATCGCCCGCGCGCTGATCGGCCCCGGCCGCGGCCAGACCCGCGTCGTCGTCACCCACGACCCGGAGCGCCACCTGCCGGAGGCCGACCAGGTGCTGCGCCTCGACGTCAACGAGCCGGCGGCGGTCCGGTGAGCTCGGTGAGCGCCCCGTGACCCCCTCGCGCACCGCCTTCGCGGCGATCCTCGGCAAGGACCTGCGGGCCGAGCTGCGCACCCTGCAGTCGCTCCCGGCGATGGCGCTCTTCGCCGTCACCTCGTTCGTGATCTTCCGCTTCGGCCTCAACCGCACCAGCCTCTCCGGCTCGCTCGCCGCCGGGGTGCTCTGGGCGACGCTGCTGTTCGCCGCCGTCCTCGGCATCAACCGCCTCTTCGTCACCGAGCGCGAGGAGGGCGGCTTCGACGCGATCCGCCTCGCCCCGATCGACCGCAGCGTCCTCTTCACCGCCAAGGTCGCGGCGCTGATCGTCTACCTGGCGGCGCTGGAGATCATCGCCGTGCCGATCTTCGCCGTCTTCTTCCTCAACAGCGCCGCGTCGCTGCCGCCGCTGATCCTGGTCCTCCTCCTCGCCGACATCGGCCTCGCCGCGGCGGGCACGCTGATCTCCTCGATGGCGGTCAACTCGCGAGCCCGGGACCTGCTCGTGCCGCTGGTCCTGCTGCCGCTCGTGGTGCCGCTGATGATCGCCGCGACGGCCGCCACCGAACCCCTGATGCTGCTGGGCGGAGTCTCTTACCACCGGTTCGGAACCTGGCTGATGGTGCTGGGTCTATACGATCTGATCTTCGCCCTGCTGGGCTACGCGGTATTCGACTTCCTGCTCGAGGATTGATCCGCCGCGCCCGGTGCTATGGGCGCTCCACCCAGCATGTACGGCAAAGGACTCAGACCCCTCTCGATCGCGACCCCCGTGGCGTTCGCGATCACCCTCGCGCTGGTCTTCTTCTACGCGCCGATCGAAGCCGACCAGGGCTTCCTGCAGAAGATCTTCTACCTGCACGTGCCGCTGGCGATCGTCGCGCTCTGCGGCTTCATCGTCGGCGGCATCTTCGCGATCCTCCACCTGCGCCGCGACGACCCGCGCTACGACGCCTACTCCTATGTCTCGATCCACATCTCGGTGATCTTCGCGGTCGGCGGGCTGATCACCGGCTCGATCTGGGCGAAGGGCTCCTGGGGCCACTGGTGGGTCTGGAACGAACCGACGCTGGTCAGCTTCCTGATCGTCTTCCTGCTCTACGCGACCTATTACCCCTTCCGGTACGCGATCGAGGATCGCCAGCGGCAGGCCCGTTACGCCTCGGTCTTCGCGATCACCGCGGGCGCCTTCGTGCCGCTCAACTTCCTCGCCGTGCGGATGTCGGAGTCGCTCGTCCACCCGCGCGTCTTCGCCACCGCCGAAGGCGGCCTGCCCGGGTCGATGAAACTCGTCTTCCTCTGCTCGATCATCTCGATGGCGCTGCTGTGGACGACGCTGGTCAAGTTCGAGCTCTCGGCGAAGAGCGCCCAAGGCCAGCTGAAGCGCCTGCGCCGTGCCCTCGACGCGCCGACCGGTCCGCCCGCTTCCCGAATCGCCCCGGAGGTTCACTAGATGGCCGCCCCCCTCAGCTGGATCGTCGCCGCGCCGGCCATCCCGAACGACGTCGGCGGCAAGTACGTCGCCGGCGCCTACATCGTCTTCGTCGTGCTGCTGCTCGTCTACGTCGCGATCATGGGGATGAAACTGGCGCGGATCGAGCGCGGGCTGCGCGAGGTCGCCGAGATCGCCGAGCAGCGCCAGGAGGGCGCGGGCGACGGCGCCGACGTCCCGCCCGCGGAGGTCAAGTCTTGAGCGAGATCCTGGCCCTTGGCGTCTCCCATAAGACGGCGCCGCTGGAGCTGCGCGAGCGCCTCTCGCTGACCGAGGGGCGGGCCGTCGCGGCGCTGCGCGAGCTGACCGAGGCGGCGACGATCGAGGAGGCCGCGGCGATCTCGACCTGCAACCGGACCGAGCTCTACCTGGTCGTCTCCGACCCGGTCGAGGCGGAGTCCGAGGCGCTCGGCGTGCTCACCCGCAAGGCCGGGATCCGGCCGACCGAGCTGCTCGGACACCTCTACAGCCTCCGCGGCACCGACGGCTCGCGCCACCTGCTGCGGGTCACCGCCGGGCTCGACTCGATGATCGTCGGCGAGGCGGAGATCCAGGGCCAGGTCAAACGCGCCTACGAGCTGGCGCTGGTCGAGGGCGCCACCGGGCCGATCCTCAACCGGCTCTTCCGCGGCGCGCTGGCGGCGGGCGGGCGGGCGCGCAACGAGACCGCGATCGGCGAGCGCGGCGTCTCCATCCCCTCGGTGGCGGTCGAGGTGGCCCAGCGGGCGCTCGGGGACCTCGCCGAGCGGACCGTGCTGATGATCGGCGCCGGCGCCACCGCCGAACTCGTCGCCCGCGCCCTGGTCGCCCGCGGGGTCGACACCGTCTTCGTCGCCAACCGTCACCACGACCGCGCGCTCGGGCTCGCCCAGCGCTTCGACGGCGAGGCGATCCGCTTCGAGAACCTGCCCGAGCAGCTGATCGCGGTCGACGTCGTCGTCTCCACCACCAACTCGCCGCACCACATCATCGAGCGCGACGGGCTCGAACAGGTGATGGCCGAGCGGGAAGCCCGGCCGCTGCTGCTGATCGACATCGCCGTGCCGCGCGACATCGAGCCCGCCTGCCGCGAGATCACCGGGGTGAGCGTCTTCGACATCGACGACGTCCAGCAGATCGTCGAACGGAACGCGGGCGTGCGCGAAGCGGAGGCGACGCGGGCGGAACGGATCATCGAGACGGAGCTCGACCGCTTCCAGCGCTGGGTCGCCTCGCTGGAGGTGGTGCCGACGATCACCGCGCTGCGCGAGCACGGCGACGAGATCGTGCGGCGGGTGCTGGCGGAGAACGAAAACCGCTGGGAGGGCCTCGGCGAGGCCGACCGCGAGCGGATGGAGCTGATGGCGAAGGCGATCGCCTCGCGGATCCTGCACGAGCCGACCCGGCGCATCCGCCGCGCCGCGGGGTCCGACGACGCCTACCAGTTCGTCAGCGCGCTGCGCGAGCTGTTCGGGCTCGACATCGAGACCGAGGTCGAGTCCGACGAGGACGCGGCGGGCAAGGTCACCGAGCTGCGGCGTCCCGGTCAGGGCTGAGGTGCTTGGCCCTGCGCATCGCCACCAGGGGTAGTGCGCTCGCGCTGACCCAGGCCGGGATGGTCGCCGACCTGCTCGGCGGCGCCGAGCTGATCGAGGTCTCCTCGGACGGCGAGCCGGGCGACAAGTCGCGCTTCGTGCGGGCGGTCGAGGCAGCGGTGCTCGACGGGCGGGCCGACATCGGCGTGCACTCGGCGAAGGACCTGCCGGGCGAGGAGGTCGAGGGGCTGGAGATCGCCGCGGTGCCGCCGCGCGAGGACCCGGCGGACGCCTGGATCGGCGCGGGCGGGTCGCTCGAGGACGCGCCGGAGGGGGCGCGGGTCGGGACGGTCAGCCTGCGACGGCGCGCCCAGCTCCTGGCGGCGCGGCCGGACCTGCGGATGCTCGACCTGCACGGCAACGTCGACACGCGCCTGCGCAAGCTCGCGGCGGGGGAGTACGACGCGATCATCCTCGCCGCGGCGGGGCTGCGGCGGTTGGGCCGCGAGGGCGAGATCGGCTTCCGCGTCCCCGCGGACCGGATGGTCCCGGCCGCGGGCCAGGGCGCGCTGGCGCTGCAGGTGAGGACGGGCGACGCGGCGAGTGCGGCGGCGGCGCGGGCGGTCGGCGACCCGGTGGCCTTTGCCGAGCTGCGGGCCGAGCGCGCCTGCTTCACCCGCCTGGAGGCCGACTGCTCGACCCCGATCGGCGTCCACGCCAAGGCGGACGGCGCGGTCCTGCGCCTCGGCGCCTTCGTCGGGCTGCCCGACGGGGCGGAGTGGATCCACGACGAGCTCGCCGCCGACCCCGCCGACCCCGAGGCCGCCGGCCACGCGCTGGCCGAGCGCCTCCTCGGCGCCGGCGCCGCCGAGCTCCTGGCCCGCGCCACACAAAAGTCGGACTCCAACCCAACCCCCCACGGACGATGGGCCGAAAACCGGACGCATGGGCAGGTTTTCGGCCCATCGGCGGGAGGGTGTGCCGTGGGTGTGACGCGGGGCGGGGTCGTGTATTTGGTTGGGGCAGGGCCGGGGGATCCGGGGCTGATGACCCGGCGCTCGCTGGAGTTGATCGCGGACGCTGACGCCGTCTACTACGACCGGCTGATCCCGCCGGGGGCGCTCGACGGGGCGCGGGAGGACGCGAAGCTGATCTACGTCGGCAAGCAGCCGGGGGTGCCCTCGGTGCCGCAGGCGGAGATCGGCGAGCGACTGATCGAGGCGGCGCGGGCGGGGCGCAGCGTGGTGCGGCTGAAGGGCGGCGACCCGTTCGTCTTCGGCCGCGGCGGCGAGGAGGGGGAAGCGCTGCGCGCGGCCGGGATCGAGTTCGAGGTCGTGCCCGGGGTCACCGCCGGGGTCGCGGCGACCGCCTACGCCGGCATCCCGGTGACCCACCGCGACGACGCCTCCGCGGTCGCCTTCGTCACCGGCCACGAGGACCCGGAGAAGGCGGAGACGGCGCTCGACTGGGACGCCCTCGCCGCCTTCCCCGGCACGCTCGTCTTCTACATGGGGGTCAAGCGGCTGGACGAGAACGCGGCGGCGCTGATCGCGGCGGGGCGCGACCCGGGCGAGCCCGCCGCGGCGATCGAACGCGGCACCTGGGCCGGGCAGCGGACCGTGACCGCGACGCTCGGGACGCTCGCGGCGGCGGTCACGCGCGAGGCGATCAAGGCGCCAGCGCTGATCGTCGTCGGCGCGGTCGCGGCGCGGCGCGAGGCGCTGGCCTGGCTGGAGCGGCGGCCGCTGCACGGGCGCACCGTCGTCGTGACCCGGGCGCGGGCCCAGGCAAGCGGCCTGGCGAAGACCCTGCGCGGCCTCGGCGCGGCGGTCGTGGAGCTGCCCGCGATCCGGATCGAGCCGCGGCTCGGGGACGAGGAGGTGCGCGCCGCGGCTGCCGCGATCGCCGACTACGACCTCGTCTGCGTGACCAGCCCCAACGGGGTCAAGCTGCTCTTCGAGGCGCTCGCCGACGCCGGGCGCGATGCCCGGGCGCTGGCCGGGGCGACGGTCGCGGCGATCGGCCCCGGCACCGCCCGCGCGCTGGCCGCCCACGGCATCGCCGCCGACATCGTGCCGGAGCGCTTCGTCGCCGAGGCGCTGGTCGAGGCGCTGGCGGCGGTGGAGGTCGCGGGCAGGCGGGTGCTCGTCGCCCGTGCCGCCGCGGCGCGTGACGTCCTCCCCGACGCCCTGCGCGCGCGCGGCGGCAAGGTCGACGTCGTCGCCCTCTATGAGACCGTGCGCGAGGCGCCCGGCGAGGCCGCGGTCGCCGCGGCCCAGGACGCCGACTACGTCACCTTCACCTCCTCCTCGACCGTGACGAACCTCGTCGAGGCGCTCGGCGACCGCTTCCCGGCGGGGGCGCGGATCGTCTCGATCGGCCCGATCACCAGCGCCACCGCGCGCGGGGCCGGGCTCGAGGTCGCGGTCGAGGCCGAGCGCCACGACGTCGACGGCCTCCTCGCCGCCCTGCTCGCCGACGCCGCGACGAGTTGAGCTTCGGCACGCCGCATCGGCACTTCCGCCAGGTCGGGTCGACGAACACCGTCGCGCGTGAGCTGGCCGCGGCGGGGGCGCCGCACGGGACCGTCGTCACCGCCGCCGAGCAGACCGCGGGGCGGGGACGGCAGGGCCGGACCTGGCACGCACCGCCGGGGGCGGCGCTGCTGTACTCGGCGATCGTCAGGCGGGGCGGGGACGACGGCGAGCCGGACCAGCTGCTGCCGCTGCGGGCGGGCGTCGCGGTCTGCGAGGCGATCGAGGCGCTGGGCGCCGGTCCGGCCCAGCTCAAGTGGCCGAACGACGTCTGGCTCGAGCGACGCAAGTGCGCCGGCATCCTGGTCGAGGCGCGGCCGCAGGACGGCTGGTTCGTGATCGGCATCGGCCTCAACCTGCACGTGCCCGAGGCGGAGATGCCGGTCGAGCTGCGGGGCCGCATCGGCTCGGTCGGCGGCGGGGTCACGGCAGCCGCGGCGATGGAGGCGGTCAACCGGCGGCTGGGCGCGGCGCTCGGGCTCGCGGGCGCGGACGTGCTGGAGCAGGTCCGGGCCAGGGACGCGCTGGCGGGCGGGCAACTGACCTGGGAGGGCGGCTCCGGCCGGGCCGCGGGCATCGACGGGGCGGGGCGGCTCCTGGTCGTCGACGAGCGCGGCGGGACGATCGCCCTGAACGCCGGCGAGGTGCACCTCGGAGGGGATGCGCTCGCCGGCTGAGCGACCGGCAGTGGAAGCGGAGACCGCGGCGCGATAGCGTGGGCGCGTGCCTCGCCCGTCGTCCCCCGGCAGTCGCCTGTCGCCGCTCGCCTTCCTGCTGGTCGGCATCGTCGCCGGGGCCGCCCTGCTGGCGCTGGTGCAGGGCTCCGGATCCAAGGCCGGCCCCGCCGCGCCACCGGCCACGGCGGCCAACCCGCTGGGACTGCACAAGGTGGTCGGGCTCAGCCACGTCATCGACCCGAAGATCCCGCTCTGGCCGGGCGACCCGAAGGTCATCTTCAAGCCGGTCGCCACCTTCGCCAAAGACGGCTACTACCTGCGCAAGTTCACGATCGGCGAGCACAGTGCGACCCACATGAACGCCCCCAACTCCTTCCACGTCGGCGGCGTCGGCATCAACCACTACGGGCCGACCGAACTGATCAAACCCGCCGTGGTCATCGACGTGCGCAAGCAGGCGGGCGAAAACCCCGACTACGCGCTCACCCGCCAGGACCTGGCGACCTGGGAGCAGCAGTACGGCGAGGTCCCCGCCGGCAGCGTGGTCCTCCTCGACACCGGTTGGTCCCGCTACTGGCACAACCCGCAGCGCTTCTTCGGCTTCGACAAGAGGGGTGGCCTGCACTTCCCCGGCTTCGACGGCAAGACGACCCACTTCCTCCTCCACCAACGCCACATCGCCGGCGTCGGCATCGACACCCACGGGGTCGACCCAGGCCAGGACGAAACCTACGCCACCAATACGCAGGTCCTGGCCAAGCCCCGAATCGCGCTGGAGAACCTCACCAACCTCGACAAGCTGCCTCCCACCGGCTCCGTGATCGTGATCGGGGCGCTGGCCCTGCGTAACGGATCCGGCTCCCCGGCGACCGTGTTCGGGCTGGTGCCTTAGGGGGTATGCCCCGGCGGGGCGGGGGACGGGCGGGGGCTCGTGGCGTTGGCGGCCGTCCGAGTTGCGTCCTGGGCTCCTCATGGGGGTCCGGGCAGGCTGTGACCCCCATGAGGAGCCCAGGACGTGAGGCTTCGCGGGGAAAGGTCGAAGGTTCGTCACGTTCCCCGGGAGGTCCCGTCACGACCCTCCGCCCGGTGGGAGGGATCCGGGCGGTCAGGAAGTTGCGTGGTTCCAAATGGTCGCTATACGACCATTTCGAACCACGCAGAGTCCTGACCGCTCAGGTACTCCCGGGACGTGAGGGTCCCTGGGGGAAGACGTCACAGGTCGTGAGGAGCGCCACGCTTCCGGGACGAAGATGCCGGGGACGTCACCCTCCCGGCCCCACAGGACCCCTGCCCCGGAGGTGAGTTCGCAGTTAGCGACAATATGTGTCGCTAACTGCGAACTCGCCTCCGGGGCGCGTGGGGTTCCCGGCATCTTCGTCACGGGGTCACGCATCCGTGACGGATCCGTCGTCCGTCGTGGCGCTCCCGTGGCCCTCCCGGCACGGTCCCTCCACCTCTCCCCCCGGGAGTGGCCCGGGAGGGACGGCGGGGGTGACCCTGGACGAACCTCCCCGCAGTTCGTGAGGGAAGGGTCACCC
>Ga0153956_1003277_pt1 | contig 10619 bp, 7 predicted proteins | sample TSFL040MetaG_FD_104704 | JGI IMG/M metagenome (GOLD analysis project Ga0153956, IMG submission 104704) | Attine ant fungus gardens microbial communities from Florida, USA - TSFL040 MetaG | ecosystem: Host-associated > Fungi > Mycelium > Unclassified | place: USA: Florida, Wekiwa Springs...
GAATCTCCACCAGCTGCACCGAGCCCTCGCCCCACTCGCCCTTGGGTTCCACCCACAGGCACGGGCGTTTCTCGTAGAACACGCCGTCGTCCTGGTAGTGGTCGAAGTCGCGGTCGCGCTGCAGCAGGCCGAAGCCGCGCGGGTTGCGGTCCACGAACATGTTGAAGCGCAGGTTGCGCGGGTTGCACAGCGGCCGCCACAGCCATTCGCCGCTGCCCGTCCACAGCGACAGGCCATCGGTGTCGTGGATTTCCGGGCGCCAGTCCCAGGCCATGCGCCGGTCGTTCTCGCCGGTCTGGTACATGCTGGTGCACGGGGCGATGCCGAGCCGCTCGATCTGCTTGCGCGGGTACAGCGCGCTGTCGATGTCCATCAGCAGCACCTCGCCATTGGTGATGGCGAAGCGGTAGGCACCGGCCACGCTGGGCGAATCGAGCAGGCCGTAGACCACGATGGTGTCCGAGCCGGCCGCCGGCTGTTCCAGGTAATAGGCGATGAAGTCCGGGAATTCCTCCGGCGTGCCCGTGCCGGTGTCGATCGCCAGCCCGCGCGCGGACTGGCCGTACTGGCCTTCCTTGCCCACCGCGCGGAAGTAGCTGGCGCCGAGGAACGCGGCGAAGTCGCGGTTGGTGTCGTCACGGGTGTTGAGGCGGAAGCCGGCGAAGCCCAGGTCGGCCGGCAGGCGGCCGCCGTGGACGCCGCTGTTGCCGTAATCGAACGCGGCCGGGTCGTAGGCCAGTTCCTGCGCCGTGCCGCCGACCACGTCGAACATGCGCACCGGCGAATGGAAGTACAGCCCCAGGTGGAAGAACTTGGCCTGGAACCGGCCCGGCTGGTCGGCCCACAGCGCGTGGTCCTGGCGGTAGCCGATGGACTGGTACTGGTCCCAGCTCAGCGCTTCCAGTTCCGGCGGCAGCGTGCGCTTGTGGCTGCGGTACGGCGCCTGCGCCAGCGCGCGCGCCTGGCCTTTCAGCGCGGCGAAGTCGAATGGCTGCGGCTGGCCGATGCGGCGCAGGCCGCGTTGCGCGGGCGTGGCGGCACAGGCGGCGAAGGAAGGCAGGCCGAAGGCGGCCAGGGCCATCGAGGCGCGCTGGAGGAAGTCACGTCGATCCATGCGTTCGTCCGGAAAGGGGGGTGCGGGATGATAGGCGGGAGTAGGTGAATCGAGAGACAGGAGTGAGTGATGAGGAGTGAGGGGAAGCAACGGCAACCGCCAAGGCCGTCATTCCCATGAGCGCGGGATGGCGGCTTTTCTGCCTTTTCTCACTCCTCTTCACTCACTCCTCGCCTCAGCGCTGGCAGTGCCCGCACCAGACGCTGGCGCGCTGGCCGATGCTGGCATGACGCAGCGTGCGCCCGCAGCGCGGGCAGGCCTGGCCCTCGCGCCCGTACACCGACAGTTCCTGCTCGAAGTAGCCCGGCGCGCCGTCCGGGCTGATGAAATCGCGCAGCGTGGTGCCGCCGCGGGCGATGGCGTGGCCGAGGATGGTCTTCACCGCATCGGCCAGGCGCTGGTAGCGTTCGCGCGACACCTTGCCGGCCTCGCGCAGCGGGCTGATGCCGGCCATGAACAGGCTTTCGGCGGCATAGATGTTGCCCACCCCGACGACGATGCGCTGGTCCATCAGGAAGGTCTTGACCGGCGCGCTGCGGCCGCGGCTGCGCGCGAACAGGTAGTCGCCGTCGAACGTGTCGTCCAGCGGCTCCGGGCCGAGCCCGCGCAGCAGTTCGTGGGTCTGCCCCGGCGGCTGCCACAGCAGGCAGCCGAACCGGCGCGGGTCGTTGAAGCGCAGCAGGCGCCCGTCTTCCAGGCTGATGTCCACGTGGTCGTGGGCGCGCGCCGGGGTGTCGCCGGGCAGCACGCGCAGGCTGCCGGACATGCCCAGGTGCAGCAGTGCGCTGCCGGCCTCGGTATCCAGCAGCAGGTACTTGGCGCGGCGGCGGATCGCGGCGATGCGCTGCCCCGGCAGTTCGCGTTCGATTTCCGCCGGGATCGGCCAGCGCAGGTCCGGCCGGCGCAGGATCACGCCATGGATGCGCCGCCCGTGCAGGTGCGGCTCCAGGCCGCGGCGGGTGGTTTCGACTTCGGGCAATTCAGGCATGGCGGGATTGTAGATGCGGGAACACGCCAGCGCTGCGCGCTGCCGCCCCACGGTTTGCCTTGCAAACCGCGGGCCCCGTCTTTCGCTTGCCACACCCCCGCGCCTTCGGCGCGCCCCCTGACTCAGGGGGCTTTCCTCCAGACACATTGCAGGGGTGGGGCTTGTCCTGCATGTACGGCGGCGCGAAACCGGGCCTTCAGCGCGGTGGGGCCATCAGCTCGCGGGCGCTGAGGTAGCCATCGCCATTGGCGTCCTGCTTGCGGAAGCGTTGCAGGATCACCTGCGTCTGTTGCTCGCGGGTGATGGGCTGGCCGCGCCCGCCGGGCTGTTCGGCCGGCTCCAGCACGCCGTTGCCATCGCGGTCCATGCGCTCGAAGGCGTAGAGCATCCATTGCAGGTATTCGTCCGGACCGACCCGGCCATCGCCGTCCAGGTCCATGCGCCGCAGGTAGTCGCCGGTGTCCTGCACCTGCGCCATCGCCGCACACGGCAACAAGACTGCCAGCAGGAACGACAGACGCCGCACGGGGCGGTGTCCGGGGCGGACTACCGGGACGCGCCCGGCGCTCACGCCGCGCTGAGCGAGTAGCCCTTCAGCCGCGCCGCATAGCCCTGCAGGGCCGCGATGCCGCTGGCCTCGGCCTCGTGGCACCACTGCTGCAGGTGCTTCAGGCGCTCGGCGGCGTCGTGGGTGCGCGCTTCCAGCAGGGCGGCCAGGCGCGCGCGGTGTTCTACCAGCAGCTGGATGCGCGGGCGCTGCTTCACCCATTGCTGCAGCTGTTCGCGGCCGGCCGGCGGCAGCCAGCGGCCATCGTTGACCAGGCCCTTGCGCAGGCGCCGCGGCAGGAACTTGCGCAACTTGGCACCGGCCGCGGCGGCCTCTTCGCGCAGGGCCGGGGCGAACACGTTGCGCTGGTAGTCGGTCATGGCCTGGAAGCGGTGCGAGAGCAACGCCTTGAGCGTGTCCGCGTCAGGCACGGCGATGTTCGGGCGCACGTCCATGGTCGGCGCCACGCGCAGCACCCTGGCCAGGCCGAGCGCCTGCAGCAGGCGGATCGCCTGCCAGCCGATGTCGAATTCCCAGCGCCGCATCGAGAAGCGCGCCGAGCTGGGGAAGGCATGGTGGTTGTTGTGCAGTTCCTCGCCGCCGATCCAGAACGCCCACGGCGTCAGGTTGGTGGAGGTGTCGGCCGACTCGAAGTTGCGGTAGCCCCACCAGTGGCCCAGGCCGTTGACCACGCCGGCGGCCCAGAACGGGATCCACGCCATCTGGATCGCCCACAAGGCGATGCCGGGCAGGCCGAACAGCACGAAGTTCACCACGAACAGCAGCACCGGGCCAAGGTTGGCGTGCGGGGTATAGAGGTGGCGCTCGATCCAGTCCTCCGGCGCGCCGCGGCCGTACTGCTCGATGTCGCCGCGCTGCGCGCGCGCCTCGCGGTACAGCTCCACGCCGCGCCAGAACACGCGGCCGATGCCCTTGGTCACCGGGCTGTGCGGGTCCTCCTCGGTTTCCACCTTGGCGTGGTGCTTGCGGTGGATGGCCACCCACTCGCGGGTGATCATCGAAGTGGTCAGCCAGGTCCAGAAGCGGAAGAAGTGGGCGATGAGCGGGTGGAAATCCACGCCGCGGTGGGCCTGGCTGCGGTGCAGGTACAGGGTCACGGCGAAGATGGTGAGCTGGGTGAACACCAGCAGCACCGCCAGCATGCCCCACCAACCCAGGCCGGCGACGCCGCCGGTGAGGAAGTCGAGGAGAAGGTTGGACATGGGGAAACTCCGGGCCGCGCGGCGGGGGTGGCATGGTGAGTACCCATGATGGGGGTTGCCGCGGCAAACTTCATCCCCGACCGTCGTAGTCTCTGGTCCCACCCTCCGGCCACGTTCACCTTCGCATGTCCATCGCTCCCGCCGCGCCCGCGGCTCCCCTGATCGAGCTCGACCACGCCAGCGTCATCCGCGGCCAGGTGCGGGTGCTGCACGAACTGGACCTGCGCATCGAACAGGGCCAGCACACGGCCATCCTCGGCCCCAACGGTTGCGGCAAGTCCTCGTTCATCAAGCTGATCACCCGCGAGCTGTACCCGCTGGCGCGCGCCGACGGCCACGTGCCGGTGCAGGTGCTGGGCCAGGCCCGCTGGCAGGTGGACCGGCTGCGCGCGCAGCTGGGCATCGTCACCGGCGACCTGTCCGGCAACCTCGCCGACATGCCTGGGCTGGGCGTGGAGGAGGCGGTGATTTCCGGCTTCTTCGCCAGCTACGTGGTGCCGGCGCACCGCGACGTCACCGACACCATGCGCGCGCAGGCCCGCCACGCGCTGGAACTGGCGCGCGCGCTGCCGCTGCTGGGCCGCAGCTACGCCGAACTGTCGGCCGGCGAAACCCGCCGCGTGCTGATCGCCCGCGCGCTGGTCAACCAGCCGCGCGCATTGCTGCTGGACGAGCCGTCCACCGGGCTGGACCTGGTATCGCGCCAGCACCTGGTCGATACCATGCGCCACCTCGCGCAGCAGGGCATCACCCTGGTGCTGGTCACCCACCACATCGAGGAAGTGATTCCGGAAATCCGCCGCGTGGTACTGATGAAGGGCGGGCGCATCGTCGCCGATGGCGCGCGCGCCGAACTACTGCGGACCGGCCCGCTGTCGGAGGTATTTGGCGGCCCGATCGAAGTGCACGAGGAAGACGGGCGGCTGACCGCGCGGGCGCGCGCCATCGCGTAGCTGGTGTTTACCCGCAGGCGTGATGTACCGGGAAAACCCCGCGCCTGTGGATGCCTGGCATTGATGCGATGATGCGGCTCCATTCCACCGATTCCGTCTTCACGCGATGCCACGTTCCACGTTTCCGCTGCGCCTGGGCGCCCCGTTCGCCCTTGCCGCCGCGCTCGCCGCCTGCACCAGCACGCCGGCTACCGTTGCCCCTCGCCAGGTCGAAGCGGCCACCACGGCGGCCACCGGCTACCTGCAGGGCGCCGCGATACCCGACAGCCTGGCGCTGAGTCCAGCACCGCCAGTACCCGGATCGGCCTGGGCCGCGCTGGACGAAGCCGTCGCCCGCCAGGCCATTGCGCTGCGCGGCAGCGCGCGCTTCCGCCAGGCGCAGATCGACGCCGACCTGCAATTCCCGGCCGGCGCGCAGCAGTTCAGCTGCGCCCTCGGGGTGAACGTGGATGCGCAGCACACCCCGGCGCTCTACCGCCTGCTGCAGCGCAGCCTGATCGACGCCAGCGCCTCGACCAAGGCAGCCAAGCACCACTACCAGCGGCCACGGCCGTTCATGGTCAATGGCGAGCCGACCTGCACGCCGGACGACGAAACCTACCTGCGCGGCAGCGGCTCGTATCCGTCCGGGCATACCGCCATCGGCTGGACCTGGGGCCTGCTGCTGTCGGAAATCGCCCCGGAACGCAGCACCGCCCTGCTGCAACGCGCCCGCAACTACAGCCACAGCCGGCTGGTGTGCAACGTGCACTGGTACAGCGACGTGCAGCAGGGCCGGGCCATGGCCGCGGCCACGCTGGCGCACCTGCACGACAACCCGCAGTTCCGCAGCGACCTGGCCGCCGCGCGCGGTGAAATCGCCGCCGCGCGCGCAACGCCGCGGCCCATGCAGCGCGACTGCGCCGCCGAGGCCGCGGCGCTGGCCACGGACCTGCCCGAGGCGCGCTGACCTGCTTCCATGCAGGGACATGCAGGGGCGAAGTGACTTGCGATGAAGCTTTAAGCCCTGGTCGTGATTCACGTCGCTCCTATGCGCTTCTGCGCACGCTCCTGCAGGAAGCAAGGGCGGAGACAGAACGGCTACAGTGTTCGATCCATCCCCGCTGGAGCCAACCATGCCCCTGTCTTCCCGTCGCCTGCGCACGCTGCTGGCCGCCGCGCTGTTCACGTCCGCCGCCATCGTGCAGGCGCAGCCGCCGCGGCTGATCGGCTACGTGATGGACGACCCGGCACAGCAGCCGCTGCCGGCAACGAAGCTGGACGTGGCCAACTTCGCCTTCGCCAAGGTCGCCGCCGACGGCAGCGTGTACCTGCCGGCCAGCGTCGCGCCGGCGCGGTTGCAGGCGCTGGCCGCGCGCCGCGCGGCCAACCCGGCGCTGAAGGTGGTGCTGTCCATCGGCGGCTGGGGCGCCGGCAATTTCTCCGAGGCCGCGGCCAGCGAGGCCGCGCGCGCGCGCTTCATCGACAGCGGCATCGCCCTGCTGCACCGCTTCGACCTGGACGGCCTGGACATCGACTGGGAGTACCCGACCCTGGGCGACGCCGGCATCAGCCACAGCCCCGACGACCGGCGCGATTTCACCCTGCTGCTGGAAGCCCTGCGCGCGCGGCTGGACCAGGAAGGCGGCGGCAAGCGCCACTACCTGCTGACCATCGCCGCGGCCGAGGGCCGTTTCGCCAGCGGCCTGGAGTTCCCGCGCATCGCCGCCGCGCTGGACTGGGTCAACCTGATGACCTACGACTTCCACGGCAGCCTGACCCCGACCACCGGCCACCATTCCGGGCTGGCGCGTTCGGCGCTGGCGCCGGCCGGGTCGCGCACCACCGAGGACGCGGTGCGCTATTTCCTCGATGCCGGCGTGCCGGCGGACAAGATCAACGTCGGCGTGCCGTTCTATGGCCGCAGTTTCACCAAGGTGGAGGCGGGCGATGACGGCCTGTACCGGAAGTTCAGCGGCGAGGGTGGCTTCATTTCCTGGCGGCAGATCGTGCACACCCGCCTCGGTGCGCCCGGCTGGGAGCGGCACTGGGACGCGCAGGCACAGGTGCCGTGGCTGTGGAATCCGGTCGAGCGCAGCATGATCACCTACGACGACCCGCAGTCGCTGGCGATCAAGGCCGAATACGTCAAGCGCAACGGCCTGGGCGGCATCATGTACTGGGAGCAGCGGCTGGACGACAACGAACAGCTGCTGGACGTGCTGCACGACGCACTGAAAGGTAAAGACACGCCACCGGCCGACGCCGGGGCGCACTGATCCGTGGATGCGGGGCCTGTACCTGCATCCCCCATGCGGGGGCCCCGCATGGGGATTTCCCGGTGAAGCCTGCGCCGGGCGAGCCCGGCACCTATGTTGAAGCTCACACCGCAAGAGCTCTCGATTCGTAGCTGCGGGGCTTGTGCTTGCATCCCTTTTCGGGGCCACGCATGGGACTTCCCGGTGAAGCCCGTGCCGGGCTCGCCCGGCACCTGCGCTGATGCCGGCGGACAGATGCGCCGCCGAACCCGGCACCCCCGCGGGAAGCGGATCCCGGACAAACGAAGGGCGCGGATGACCACGCCCTTCGTCTTTCAATCGGAGCCTTGCGCCGCGATCAGAACTTCGCGGTGAACTCCACGCCCCAGGTACGCGGCTCGTTGAGGAAGCCGGTGAGGTTGTTGAAGTCGATGGCGCCGACCACGCGGGTCTGGTTGGTCAGGTTGCGGCCGAACAGCGCCACGTCGTACTGGCCGTAGCTCCAGTTGTAGCCCACGCGCAGGCCACCTTCCAGCGACGAGCGGCCGCGGAATTCCGGCGATTCGTACAGGAAGAAGTTCACCGGGCCGCGGTAGGCCCAGTCGGTGTAGGCGTACAGCTCGCTGGCATCGCTGAGCGGGAAGCCCACGCGCAGGGTCATGTTGTGGATCCACTTCGGCGCCTGCGGCAGCGGGTTGCCGTTGACCAGCGCATAGGTGCCGCCGTTGATGACCGTGGTCGGGTCGGTGACGGTGCAGCCGCCGCCGCAGATCGCCACCGCCAGGTTCGGGTCCTTGATCTGCGTGTCGTTGTAGCTGCTGCCCAGGGTCAGCAGCACGTTGTCGGCCAGGTAGGCCTCCAGGTCCAGTTCCGCACCCTGGCCCAGGGTCTTGTCGGCGTTGAGCAGGGTGGCGGTATTGTTGGCGCCGCCCACGGCGATCAACTGCTGGCCGTCGACGTTGTAGCGGAACACGTCGAAGCCGATGCGCGCGCGGCGGTCGAACAGTTCGGCCTTGATGCCGGCCTCGTAGGAAATCACCTTCTCCGAATCGGCCTGCGACACGCCGCCGAAGGCCAGCCGGCCCTGGATCGACGGTGCGCGGAAGCCCTTGGCCACGCGCGCATAGGCATTGACGTTGTCGGTGAGCTGGTAGACGCCGCTCAGGTCCCAGCTGACGTCATCGACGTCGGTGTTGGCCAGGTACGGGCCGCTGACCGGGGTGCCGCCCGGCACCGCCTGCAGCACGCTGGCGGTGAAGTCCTTCTTGTCCTGGGTGTAGCGCAGGCCGCCGCGCAGCTTGAACTTGTCGGTGACGTCGAAGTCGCCCGAGGCGAACGCCGCCCAGGCCTTGTTGCGCTGGCTCTGCACGGCATGGCCGGTCTGCGGGTTGCCCGGGGCCAGCGAGTCGTAGTTGAAGCTGTCGATGGTGACGTCTTCGTCGAAGTAGAACAGGCCGGCCTGCCAGTCGAAGCGGCCCCACTCGTTGGATTCGACGCGGAATTCCTGGGTGACCTGGCGGTGGTGGGGCAGGCCGTCCATCGATTCGGACGAGAACGGGATGACGCCGGGGCCGGACGGCGGCGCGTACACCGCGCCGTAGCCGCCATCGATGTCGCCACGGTTCTGCGACTGCGCGGTTTCGTAGCCGGTGATCGAATACAGGGTGACCTCGCCCAGGTTCCACTTCAGGCGCGCACTGCCGCCCCAGGTTTCCAGCTCGGAATAGTTCTCGCCGTCCAGGGCGACGTGGTCGCGGTCGAAGTCATCGGTCAGCGCGTTGCTGCCCGGCTGCAGGATGTTGGCGCGGAACAGGCGGGCGGTGCCGTTGAGCTTGCGCTTGTGCAGGTTGAACAGCGCTTCGAAGTCATCGCCCTCGTACAGGAACTGCACGCGCGCGGCGGCTTCGTCATAGCCCTCGAAACCGGCGCTGGGCGCATCGGGCAGGGTGTTGTGGACGTAGTCGTCGCGGCGCTGGTACAGCGCCGACACGCGCGCCGACCAGCGGTCGGTCAGCGGGCCGCCATAGGCGCCCTGGGTGTTCCAGGTGTTGTAGGTGCCGTAGCCGACCTTGAGGTAGCCGTCGGCGTCCTGCGACGGGCGCGCCGAGTCGAACTTGACCACGCCGGCCGGGGTGTTGCGGCCGAACAACGTGCCCTGCGGGCCGCGCAGCACTTCCACGCCGGCCAGGTCGAACAGCGGGAAGCCCTTCAGCAGCGGGCTTTCCTGGACCACGTCGTCGTACACCAGCGACACCGGCTGCGAGGCGTTGAGGTCGAAATCGGTGTTGCCCAGGCCGCGGATGTAGAAGCGCGGGAAGGCACGGCCGTAGGACGACTCGATGTTGAGGCTGGGTACGCGCGCGGCCAGGAAGCGGATGTCCTGCCCCGACGAACCGATCACGTCCAGCTTCTCGCCCTGGATGGCGGTGATGGACACCGGCACGTCCTTGGCGTTTTCCACGCGGCGTTGCGCGGTGACCTGCAGGGTGTCGAGGGCAACGGCTTCCTTGGCTTCCTGCGCGGCGGCAGTCAGCGGCAGCAGGGACAGGACGGCGAGGAACAACGGATGCGCGGCCGGCAGACGGCCACGCGGGATGCGGGTCGGGGACATGGGCAGGAGAACCTGTAGGGGGAATGGGGAACGGCACCTAGCACGGAATTGTTGCAATACAGCAACATGACCGCAAACAACGCGTATTCAGGTAGCGGGGGCGGTGCCATGTTCCCGCTGCCGGGAAAGCACTCCCTGCCCGCTTCGCGAGCCAAGGGAAGGGAAAACCTGGACTCGACGCCGACCAGGCCCGGGTAAACCTTCGGCCCTGCGCCACGACAGGCAGCCGGCATAGACTCGCAGCTCCTTCCAGCCCAGGCGCCCCGCCATGACCCAGTGGTATTTCCACGCTCCCGGCCAGTCCGACCGCGTCGGCCCACTCGACGACGAAGCCGCCCGCCGCCACGTGCAGCAGCACCGCGACGTGCTGGCCTGGCGCGAAGGCATGCAGGGCTGGCAGCCGGCCGCGGCGCTGCCGGAATTCGGCGGCCAGGCCTCGCCGCCGCCGATGCCGCCCCCGCCGGGCGGGCACCACGGCCGCGCCGACGACATCGACTTCCGCATCGTCGGCCATGAAATGCAGTTCGTGGAGATCGAGCTGGACCCCGGCGAAAGCGCCATCGCCGAGGCCGGCGCGCTGATGTACAAGGACGCGGCGGTGCAGATGGACACCGTGTTCGGCGACGGCCGCCACGAAAGCCAGGGCAGCGGCTTCATGGACAAACTGCTGTCGGCCGGCAAGCGCGTGATCACCGGCGAAAGCCTGTTCGCCACGCTCTACACGCATACCGGCCAGGGCAAGGCTAAGGTCGCCTTCGCCGCGCCCTACCCCGGCACGGTGATCCCGATGAAGCTGGACGAGCACGGCGGCAGGCTGATCTGCCAGAAGGACAGCTTCCTGGCCGGCGCGCGCGGGGTGCAGGTGGGCGTGCACTTCCAGCGCAAGGTGATGACCGGCCTGTTCGGCGGCGAGGGTTTCATCATGCAGAAGCTCGAAGGCGACGGC
>Ga0153956_1003278_pt1 | contig 10619 bp, 8 predicted proteins | sample TSFL040MetaG_FD_104704 | JGI IMG/M metagenome (GOLD analysis project Ga0153956, IMG submission 104704) | Attine ant fungus gardens microbial communities from Florida, USA - TSFL040 MetaG | ecosystem: Host-associated > Fungi > Mycelium > Unclassified | place: USA: Florida, Wekiwa Springs...
GAGCGTCGCCGTGCCGCCGATCATGAAGGACCTCGGGATCACACCCAGCGCCGGCCAGTGGCTGACGACCGCGTTCGCGCTGACCACCGCCATCGTGGTGCCCGTCACGGGATGGCTCCTGCAGCGGCTCAACACGCGCCCGGTCTTCATCACCGCGATGACGCTCTTCTCGATCGGATCGCTCATCGCCGCGGTGTCGCCGACGTTCGGCATCCTCCTGACCGGGCGCGTCATCCAGGCCTCCGGGACCGCGATCATGATGCCGCTGCTCATGACGACGGTCCTGCAGCTCGTGCCGATGTCCGACCGCGGCCGGATCATGGGTCGGATCTCGATCGTGATGTCGGTCGCCCCCGCGATCGGGCCCGCGGTCTCCGGTCTGGTCATCGACAGCCTCGGCTCGTGGCGCTACCTCTTCTGGATCACGTTCCCGCTCGCGGTGATCATGCTCGTCATCGGCATCGCGCGGATCCCGAACGTCTCGGAGCCGCGCAAGGCGCACCTCGACGTGTGGTCGATCGTGATGGCGGCCCTCGGGTTCGGCGGGATCGTCTACGGTCTGAGCAGCTTCGGCGCCTCCGCCGAGGGCACGAACGTCATCCCGCCGTGGATCCCGCTCGTGATCGGGGCGGTCTTCCTCGTGGCCTTCGTGCTGCGGCAGATCGTGCTCCAGCGCACGGACCGCGCGCTGCTGGACCTGCGCACCTTCACGGCGAAGACCTTCTCGATCTCGATCGTGCTGTTCGTCGTCATGACGATCGCGCTGTTCGGTGCCGTCATCGTGCTGCCGCTGTACGTGCAGAACGTGCTCCAGCAGCCGGCGTGGACGATCGGCGTCGTCCTCCTGCCGGGCGGGCTCGTGATGGGGCTGATCGGCCCGTTCGTGGGTCGCATCTACGACCGCTACGGCACGCGCCCGCTCATCGTTCCGGGCGCCGTGCTCGTGAGCCTCGGGCTCTGGGGGCTGACGCTGCTCGACCAGGGCACCTCGGTGTGGTTCATCCTGCTGCCGCACATCGTCATGAGCATCGGGCTCGGCATCCTGTTCACCTGCCTGTTCACGGTGAGCACCTCGGCGCTGCCGCCGCACCTGTACTCGCACGGCAGCGCGACGCTCACGACCCTGCAGCAGGTCGCCGCCGCCGCCGGCACCGCGGCGTTCATCGCGCTGCTCGCCGCCGGTACCGCGTCCGCGGGGGGCACGGACGCCGAGCACGCCCTCCCGGCGCAGGTCCAGGTGGGCGTGCACTGGGCCTTCCTGGTGGGTGCGATCGTCTCGATCGGCGCGGTCGTGGTCGGGTTCTTCGTGCGCACGCCGAAGGCGCCGGAGCTCAGCGACGCGCAGCTGGTGCACGCCGAGTAGGCGCTACGCGACGCCGCGGATCGGCGGGTGGTGGAAGGTGTCGCCGAAGGCTCGCTCGCTCGCACCCACCCGGTCCAGGTACGGGGTCGCTCCGCCCATGATGAACGGCCAACCGGCGCCGAGGATCATCGCGAGGTCGATGTCCTCCGCGGCCGCGACGACGCCGTCCTCCAGCATCCGGTGGATCTCGTCGGCGAGACCGTCCTCCAGGCGCGTCCGGAACTGCTCCGCTGTGAGCGGCACGGCGCCTGCCGGGATGTGCTTCCGCACGATCTCGATCGCCTTCGGGTCGTAGCCCTTCTTGCGGCCCTTGGCATCCTTCTCGATGATGTGGCCGTAGTCGGCGAGCTCGTCGAGCGCGGGGGAGTCGAAGAAGCGCTCGGGGAACGCCGCATGGTGCGTGTCGAGCACATGGGCGCCGACCCGCAGGCCGACGAGCTCCAGGAGGACGTACGGGTCCATCGGCAGGCCGAACGGCGCGACCGCCTCCACGACGGTGTCGAACGGCGTGCCCTGCTCGACGGCGTGCATCGACTCGCCGAGCACCTTCGCGAGGATCCGGTTGACGATGAAGCCGGGCGTGTCCTTCGTGATGATCGCGTTCTTGCCGAGCTTCCTCGCGACCTCCATCGCGGTGGCCAGCGTCACGTCGTCGGTCTTCGGCGCCTTCACGACCTCGATGAGCGGCATGACCGCGACCGGGTTGAAGAAATGGAAGCCGACCAGGCGCTCCGGGTGAGCGAGCCTCGCGCCGATCTCGTCGACCGAGAGCGAGGAGGTGTTCGTCGCGAGGATCGCGTCCTCGGCGAGGTGCGGCTCCACCTCGGCGAACACCTGCTGCTTGACGGCCACCTCCTCGAACACGGCCTCGATGACCCAGTCGCAGTCCGCGAAATCGGCCTTGTCGACGGTGCCGGTCACGAGCGCTTTCAGCCGGTTCGCCTCGTCGGACGAGATGCGCCCCTTCGCGAGGCGCTCGTCGATGTGATCGCGGATGTAGCCGAGGCCCTTGTCGACGCGCTCCTGGTCGAGGTCGGTGATGACGACCGGCACCTGGAGCCGGCGCACGAACAGGAAGGCGAACTGGGAGGCCATGAGGCCCGCGCCCAGGATGCCGACCTTCGTGATCCGCTTCGCCAGCGCCTTGTCGGGGGCGCCCGCGGGCCGCTTGGCGCGCTTCTGCGTGAGGTCGAAGGCGTAGGCGCTCGCACGGAACTGGTCGCCCGAGATGAGGTCGGCGAGCGCCTCGTCCTCGGCGGCGAAGCCCGTCGTCCTGTCGGTGTTCTTCGCCGCCTTGATGAGCGCGAGCGCGCGGTAGGGGCTGAGCGGGGTCCGGCCCACGGCCTCCGCGAGCTGCTTCTCGGCGATGCCGACCGCGATGTCCCACTTGGTGAGGCGCTCGATCTTGCCGGGCTCGTTCTTGCGCTTGACCTTGATGGACCCCGAGAGCACACCGTCGGCCCACTTCAGCGAGTCCTCGAGGAAGTTGGCGGGCGGGAAGATCGCGTCGGCGATCCCCAGCTCGAAGACCTCCGGGCCGCGCAGGAAGCGCCGGCGCAGCGAGTTGGACTCGATGACCTTGAGCGCCTCCTCGATGCCGATGAGGTTGGGCAGCAGGTACGCGCCGCCCCAGCCCGGGACGATGCCCAGCATGACCTCGGGGAGGCCGAACGCGGGGACGGAGGCGTCGACCGTCCGGTAGGTGGCGTGGAGTCCGATCTCGACTCCGCCGCCGAGCGCGAGGCCGTTGTAGAACACGAACGACGGAACCCCGAGCTCGGACAGCTTGCGCAGGGTGGCGTGGCCGAGCTGCGCCATGAGCAGACCTGTCTCGCGGTCCGGGATCTGGCCGACCTTGGAGAGGTCGGCTCCCGCCGCGAAGTTGAACTGCTTGCCGATGACGCCGACACCCGCGATCTCCTTCGCGCCGGCACGGCGGGTGAGCTCGTCGAGCACGCCCGACAACTCCGCGAGCGTCGCGGGACCGAGGGTGTTGGGGCGCGTGTAGTCGCGTCCGTTGTCGAGGGTGATGAGAGCGAGCACCTGGCCGCTGGGCAGGGTCACGTCGCGCACGAAGGAGTGCGTGACGACCTCGTCGGGGTCCAGGCTCAGGAGCTTCGAGAAATCGGCCATGCTCACTTGCCGCCCTTTCCGGTGTAGTGCGGGTTCTCCCAGACGACCGAGCCGCCCTGGCCGAGGCCGACGCACATCGCGGTCAGGCCGTAGCGGACCTCCGGGTGCTCCTCGAACTGGCGGGCGAGCTGGATCATGAGCCGGACGCCCGAGGAGGCGAGCGGGTGGCCGATGGCGATGGCGCCGCCCCAGAGGTTGACGCGCGGGTCGTCGTCGTCGATGCCGAAGTGGTCGAGGAACGAGAGCACCTGCACGGCGAACGCCTCGTTGAGCTCGAACAGGCCGATGTCGTCGATCGACAGGCCGGCCTTGCGCAGGGCCTTCTCGGTCGACGGGATGGGGCCGAGGCCCATGACCTCGGGCTCGACGCCCGCGAATGCGAAGGAGACCATCCGCATCTTGGCGGGGAGGTTCAGCTCGCGGGCGGCGTCGGCGCTCGCGATGAGGGAGACGGTGGCGCCGTCGGTGAGCGGCGAGGCGTTGCCGGCCGTGACGCGACCGTGCGGGCGGAACGATGGGCGGAGCCCGGCGAGCGTCTCCATCGTCGACTCGGGACGGCGGCCCTGGTCCTCGGTGGCGAGGCCCCAGCCCTGCTCCGAGCGGATGGCGACCGGGATGAGGTCCGGCTGGATCTTGCCGGCGCGGTAGGCGGCATCCACCTTCTGCTGGCTCCGCATCGCGTACCGGTCGGACCGCTCCTTGGTGAGCTGCGGGAAGCGGTCGTGCAGGCGCTCGGCGGTGTTGCCCATGTTGAGCGCGTCGGCGGCGACGAGGTTCTCGGCGAGGAAGCGGGGGTTGGGGTCGGCGTCCAGGCCCATCGGGTGGTGACCCATGTGCTCGACGCCGCCGGCGATCCCGATGTCGTACGCGCCGAACGCGATCGCACCGGCGATCGTCGTGACGGTCGTCATGGCGCCCGCGCACATGCGGTCGACGGCGTAGCCGGGGACGCTCATCGGCAGGCCGGCGAGGATCGCGGAGGTGCGGCCGAGGGTGAGGCCCTGGTCGCCCTGCTGCGTGGTCGCGGCGATCGCGACGTCGTCCACGCGGTCCTTCGGCAGGTTCGGGTTGCGCTCGAGCAGGCCGATCATGGCCTTGACGATCAGGTCGTCCGCGCGGGTGTTCCAGTACTGCCCCTTCTCGCCGGCTCGGCCGAAGGGGGTGCGGACGCCGTCTACGAAGACGACATCAGGGGTCTGGGCCACGATGCCTCCACATCAGAGTGAATCGGATTCCGGGGCGTGACCGCACGGCGATCCGTGCGCCCCGATCCGACCCTAGGACGCTCCCTCGACCGGCACCGGCTCCGTTGACCCTTCCTACGAAGGGGTCTCCGACGCCTCTCCGGGGCTTTGGGGAGGTGCGACAAAGGCATCGGCGATCACCTGTGCAGTTGCCGCAAGCTGCCACGGACGCGCTCCGAGCGCGGCGAGCGCGCTCGCGATCGACGGAGCGTCCACGGTCGCCGGCGGCGCCCACGCGACGCGGCGGAGGAAGTCGGGGGTGAGGAGGTTCTCGACCGGCAGCCCCATCGCCTCCGCGACGGCGGCGACCGCGGGACGTGCGGCGCGCAGTCGGGCGTCGGCCTCGGGGTTGCGGTCGGCCCAGGTGCGCGGCGGCGGCAGCGCGTCGCTCGGCGGGCGGACCTGGGGGAGCTCGGTGCTCGCCCGGCCCGCTTCGATCGCCGAGAACCACCGGTCGATCTGGCTCCGGCTGGCGCGTCCGGTGAACTCCTTGAGAGCCGCGAGCTCCCGCTTGCTCGTCGGCAGCGCCCGCGCCGCGGCGGTCAGGGATGCGTCCGGCACCAGCCGACCCGGCGCCGTGTCGATCTCGCGCGCGTAGTCGTCGCGCGCCGTCCACAGCTCCCGCGCGACGGCGAGCGTGCGCGCCTGACGGATCGTATGGAGACCGGACAGGCGCCGCCACGGCTCCTCCCGCACCGGAGTCCGATGCGTCAGCACCGCGGCGAACTCCTGCTCGGCGATCTCGTGCTTGCCCTGCTCGTCCAGGAGCGCCCCGATCGCGTCGCGCAGATCGGGCAGCAGCTCGACGTCGAGCGCCGCGTAGACGAGCCAGCTCTGCGGCAGCGGACGCGTGGACCAGTCGGCGGCCGAATGCTCCTTGGCGAGGTGGATGCCGAGGAGCTCCTCGACGACCGCGCCGAGACCGACGCGCGGGCGCCCGGCGAGTCGGGCGCCGAGCTCCGTGTCGAAGATGCGCTCGGGATCCAGGCCCACCTCCCGCAGGCAGGCGAGGTCCTGGCTGGCGGCGTGCAGGATCCATTCCTCGCCGCGCATCACCTCGGCGAGGGCGCTCATGTCGCCGACCGCCGGCGGATCGAACAGCTGCACCGTCGAGCCGCGGCGGTAGACCTGGATGAGGTACGCCCTCTGCGAGTACCGGAACCCGGAGGCGCGCTCGGCATCGACCGCGAACGGGCCGGTGCCGGCGGCGAGGTCGGCGACGGCGGCCTCGAAGGCATCCCGGGTGTCGATCACCGGGAGCGGGGCGTGCGGGAGCGGATCGCGTGCAGCGGGGCGCTCCTCCGGGACGTCAGTCACGCAGCGCTCGCACCCCCGGCAGGAGCCCGACCGCGTCACCCGCCGGCGGGAGTCCGGCGAGGAGGCACAGGAGGTCTCCCCAGCCCGCCGCGTGCTGACCGAGATCGCCTCCCGGCTCGGGGCTCCACGACGCGCGCAGTTCGAGCGTCGCGCTGTCGGTCGAGCCCGCGAGCTCCCCGAACCCCGTCGCGAGCACCTTCGTCGCGGTGCCGGAGGCGGCGTGATAGGCGGCTCCGCGCGCCGCGAGCCCGTCGACGAGCCATGACCAGGCGACCTCCGCGACGAACGGGTCGAGCCCGATGTCGGTCTCCAGCGGCGCCTGGGCGAACGAGACGACGCGGAACGGGCCGCCCCAGGCGTCCGGCTCGTCCGGGTCGTAGAGCAGCACGAAGCGTCCGGTGCCGAGCAGCGAGTCCACGCCGTGCGTGACGGGACGCACGTCGCCCGCCAGCGCGATCGAGTACGGGGCGAGCCCGGTCGGCGCGGCGATCTCCTCCACCTCGAGCTCGGCGCGCAGAGCAGCGGTGCGCACGGCCTCCCGCGCGGCTCCGAAGGGCTCCGGCACCGGAGATCCCGAGATCTGTGCCACGTGAGCAGACTAGGGTTCTCCTGGGAGCGGCGCCCGCCGAACACGCCGCCCGAGTCCGGCAGGAGCGGCATGCGCGGCACGCGATCCCACCCGCGGAGGGTCGCGATCGGCACCGCGATCGGCGTGGGCGGAGCCCTCGCCGCGGCGGCTCTCGCGTCGGGCGCGCTCACCGTGGCGGTCGCCCGGGCCGTGATCGTGCCGCCGTCGCGGCGGACCGAGGATGTGCGCATCCACGAGGTCGAGCTGGAGCGCGGCCTCATCACGCTGTCCGCGACCGCCGACGCGCTGCTGCCCGGCGTGTACAGCTTCTGGTTCGACCAGGACGCCGGCAATGCCCGGTTGGGCGAGATCGTGCGCCGGGACGAGCGCTCGGTGACCCGCCGCATCCTCTCGGTCGAGTTCGGCGACCTCGAGAAGGCGCGGGCCGGCCGCTTCAACGGCTGGGTGTACCTCACGCCCGACGATCTCGGCCTCGCGTACGAGGACGTGCCGATCGCGACGCCGCTCGGCGACGCTCCGGCGTGGCTCGTGCCGGCCGAACCCGACCGCGCCTCGCGGCGCTGGATGATCGGCGTGCACGGCCGGGCGGTGCGGCGCAGCGAGGTGCTGCGCGCGGTCCCGGTGTTCCGCGAGGCCGGATACGACTCGCTCGTGGTCTCGTACCGCAACGACGGGGAGGCGCCGCGCAGCTCCGACTACCGTTACGCGCTCGGCGATCGGGAATGGATCGACGTCGAGGCGGCGATGCGCTACGCGCTCGCGCACGGGGCCGAGGAGATCGTCCTGATGGGCTGGTCGATGGGGGGCGCGACCGTGCTGCAAGCGCTCACCCGGTCGCTGTACGCGGACCGCGTGACCGGGGTCGTGCTCGAGTCGCCGGTGGTCGACTGGATCGCGACCCTCGACTTCCAGGTGACGCTGCGGCGCCTGCCTCCCGTGGTGCGCTACCCGGTGCTCGCGATGTTCCGTTCGCGCTGGGGCGGCGTGCTCACCGGGCTGGCCGAGCCGCTGGACCTGGACCGCTTGGACTTCGTGCGCCGGGCGCGCGAGCTGCACACGCCGATCCTGCTGCTGCACAGCGACGACGACGGGTTCGTGCCGTCGACGGCGTCGCGCGCACTTGCGGTCGCGCGACCCGACATCGTGACGTTCGTGCCGTTCGAGGTCGCCCGCCATACGAAGCTGTGGAACTACGACCCCACCCGCTGGGAGGGCGCGATCCGCGACTGGCTGACGAAGCTCGCATAGCTCGCGCCGACCTCGTCGACGAGCAGCTGCCGCAGCGCGAATCCGTCGGCGACCGCGCCGCCGAACACCGGCAGGGGAGCGCCCCCGACGATGACGGGGGAGGTCGTGAGGCAGATCTCGTCCACCCGGCCCGCGTCGAGCAGCTGCCGCACGACCGAGGGTCCGCCCTCGCAGACGATCCGGCCGCGGCGGGGCGGCAGAGCGTCGAGCACGACGTCGTCGGGGCGCAGCACCGCGCCGCCGAGGTCGCCGGACCGGCTCAGCACGCCGAGCCGGGTCGTGCGGGGGATGAGCTCCGGCTCGGCGCGGAGCGTGCCGGCGCCGACCAGCACGAGGTCGGACTCGGCGCGGATCGCCTTGAGGACGGCGCGATCGGCTCCCGTCGAGATCGACGTCGAGGTGCCGTCGGGCCCGACGGCGCTGCCGTCGAGGCTCACGACGAGGTTGACGCGGAGCCAGTCCGGCTCCGGCGCGAGGTAGAGCGCGCGGAGCGCCGCCGCGTCCGTGACGGGGATGTCGAGGCCGGCATCCGGCCAGACCCGCCGGACCGTCAGCGGGCGGTCGCTCACGCCGCCGACTTCTCGCGCACCTGCCGCTGGATGCGGCCGAGCATCCCGATCATCCCGCGGATGCGCAGCGGGCTGACCGCCTCGGTGATCCCGAGCTCGAGCGGGTAGTCCGCGGGCACACCCAGCACCTCCTCGACGGTCAGGCCGTCGAGCCCCTCGTGCAGGATCGACGCGAACCCGCGCGTCGTCGGGGATTCCCTCGGGGCGGTCACGTTGATCCGCACGATCCCGTCGACGACGTCGACGAACAGGTACACGGGCGACTGGCACTCCACGACCCGCTCCAGCAGGTCGGGGTGGTCGCGGTAGCGCTCGTCCAGCTCCGGCAGCGACTGCGAGAACTCGAGCAGGAGCTGCAGGCGCTCGCCCGGATCGAGGGCGAGGAAGTCGTCCTGGATCGCGGCGAGGGATGCCGGAAGCGCGGTCTCGGCCATCCCCCGAGGCTACCGGCCCGCCCTACCGGCTGCCGGACGGGGCCAGGCTGCCGGGCTCGGCGCCGCGGACGATCGGCACCCGCACGGCACTGCCCCACTCCGTCCACGAGCCGTCGTAGTTGCGCACGTTCGGGAAGCCGAGGAGGTGGGTGAGCACGAACCAGGTGTGGCTCGACCGCTCGCCGATGCGGCAGTAGGCGATGACCTTGTCGGCGTCCTGCAGGCCGATCTCGTCGCGGTAGATCGCGGAGAGCTCGTCGGCGGTCTTGAACGCGCCGTTCTCGGCGACCGCCCGAGCCCACGGTACGTTCGCGGCCGTCGGGATGTGGCCCGCGCGCAGCGCGCTCTCCTCCGGGTAGTCGGGGGCCGTGGTGCGATCGCCGACGTACTCGGGGTTGGAGCGGACGTCGACGAGCCGCTCCGTTCCGAGTGCCGCGAGCACGTCGTCCTTGTACGCCCGGATGGGGGCGTCGTCACGCTCGACGGCCGGGTACTCGACCGGGGAGACCGAGGTCGCGTCGGTCGTGTAGGGGCGGCCCTCCGCCTCCCACTTGGCGCGTCCGCCGTCGAGCAGGCGCACGTCCTCGTGGCCGAAGAGCGTGAAGACCCAGAGCGCGTAGGCCGCCCACCAGTTGTTCTTGTCGCCGTAGATGACCACGGTGGTGTCGCGTCCGATGCCCTTGGCACCGACGAGCCGCGCGAACGCCTCGCCGTCGATGTAGTCGCGGGTCACCGGATCGTTGAGGTCGGTGTGCCAGTCGATCTTGACGGCCCCCGGGATGTGCCCGGTCTCGTAGAGCAGGACGTCCTCGTCGGACTCGACGACGACGAGGCCGGGCTCGTCGAGACGGTCCGCGAGCCACGCGGTCGTCACGAGACGTTCCGGATGCGCGAACCCCTGGAGGGCCGGATCCTGGTCGAGCTCCACAGTCACGATGTTCTCCCGTCGTCTAGGCTTGAGCCGCTTTCCAGGCTAGGCAGTCGACGCCCGGGCCCGCTGATGCGCCGTAAGAGTTCGACACACCATCCCCGCGACGCAAGGAAACCGTGCAGCAGCCCACCGCGCCCTCCCTCGTCGAGCGCACCCCGCAGATGAGCGGGGCGGAGCTGGCTGCGTCGCTCGTGCCGCCGCGCCAGTTCGCGAACGCCACCCTCGACAACTACCGGCCCGATCCCGACTACCCCTCGCAGGCAGAGGCGGTCGCACAGGTGCGCGCCTTCGCCGGAGCGTGGACCGCGAGCTCGGGAGGCGGCCTGTTCGGCCGCCGTCGGAAGGCGCCTGCCGCGAAGCCCGGGATCTACCTCGACGGCGGCTTCGGCGTCGGCAAGACGCACCTGCTGGCCGCGCTGTGGAAGCTCGCGCCGGGGCGGAAGTACTTCGGCACCTTCATCGAGTACACGGCGCTCGTCGGCGCGCTCGGCTACGCCCAGGCGGTCAAGCTGCTGTCCGGGGCGAGCCTGCTCGCGATCGACGAGTTCGAGCTCGACGACCCCGGCGACACGATGATGATGAGCCGGCTGCTCGGCGAGCTGGTGGCATCGGGGTCGCGCATCGCCGCCACCTCCAACACGCCCCCGAACGCTCTCGGCGAGGGCCGTTTCGCCGCCTCCGACTTCCTCCGGGAGATCTCCGCGCTGGCCGACCGCTTCGAGATCCTGCGAATCGACGGCCTCGACTACCGCCGCCGCGAGATCGAGGGGCACGCGATCGCCCTCGACGAC
>Ga0153956_1003279_pt1 | contig 10618 bp, 10 predicted proteins | sample TSFL040MetaG_FD_104704 | JGI IMG/M metagenome (GOLD analysis project Ga0153956, IMG submission 104704) | Attine ant fungus gardens microbial communities from Florida, USA - TSFL040 MetaG | ecosystem: Host-associated > Fungi > Mycelium > Unclassified | place: USA: Florida, Wekiwa Springs...
AGCATCATCTCGTAAGCGCTCATGCCGGTCTCGCGCGTCGGCACGCTGTCGAGATCGAGGTCGACGCCGAGATCGCCCTTCGCACCCATTTCAACCGCAGAACAGGTCAGGCCCGCCGCGCCCATGTCCTGAATCGCGATCACGCAATCCGCTTCCATGATTTCGAGGCAGGCTTCCAGCAGCAGCTTTTCCGCGAACGGATCGCCGACCTGCACGGTCGGGCGCTTCTCCTCGCTGTCGTCGTCGAATTCGGCCGACGCCATGGTCGCGCCGTGGATGCCGTCGCGGCCGGTCTTGGAGCCGAGATAGACGATCGGCATGTTCACGCCGGAGGCCGCCGCGTAGAAAATCTTGTCGCTTTCCGCGAGGCCCACCGCCATCGCGTTGACGAGGATGTTGCCGTCATAGCGCGTGTGGAAGCGCGTCTGGCCGCCGACCGTTGGCACGCCGAACGAGTTGCCGTAGCCGCCGATGCCCGCGACCACGCCGGACACGAGATGCCGGGTCTTCGGATGCTTCGGATCGCCGAACGACAGTGCATTGAGGCAGGCGATCGGGCGCGCGCCCATGGTGAACACGTCGCGCAGGATGCCGCCGACGCCGGTGGTCGCGCCCTGATACGGCTCGATGTAGCTCGGGTGGTTGTGGCTCTCCATCTTGAAGACCACGGCTAGGCCATCGCCGATATCGATCACGCCCGCGTTCTCGCCCGGTCCCTGAATCACCCACGGCGCCTTGGTCGGCAGGCCGCGCAGATGGAGGCGCGAGGACTTGTAGGAACAGTGCTCGTTCCACATCGCCGAGAAGATGCCGAGTTCGGTGAAGGTCGGCACCCGCCCGATCAGTTTCAGGATGCGCTCGTATTCGTCCGGCTTGAGGCCGTGCTGGGCGACGAGTTCGGGGGTGATCTGGGGTTCGTTCCTGATCGTCAAGGCGACGTCGCTCCGGCTGAAAATGCGTCTGATCCCCCGGCTCGCCGGCGGCTCTGATGGGACGGAATAAGCGCGATTCCGGGCCTCTTTGTGCACGCCGGTGCCCGCCCCGGCAAGCATCAGATAGGCAGAAATCCCGGCTAAAAAACCCCCGGTTGCCGGGGGCCCGCGGCGTCTCTAAGACAGCGCCCGAACCCGCCGGTTTCCGGCCTCCCAAGACCCCAGGAATTTGTCCCGTGGACGTGACACCCCCTCAGATCGGCCGCTACCGCCCCGACCTCTACATCGAAACCGAAGGCGAATTCGCCGGCTGGCGGACCTACAGGCGCGACAGCTTCGAATCCATCAACGGCCCGTTCTGGCACAAGGTTCTGGACGACGGCAGCGTGCGCTGCGCTTTCCGCGTCGAGGCCAAGCACCTCAACGGCATGCGGAACGTCCATGGCGGCTGCTACATGACGTTCGCGGATTACTGCCTGTTCGCCTTCGCGGTTCACGAACTGCAGGCTCCGGCGGTCACGGTCTCGTTCGCCTGCGAATTCCTTGATGCGGCCAAGGAAGGCGATCTGGTCGAGGCCATCGGCGGCGTGACCCGCGCCGGCGGCTCGCTGATCTTCCTGCGCGGCACGCTGGTCACCGGCGACCGGCCGCTTTTCACCTTTTCCGGCACCATCAAGCGGATGAAGAAGAAAGCCTAGCCGATAAGAGCGCAGAATTAAGCCGCGCTTTTCAAATGGGCGACAAGGCCCGCGAACAGGCCGCGGCCGTCGGTATTGCCCATGATGTCTTCGACGTGGTTCTCGGGATGCGGCATCATGCCGAGCACGTTGCCCTTGTCGCTGACGATGCCTGCGATGGACGCAGCCGCACCGTTGATGTTGTGCGTATCGCCGACTTCACCCGAAGCGCTGCAATAGCGATAGAGCACGCGTCCCTCGCCTTCGAGACGGCGGATCGTGTCTTCATCGGCAGCGTAATTGCCTTCGCCGTGCGCCACCGGCACGCGGATCACCTGCCCGGCATTGTAGCCCCGGGTGAACGGCGTATCGGACCGCTCGACGCGCAGATGCACGTCGCGGCAGATGAACTTGAGCTGCGCATTGCGCATCAGAACACCCGGCAGAAGCCCGGACTCGCAGAGAATCTGGAAACCGTTGCAGACGCCGAGCACAAGACCGCCGGCGGCGGCATGCGCACGCACCGCATCCATCACCGGCGCACGCGCGGCGATGGCGCCGCAGCGCAGATAGTCGCCATAGGAAAAGCCGCCCGGCACCACCACAAGATCGGTGCCTTTCGGCAGCGAGGTTTCGGCATGCCACACCATCGCGGGCTCGACGCCGGACGCGAGCTTGAGCGCCCGCGCCATGTCGCGCTCACGATTGATACCGGGGAAAACGAGGACTGCGGATTTCATGTCAGTGTTGGCGCATCGTGGAGTTCAAGGCGGCGCTCGATACGATCAAGCCGGCCTTCGTGACGGACGAGGGTTGCGTGGATACCGGCGATTTCCTGAAAAATGCCGGTGATTTCCTGACGAATGCCATTCTGGGAGGTACGGAATGCCTGCATCTCTTGTTTAAGTTCGTCCACCTTGCCATCGACCTGAGCAAGCCGCGCCTGGACCGATTTTAGCACCTCATAGATCAGATCGTTCCCGACGTCAGCCATGGCAGCATCCTTTATGAGATGACGTCCACCCGATAATTCTCGATCACGGTATTCGCCAGCAACTTGTCAGCGGCGGCTTTCAGCGCGGCTTCGGCCTGCGCCTTGTCCGCGCCGGCAAGCTCGATGTCGAACACCTTGCCCTGCCGGACGCTGGCGATGCCATCGACGCCGAGCGATTTCAGCGCGCCTTCGATGGCCTTGCCCTGCGGATCGAGAATGCCGTTCTTCAGAGTGACGGTAACGCGTGCCTTCATAACCGCTTCCATTTCAAAAACGTCACCCTGAGGTGCGAGGGCAAAGCCTCGAAGGGCGGCGCGTTTCTTGGTCATCCGTCGAGGCCCGCGCAAAGCGCGGGCACCTCAGGATGACGGATCAGCTCTTCACCAGCACCGGGCCGGAACCGGCCGGACGCTCGTTCTCGATCAGGATGCCGAGGCGCTTGGCGACTTCGGTATAGGCCTCGAGCAGCCCGCCGAGATCGCGGCGGAAGCGGTCCTTGTCCATCTTCTCGTTCGACTTGATGTCCCACAGCCGGCACGAATCCGGCGAGATTTCATCGGCGACGATGATGCGCATCATGTCGTTCTCGAACAGACGCCCGCATTCCATCTTGAAATCGACAAGGCGGATGCCGACGCCGAGGAACAGGCCGGAAAGGAAGTCGTTCACACGAATGGCCAAGGCCATCATGTCGTCGATCTCCTGCGGCGTCGCCCAGCCGAACGCGGTGATGTGCTCTTCGGAGACCATCGGGTCGCCGAGCTGGTCGTTCTTGTAATAGAACTCGATGATCGAACGCGGGAGCTGGGTGCCTTCCTCGATGCCGAGGCGCTGCGACAGCGAACCGGCCGCGACGTTGCGCACGACGACTTCGAGCGGCACGATCTCGACCTCGCGGATCAACTGCTCGCGCATGTTGAGCCGCTTGATGAAGTGGGTCGGAACGCCGATGTCGTTCAGATGCTGGAAGATGTACTCCGAGATCCGGTTGTTGAGGACACCCTTGCCCTCGATGATCTGGTGTTTCTTGGCATTGAACGCGGTGGCGTCGTCCTTGAAATGCTGAATCAGGGTGCCGGGCTCCGGCCCTTCGTAAAGGGTCTTGCCCTTGCCTTCGTAAATGCGACGCCGACGGCTCATAGGGATGTACCGTGTTCTGTTGAAGTCCATGAATGGGGTGCTCCGGGTGATTTACGCGACCCACGGCGGAGCTGCCGCGAAGTCCGGAATCGTGAAACAAACCGCGAACCCGGACTCATGGGCAACCTAACCGATTGATCCGGCCGTTACAATGTAAGGAGAGGCGTTTTACCGGGTGCTTTTCGCCTCCCCTGCGACCTCTCGGACGTTGCCTTGGAGGGGACCAAGCCCCTATATCCAGACACTCCGCCGCCGTTGAGCACGATCAGCAAAAGTGGGAACCGGTTTTGCATCCGATCGCGCTCATCTTTCCAAGAAGCGCATGGCTTTTCCCCAAACCGCCTACACTTTGGCGGATCATGCGCGGCAAAATCCAAATTCAGCTGACGGAACAGATATATGTCGAGTTTTGACAAGCGCGAGGAGAGCTTCGAGAAAAAGTTCGCCCTCGACGAGGAACAGAAGTTCAAGGCGGAAGCCCGCCGGAACAAGCTGCTTGGCCTGTGGGCAGCCGAAAAGCTGGGCAAAACCGGCGACGAAGCGACCAGCTACGCCAAGGAAGTCGTTTCCGCCGATTTCGAGGAAGCGGGTGACTCCGACGTGCTCCGCAAGGTCGCGGCCGACCTCGCCGCCAAGGGCATCAGCGAACTGGACGTCCGCAAGAAGATGGATGAACTGGTGGCGGTCGCCGTCGCCCAGATCAAGGCCGGACAGTAAAACAGCTGTCGCCCGCGGACAGTCGAGCAGTTCGAGGCGTCCACCCAAATCAGAGATTTGTCATCACCGGGCTTGTCCCGGTGATCCCGATACGCAAGACGCGGTGCCTCTTCAATCGAGATGGCCGGGACAAGCCCGGCCATGACAATTGTTGGATTCGTCCGCGTTCGGAATACCGAACCGAAACGCTATTACTTCAGCGCGTCCTGAACCTTCGCGATCCCGGCAAGCACGCAGGCTTCATCCTTGTCGCCGCCCGGAGCGCCCGATGCGCCCACGGCGCCGATGGTTTCGTTGCCTGCCTTCAGCGGCACCGCGCCGGCGACCGCGACGACACCCGGAATCTGCTTCAGGTAGGCGCTCTCGGGCTTGTCGGTCAGTTTCATGAATTCGGCCGAGGTCTGGTTGCGCGTGCGCGCGGTGTAGGCCTTCAGCCGGCTGAATTCCATCGTATGCGGATTGGTGCCGTCGCCACGCACCTGCGCGAACACATTGCCTGCCTTGTCCACGACCGTGACGGACACCTTGTAGCCGTCCTTCTTGCACTGCTCCATCGTGCCCTGGATGATGGCCATCGCCATCGCGGTCGAAACGTTCTTCTCCACCACCGGCGCCTGTGCGCAGGCCGGACCGGCAACAGCGATTGCGGCAACCGTCAATGCCGCGAAACCAAGTGAACGCATGGAAAAGCCTCCCTGGAATGATTTTTAATTGGGGCGTTTAATAGCAACCCTTCCTACCGCGCTTTAATCCCGGCGCGGAACAAGAATCGTTATTGCAGCCGCGAACAGGCCACGGATGAACACGATTCTGTCGTCAAACCGCCGCGTGGATCAAACGCTTGGCGGCATCGCGGCCAGCCGATCGAGTTGCGCGGCCAGATCCGCCTCGATGTCCGCAGCCTTGAAATAGCAGACGCGATAGTCGCGCGCTTCGAGCCATTCGCGGCGCGCGCCGCGGTCGCGTGCGATGCTCGCGCCCTCATCGGCGTTGACGATCTCGATGGCGATGCGCTTGGTGAAGGACACGAAGTCCGGAATGTGCCGCCCCACCGGCGTCTGCCGCTTGAAGTGAGACGCAAAGCGCCGGTCGCTGCGCAGCGCTTCCCACAGCATGCGCTCCGCGTCGGTCGGATTTCGCCGCAACAGACGCGCAAGACCGCGCACCGAGCCGCCGCTGTCCGACGCGTTGCCGCCCCCGCCATGCTCCGCGAGCAATGCGCGCAGCCGCGTCGCCTCCGCGCCGTCCAGTACGCCGCCTTTCGCGGGTCCCTTGCGGCCCTCGGCAATCGCCATGACCACGCCGTGCAGCGTATGCATGTCCTGCTTGGTCGGCTCCATGCGCGAGAAGATGTTGCGCAGGTTCACCAGCATGGTGTCGCGCTTTTCGGGCGGACGCAGGAATTCCACCTTGTCGAGTTCGGCGACGAGATTGTCGAAGAACGTCTGCATCTGATGGCTGGAAGCGCGCTCCGAGCGTTCGGGCCTGTCGAACGGCAGCGCATTCGCCGTGACCAGCTTGAACCACTCGTAGCCCATCAGCAGGACCGCCTGCGCGAGGTTCAGCGAAGCGAAGCCCGGATTCACCGGATAGGTGATGATGCGGTTGGCGAGCGCGACCTCGTCGTTCTCAAGGCCATGGCGTTCGCGCCCGAACAGGATCGCCGCGGTGCCGCTCGCCGCAACCTCGCCGACGATCTGGCGCGCGGCCTCTTCAGGGGCCACCACCGGCTTGGCCTGATCGTGCGCCCGCGCCGTGGTGGCGAACAGCAGCGAGCAGTCGGCCACCGCCGCTTCCACCGTGTCGAACAGTTCGACATGATCGAGAATATGATCCGCGCCCGCCGCGGCCCGCTGCGCGGCGATGTTCGGCCAGCCATCGCGCGGCTTCACCAGACGCAGCCGCGTCAGGCCGAAATTGCCCATGGCCCGCGCGCACATGCCGATGTTCTCACCGAGTTGCGGCTCGACCAGCACCACGATGGGGCCGGCGATGTCCTTGCGTGTCTTGGTCTTGTCAGTCCCGGAACCTGTCATGGCCTCTGCTTCGGATCTTTTGTCGAGCCCTGCCGTAACGCAGTTGAGGCCGGCAAGGTCAAGTCATTTCTCGGCTGGCCAAAACCCGCGCAATGCTCTGCAATGCGGATATTGGAAAAACGCGGTTGTCTTTTGAATTCTGACGGCCGATTGGGAGAACCCGCTTACGAGGTGCCCCTTGTCCCAGACCGATGCTTCCCCCGCCCCCGCAACGCCGCCCGATCCCGGGCCGTCCGAGACCCCATCCGCAAATGCGGCGCTGCGCCGGCTGGCCATTCCGTTCGCCTGCGTGATCGCTGCCGCGGTCTTTGTCGTGCTCGCAACCCTGCGCTGGGACGAATGGGTCGGTGCTGCAAGAATGCAGAGCACCAACGACGCCTATGTCCGGGCCGAAGTCTCGCAACTGAGCAGCCGGGTGGCCGGTGAAGTGAAGACCGTGGCCGCGAGCGACTATCAGCGCGTCAAGGCCGGCGACCTGCTGGTCGAGATCGATCCCGCAGATTACGAGACACAAGTCGCGCAGGCGGAAGCGGGCGTGGCCGGCGCGCAGGCCGCGCTCGACAATCTCGCCAATCAGGTCGAGCTTCAATACGCCACCATCGCGCAGTCCGAGGCGCAGCGCGCCTCAGCGGAGGCCGCGCAAATCGAGGCGCAGCAGGAGCAGGAACGCCAGCAGTCGCTGACCCAGACCGCTTCCGGCACCCGCCAGAGGCTGGAACAGGCCATCGCCGGCCTCGCCAAGGCGCAAGCCGATGTGCGCGCCAGCCGCGCGGTGATCGCCGCCCAGAAGCACCAGCTCGAAGTTCTCGCCGGAACCAAGAAGCAGCGCGCCGCCGACGTGCTCGCGGCGCAGGCCACGTTGAAGGCCGCAAAGCTCAAGCTCGGCTATACCCGGATCACCGCGCCATTCGACGGCATCGTCGGCGCGCGTCAGGTGCAGCCGGGCGATTACGTCAATATCGGCAGCAACCTGTTCAACGTGGTGCCGCTGCCCAACGTCTACATCATCGCCAACTACAAGGAGACGCAGCTCACCCGCGTCAAACCCGGCCAGCCCGTCGAGATCACCATCGACACCTTCCCGCGACAGGTCCTGAAGGGGCGGGTCGCGCGTATCTCGCCGGCCAGCGGCGCGCAGTTCGCGCTTCTGCCGCCCGACAACGCCACCGGCAACTTCACCAAGGTCGTACAACGCGTTCCGGTGCGGATCGATTTCGACAAGGGCCAGCCGCTGATCGACAGTCTCCTGCCCGGCATGTCGGCCGTGACGAAGATCGACACCGAGGGGACTGCCGCAGACGGAGGGGGCACACCCGGTGCCGGAAAGTAAGGTCATCGGCAGCGGGCCGGTTTCGGTCGGCGCGCCCGTCCACTCTCCGATCGTTGCGGTGATTGCCGTGCTGCTCGGCTCCTCGATGGCGAACATCGACAGCCGGATGTTTTCCATCGGCCTGCCGGATATCAAAGGGGCGCTCTCGCTCTCTTTCGACGAAGGCGCGTGGCTGAGCACCGCCTCCACCGCGTCGCAGATCTTCATCGCTCCCGCCGTGGCCTGGCTCGCGACGGTGTTCGGCCTGCGCCGCATTCTCGGCGCGCCGAGCCTCGTCTTCGCGGTGATCTCGCTGATCATTCCCTTCGTGCGCGACTACCAGACCCTGATGGTCCTCACCATCCTGCACGGATTGCTGATCGGCACCTTCGTGCCGGCCACGCTGATGATCATCTTCCGCAACCTGCCGATGCGCTGGTGGCTGCTGGCGATCGGCATCTACGCCCTGCGCGTCGGCTTTTCCCTCAACTTCGGCCCGGCGCTGGTCGGCATCTATCCCGACAAGTTCGGCTGGCAGTGGCTGTACTGGCAGGACGCGATCGTCGCGATGCTGATGGCGCTGCTGGTCTATGTCGGCGCGCCGCGCGAGCCGGTGAACCGCAAGCTGCTCGAGAACGCCGACTGGGGCGGGATGCTGCTGCTCGGCGTCGGCATCGCCATGGTCTACTCCGGGCTCGATCAGGGCAACCGGCTGGACTGGCTCGGCTCGGGCACCGTGGTGGCCCTGCTCGGCAGCGGCGCGGCTCTGCTGGTGGCGTTTTTCGTCAACGAGACGCTGGTCCGCGACCCCTGGGCGCATGCGAGCGTGCTGCTGTCGCGCAACATCGGCTTCGCGCTGGTGGTGATCCTGTTCTACACCCTGACCAGCCTTTCAAACTCATCGCTGGTGCCGAACTTCCTGTCGTCCATCGCGCAGCTTCGGCCTGAACAGACCGGCGCCCTGCTGCTGGTCTGCGGCGTTCTGCCGATGGCCGTGCTGTTTCCGCTTTCGCTCTGGCTGGTGCACCGGTTCGACGTGCGGCTGGTGCTGATGACCGGCCTGATCGCGTTCGCTGCCGCCGCCCTGCTCGGAACGCAGATCACCAATCAGTGGCGGCTCGATGATTTCGCGCCCATCGTCTTGCTGCAGTCGGTCGGCCAGACCTTCACCCTGCTGCCGATCATCCTGATCACCCTTGCCAATTCCGATCCGACCCGGGCCACCGCCTTCGCGGCCTATGTCCAGATCATGCGCCTCGGCGGCGCCGAAATCGGCATCGCGCTGATGGGCACATGGCTGCGGGTTCGCGAACAGGTGCACTCCAACCTGCTCGGACAGCACGTGACCCACGCCTCGGATCAGGTGGCCGAACTGATCGCGCGGCTCTCCGCGCATTTCGCCAGCCACGGGACCGGGACCGCCACCGGCCGCAGCATCGGGACCTTGGCCGGCATCGTGCAGCGCGAATCCAACGTGCTCGCCTATATCGACGCCTTCTGGCTGACGTTCGGATTTGCCATCGCGGGCCTGCTCCTGACCGCCCTGATCACCCGGGCGCCGCCGGGACCCTTCACACCGGGCGCCAAGGCCCCTTAGCGCCAGCCGGGCAGCGATCCCGGAGCCATTTCCACCTCAAGACCTGACAGCTTGAATCAGGCTCTGACCATCCTGATTCAAGCTCTGAAGATTTTGAATCAAGACATGAAGACGCCGGGCCAGCCGCCCCTGCGTCCCTGAATCAGGTTGTGAAGAGATCGATTCAAGAACCGGAGAAATGGATTCAGGCCCGGCCGAAGAGATCAGAAATTATCATTAAAAATCAATGGCATTACAGCCCACCTTGAATCTGCTGCAAAACATGAGGCGCGTCGTCGGGGCGTTCGCTGAGGCTCCACGGCAGCAGGATCTGCTTCATGCCGCAGCAGTCCGGCCTGGAATGCCTCCGAGACAGGCGCGGCCGGGCCGGGAATCGCCCGTCATGCCAGAAAGTCTCAGGTGCCTTGCCTTCCAGCCTGCCGATACGGGTGCTATAGGCTCCCGCATGAACCCGTCGCGGTTCCCACGCCCTTTCCTCATCCCAGTTTAAGGCCCGATCGCCCATGGCAAAAATCAAGGTGACCAACCCTGTCGTCGAACTCGACGGCGACGAGATGACCCGGATCATCTGGCAGTACATCAAGGACAAGCTGATCCATCCCTTCCTTGATATCGACCTGATGTATTTCGACCTGGGAATGGAATACCGCGACAAGACCAACGATCAGGTCACCATCGACGCGGCCAACGCCATCAAGAAGCACGGCGTCGGCGTCAAGTGCGCCACCATCACCCCGGACGAAGCCCGCGTGAAGGAATTCGGCCTCAAGGAAATGTGGAAGTCGCCGAACGGCACCATCCGCAACATCCTCGGCGGCGTCATCTTCCGCGAGCCGATCATCTGCAAGAACGTGCCGCGCCTCGTTCCCGGCTGGACCAAGCCGATCATCATCGGCCGCCACGCTTTCGGCGACCAGTACCGCGCCACCGACATCAAATTCCCCGGCAAGGGCACGCTGACGATGAAGTTCGTCGGCGAGGACGGCACCGTGATCGAGCGCGAAGTCTTCAAGGCCCCCGGCGCCGGCATCGCCATGGGCATGTATAATTTGGACGATTCCATCCGCGACTTCGCCCGCGCCTCGATGAACTACGGCCTGTCGCGCGGCTATCCGGTGTACCTGTCGACCAAGAACACCATCCTCAAGGTGTATGACGGCCGCTTCAAGGACATCTTCCAGGAGATCTACGACACCGAGTTCAAGTCGAAGTTCGA
>Ga0153956_1003280_pt1 | contig 10612 bp, 8 predicted proteins | sample TSFL040MetaG_FD_104704 | JGI IMG/M metagenome (GOLD analysis project Ga0153956, IMG submission 104704) | Attine ant fungus gardens microbial communities from Florida, USA - TSFL040 MetaG | ecosystem: Host-associated > Fungi > Mycelium > Unclassified | place: USA: Florida, Wekiwa Springs...
CGCGCTGGCGCTGCCGGACGGGCACGAACGGGACGCCCGGGTGAAGAACGCCCACTTCATCCTGCGGATGATGCCGTTCCAGTCGCTGCGCAGCATGGTCATGTCCTCCTCCGGCGCTCTGCCGGCGCACGTCGCGGCGGGGATCGCCGACATCGCAGCCCGACATCCGATCCGCGGGCTGCGGAGGATCATGGGAAAGGGAGCCGCGTGAGGATCTCGAGGCTGACCACCGACTCCGTGCGCGAGGGGCTCGTCACCGATCGGGCGCCGCGGATCGCGTTCGCCCTCGCCTCTGACGTCCCGGGCGAGGCCCTCGCCACCGCCCGCATCACGGTCGGCGGTTGGTCGGTCGACACGAGCGACCAGGTCGGCACCGTCTACGGCGGGCCGCTCGCCCCGCGCACCGACTACCCGGTGCATGTGCGGGCGATCGGGACCACCGGTGCCGCCGCCCAGGCGTCCACCGTCTTCCGCACCGGGCGCCTGGACCTGCCGTGGCGCGCCCGGTGGATCACCGACGGCGACTACCGCACCCCGGACAAGCAGTCCCCGACGCCGATGGTGTTCCGACGTCTTTTCACGGCGCGCTCCGGTTTGCGACGAGCGTGGATCGAGAGCACGGCGCTGGGCGTGTACGAGCTGGAGCTCAACGGCGCCAAGGTCGGCGAGGACTACTTCGCCCCCGGCTTCACCTCCTACGCGCACCAGATCCAGTACCAGACGTATGAGCTGGACGTCAGGACGGGAGAGAACACTCTCACCGTCACGGTCGCCGGTGGGTGGGCGGTCGGATCGTTCACCCACAAGCGCAAGAACAGGATCTACGCCGATCGGCAGGCCCTCCTCGCCGAGATCCACCTCGCCTACGAGGACGGGGCGACCGAGGTCGTCGCCACCGACGCGAGCTGGGAGGTGAGCGTCGACGGACCGTACCGAATGGCCGAGTGGTACGACGGCGAGACCTACGACGCGACCTTCGATCCGGAGGCCCAGACCTGGCGTCCGGCGACCGTCACGGCGCCCAGAGGAACACCGGCCCTGCTGGCGCAGTACGGCCCGCCCGTCCGAGCGCAGGAGATCCTCCGGCCGGTGTCGCAGACCGTCGCCCCGAGCGGTGAGACGGTCTACGACTTCGGCCAGAACGTCGCCGGGGTCGTCCGCGCCCGTCTGCGGGGCCGGCGCGGTCAGGTCGTGGTGTTCCGCCATGCCGAGGTGCTCGTCGGCGGCGAGCTGTTCGTGAAGTCGCTGCGCACCGCGAAGGCGACCGCGAGCTACATCTGCGCCGACGGAGACCAGGTGTACTCGCCACGGTTGACCTACATGGGGTTCCGGTACGTCGGCGTCACCGGCATGGCCCCGGAGGATCTCGAGCTCGAGGCGCTCGTGCTGCACTCCGACCTCCCGGAGACGGGGTCCTTCGCCTGCTCCGATCCGCTCATCAACCGACTGCAGTCGGCGATCAGATGGGGCGGACGCTCCAACTTCGTCGACATCCCCACCGACTGCCCGCAGCGCGACGAACGGGAGGGATGGACCGGCGACTACGCGGTGTTCGCGCCCACCGCGTCGTACAACTTCGACATGAGCCGGTTCCTGGGCAAGTGGCTTCTCGACATCGATGTCGAGCAGGGACGCGGCGGCGGCATCCCGATGGTGGTCCCGCGGGCCGGTAACCGGTTCCCCGTCGTCGCGACCGCGACCTGGGGGGATGTCTGCATCCTCGCCCCGTGGGCGGAGTACCTTGCCCGCGGCGACCTCGGGATGCTGCGCGCGCAATACCCGACCATGAAGCGCTTCCTGAAAGCCGCGAGGTGGTGGTCGAAGCTGTTCTCGGTCCGTGGCGACCAGCGGCACATCTGGCGGCTCCTGTTCCACTTCGGGGACTGGACCGCGCCCGACGGCGACGTCAAGAAGTGGCTGCGGCGAGGCCGCTGGGTCGCGACGGCGTATCTCGCGAACTCCTGCGCGATCGTCGCCCGCATCGCCGAACTACTCGGCGAGATGGATGACGCCCGCGCCTACCGCGCACTGCGCGAGCGGACCATCAGCGCATACCGGAACGTGTTCACCGACCGGAACGGCACCCTGAAGAAGGAATTCCAGACCGGGTACGTGCTCCCGCTCGCCTTCGGGATGACGCACGGGAAGGAGACCGAGCGGATGGCCGACAACCTCGTCCGGCTCATCCGCGAGAACGGCGGTCATCTCGCGACCGGGTTCCCCGGGACGCCTCAGCTCTTGTTCGCCCTCTCCGACAACGGACGCGTCGAGGAGGCGTTCGAGCTGCTGCTCCAGCGCTCCTGCCCGTCTTGGCTGTACATGGTCGAATCCGGCGGCACGACGATCTGGGAGCGCTGGGACGCGCTGCGCCCCGATGGGACCGTCAACACCGCCGACCTCGGCGGCGGGGACGACGACTCCTCCGGCGGCGGCATGGTCTCCTTCAACCACTACGCGGCGGGCGCGGTGGGCGACTGGCTCTATCGGCGCGTCGCCGGCATCGAGCCCGTCGAGGGCGGCTACAAGCGGTTCCGCGTCGCCCCGTTGATGGGGGGCGGAATCACCTCGGCCGAAGGCGCGGTCGAGACCCCGTACGGGCGGGCGGGCGTCTCCTGGACGCTCGCCGACGACCGCTTCGCGATGCGCGTGCAGGTGCCGGTGTCGACGGTGTGCGAGGTCCGACTTCCCGACGGAAGCACCGCGGAGGTCACCAGCGGCATCCACGAATTCGCCTGCGACGTCGAGGAGCACGCGGCATGACGAGGCCGGCTCGCGACGTCGACCGCGGCAGCCTCCGCGCATCCGGCCAGGCGCTCGACTACATCCAGGCCACCATCGTGAACTCGGGCGTCGCGTCCTCGAACACGGCCTCGACCGTGTCGCCGACGGACACCGTCTCGGGCGCGGCGAGGATCCGTCCCGTGTAGCGCACGCCGTCCTCGTTCTCGACGATCGCCGTGACGTACGGGATCTCGTCCGCGAAGCCCGGGTGGAAGGCGCGGTGGTAGACGACGTAGCTCCAGATCGTCCCCGTCGTGGAGACGTCGACCCACTCCATCCCCTCGTCGAGGCAGGTGTCGCAGATCGGCAGGGCCGGGAACCGCAGCGTGCCGCAGCTGGTGCACCGCTGAGCGGTGAGCCGGTGCTCGCGGGTGGCGGCCCAGAAGGGCTTCATGTCCGGATCCTCGAGGTTCGGGATCGGCTTCGTGTATTCGGCGTTCACGGTCATCACTTGTGCGTCGACAGGATCGACGATCCTCCCTTGTACCAGGACTGGGTCGAGCAGTACATGGCGTACTCCGGGTTGTCGAGCTGGCGCTCGCCGGCCTGCCCCCTGAGCTGCCGGACCGCCTCGACGATGTGCAGCCATCCCCACATGTAGCTCTCCGAGAGCTGGCCGCCGTTGGTGTTGAGCGGCATGTCGCCGCCCGGCCGGGTGTGGCCCTCGGCGAGCCACGGGCCCGCCTCCCCGCGCGGCACGAAGCCGTACGCCTCGAGCATCTGCAGCACCCACACCGCCGTGGGGTTCTGGATGTACAGCGCGTCGATGTCGGACGTCGTGAGCCCGGTGGTGGCCCAGATCTGGGACGCCACGTTGTCGAGCCACTCCCGCATGAGGTAATCGGGCGTGTGCTCGCCGCGCACGTTGCTCTGCTCGGCGATGCCCGTGATGTAGACGGGCGGGTTCTTGAACTCGTCGACGCGGTCGGCCGACGTGACGAGCAGGGAGACGCCGCCGTCGGCAAGCATCGTGATGTCAGGACGACGCAGGGGCTCGACCAGGTACGGCATGGCGAGGTAGTCCTCCATGCTCATCTCCTGCTTGAAGATCGAGATCGGGTTCTTGCGGGCCCACTCCCGCTCGGAGACGGCGATCATCCCGAATTGCTCGTCGGTCGTGCCGTACAACGCTTTGTGACGCTGCAACGCCATCGCCGCGGGGCCCGCGATGTGCATGAGGCCCGCCGCGCCCTCCATGGTCGGGTCAGGAGCGCCGAACGGGAACTGCACCGAGCGCGCGTTGGCGCCGTAGCAGAGCACGATCGTCTCGGCCATGCCCGACAGGATCGCCTGCGACGCCAGGTGCAACGAGAAGTTGCACGTGCCGTAGTCGAGCGACTGCGCATAGCGCGGGTTGATGCCGAGCAGTGGGCCGACCGTCACGTCGATGTTGAGCCCCTGCACCGACTTGCCGGTGATGAGGCCGTCGACCTGCGAGCGGTCGATGCCCGCGTCGTCGAGCGCGTTCTTGATCGCCCGCACGGCGAGCAGCTCGGGCGAGGCGCCCGGGATGGTGCCTTGCTCGGTGTGACCGACGCCGACGATGGCGACGCGGCCGCGGACGGGATTGTCCGTCATGTGTGATTCCTCTCTCTGATGGTCCTGTGCCGTCCCACCGGCCGCGTCAGATGACGCCGTCCTCGGCCATGCGTGCGATCTGCTGCGTCGTGAAGCCGAGGATTTCGCCGTAGACGTACTCGTTGTCCTCGCCGTAGATCGGCGCGCCGCGCTGGGTCGGTCCGCCGATGTCGGCCGGGGTCTCGCTCATCGCGACCGAGAAGTCGGCGACCGGCCAGGTGCCGATGCGCGTCCCCGGCAGCTCGGTAAGCCACTCCAGCGCCGCGAGCTGCGGGTCGAGATCCGCCCGATCCCCCGCGGTCTGGCAGACGCCGGCCGGCACGCCGCGCGCCTGGAGCGCGTGCATCAGCTCGTAGCGCTCGCGACCGCGGGTCCAGGAGGTAATCGCGGCGTCGAGATCATCCTGCGCCGCCAGTCGGCCCTCCAGCGTGGCGAACCGCGGATCGCGGGTCCACGGCTCATCGCCGGCCTCCGCGACGAGCGACATCCAGTGCTCGTCGGTGAAGGCGGCGATCGCGATCCAATCGTCCTCGCCCGCGGACCGGTAGATGCCGTGGGGAGCGGCGACCTTGTACGGCGAGCGATTGCCGTAGCGCTGCCACGACCGCCCGTTCGCCGAACGATCCAGCACCGCGGTCCCGCCGACGAACAGCCCGGTCTCCGTCTGGGATGCGTCGATGCGCTGGCCGAGACCCGTCCGCTCGCGGTAGTAGAGCGCCCCGAGCATCGCGGAGGCGAAGCTGTACGCTCCGATCCAATCGAGATACGAGTAGCCCCAGCCGGCGGGCATCGCCGGCTCCGGAAGCCCCGACATCTCGGACAGGCCCGACAGCGACGCGGCGATCGGTCCGATCGCGCGGAAGCGGCCGTAGGTGCCGCGCGCGCCCATGCCCGATTGCTGCGCGTAGATGATGTCCGGGCGGATCTCCCGCAGTTCCTCGTAGCCGAGACCCCACCGGTCCAGGACGCCCGGCGAGAAGCCTTCCGCGACGATGTCGCTCCCGGCGACCAGGCGTCGGGCGATCGCGAGGCCCTCGGGATGGCGGACGTTCAGCGAGATGCCGCGCTTGCCGGCGTTCTTGTTGTTGAACTGGCCGCCCATGTCGGGATCGGTCACCCCGGGCAGGGGCTCCGTCGCGCGCCGCCGCGCCTCGCGTCCGCCGACCGGTGCCATCGCGCCGATCCGCGTGTCGGGATTCGCGGCCCACTCCACCTTGATGCACTCGGCGCCGAGCGCGGCGAGGAACCGGGTGCCGCCCGCGGAGGCGAGGAACCACCCGAAGTCCAGGACCCGCACGCCGTCGAGCGCGAACGGACGATCGTGACGCGAGAGCGACCCACGCACCTCGGGCGGGGTGATACGCGTCGCGACCGGCGCCGCGGTCGGCCGCGACGCCAGTTCCTCGAGGATCTCGTCCCGGTCCTCGTCGATCAGCGGTGCCCGGCGACCGATCGCCCACGAGGTCTCGGTCGAGACCCATTTGCTCGTGACGTAGGTGAGCGAGCGGCCGAGCTCCGGGTGCTCGATCTCGTTGTACGTCCCCCGAGCGCGCCAGTGGGGGTCGTCGAGATTCTCCTCGGGACGACGCAGCGGCACGCACATGACGCCGCGGTCCTGCGCATCCCGCCACGGGAATTCGTCGAAGGCGAACTTGCGGGTGACGCGCTGGACGAGCTCCAGGGTGTGGGCGAGGACGCCGTCCACCGGCGAGCTGCCCGGGATCGTCCGCGCGGTCGCCGTGGGACCTTCCGAGTCCGGGTCCAGGTCATCGCGCATCCCGAACGAGTCGAGGAACCCGGCCAACTGCGCGCCGCCGGTCCGACCCGACGGGATCGTCATGAACCAGCGCCCGTCCTTGGTCTGCTGGATCGTCGGACTCAGCGAGACCGACTCCACCGCGTGCCGGCAGGTCTGCCGATAGACGGGTGCGCGTCGCATGACCCAGCTCATGAGGTCGATCTCGGTGTTCTTGCTGACCGCCTCGTGGATCGCGCAGCTGAGCACCTGTCCCTCGCCGCTGCGCTCACGTCGGAACAGAGCTCCGAGGATCGCCATGAGCAGGTTCTCGCCGGCCACGTGGTAGGCGTGCCACATCTGCGGCGCGATGGGCGGCAGGTCATAGACGCCGTCGGGGCGCGGGTCGTAGCCGCAGTTCATGACCTGACCGCCGAGGGCGAGGTGGACCAGATCGGACCCGAGGTAGTCGGCCCATGGGCCGTGGTCGCCGAAAGAGGTCATGCGCGCGACGAGGAGCCGGGGGAAATCGGCCCGCAGGCGCGCGTCGCCCAGGCCGAGCGACTCTAGACCGATCACGCGCTCCGTCGACAGGAAGACGTCGGCGTCGCGCAGGAGTCCGTCGAGGTGCTCCCGATCCGCGGCGGATCGCGGGTCGAGGACGATCGAGCGCTTGCCCCGGTTGTACTGCCAGAAGTAGAGGGACCGATCGGGCCCCGGCTCATCGTCCAGGAACGGGCCGATGCGTCGGGTCGCGGACCCGCCCACGGGCTCGAGCTTGATCACCTCCGCGCCCAGGCCGGCGAGCACCATGCCGACGTACTCCGCTCGTTCGTCGGCCCATTCGACGACCCGGACCCCGTCGAGCAGGTGCCGTTGATTACTCGTGTCAGTGGTCGTGCCGGTCATCCGTGGCTCCTTCGTCTCATGGCGGTGGTGACTCGTGTCAGCGTCACGGTGAACGTGCGCCGAGCGCGATCGTCATGCGCTGGCCCGCTCGACGAGCCGGACGATGTCGGAGGCGATCGGCGGCGGCACCCGATCGTCCAGCAGTGCGGTCACGGAGGCGATGACGCCGGTCGCCCATGCCTCGACGTCGATCGCCACGGTCGTCAGATCAGCTCGAGCCGCGGGGATGTCATCGACTCCGATGACCGCGAGATCCACGCCGGGGACAAGACCCCGGGCGGTGAGCCGCGCGCAGACCAGGAGTGCGATCTCATCCGTCGGCAGAGCGACCGCCGAGACGCCTTTGGCGAGCCACCCGTCGAGCGCGGCATCGACGGTCTCGAGACGGTCGGGATCGACGATCACGGGCTCGAGATCGGGCAACGACAGGTCGGCGCATGCGTGCCGACTCCCCTGGAGCCGCTCCGCGCCGATCAGATTCGCAGCGCGATTGACATCCTGGGCGTAGCCGATCCGCCGATGCCCCTTCCGATTCAGGTACTCGATCTGCATCTCGCCGATCCGCTCGTTGGGGAACGTGCCCTGTAGGCGGAGGAAGCGCTCGCTCTCGAGCTCGAGCGTCGACTGCTCCGACAAGCTGAGGCCGCTCATCCCGACGACGAGCGCCGGCGAGACCAACTGCCAGAGCTTGGGCGTCGGCCGGAGCTCGGGGTCATAGCGGTCGAGCAGCACGACCTGATCGCGTTCGGCGAGGGCGATGTCGAGCCGTCGCAGGAGCTCGCTGCCGACCCAGCCGAGCGTGTAGTCCCGCACGAGCACCAGCACGATGTTGCTGCGCCCCAGGCGAAGAGACCGCGCCGGGGCGAACGGGATGTGGCCGAGGCTCTCCGCGGTGCGGATGACGAGCTCGCGGGTCTCGGCGGGGATGCGTCGGCCCTCGACGTTGTTGAGGACGTAGCTCACGGTCGTGCGCGAGACACCTGCCGCTCGGGCCACATCGGAACTGGTCACCCGCCGACGAGGCTCCCCGGGCTGCTGCCCCCCGGGCTGCGCCGCCATTCCGCGTGTCTCGGTCATGATCGGATCCCCGTGAGCCTCAGGCGGCGGATCGCCCGGCGGCGGTCCGCTCGGCCGACGCGATGGCGGACTGGACATAGGCGTTCTCCTCGACCCACGGATAGTCCCCGAACATGTCGTGGTGGAAGGTGAAGACGTGCTCGTGCATCAGAGTGCGCCCGAGAAGGTCGACACCGACCTCGCCGTTCACACCGTTCAAGCGTCAGCACGCGCACACTGCCTTTCATCGGACCGGGTCGGTGACTCGTGTCAGCAGTCTCCGGACATACACCCATCCGCCCGATGCTCATCGGATCGGGTCCCCTTACGCGCTCGTCCGCGGGACGACGCGCACGATGTCGTGCGACATGTCCGGGACGGGCTTGTTGTCGAGGAGCGCCTCCATCGCGGAGATCACGTTCGGCTCCCACAGATCGACCTCGATGCGCACCGTCGTCAGGCCGATCGCCGCCGCCGGCGCGTCGTCCACGCCCATGAGAGCCAGGTCGCGCCCGGGCACCAGACCGAGCGCTCCCATCCACGTCATGAGACTCAGGGCGAGGTCGTCGTCCTGAGCCGCGATCGCGGTGAAACCGCGCTCGCGGGACGCGAGGACGGCGTCGCGAGACGTCTCAGGACGGCCGAGGTCGACTTCGATCACCTCGGCCGGAGCGATGCCCAGTCGCTCGAGCGCGGCCTGGAAGCCGGTGAGCCGTTCGATGGCGACGATGTTGGCCTTCGGCGTCTTGACCATGGCGTACGAGAACCTCGAATGCCCTCGCTCCACGAGGTACTCGGCCTGGAGCTCGCCGACGCGGAGGTTCGGCACCATTCCCTGCATGGCGAGGAAGCGCTCGCTCGACATCTCGATGACCGCCTCCTCGGGGATGGTGAGGCCTCCGAGCCCGATCACCAGGGAGGGCGTCACCAATTGCCACAGATCGGAAACCGAACGCAGCCGCGAGTCGTAGCGATCGACGAGCATGATCATCCCCCGCCGGGCCAGCGCCGTGTCGATGGCGTCGAGCATGTGCTGCGAGATCCAGCTCAGGTCGAAGTCGCGGATGAGGACCAGCACGATGTCGCTGCGCCCGCGCCGCAACGACCGGGCGGGCGCGTTCGGGACGTGACCCAGCTCTTCCGCCGCCTTGAGAACCCTCTGTCGAGTCGCCTCCGAGATCGTCTCCGTCTCGACCGAGTTCAGGACGTAGCTCACCGTGGCCCGCGACACGCCCGCAGCACGGGCGACATCGCTGCTCGTGACGCGGCGAGCACCCTTCGGCTTCGCGGAGGCCGTGACCCGGTCGCGCTGATCGTGCCCGCTCATCGTTCCTTCCGCGCTGTCGTCGATCACAGCGTGCAAAGTCTCGTACGGCTGCGCACGCCACGGCAATCCGCGCGTGCGCGATCAGAGGTCGTCATCGTCGATGCCCTCGACCAGAGACAGGAGATGCGCCAGAGCGGGCTCCTCCTCGGGCGAGATGGACTGGAACGGCGGCCGGCAGGACGGATCGCCGATCAACCCTCGCGCGGCGAGCGCCGCCTTCACGCCGCGGACGCTGCCGAAGGTGCCGTTACCCGCGCTGTAGAGGCGCACGACCTGAGCGAATGCCGCGGCAGAGCCGGCGATGTCACCGTTCTGATAGAGGGCGGTCACAGATCGGCACAGCTTCGGCGCCAGATTGCCCTCCGCGCACAGGAAGCCCGTGCCGCCCAGACTCATGCAGGCGAAGGCCTGCTGCGTCCCCCCGATGTGGACCTCGAGGCGCGGGTCGATGTCGTCGATGATCGCCGTCAGATAGGCGATGTCGGAATGCGTGCAGTTGATGCCGATCACGTGAGGATAGTCGGCGGCGAGTCGCTCCAGCATCGGAAGGGGGATCCGGTAGCGCGCCGACTCGTGGGTCCCGATCACGAACGGGATGTCGACCGCGTCGAAGATGTCGCGGTAGAAGCGCTCAAGCTCGCGGCCGGTCGGCATGACCCCGTGCCCCATGTCGATGCTGTAGATCTGCAGGGCATCGACGCCCGCGCGGGCGGCTCGTCGGGCGAGCTGGATCATGTCGGCGGAGTTGCGCGCCTCCCATCCGATCGCGCGCACCGGCACGGTGCCCGCGAGCTCCTCCACCGAGATCTCAAGGAGCTGATCGACCTCCGCCTCGGAGAGCGAGTACGCCTCCGAGCTCCCGCTGCCCGCGACATAGACGCCCATGTCGGCGGCGCCCATCCGCCGGAGATGCCGTCGGTAGTCGTCGACGGCGATCGAGCCGTCCGCGGCGAACGGCGTGATCGTGACCGTGAAGGTCGACTTCGGGTGGTGGCGCTCCATCGCGTTCATCTTCTCTCGGGGACTACTCGTGTCGGGCGGCGGTGCGGCCGGCCAGGCGGCCCATGGTCAGCAAGGGACCCGTCTTGCGGTGGGATCGGCGGAATCCGACGAATGCCGACACCTCGCCCGCGGCGTAGAGACCGTCGATGACGGGCTCGTCGTCGATGCCGACGGCGGCCTCGCCATCCCACATCGCCGCGTGGTCGAGCACCTGTCCGCGCGAG
>Ga0153956_1003281_pt1 | contig 10611 bp, 16 predicted proteins | sample TSFL040MetaG_FD_104704 | JGI IMG/M metagenome (GOLD analysis project Ga0153956, IMG submission 104704) | Attine ant fungus gardens microbial communities from Florida, USA - TSFL040 MetaG | ecosystem: Host-associated > Fungi > Mycelium > Unclassified | place: USA: Florida, Wekiwa Springs...
CGCCGGCGGCGTAAGAGGCCGTCGGTGGGCGAAAAAACGACGATGCTTGGAGAGTGATCGTCCAAAAAAACGAAAAGCTACGCGGAAAAGCCTTTCGCGTACGGTTTTTCAGAGGTTTCCTAGGTAAAGATCTATTATTTCTAATAAATAGCTTACCTCCCTAGATAGCATGCACTAATTTGCTCCCGACAGTGCCCCATTTCATGACTGATTTCCAGTCGCGCTTCATGATCGATAATCCGTTGCTCTGGCGTAAACTTCTTTAGTGACGGGCCGCCAAGTACAGGACAATCCCACCCCGTCATCTCCCGATACCGCTCATGCGCATAGGCATGCCGCAGGCCGTGCATCTTGTGAAACCCGGCAATCTGGCATTGCCGGTCATAATGCTGCTCCTGATGCTTGTAGGAGCGGTCGGGCGGAATCATGGAACCCTTGCCCGCCAGCTCATGCGTCCGGTCCAAAACTTCCCGCTGCTGTTCGTTGCGAATGGGAATTTCGCGGGGTCGTCCGCCCTTGGTCCAGGATGCCTTTAAGACCAGCTTGTCTCCGTGATCCGCATAGGCTGGCTGGAACTTCATGGACTCTTCCTTGCGCAGCCCAAAGGCAGCCTGTAGCTCAAGGCTGAGGCGAATATGTGGATCAGTGACCTTGTCCAACCGGCCGTCGAGATAGACCGCCTTGTTTTCGTTGGTGACATACTGGCGGTCGGAAATACCCAGTGTGAAATTGCTGGCCGGAATCATGCCCGCTTTGCCGATCTTATCCGCCCACCACCGTAAATAACTCATCCGGTTTTTGATGGTTCCGATAGAGAGTTCTTTCGAGCGCCAATGTTCATTGAGTGCTTTTACATGCCGCATCTTCAACCCGGTTACGCGCAGATTACGAAAGCCTAGGTCATACAACTCTCTGGCCGCTAGATCGAGCGCACGCCAGCGTGCGGCCTGTGTGCGAAAAGAGCCTTCACGGAACTGCTTGGTTAAACGCATCAAGTCATAATTGAGTTGCTTCATTGCCTTTCTCACCGAGCTGATAATTTCGTTGGTTAGTGTTACTGCCGATTCCGAAAGCAAGTTCGGAAACCCCGAAAGCAAGGGCGTGGCCGATAGCTCAATCGGCTTGCTGCGAGAGCTGCGTCACCAATGTGCCCGGTGGGCTGCGTTGGTGAGGTTTCAGCGTTGTCATTGCGATCTCCTAATTAATACCGGAGGCAGCGTCCCCACCGGGCACGCTGAATTTTCCGGTTGGGGGCCATGATCCGCATGGCGCGGGCCGCTAATTTGCGGCAAGAAAGCCTGAATGCTCAGGCGAGGTGGAAGAGTGCCGCGCAAAAATATTTCGCGAGACGTAGTTGGACGATATTGGCTGTAGGTAGAAAAAGAGAGTGCGGTATTGCGAAAAAACCGCAAGTGGAAACGATCAAATGAATTGTCGAATAATGGTCGCCTTCTCCGAAGAGATTACGCTGGCTACCGCGACCGACGAAAGCGCTAGGGGCATCTCAATTGCGGTTTGAGATCGACCGATTTGCAAGCCAAAAATAGAACATCACGCACGCATAACGCAAATAAAATCGCGCGCAATTTAAAAGTCGTTGTCAGGGATGTGCAAAGACGTCCGATATGTGCGAGGCGCGCGGTCGTCACTACAGTTTTGTAGTGACGACCGCGCTAAATCCCGCTTGCGTCGCACCACTTCGCATAGCTCCGTTTGCGCGCCTAGCGCGCATGCGATCGAAAGCTGCGCCGGCTGTTGCTGAAGTCAATTGGCTCAGCGTATGTAGAATGGCTGTGCCAATCATTGAATGGCACTCCCGGATAGTGCGGGCACGATGCCCGCACTATCCGGGAGGAGGCGGAGCCACTGAAAGGGAGTCTTGGTGCTGAGGGCAGGAGGCCCGAAGCCTTGCCGAGCCGCTTGCGATACTTGGAGTTGAAAGGTTCTGGACTGACGCGCCGCGTTGCGGCTTGTCGGCTCCCGCCGCGGCTCGAACAGACTGCGCTAGTTCGAGCCGCGGCGGGAGCATATCAATCTGCTTTTCGGACCAGCTTTTCTGCGAAAGCCCAAATGTCTTCCGCGCGCCATGCAACGGCCCGCAAACCGAGCTTGATCGGCGCGGGTGCCCAGCCGGATCGCACCCATGCCCACCATGTCGAGCGACTAACGGGAATGAATGCGGGGATAGGTAGCTTGGATCGCGGGTCACCAATAATTTGAGATAGACGAACGAACCCTGTTTTCGGAAATGCCAATGCAGAACTGTTCATGACGCGCCTCCTTGAAATGGCGGGTCAAGAAAACCGCAATCGAGCGAATAAAGACAAGTAAAAGCTCTGCTAAGTACGCAGAGAGATTTTTGGGGCCATTTGCCCTGGAGTATCGAGGATTATTTCGATGGTATTTTTCTATAGGTTGCCTGCTATCTGATATTAAATGGCAATGAATATTTGGCGTTTTATCGGGCAGAAAAATCAATGATGAATAGAGCTTTTGAGCACCGGGTACATGGGCGGGTACACGCCATTTTTGAACCGCAATATTGCCTGTAGATTCAAATGGATAGACGCTTGCTTCGTGTGCAGTCTTGCACCATCTAATATTCCAGTAACATCCGGTAACGTATAAAAAGTCCTTAAAATACCGGAGGTTAGTTAAAAAAACCATCTTCTCGCGTCCAGGGAGTTCCGCTGGGCTCCTCCTACGTCTATCGCTTTTTTGTACACCCCCTTGTGCACTGAACACATCCTTAATACCTGGGTGTACAGACAATGAAGCGGGCTAATATCAAGCAACGCCCCTTGGCTGACACGGTTCTGAAGGCCCTCGAACCGGAGGCCAGCACCTACCGCGAGCTGCATGAGAGCGGCGTTTACTTTCAGGTAAAGCCGACTGGTGCCAAGTCCTGGCTATTTCGCTACAAACGCCCCGATGGACGCTGGAACTGGCTAGGTATTGGTGCCTACCCTGAGGTGGGCGGTGCCAAGGCCCGCGAGTTGGCGGCCGACGAACGCAAACGGGTAGCCCAGGGGATTGATCCTGTGGAGTACCGGAAGGCACAAGCGCAGCCGCAGTTGGAAGAGCCTCCCGCCCTGGTTAATCCGAGGTATCGAGCAACGGTCTGCCTACAATGTTGCCCAAAAGGTGCGCGGCTGGCTTCGTCGAATATTCAGTTATGCCATCGCCAAGGGGTTCACCCTCGTCAACCCGGCCTCGGAGTTGAGTGAGATCGCAGCCCATGCGCCAAAGGCCAAACACTACCCACACCTGCTAGAGCCTGAATTGCCCGCTTTTTTACGCGCGCTGAACACCTACAACGGCAGTTTGATGACCAAGACCGCTGGCCACTTGGTGATACTGACGGCAAACCGTCCTGGTGTAGTGCGCTCCGCCGAGTGGAGCGAGTTCGATCTGGACAATGCTTTGTGGGAGATTCCTGCCGCCAAGATGAAAATGCGCCGGCCGCATTTGGTCCCCCTGCCCCGACAAGCCGTTGAAATGCTCCGCGAACTACACCGCATAACCGGCAGTTATCCGTTCTTGTTTCCCGGCCAGGGTGGTTACGGCAAGCGGGAGGGGAAGTTCATGAGCGAGTGCACGATTAACCTAGCCTATGCGCGCATTGGATATAAAGGGCGCATGACTGGGCACGGCAGCCGCCATACCGCCTCGACGTTGTTGCATGAACATGGCTGGGAGTCGAAATTCATCGACGCACAATTGAGCCACAAGGATAAGGATGCGCCGAAGATTCGAGGCGAGTACAACCATGCGATTTACTTGCCGCAGCGCAGGGAAATGATGCAGTGGTACGCCGACTATCTGGACCAGCTCGCCGGAGGGAATGTGATTCCAGCGTCCTTCGGGAAACGAACCAGTGTTATTGAACGTTAGGAAGTAGTGAAAGAGGAATTGCAGTAAAGCGAAGCGGACCCGGCCGGTGCTGAGAACACCGACCGAGCCCTAACCACAACCACCTGACTAGAGGTGAATCATGGCTGACGCCAATCATAGCATTGACAGTACCCCATCCCCGCCGAAATCCTGGGCGGATACCCCTGAAGCCGCCATTGAGTCACTGGCTGCGGACTATCTGGGCGATCCCTATAGCATTCTGTGTTGCGCCCTGGCTCGGGCCGAGGCAGTTATAGCCCTATTGAGCCATGAGATTGAGAATGACAGGGATGAGCAGGACGAAACCTTGATTCATGGGCTATGGGATGTTTTGGGGAATCTGATAATCGCTCGAAATATGGCGAAGCGGTGGAGTCCAGTAGCCCGCATAGCCTAGGGCTGAGGCGCGCGGCTGGTTTGTTATCGGGCTGGCCGCATACTCACTACTCAGGCCGTCAGATAGGTTGATTCTTCAGCAATTAACCTAGTTGCCAAAATAAACCAAGTAGGTTAATTTTTGGAGAAGCCAACACCGCACTGTAAGCTGTCTGTAGTCAAGGAGCTGATTCAGGAGAGGCGGGTGCGGATAACGGGTTCAGCGCTGGCCGGTGCGGCAGCGTTGGGTTTCGATGTGGAAGGCATCCTAGGCGTAATTCGTTCGCTGACGACGAGGGACTTCTACAAAAGCATGACCACCTACGCGGACAGCAAAGTCTGGCAGGATGTTTATCGCCCTGGCACCACAGCAGGGCACGTCTACTTGAAGCTAACCGTGATTGACGATGTTCTTGTGGTGTCTTTCAAGGAGCTGTGAAATGAAATGTCCGAATTGCGGTCAGGCCGAGCTGGTACACGATACCCGTGAGCTGCCTTATACCTATAAAGGTGAATCGACGACCATTCCGGGTGTTGTGGGCGAATTTTGTCCGGCGTGCGGAGAGTCCGTGCTTGGTTTGGGTGAATCGGCGCGGGTCAGTGAGCTCATGTTGGCATTCAATAAAGAAGTGAATGCTTCCATGGTTGATCCCGAATTTATCGTTAGAGTCCGTAAAAAATTGCGATTGGATCAGCGGGAGGCCGCCGAAATTTTCGGGGGTGGAGCCAATGCTTTTTCGCGCTATGAGAATGGCAAAACAAGGCCGCCGCTGGCCTTGGTGAAATTACTGAAAGTGCTTGATCGTCACCCCGATTTGTTAGTGGAAGTCAGGGCGAATTAAAAAGGCATTACCATAATTAAAAGCAGTGCCGAGGCAGAAAAATAATGGATGACTTTGAGGACGACCTTCCAAATCTTGAGCACTGGAAAACGGTAATGGAGTTCACCGTTGAGCAGGCCTCTTTGCTAATGGCTTGTCTCGATCCTCTCGACACTAATTTGGAGTACGCGCAGAGATACAAGGTTCCTCGATGGAAGCACGCACACGCATACTCCATGGGCATTGTGTCGGCAATCCGTCAAGGTTTAATCAGCCCAGTTGTCTGTCGTGGCATTTTCTGGCGACCGGGTTGGAATAACGAACTAGAGCAATCTATAGAAACAATTAAAGCTAGTGATCGAGAGGCTGAGATTAGCGTCCAGGAGACAATCATTACGAGGGCGTCTCTTGTTGGCTGGATCAGTTCAGAAAAGGTGCCGATCATCAGGTCGCGACCAAGGGCAACAACTATTACCTTGCCTTCGGCCGAAGTAACACGTTCCTCAATAATTGAGGCGAGGCCTGAACCACTAGCTTTACTGCATTACGATCACAAATCCGAAGGTTTGGAGTTTGTTAAAGAGGCCATCAGAGAGTTATGGTCCACCTTTGATCCCGCGGATGTAAACACCGCCCCGACTAAACTGGAGGTGATCGAATATCTAAAAGGTCGGGGGGCCAGCGGGAATGTCGCGGAGGCTGTTGATCTGATTCTTCGTCCTCATGAGTTGCGTACAGCAAAGCTAAAAAACCGTAGGGTACCCACACGAGAAAACCAGTAATCATGCGGGGTTCAGCCTGGGTGGGTACCCTTGCTGGATAGTTAGGGGAGGCACCCATCCGGTTGTCGTGTGACCACCTCTATCCACTGCCAGCGCTTGACTGCTAGGCGATCCGATACGCCAACATGCCGCCATGTTCTTAATGCCGCCAAAGGAGGCGAAACATGGCCGCCCACATCCAGCCCGTACTAACCATTCTGCGTCGTAAAGAGGTGGAGGCCCGCACCGGGCTTTCCCGCTCCACCATCTACGCCTTGATCAGCGAAAAGAAATTCCCCTCACCGATAGACCTGGGCGGCGGCCGCGCCGTTGGCTGGCTTGACCATGAAATCTCAGCATGGATTGAGCAGCGCGTTAAAGCGACACGCGAAAATAATGTATGAGGGGCGTGCCAATGGTCTCCCCCGCATTCTCAAGAAAATTCTTCATCACCGAACAGCAGCGCCATAGTGCAGGTGCTTGCGTTGTCATTGGTGATTGGGCTGCGGCCCGGCGTGCCCTTGAGGCCGGGCGTACGGATGTTGTCGGCGTTCCGCCAGGGGCAGCCGATAAGCATTTCGATTGGTCGATACTGCGCAACTGCAATGCCATCGTTTTGGTTTATGAGCGTACCGATACTGCCGTTTTGATTACGCAGTTACGCAGCTATGGTGTGCGCGACATCGCGCTGCTGGATTATTCGGCAAAACCGCCAGTCATGGTTCTGGCACCTACTGCGCCTACTTTGGCTGCTGCTTCAGCAGTGCGCGAGGTGGCCTATGACTAACGCCATCCTTCGCCCCGAAGTTGTACAGGCTGCGATTGATGCCGATCCGAGGTTGGCGGCGATTCAAGAGGTCGCCGTACCCTGGCCATTGCCTGATATTCAGCCGGAGGCGGAATACCCGCTGCACGCATTGGGTGATCTGCTGGGTAACGCGGCTGCAACGATTGCTGACGTGGTGCAACTTCCACCCGCAATTGCGGCGCAATCGGTGCTGGCTGCCGCCGCGATGGCGGCACAACAGATTGCAAATACGGAAATTGACGGGCGGATTTATCCTCTGTCGTTGTTCTGTTTAACCGTGGCGGAATCGGGTGACCGAAAATCCAGTGCAGATAAACTTGCGAAAAAGCCTATCGACGATTGGCAGCGCGAGTTGATTGCGCGATACCGTGAGGCGCAACAGCAATACCGCGACGAAATGGATGCACATAAGGCCGAACGTGAAATCCTGCTAAAAAAAGACAAGGGCGGTCGCGCCGAAGTGCAAAACAGGCTGGCCGAACTACCCCCGCCAACTCAGCCTACCAAGCCGTTTATTTTCAGCCAGGAACCAACCCTCGAAGGCTTACAAAAAAGCTTTGTCGGTGGTCACCCATCGCAAGGCTTGTTTACGGATGAAGGCGGCCAGTTTTTCGGCGGCCACGCAATGAATAAGGATAACGCTTTAAAGACTATCGCCGGCCTTTCCAAATTTTGGGATGGTGCGCCGATCTACCGCACCCGCGCGGCGGATGGAGAAAGCGCGGCACTGTACGACAGGCGCTTATCCATACACCTGCTCGTACAACCGATTGTGGCGAATCTGGTGCTGTCCGACCCGATGTTGCAACAACAGGGATTGCTTGCGCGGTTTCTCATGGCTTACCCACGCAGCATCGCCGGTTCGCGCCCGTACAACCACCGGGACGCCAGTTTGGAACGCGGAATCATTCGTTACCAGGAGCGCATGGCGGAACTATTGGCAACGCCGATTGAAACCGACGAGCATGGCGGATTGATATTGCACACGCTGACACTCGACACTCCCGCAAAAGGATTATGAGTGGAGTGCTACAACGAGATTGAGGCCAATCTGAAGGCTGGTCAGCCACTGGAAGTGATTCGGGCCACAGGGGCGAAGATGGCCGATAACATGGCGCGTATCGCGGGGGTGCTGGCCGTCGTTGATGGCGCAGCCAGCATTACGCAACGACACATGGCGAGCGCTATCCAGCTAGGGCAATTCTATTTATCCGAGCAATTACGTCTGGCGCAGCGCTCTGAACTAGAAAGCATCGCCCAGCAGGCGCAGGAAGCTGCCGATTGGATCAAGGCAAAGGGAGGTGGGGCCACCATTGAGGAACTACAGAAAGGCCCGCGCAGCGTGCGCAAATCCGTAGACCATATCCGCGATGTAATGGCCCTGCTGGTCGAGCATGGGCGCTGCACCATCACCGCCTGCAATGGCAGCAACAAGCCCAGCGCCTGGAGGCTGACCGATGTTTAAGTTGACCATCACGCAACGCTGCGAAGAAATTCTGAAAGACTCTGGCGGAAACGGCGGATTGGCGGAAAGCCAACAACGGCAAGAGCTGCACAATCCGCCACCTTTGGCGGAAACGGCGGATAGAAGCGGCGAGTCCGCCAAATCCGCCACGGCTGGCGGACTCGCCAGCCCACTAGCGACAAGGTTTTCCGCCAATCCGCCAGTTCCGCCACCCCTACAGCACGGGAAGGTCATCGAGCTACGGGCTTATCTGGCGAAACTGTGTCGGCGGTTGCCAATGCCTCCCGAACATTTGCTTGCACACTACTTCACGGCCGAGGACCTGGACGACATCAAAGCCGGTCACTTTCCCGATCCGACGATCCTGAGTGAATTTATCAAAACCGATCCCACTTACCCGTTTAACTGGCAGGAGCGTGATTGATGGCCACGACCGGCAAGAAAAATTCAAAAAAAGCCAGTGCTAATACACTGACCATTCAACAGAAAAAAGATGAAACGAAATCACAAGTGTTAGCTCGTACCTCACTGCGCCCCAGCATTACTGGAGCCTTGGCGATAGAAAAATTCTCCGGCCTGGGTGAAATGGAGTTACCTGCACTGGTGGCCAGTTTGGCCGAGCAAGCCGAAGCGGTGAATGGTGGCGATCTGACCAGGGCTGAAGCCATGCTGATGACCCAGGCCCATACTCTGGACGCCATATTTAGCAATTTGGCTCGGCGATCCGCGATGAATATCGGGGAGTACCTGAATGCTGCGGAGCGCTACATGCGCTTGGCCTTGAAGGCGCAAAGCCAATGCCGGGCCACCTTGCAAACCCTGGCGGAGCTGAAAAACCCGCAGCCGGTGGCATTCGTACAGCAGGCGAACATCACCAGTGGGCCTCAGCAGGTGAACAACGGCCCTTCAGCGGGAACGTCAACAAATGCGTGCGCGCCCGCGCGCGGGGAAAATTCTAAAATTCAACCAAACGAACTATTGGAGACTCAATCCCATGAGCAGCGGCTGGACACAGGAGCGCCGGGCGCGGCAGGCGGAATTAATCAGGCGGTGGAAGCCGTGGGAGCAATCGACGGGGCCGCAGAGTGAGGAAGGCAAAGCAACTGCATCAAAGAACGCTTACAAGGGCGGTACGCGAGTTTTGTTGCGGAGCCTTTCTATGAGGCTCAGAAAACAGGCTGAATCCTTGGAGGAGATACGTTAGCAGGTTGAGCATGTGGAGTTTTTGAAGTTCACCATGCCAGCGCGGTGGCGAAACCCGATACGGATATTTGTCCTCTGCTTCTTGGATCGCTGCCCGCCTACAGACGATCTTATTTTTACGCGTTGCTTTTCGCGAAATTCCGATTTAACGGATAATAATCGCGCTGGAAAGCGCTGCAAAATGCAGGGCAAGAAAAATTTTTCTTGTACACCTCCATGTACACAGTCAAATTAATATTTTATAAGCCATTGTTTTATATGGCTGTTCAAGTCCAGTCTTGATCTAAAGCGTTCAGAGACATCCAAAGACGTCCGAACAGATTCATAAGCCCGCGTAAATGCGGGCTTTTTCGTTTCTGGAGTTAGCCATTCCCGCCCAAGGCGGGGTATGGACAGCCATACCCGGCGGGTACAAATGTGGGTACAACATGTACCCTGCAGAGAATGTACCCGCATTGGGCGACCGCCCCTTGGGGGAAATACAGCCGCCGGTCATCCGCAAGGTTGAGCGGTGGAATGCGGTGGATGTGGCTGCTCGCGATCTCCAGTTTTGTACTTCTATCTTCCGTTACGCAATCCAAACCGGACGGGTGAAATTCAATCCGCCTGCGGAACTGGCAGGTGCTCTCAAATACCCGGGAGCAACAATATCGGCCTTCGCTCAAGGTGATCTACCGGAGTTTTTTATCAAGCTCCGGGAGCGTCTCAGCAACATCGTCAACGTTAACCGTTCTGACACTCCTGCGCCCCGGTGAAATACGCACCGCGCGCTGGCAGGATTTCGACTTTGAGCGGCGAGAGTAGCGAGTGCCGGCCAGTCTGATGAAGACGAAAATGGAGCATATCGTCCCGCTGGCGGATCGGGTTTTGGTATTGTTGCCGAGGCGGAGTCAGCGCTCGTTGCCCATGGAGGATCAGGGGAATATTACTGTCACTTGATTCGAGCACGAGGTGAGCCGGACGAACAGCATATAGCCATCCCCAAATGGATGCCTATCCGATTCGCAGGTTTGCTTAACATTTACCGACATTTTCTTGATCATCGGACTCACAGAATGGAATCCAAAGAGCTACAGGCTACCGTAAGCGACGCCGAATTCGTTGCCCAAATCTTCCAGCTTTGCCAGATCGAGGACGAAGCGACCCGCCTCATACATTCCATCAGATCTGTTGAACGGCACCCCAGCGCGAAGCTGTCCGACCTGTTGACGTCAATGGGGATTGCCTCCAGGGATGAGGTAAGGCGGCTGCCGTATTTTGTCGTTGTCAACTCGATTGCCCGCC
>Ga0153956_1003282_pt1 | contig 10609 bp, 13 predicted proteins | sample TSFL040MetaG_FD_104704 | JGI IMG/M metagenome (GOLD analysis project Ga0153956, IMG submission 104704) | Attine ant fungus gardens microbial communities from Florida, USA - TSFL040 MetaG | ecosystem: Host-associated > Fungi > Mycelium > Unclassified | place: USA: Florida, Wekiwa Springs...
CCGGATCGGCGAAGGCACCATGATCGACACCTGGGCCACGGTCGGCTCCTGCGCCCAGGTCGGCGCGCATTGCCATATCTCGGGCGGCGCGGGACTGGGCGGTGTGCTCGAACCGCTGCAGGCCGCGCCCACCATCATCGAGGACAACTGCTTCATCGGGGCCCGCGCCGAAGTGGCCGAAGGCGTTATCGTGGGCGAAGGCAGCGTGCTGTCGATGGGCGTCTATCTGTCGGGCTCCACCAAGATCGTCGACCGCGCCAGCGGCGAGGTGCATCTGGGCAAGGTGCCGCCTTATTCGGTGGTGGTGTCGGGTTCGCTGCCCTCCGGCAACGGCCCGAACCTCTATTGCGCCGTGATCGTGAAGCGGGTGGACGAGAAGACCCGCGCCAAGACCTCGATCAACGAATTGCTGCGCGACTGACATGCAGGTGGACGCCCTCGCCCTCGCCCAGGCCCTGATCCGCCGCCCGTCGGTGACGCCGAAGGATGCGGGCGCGCTGGACGTGCTGGAAGCGGTGCTGAAGGAACTGGGCTTCACCACCCACCGCCTGCCGTTCGGCGATATCGACAACCTGTATGCCCGGCGCGGCGATGCCGCCCCGCATTTCTGCTTCGCCGGCCATACCGATGTGGTGCCGGCGGGCGAAGGCTGGAATGCCGACCCCTTCGCCGCCGAGGTGAAGGACGGGATGCTGTATGGCCGCGGCGCCGCCGACATGAAGTCGGCCATCGCCGCCTTTGTCGCCGCCGTGGCCAGGACGCCCGGAGCCAAGGGCTCGATCAGCCTGCTGATCACCGGCGACGAAGAGGGCACGGCGGTTAACGGCACCATCAAGCTGCTGGAATGGCTGAAGGCGCGCGGCGAGAAGATCGACCATTGCGTGGTGGGCGAACCCACCAGCAGCGCCAAGGCGGGCGACACGCTGAAGATCGGCCGGCGCGGTTCGATCAATTTCCAGATCGTGGTGAAGGGCGTGCAGGGCCATGTCGGGTATCCGCAAAAGGCGGTGAACCCGATCCCGGCGCTCGCCCAGGTCGTCACCCAGCTTTCGTCGCACAAGCTGGACAAGGGCAACGAACATTTCGATCCCTCCACCATCGCCTTCACCACCCTGGATGTCGGCAATGCCGCGACCAATGTGATTCCCGGCGAGGCGCGGGCGGGTTTCAATATCCGCTTCAACGACAAGCACACGCCGGAAAGTCTGACCAACTGGGTCAATGACCGGGTGGCGCGCATCGCCCAGGAGACCGGCTGCGAGATCACCGTGACCGGCAAGGCCAGCGGCGTGTCGTTCCTGACCGCGCCGGGCAAGTTCACCCAGCTTGTCAGCGACACCATCGCGTCGGTCACAGGCCAGTCGCCGTTCTTTTCGACTTCGGGCGGCACTTCGGACGCGCGCTTCATCAAGGATGCCTGCCCCGTGGTCGAACTGGGCCTGGCGGGCGCGACCATGCACCAGGCCGACGAGTGCGTGCCCGTGACCGAGATCGCCGCCCTGACCGACATATATGCCGCTCTGCTGGCGGCGTATTTCGCCAAGCCTCCGCTGTGAGCCGCATCGGCATCTTCGATTCCGGCATGGGCGGGCTGACCGTGATGCGGGCATTGAAGACGCGGCTGCCCAATGAGAGCTTCGTCTATCTGGGCGACACCGCGCGCCTGCCTTATGGCACCAAGAGCGCCGACACGGTGACGCGCTATGCGGTGCAGGCGGCGAACGCGCTGCGGACGCATGACATCAAGCTGCTGGTGGTGGCGTGCAACACGGCCAGTGCCGCCGCGCTGCCGACCCTGCGGGAACGGCTCGCGCCGTTGCCGGTGGTGGGGGTGATCGAGCCGGGGGCGCGGGCGGCGATCGCCGCCGCCCCGGAAGGCCCCATCGCGGTGATCGCCACCGAAGGCACGGTGCGGGGCGGGGCCTATGTCCGCGCCATCCAGGACGCCGCGCCCCACATGCCGGTGGTGCAGCAGGCCTGCCCGCTGTTCGTGGCCCTGGCCGAGGAGGGCCTGACCGGTGGGGAGATCGCCACCCTGGCGGCGCACCGCTATCTCGATCCGCTGCTGGCGACCATGCCGCGGCCGCGCGGGCTGGTGCTGGGCTGCACCCACTTTCCGGTGCTGAAGGATACCATCGCCGCCGTGGCGGGGCCGGATGTGGCGCTGGTGGACTCCGCCGAGACCACCGCCGCGGCGGTGGAAGGGATATTGCGCGGCGCGGGACTTTTGTCGGAGGGGCCGGCGCGGCCGCCGGTGTTCCTGGCGACCGACGCGCCGGGGCGCTTTGCGCATCTGGGGGAAACCTTCCTGGGTGCGCCGATCGATCCCGGCGCGGTCACGCCGGTCGATCTCTAGTAATCCACTTTCACCAGATACAACCCGTCCGGCGGCGACACCGGCCCGCAGGCCGAGCGGTCGCGGGCCTCCAGCGCCTTGCGCACATCGCGCGGCTGCCACTTGCCCTCGCCCACCAGCTTCAGGGTCCCCGCAAAGCCGCGAATCTGGTGATGCAGGAAGGAGCGCGCCGACGCCTCGATGTGGATTTCCGCGCCGCGCCGCGACACGTCGAGCCGGTCCAGCGTCTTGACCGGCGACGGGGCCTGGCATTCGGCGGCGCGGAAGGTGGTGAAATCGTGCCGGCCGACCAGGAACCGGGCGGCGGCGTGCATCGCCTCGGCATCCAGCGTGTGCGATACGTGCCACACGCGCCCCGCGTCCAGCGCGGCGGGCGCGCGGCGGTTGAGGATGCGGAACAGGTAATGCCGTCCCGTGGCGGAGAAGCGGGCATGGAATTCGCCGTCCGCCTCCGCCGCGTCCAGCACCGCCACCGGATCGGGCCGCAGGTAATGGTTCAGCCCGTCGCGCACCTTGCCCGGCGCGAAATGCTTTTCCAGGTCGAAATGCGCCACCTGCCCCAGGGCATGGACGCCGGCATCGGTGCGGCCCGCGCCGGTGACGGTGACGCGCGCCCCCGACAATTTCCCGATCGCGGCTTCCAGCGCGCCCTGCACCGAGGCGCCCTCGGCCTGGCGCTGCCAGCCGACAAACGGGCCGCCGTCATATTCGAGTGTCAGGCGATAGCGCGGCATCAGGCCAGCCGCGTGCCGCGCGGCACCGCGAAGCCCTTGAGCAGGTCGGCCGCCGCCATCGCCTTGCCGCCGGCGCGCTGCACCTTCACCAGGCGCAAGGCGCCGTCGCCGCCGGAGGCGGCATTCAAATCAGGTCCGCAGGCCACGGTCAGCACATCGTCCAGCGTGACGCCGGGGCGGCCCGCACCCGCCGCCGGTTCGGCATAGAGCACTTTCAGGCGTTCGCCATTCACCTCGGTCCAGGCACCGGGAAAGGGCGACAGGCCGCGCACCAGCCGGTCGATCTCCATCGCGCTTTTCGACCAGTCGATGCGCGCTTCCTCCTTGAGAATCTTCCGGGCGTAGGTCACGCCGTCCTCGGACTGCGCCACGGCCGCGACGCCGCCGCGTTCCAGCGCCCCCAGCGCCCGCACCATCAGGTCGGCGCCCAGCCGCGACAGTTGCGCCGCAAGTTCGCCGCCGGTCTGGCGCGCGATCTTCACGCGCTCGGCCATCAGCACCGGGCCGGTGTCCAGCCCCTCTTCCATCTTCATCACCATCACGCCGGTCTGGGCATCGCCCGCCATGATGGCGCGCTGGACCGGGGCGGCGCCGCGCCAGCGCGGCAACAGCGAGCCATGCAGGTTGAAGCATCCCAGCCGGGGCGCATCCAGGATCGGCCCGGGCAGCAGCAGGCCGTAAGCCGCCACCACGGCGGCATCCAGGTCCAGCGCGGCGAAGGCGGCCTGTTCCTCCGCGCCCTTCAGCGACAGCGGCGCGCGGACTTCGATACCGTGCTTTTCGGCGAAGGCGTGGACCGGTCCCGGTTGCAGCGCCAGGCCCCGGCCCCTGGGGCGCGGCGGCTGGCTGTACACGGCGGCGATGTCATGGCCCTGGCCGACCAGTTCGGCCAGGGTGGGCACGGCGAAGTCCGGCGTGCCCATGAACGCCAGACGCAGCACCATGGTCAGCCCGCCTTCTGAAGCTTCTTGGCCTTGGTGAGCTTCTTGACCGCCATGCTTTTCTTCAGCCGCGACAGATGGTCGATGAACAGCACGCCGTTCAGGTGGTCCATCTCATGCTGCAGGCAGGTGGCGAGCAGGCCGTCGGCCTCCAGCACCTGCCTGTTGCCGTCGCGGTCGAGATATTCGGCCTTGATGCGGGCGGGGCGTTCGACATCGTCCCAGATCTCGGGCACCGACAGGCAGCCTTCCTCGTACACCGCCGTCTCGTCCGAGGCCCAGACGATCTTCGGGTTGATGAAGGCGCGCGGATTGCGCTTGCCTTCCTTCTGGTCCAGGTCGATCACCAGCACGCGCTTGGCCACCCCGATCTGGATGGCGGCCAGGCCGATGCCCTCGGCGGCGTACATGCTGTCGGCCATGTCGTCGATCAGGGTCCGCAGCGCGTCATCGACCGTTTCGACATCGGCCGAGACGGCTTGGAGGCGCGGATCGGGAGCGGTTAGGATGGGGCGCACGGTCATGGGCGTGAGATAAGCATTCGGCCGGAAGGGGTCAAGTTTCGATGGATTTTGCGCTGATGCTCCTGGCGGTTGCGGTGGTGGCCGCCGCCCTGATCCTGGCCTTTGCGCGCCGCCCGGCGGCGGAACCCGCCGCGCCGCCCGCGCCCGATCCCCGGCTGGACACGCTGCTGGCCAAGCAGGGCGAGATCGGCGGCCAGTTCACCGCCACGGTGGCGGCGCAGGAAGCCTTCACCCGCACCCTGAACGAGCGGCTGGCGGCGCTGGAACAGCGCATGGGCGAAGGGTTGGCCGCCAGCACCAAGCAGGCCGGCGACACCTTTGTCAGCATCACCGAGCGGCTGAGCGTGATCGACGCCGCGCAGAAGAACATCAGCGAATTGTCCACCCATGTCGTGTCGCTGAAGGCGATCTTCTCCGACAAGCAGGCGCGCGGCGCGGTGAGCCAGGACCAGATGGAGGCGATCGTCGCCGAACACCTGGCCCCGGACCAGTACGAGTTCCAGGCGACGCTGTCGAACGGCAAGCGGCCCGACTGCGCCATCCGCATCCCCAATGTCGCGGCGCGGATCGTGGTGGATTCCAAATTCCCGCTGGAAGCCTTCGCGGCGCTGCGGGTGGCCGACAGCGAGGAGGCGCGCAAGGCGGCGATGGTGGCGGTGCGCGATTCCATGGCCAAGCATGTCCGCGACATCAGGGAGAAATACCTGATCCCCGGCGAGGTCCAGACTCCGGCGATCATGTTCGTGCCGTCGGATTCCATCTATGCCGAACTGCATGCCAGCTTCCCCGAAACCCTGCGCCGCGCCCGCCAGGACCAGGTGGTGGTGGTCAGCCCGCATGTCTTCATGCTGGTGATCGGCACCATCCAGGGCCTGATGCGCGACGCCCGGATGCGCGAACAGGCCGACCTGATCCGCAAGGAGGTCGGCATCCTGCTGAAGGACGTGCGGCTGCTGGGCGACCGGGTCGAGAAGCTGCAACGGCATTTCGGCCAGGCCGAGGGCGACATCAAGGACATCCTGGTCAGCCGCGACAAGATCCTGGGGCGGGGCGAGCGGATCGAGAAGGTCGAACTGGCCCCGGCTGACGCGCCCAAGCAGATCGGCTAGCCGTTCGGCTTCCGCCGCCAGTTCCTCGCTCTCGGCTATCAGCCGCGCCAGGCGGGCGAAACGCAGGCGGTCGGCGGGGTTTTTCGGCGCATATTTGCTCACCCCTCCCCCTTGTCCCGCAATGAGTCCCGCGCGATGCGCGCCTGGGGGGCGTCGCCGCGCAGGACATAGATATCCTGGCGGGTTTCGCCTTTCAGTTTCGCCAGCGCCTCGGTCAGCCGGGCGGACGCCTTCATCAGCTTGGCGACATAGGCGATGTCGTGGCGGCGCAGATGGCCGTGCGGATCGTCGCGCGGATCGCGCGCATGGGCCAGGCAATCCTGCATCGCCGCCAGGCAGGCGGCGAGCTGGTCGTTGAGCAATGTTTCGGGGGTGGTGTGGTTTTTCATGCCCGCATTGTAAGGCGGGCGGAAGCAGGGGGGATAAGCGCGGGCGTCCGGTTTGGGGTTAAGTTGGAGCGCGGCCTGGCGAAAATAATTTTCGCGGGGCGTGGACAGGGGCGCATCCGGGCGCCGGCGCGGCGGCCAATAGCGGGTGAAAGCGGGAGGACGAGCCATGCACAATCACAGTGATTTCTATCTTTTCGCGTCGGGCTTCTGGTGGCTGATCTTCCCCATCGGCTGGGGCCTGGCCGGGCTGGTGCGGGTCTGGATCCGCCACCGCGAGGCCCAGGCCGCGCTGGAAGCGCTGAAAAGCTATGCGGACCGGAACCAGGAACCGCCGCAGGAGTTGGTGCAGCTTCTCAAGGCGCCGGCAAAACCGCCGCGCACATCCAGGGAGCGCGCCCGCGGCATGCTGACCGCGGGACTGTTCTTCACCGCGCTCGGTGTTGCCTTTCTGGTGCTGCGCCTGGCGCATTTCCACGACAATGATCCCGACAACCAGGCCGGGCTGCTGTTCGTGGTGGTGCTGATGGGCGGCTTCGCCGTCGCCATGTTCGCCACTGCCTATCTCCTGACCCGTGACGGGCGATCGCAAAAGCCTTGAACCCGGACAGAGCACAGGACGCCGGCTGCGAAGAGGCCTGGGCGCGCGCCGCCCAGGCCGGTTCGTCCGCCGATTTCGCAAGGCTGGTGCGGCGGCACCAGCAGGGACTGCGCGCCTTCCTGCGCCGCCTGACCGGCAACGCGGCGGAAGCCGACGATCTGGCGCAGGACAGTTTCGTCTTCGCTTGGGAGAAATTGCAACGTTTCGATGCGGCGCGCGCGTTCCGGCCATGGCTGTTCGCCATCGCCTGGCGCAAATACCGCGAAAGGCGGCGCAGTTGGCGGCGGCTGCTGGCGCGGGAGACACGCCATGCCGGATTGCGCGAAACGCTGGAGGAGACCGATCCCGGCCTGCGGCTGGACCTGGCGGCGGCTATCGCTACGCTGCCGCCGGAGCAGCGCGCGGCGCTGCTGCTGTGCCTGGGATGCGATTTCAGCCATGCCGAGGCGGCAAACGCTTTGTCGCTGCCGCTGGGTACGGTAAAATCGCATGTCGCGCGGGGGCGGGAAAAACTGGCGGCCTTTCTGGGAGATCAACCATGAGCGAAGGCGATGGACGGATGACGGCGGTGCTGATGGTGGACACGCCGCCCGCGCGCGACGCCGCGTTCGAGATCGCGGTGCTGGAGCGGATCGAACGCCGCCGTTTCCATCGTGCCGTGCTGGAACGGTCGGTCCTGGCGCTCGCGGCCACCCTGGTGCTGGGGCTGGTGATGGCGCCGCTGCAGCCGGTATGGCAGGCAGGGCTTGCGGTTGCCGGACATATGCTGCCGCAAGGCCCATCCATGGAACTGGTGCTGGGCCTTGTGCTGATGGCGGCCAGCGCGGCGCTGTCCGTCTGGCGGCGCGCGCCTTAGAGCGCGCGGCGCGCCTTGAATGCCGCCGACAGCGTGCCTTCGTCGAGATAATCCAGTTCGCCGCCCACCGGCACGCCATGGGCCAGGCGGGTCACTTTCCGGTCGCCCAGCAGGTCCATCAGGTAATGCGCCGTGGTCTGGCCCTCGACCGTGGCGTTCATCGCCAGGATCACTTCCTCGACGCCTTGCGTCACCCGTTCCAGCAGCTTGCCGACATTCAGCCGGTCGGGCGTCACGCCGTCCAGCGCCGACAGCGCCCCGCCCAGGACATGGTAGCGGCCGCGGAACACGCCCGCCCGTTCCAGCGCCCACAGGTCGGCCACGTCCTCCACCACGCACAGCAGATGGGGATCGCGGCGGGTGTCGGCGCAGATGGCGCAAGGGGAATGGGTATCGAGATTGCCGCAGACCGCGCAGGTCAGGATCGCGTCGGCGGCCTCGCGCAGCGACGCGGCCAGCGGTTCCAGCAAGGTGTCGCGCTTTTTCAGCAGCGCCAGCGCGGCGCGCCGCGCCGAGCGCGGCCCCAGCCCGGGCAGGCGGGCGAGCAACTGGATCAGGCGTTCGATTTCGGAGCCTAGGGCGGGCATTGCGCGCTCACTGTCATTCCCGGCGCGCGCTGCGCCCGCAATGCGCGGGGAAGAGAATCCAGGGCCATACACCGGAGACGATGGAGACAGCCTGGGTCCCCTTCCCTCGCATCGCGGCGATGCCGCGATGCTCGCCGGGGATGACATGGGGTGTTTTCATTATTCTTCGTCTTTGTCCGGCATGGGGGCGGCGACATCCTCGGTGGCGGTGTGGCGCACCGCCACGATCTCCGCGCCGGGGAACCGGTCGAGCACGGCGCGCACCATCGGCTCCTGCGCCACGGCCTCGAAGCGCGCGGTCCTGGCGGCCTGTTTCTGTTCGGCCAGCGTCGGCGCGCCCGGCTGGTTGGAGACCGAGACGCTCCAGCGTTCGCCGGTCCAGTCCTTCAGCTTCTGCTGCAGGTCGCCGGCCAGGGTGCGCGGGGCGCGCGGGTGCGGGCGGAATTCGATGCGGCCCGGCTGAAGCTCCACCAGATGGACGTAATTCTCCAGCGCCACGCGCAGGATGGGCGCGTTGTGCCTGGCCGCCAGGGCGACAATGTCTTCCAGGGCGCGGATGGACGCGGTGGGGGCGCCTTCGGCTTGCGGCGCGGGGGCGCGCAGGGCCGAACCTTGCGCCACCGGCGCACGCGAAGACGGCGCGGGCGCGGCCCCGCCGCGCGGCGCGGCAACGGCGCCGCCATCCAGCAAGTCCTTCACCAGCTTGTCGGTGGGCGGCAGTTCGGCGGCATAGGCCAGCCGGATCAGCGCCATCTCGCAGGCCGAGACCGGGCGGGTGGCGTCGCGGACCTCGAACAGGCCCTTGAGCAGAATCTGCCAGGCCCGCGTCAGCGCCGCCACCGGCAGCCTGGCGGCCAGGTCGGCGGCGCGCTTGGCCTCGCCCGAGCCGCCGTCGAAAAAGCCCTGCGCGGCGGGCGCGACCTTGATCCGGGTGAGGAAATGCGTGGTTTCCAGCAGGTCCTGCATCACCGCCAGCGGATCGGCCCCGGCGTCATAGAGCGCCCTGAGATCGGTCAGCGCTTCGCCGACCTTGCCGCCCATCAGGCTTTCCAAGATGTCCAGCACCCGGCCACGGTCGGCCAGGCCCAGCATGGCGCGCACCATTTCGGCGGTGATGACCGCGCTTTCGCTGTGCGCGATGGCCTGGTCGAGCAGCGACAGCGAGTCCCGCGCGCTGCCTTCGGCGGCGCGGGCGATCAGGGCCAGCGCGCCGTCCTCGATCTTCACATTCTCCTTTTCCGCCAAGGTCGCCAGATAGGCGGCGAGTTCGGCCGAGTCGATGCGGCGCAGGTCGAAGCGCTGGCAGCGCGACAGCACCGTCACCGGCACCTTGCGGATCTCCGTCGTCGCGAAGACGAACTTCACATGCGGCGGCGGTTCCTCCAGCGTCTTGAGCAGGCCGTTGAAGGCCTGCTTGGACAGCATATGGACCTCGTCGATGATATAGACCTTGTAGCGCGCGGCGACGGGGGCATAGCGCACGCCCTCGATGATCTCGCGGATATCGTCGATGCCGGTGCGCGAGGCGGCGTCCATCTCCTGCACATCGACATTGCGGCTTTCGGAGATCGAGACGCAAGCCTCGCAGACGCCGCAGGGATGGATGGTCGGTTCGCCGCGCTTGCCGTCCGGGCCGATGCAGTTGAGCGCGCGGGCGATGATGCGCGCCGTGGTGGTCTTGCCCACCCCGCGCACCCCCGTCAGCATGAAGGCATGGGCGATGCGCCCCGTCGCGAAGGCGTTGGAGAGGGTGCGCACCAGCGCCTCCTGCCCGATCAGGCCGGTGAAATCGGTGGGGCGGTATTTGCGCGCCAGGACGCGGTAGGGCTGGGACGGTTCGGCCATGGCGCAACTATAGCAACCGCCGCCCCGCGGGAGTCGGACAAAAGGGAAAAACCTGGGGAAAGGTGGAAGCCGGCGACCCGGCGCCAATTCGTTACGGCTGCTTCGTTCCCGACCTGACCGGGTTGGCGACAGCACCGTCCACCGACTTCCGGGGCGGGATATAGGGATTTTCGCGAAAAATTGCGAGTCTTAAGCGATGGCCACGGCCGGGCCGGCCACGGAAAGCCGCGCCCTGGGCAGGGTCAGGGTGACGGTGGTTCCCTGCTCGACCGCCGATTCCAGCACCAGGTCGCCGCCATGCAACTGGGCGAGCTGGCGCGACAAGGGCAGGCCCAGGCCGGTGCCCTCATGCTTGCGCTGCATGGGCGAATCCACCTGGCCGAAGCGCTCCATCACCCTGGGCAGGTCTTCCGGGGCGATGCCGATGCCGCTGTCGGCCACCGCGATGGCCAGGTCGCCCGCCTGCGTCAATCCGGCGGCGATGTCCACCGTGCCGCCCGCCGGGGTGAACTTCAGGGCGTTGGACACCAGGTTGATCACGATCTGCTTGATGCGGCGCTTGTCGGCCGTCACCCAGGGCCTGATCGTGGCGCTGGTCGACCGCCACCTGTCGGCGCGCGCCAAGGGCGAGGCGGCGCGGATGCGCGACCATATCGCCACGCTGGAAGCC
>Ga0153956_1003283_pt1 | contig 10603 bp, 14 predicted proteins | sample TSFL040MetaG_FD_104704 | JGI IMG/M metagenome (GOLD analysis project Ga0153956, IMG submission 104704) | Attine ant fungus gardens microbial communities from Florida, USA - TSFL040 MetaG | ecosystem: Host-associated > Fungi > Mycelium > Unclassified | place: USA: Florida, Wekiwa Springs...
GTCCCGTGTCTCAGGCACCAAGCCCCGCCCCTCATCTAAATTCCGCCCCATGCCCGACCCGACGATCCGTGCCGCGACCGAAGACGACGTCCAGCTCATCTTCGACCTGATCTGCGAGCTGGCGACCTACGAGAAACTCCGGGACGAGGTTGTCGGCACCCCGGAGGTCCTGCGCGCGACGCTCTTCGAGCAGCGGGCGGCGGAGGCCCTGATCGTCGAGTCCGCCGAGGGTGAGGCGGTCGGCTACGCGCTCTTCTACACGACGTTCTCGAGCTTCGAGTGCCGCGCCGGCATCTGGCTCGAGGACGTCTACGTGAAGCCCGAGCACCGGCGCGGGGGCGTCGGCCGCAGGGTGCTTGAGCACCTCGCCGCGATCGCCCAGGAGCGCGGCATGGTCCGCCTCGAGTGGGTCGCCCTGGACTGGAACGAACCGGCCCTGAACTTCTACGAGAAGCTCGGCGCCGCGACCCTCGACGATTGGCTGATCCACCGCCTCGAGTCCGACGGCATCCGCAAGCTGGCCGCCGGCGAATAGCTCAGCCGGAGGCGGCGCGGCGGAGGAGGAGGGAGCGCTCGCTCTCGTTCGCGGTGAGGTCGGCGGCGCGGCGGAATTCGGCGGCCGCCTCGTCGGTGCGGCCGAGGCGGGAGAGGAGATCGCCGCGGACGCTGGGGAGGAGGTGGTAGTCGCGCAGGGCCGGGTCGGTGGCGATGCGTTCGAGCAGGGCGAGGCCGATCTCGGGGCCGAAGGCCATGCCGACGGCGACGGCGCGGTTCAGCTCGACGACCGGGCTCGGGGCGATCGCGGCGAGCGCCTCATAGAGGGCGGCGATCCGCACCCAGTCGGTGTCCTCGGCCTCGAGCGCCCGCCCGTGGCAGGCCGCGATCGCCGCCTGCAGGCCGTAGGGACCGAGCGGGGCGGGCAGCTCTTCGGCCCGCTTCAGCGCCGCGACGCCGCGGACGATCAGCAGCGGGTCCCAGCGCGAGCGGTCCTGGTCGAGCAGGAGGATCGGCTCGCCGCCCGGTCCCAGCCGCGCGCCCAGCCGCGAGGCCTGGATCTCCAGCAGCGCGATCAGCCCGTGGGCCTCCGGCTCGGCCGGCGCCAGCTCGGCGAGGATCCGCCCGAGCCGCAGCGCTTCCTCGCAGAGCTCGGTCCGCATCCAGCGCTGGCCCGAGCTCGCCGCGTAGCCCTCGTTGAAGATCAGGTAGACGACCTCCAGCACGTCCGGCAGCCGCGCCCGCAGCGCCGGCCCGGCCGGCACCTCGAAGTCGGCCCGCACCTCGCGCAGCGTCCGCTTCGCCCGGGTCAGCCGCTGGGCCACGGTCGGCTCGCCGACGAGGAAGGCGCTGGCGATCTCCGCCGTCGTCAGGCCGCCGAGCAGGCGCAGCGTCAGGGCCACCCGCGCCTCGGTCGAGAGCGCCGGATGGCAGCAGGTGAACATCAGCGCCAGCAGGTCGTCGCCGACCTCGTCGTCGGCCGCCGCGGCGAAGTCGACGCCGTCCATCGCCAGCATGATCCCGAGCTCGTGGGCCACCTCTTCGCGCTTGCGCTCGTAGGTGGAGGCGCGCCGGGCGAGGTCGATCGCCCGGTTCTTCGCGGTCGCCATCAGCCAGGCGCCGGGGTTGTCCGGGACGCCGTCGCGCGGCCAGCGCTCGAGCGCCGCCAGCAGCGCGTCCTGCGCCAGGTCCTCGGCCAGCCCGACATCACGGACCAGCCGCGCCAGGCCGGCGACGAGGCGGGCGGACTCGATCCGCCACACCGCCTCGACCGCCGCCCTGGCATCGGCGGGCGCCGCCATCGTCAGTTGCCGGGATGGAGGCCGGGGTCGTAGCCGATCCGCTCGCGCACGTCCGGCGGGAAGTCCTCCATTTCGAAGATCGGGCGGACCTCGATCCGGCAGTTCTCACCGGGGCAGCGCTTCGCCCACTCGATCGCCTCCTCGGTCGAGCGCGCCTGGATGATCCAGTAGCCGCCGACGACCTCCTTGGCCTCCGCGAACGGCCCGTCGGTAACGGTCACGTCACCGTCACGGAAGCCGACACTCGCCCCGTCGCTCGGCGGCCGCAGCCCGTCCAGCGCGAGCAGCATGCCCGCCTTGCGCAGCTCGTCGTTGTAGCGGGACATCGCCTCCACGGCCTCCGCCGTGGGATTCCAGTCCGACTCCTCGATTTGCGGGTACATGAACATCATGAATCGCATACTGGTACTCCGTTCTCACTTGCGGGTTCTGTCGTCCCAAGGGGGCGACCATCTCATACGGACGACGAACGACCTCGCCGAAAAACGACACGACCTGAAGTGGATTCGACAGGAGTGCAAGGAAATGCTTGACAGGGCTCGTCCATAAAGTGAAGATCGGGTAACAATTGGAATCGTTATCGAGAGGACCTGGCGACGGAAGGCGCAAGGTCCTGGCGATCGGGCGAGACCTCGGAGGAAGCGGTGTACTGCGAGGGCTCTCGGATGGAGCCAGGACCGAGCTGGTCCGTGCCGAAAACGGCAACGATGGGTTGCGCGCGTTCTACGAGAGGCAGCCCGATCTCGTCGTGCTCGATCTCGAGCTCCCCGACGCGGACGGGCTCGACATCCTGGCGACGATGCGGGCGCTGTCCGACGTCCCCGTCCTGGCGCTGAGCGGGGACGAGGAGGATGGCCGGGTGGCGGCGTTGCGCGCCGGGGCCGACGACTGCGTCTCCAAGCCGCCGCTGGAGGCCGAACTGGAAGCGCGGATCGAGGCGCTGATGCGGCGCCCGCGTCAAGGCGACCTGCGGCCGGTGGTCCTCACGGACGAGTACGTCGAGATCGACCGGGTCCGCCACCGGGTGATGGTGCTCGGGCACGAGGTCGCGCTGACCCCGATCGAGTTCCGCATGCTCGCGACCTTCGCCGAAAACCCGGGCCGCGTGCTCGGCCACGGCCAGCTGCTGGAAATGGTGTGGGGCGACCGCATCCGCGAGCGCGACGAGGTGAAGCTGTACGTCAGCTACCTGCGCCGCAAGCTCGGCGGCGCCGCCGACGTCGACCCGGTGGAGACGGTGCGCGGGGTCGGCTACCGGTACCGTCCGCGGCTGGTGAAAGGGGCCGGCGGCAGCAGTAACGGTCACACCGGCCACACCAACTGACCCGGACATACTGTTTTCCAATTTCGGTTGGTACTGCCGTCCGCGTCTACTCCCTTCATACCCGCGTCATCCACAGTTCAGATTCGCGGGCTGGCCCCGCTCGCCGCGGCCGGCACGAGCCCGGTGGTGAAGAACGGTGTCATCCACGCCTGCCTGAAGACGAAGGGCAAGAAGTCCCAGCGCGGAACTATCCACATCGTCGGCTCGGCCAGGAAGTGCAACAGGAGGAAGGGCGAACAGGGCGTCGCCGGCCCGACCGGCACCGCCGGTGCGCAGGGTGAAAAGGCTCGCCGGCCGTGGTCGAGACCAAAGGGCCTGGAAGTGCTGCAAGGCACCGTGGGCACGGTCGGCGAAGTCACCGGCAAACTCACCAGTCAGTGCACCTCGCTGAAAGAAACCGTCACCCACGCGAACGCTCTGACCAGCGGCGTCAGCGAACTCACCGGCGCGCTCAGCGTGGTGCTCAGTGGGGTCCTGCCGAAACTCCCCGAAGCCACCAAAGCCCCGACCTGCTGAGACACACCACCAGCAGTGAAGCAACGGCCCGTCGTGCCTCAGGTGCGGCGGGTCGTCTTCGTCTCGGCGCGGGGCTCGCCCGCGCGCCCGCGCCTCAGCGCTCGACGATGCGGGCGAGCGAGACGACCTCGGCCTGATGGCCTTCGGGGTGGACGACGTAGGCGCTCGGCCCGCCGCCGAACCAGCCGGCCGCTTCGTTCATGCCGACGAAGACGCCGGGGTGGCGTTGGCCGTTCGCGTCCTCCACCCAGACCTCGTCGCCCTCCTTGAACGCGGGCTCGCTGTTCACTTCGCGTTCGGCGGCTTCGGTGATCGGGTTCTCGCCCGGCAGTTCGCTCATCGCGCGAGCATATCCCGCCCGGCGCCGGGGTACGCTCATCGCCATGCCCGTCAAAGGTGAGCCGATGAAGGCGACGCTCACGGCGCACCCGTTCTCCGACCCCGCCTGGGTCTTCGAGCGCAAGCTCGACGGCGTCCGCGCCACCGTCCGCCGCACGCCGAAGCGAGCGACGATCACCTCCCGCACCGGCCGCCGGATGGAGAACTACCCGGAGCTGGACGAGGCCTTCGAGGCCGAGTCGGCGCAGGACTTCGTCGTCGACGGGGAGATCGTCGCCTTCGAGGGCTCGCGCACCAGCTTCGAGAAGCTGCAGGGCCGGCTCGGCATCAGCGACCCGCGGCTGGCCCGGCTGACCGGGATCGAGGTCTTCATGTACGTCTTCGACATCCTCGAGCTCGAAGGGCGCGACCTCACCGGCCTGCCGCTGCGCGAGCGCAAGGCGCTGCTGAAATCGAACCTCGAATTCCACGGCGCCGTCCGCTACACGCCGCATCGCAACGAGCACGGAAAGAAGCTCTTCCTCGAAGCCTGCCGCAAAGGCTGGGAGGGGCTGATCGCCAAGCGGGCCGACTCCACCTACCAGCACCGCCGCTCGAAGGACTGGCTGAAGGTGAAGTGCTCCTTCGAGCAGGAGCTGGTGATCGGTGGCTTCACCCCGCCGAAAGGCTCGCGCGAGCGCTTCGGCGCCCTGCTCGTCGGCTACAACGAGGGCGGCGACCTTCGCTACGCGGGGAAAGTCGGGACGGGCTTCGACCACCGCACGCTGGAGATGCTCGGCGACAAGATGGAGGCGCTCCGTCAGTCGGCGTGCCCCTTCACCGCCGGCTCGGCGCTGCCCCGCGATGCCATCTGGATCGAGCCCGAGCTGGTCGGCGAGTTCGGCTTCAGCGAATGGACCCGTGATGGCAAGCTGCGCCACCCGCGCTACCTGGGCCTGCGCGACGACAAGGACGCGAGCGAGGTCGTCCGCGAGCGCCCCACCGCGGACGCGCCCGCACCCGAGTAAGTTCGCGGCAATGGTCGGTATGCGACCGAAAGTGCGAACGCGCCGATGAGCGAGCCGGGCGCCGAGCAGTACCTCCCGCGCGGCCGCTCCCTCCGCACGCTTCGCGCCGCCGTCCAGGACTGCCACGGCTGCGACCTCTACCGCGACGCGACCCAGTGGTCGAGGCCGGGATCGAGGTCGACGACGCCTATCTCACCAACGCGGTGAAGCACTTCAGGTGGCGCCCCCAGGGCAAGCGCCGCCTCCACGTGACGCCGCGAGTGGGGGAGATGAACGCCTGCCGTCCCTGGCTCGAGACGGAGGTCGACGCCGTCGCCCCGGTGGCGATCGTCGCCTTGGGCGCCATCGCGACCCGCTCCCTCTTCGGCACGGGCGTGAAAGTGACGAAGGACCGCGGCGCGCTGCTGGAATCCGACCTCGCCGAGATCGCGACGGTGACGATCCACCCCTCCGCCGTCCTCCGCGCCGGCGACGACCGCAAAGAGGCGTACGCGGGATTCGTCGCCGACCTGAAGCTCGTCGCCGAAGCGATGACCTAGCGCCAGCTGTTCCTTATGCCGACATGTCCGGCATAAGGAACAGCTGGACGGCTCAGTCGTCGCGGCGGCGGAGGCGGCGGGGCTCGAACTCGCCGGTCCGCAGCGCCTGCCAGCCCTCCGTCGAGAGGGCGACGAAGCTGCGGCCCTCCGGGTCCTTGCGTTCCAGGACCAGGCCGCGGCGGGCGCTGCGGCCGATCGCGCGGCGCATGTCGCGCTCGCCCTGGCCGCGGAAGCGCACCACGAGCTGGTGGCGGGGGACGAAGCCGTCGTCGCCGAGAGCGACGATCGCGCGGAGGATCTCCTCGTCGGATGGGATCACGGGGCGAAGGTACCCGGGCGCGCGGAGGGGTACGGTCGGGGGCGCGGATGGCGAGGCTGAGCGAGTACGAAAGCAAACGGAACTTCGGCAAGACCGCCGAGCCGGCGCCGCGCAAGGGTGGGAGCAAGGGCAAGGGCGCGCCGCGCTTCGTCGTCCAGCAGCACGACGCGACCCGGCTGCACTGGGACCTGCGGCTGGAGCACGACGGGGTCGCGGTCTCCTGGGCGGTCCCGAACGGCATCCCGCGGGACCCGAGCGAAAACCGCAAAGCCGTCCACACCGAGGACCACCCGCTCGAGTACATGACCTTCGCGGGCGAGATCCCGAAGGGCGAGTACGGCGCCGGCACCGTCGAGATCTGGGACCGCGGCACCTACGCGCTGGAGAAGTGGCGGGACGACGAGATCATCTTCAGCTTCGAAGGCGAGCGGCTGCGCGGCCGTTACGTCCTCTTCCAGGCGGGCTCGGCGAAGGACTGGATGATCCACCGGATGGACCCGGCGGAAGGGAACCCCGATCCCTACCCGGACCCGGTGCCGCCGATGCTGGCGAACGAGAGCGTGCTGCCGAGCTCGACCCGCGGCTGGGCGGCGGAGCTGGCCTGGGGCGGCGTTCGCGCGATCGCCCGCTGCCGGCCGGGGCGGCTCGACCTCCGTGACGCCGAGCTCGAGGACATCGGCGCGCGCTGGCCGGAGGTCCACCGCCTGAGCCGCCAGATCGGCGCGCGCGACGCGGTGCTCGACGGCGAGATCGTCGTCTTCGACGAGGAGGGCCGCCCGGACCGGGAGCGCCTCGCTCGCCGCGCGAAGCCCGGATCCGACAGTGCCGTCCGCCGCCGCGCCCGCGAGAACCCGGCGACCTACGTGATCTTCGACCTGCTCTTCCTCGACGGCGAGGACCTCACCGACACCCCCTACAAGCGACGGCGCGAGCTGCTCGCGGGGCTCGGGCTCGAAGGCGAGGCATGGCGCGTCCCGTCCAACGCGACGTCGAAGATCAAGGAGCTGCTCGCGGCCGCCGCCGGCCAGGGCGTCGACGGGCTGGTGGTGAAGAAGCAGTCGAGCCTCTACGCGCCGGGACGCCGCACGGGGGAGTGGCTGCACGTGCGCGCCGACGCCGAGCCGGGCGCCGAGGGTGGGGGAGACGGCCACGCCGGCATCACCGCCGCGGCCGAGCCGATCGACCAGAAGAAATCGCGCCTCCTCGTCGGCGAGCGCGAGCTCACCGTCTCCAACCTCACCAAGGTTCTCTATCCCGCCGTCGGCTTCACCAAGGGCGATCTGATCGACGCCTACGCTGACCTAGCCGAGGTCCTGCTGCCGCACCTGCGCGGCCGGCCGGTGACGCTGAAGCGCTATCCCGACGGCGTCGAGGGCAAGTTCTTCTACGGGAAGCGCAGCCCGAAACACCGGCCTGACTGGGTGGCGACCGCGCGGATCTGGTCCGAGAGCCACAAGGCCGAGATCGACTACACGCTGATCGAAGACCTGCCGACGCTGGTCTGGTCGGCGAACCTGGCGAACATCGAGCTCCACACCTCGCTCGCCCGCGTCGGCGACCTCGACCGCCCCGACTCGCTCGTCTTCGACCTCGATCCCGGCGCGCCCGCCGACATCATCGACTGCGCCCGCGTCGCCCTGCGCTTGCGCGCCTTCTTCACCCAGCTCGGGCTCGACAGCTACGCGAAGACCTCCGGCTCGAAGGGCATCCACCTCCACGTGCCGCTCAACGGCACCGCCACCTTCGCCGAGTCGCGCCCGTTCGCCAAGGCCGTCGCCGAGACCTTCGCTGCCCGCTTCCCGGACGAGGTCGTCTCCCGCCAGACGAAGACGAGACGCACGGGCCGCGTCCTCATCGACTGGAGCCAGAACGACTCCCACAAGACGACCGCCAGCGTCTACACGATCCGCGCCAAGGAGCGCCCGACCGCCTCGACCCCGCTGGAATGGGAGGAGGTCGAGGCCGCCACTGAGTCGGGCGACGCCGACGCGCTGGTCTTCACCGTCGACGATCTACGCGCAAGGATCGCTGCAAAAGGCGACCTCTACGCCCCGCTCCTGAGCCAAAAGCAGGAGCTCCCGGACTTTTCCGTCTGACCTCGCCGGGAGCCTCCGGGCCATGTTCCAGGTCGAACTCGTCTGCTCGGACCCGCGCTGCGACGCGGAGGTGACGCTGCTCGTCGACGAGGTCGGCGAGGTCGAGGCGCTCGCCTGCGAGTGCGGGCACGGGCTGGTCTCGGTCCGGATCGAGGGCTTCGAGCCCGTCTTCGCGCGGTGAGGACGGCCGCGGCGGCGCTCGGGCGCGGCAGCGGGTCGAGCGCCAGGTCCTCGATCTGATCGGGTAGGGAGACGCCCGTGGACGCCAAAGCCCCGCTCCGCCTCTTCGACGAGTACCAGCAGACGAAGCCCGCGCTGGCGCTCCCCCTCGGCATCGTCAAGAAGTTCGGCGACGACGAAGGGGGCAGCATGGTCTCGCTGATCGCCTACCGGGCCTTCTTCTCGCTCTTCCCCCTGCTGCTGTTGATGACGACGATCCTCGGTTACGTCCTGGCGGGGAACGAAGAACTGCGCAAGGAAGTGGTGAACGGGACGCTCTCCCAGTTCCCGATCATCGGCAACCAGCTGAAGGGCGGCGAACTGACCGGCTCCGGGATCGCGCTGGCGGTCGGGATCGTCGGCTCGGTGCTCGCCGGGATCGGCGTCGTGCTGGAGACCGAGAGCACCTTCAACCGCTGCTGGGGCGTGCCGAAATCGGCCGAACGCGGCTTCGTCGGGTCGCGCCTGCGGGCGATCGCCCTGCTCGTCGTCCTCGGCGGGCTGGCGGTCGTCTCGACCGTCATCGGCGGCCTCGCCACCGGCGGCGCCGACTTCCTCGGCGCGGGCGGCAAGGTCGTCGGCATCCTGGTCGCGACGGTGCTGAACCTCTTCGTCTTCGGCGCTGTCTTCCGCCTGCTCACCACCGACACGGTGGAGACCCGCGCGCTGATTCCCGGCGTCGTCGTCGCCACGATCGGCTGGGAGGTCCTGCAGCTGGTCGGCGGCTGGTACATCTCCCACGAGGTGAAGAACGCCTCCGCCGTCTACGGCACCTTCGCCCTGGTGATCGGCCTGCTCGCCTGGATCCACCTCGGCGCGATGTTCGTCGTGCTCGGCGCCGAGACGAACGTCGTCCGCACCCGCAAGCTCTGGCCGCGCCCGATGTTCGGCCCTCCCGGAACGGGTAACTGACGCGAGACGAAAGCGCACGAGGAGGGGGTGCCGACCAGATGGCAGACGGATTGAACGGGAAGAAGATCGCCTTCTTGACCGCCAACGAGGGGGTCGAGGAAGTCGAGTTGACCGAGCCGCTGAAGGCGGTGACGGAGGCGGGCGCGAAGACCGAGCTGCTCGCTCCCGAAGCAAGCCGGTCGGGGTGATCTGCCACGGGCCCTGGACGCTGATCGAGGCCGATGTCGTCAAGGGCCGCAAGCTCACCTCCTGGCCGAGCCTGCGGACCGACCTTCGCAACCCCGGCGCCGAGTGGGTCGACGAGGAGGTCGTCGTCGACAACGGCCTCGTGACCAGTCGCAAACCGGACGATCTCGAGGCGTTCAACGCAAAGATCGTCGAGGAGTTCGAGGAGGGAAAGCATGCCGCCCAGAGGAGTTGAAAAAGGATCCAAACGCGACCGCCAATACAAAGAGGTGAAAAAGAGCGAGGAACGAGAGGGCCGCTCGACCAAACGCGCCAAAGAGATCGCGGCGCGCACGGTCAACAAGGAAAAGGCCCGCTCCGGTGAATCCAGGTCGTCCTCGCGCAGCTCCAAACGAGGCGCCTCCGCCAGCGCCCGCGGCGGCAAACAGTCCGGCAAAGGCCCCGGAGGCCGCACCCGCGAACAGCTCTACAACGACGCGAAGAAGCTCGGCATCGAGGGTCGCTCGAACATGAACAAGGGTGAACTGGAGAAGGCCGTGGCGGGGGCTAGTTAGGGACGGCTGCGCGGTGGCCCTTGACACGGGACGCGAGGCGTCTCGGCGAGAGGGCCGTCTCGGCCACGGCCCTGGCTGGCTGTGGCCGTGGCCGAGACGGCCGGGGATGTGGCGAGTGTCGCGAGCGTCCACGCGGGCGCCGCGGGTTCGTCACGGGAAGGGCACGCTTCCGCGCGTGTTGAACAACAGTCACGGAAGCGCTGCACGAGTTAGGTCCCCCATGGGGGACCTAACTCGTGCAGCGCGTTTCCGGGCCCTCTTCCAGGCCTGAGAACAGACCGAAGGAGCGCGGAAGTGTGACGTCCCGGCGTCTTAGTCGACGGATGAGGCCCCTCGGGGCTCTTCGTGACCTCTCCCGCACGGGACGCCCACGGAAGTCCGACAACTTCCCGACCTCCGGCGTCCTCCCCGCGAACCTCACAGGTCCCGGGCGTCTCGGACACGGCCACAGCCTGCCAGGGCCGTGTCCGAGACGCCCGGGACCTCACTCGGACGGCCGCCCCCGCCCAGAACCCCTACTCCGGAGGGCACTCGAAGGCGGCCAGGGCGGTGACGACGGGGATGCCGTCCTCGCCGCCGAGGCGGTCGCGACTCTCGGTGGCGACCTCCATCAGTTCGCGCAGGGCGCGGTCGAGGATCTCGGCGGTCTCGCGCCAGCCCTGCTCGTCGACCGTCACCGGCATCCAGTTGAGGGTGGTGTCCTCGCGCGAGTCGATGGTGTCGGCGTCGAGGGCGGCGCCGACCTTGCCGACGAAGGTGCGGAGGGCTTCGGAGGTCACCCCGCCGCGCACCGAGA
>Ga0153956_1003284_pt1 | contig 10602 bp, 7 predicted proteins | sample TSFL040MetaG_FD_104704 | JGI IMG/M metagenome (GOLD analysis project Ga0153956, IMG submission 104704) | Attine ant fungus gardens microbial communities from Florida, USA - TSFL040 MetaG | ecosystem: Host-associated > Fungi > Mycelium > Unclassified | place: USA: Florida, Wekiwa Springs...
AGGGCCTGCAGGATCAGGAATTCGGTGACGGTCAGCGTCACCGGTTCGTTCTTCCAGGTGCAGGTGTGGCGCTCGGGGTCCATGCGCAGCAGACCGCGCTCCAGCGCCTTGGCGTCCATTTCCTTCTGCGTGGCGGCGGGGTCCTTCGGCACCGCGCGGCGCAGCACCGCCTTCACGCGCTCCACCAGCAGGCGCTGGGAGAACGGTTTGCGGATGAAATCGTCGGCGCCCATCTTGAGGCCGAACAGTTCGTCGATTTCCTCGTCCTTGGAGGTGAGGAAGATCACCGGCAGGTCGGATTTCTGGCGCAGGCGGCGCAGCGTCTCCATGCCGTCCATGCGCGGCATCTTGATATCGAGGATAGCCATGTCCGGAGGGCTGGTCTTGAAGCCGTCCAGCGCGGAGGCGCCGTCGGTGTAGGTCATGATCCGGTAGCCTTCGGCTTCCAGGGCGATCGAGACCGAGGTGAGGATGTTGCGATCGTCGTCAACGAGAGCGATTGTTGGCATGGTCTGGTTTCCGAACGTGAGGATGCGTCTGATTGAAACCCTGATGCCGCGCAAAATAAGGCAATCGGGATAATCCACGAGCAATGCAAGCTAGGCTGAAATGTGACCGGGTTCCCCGTCCCGGCCAAATCAACCTGATTTCACTCATATAATGCGCCAAACCACGAAAAGAACCACCTTTCGCTCAGAAAAAGTCCTGTAATTTCAAGAAAGATTTTAATCCATGACGCCGTTGCCATCGACCGATTCCGCCGGAATGGTCCGCGGACTGCTCCGCGTCAGCCGTCAGGGGGCGCTGGCGACGCTGACGGCGGACAGCGGCGCGCCCTATTGCTCGCTGGTCAACGTTGCGCCGGATGCCGATGGCGCACCGCTGTTGCTGGTGTCGGCGCTGGCGCTGCATACCCAAAATATCGCCTCGGATGCCCGCGTCTCCTTGATGCTGGACGAGCGCCGGGCAGGCGATCCGCTCGAAGGCGCGCGCATCATGCTGGCGGGGGAGGCGCGGCCGGCGGCACCGGCCGATCTGCCCCGTATCAGGCGGCGGTACCTCGCCTTTCATCCCTCGGCGGCGGATTTCGCGGGCTTTGCCGACTTCTCCTTTTTCAAGGTCTTCCCCACCGGCGTGCATCTCGTCGCGGGGTTCGGCCGCATCGTCGATCTGGCACCGTCGCGTTTTCTCACCGTGGTCGATGACGCGGCAGACTTGCTCGCGGCGGAAGAGGGGATCGTTGCCCATCTCAATGCCGATCACCGTGACACGATGAATCTGTATGCCGTCCATCTCGCAGGAGGGCCTGCGGGCGACTGGCGTTGCGTGGCCTGCGATCCCGAGGGTCTCGATCTTGCCGTGGAAGGGCGGTTCCTGCGGCTGGCGTTCCTGCGCCGCGTGACCACGCCCGAAATCCTGCGGATGGTTCTGAAGGAGATGGCCGCGCAGGCGCGCGCGAAGGCGGGCTGACGGAAAGAGACGGTGTGTCCCGATGCTTTGGACTCGACCGAAGGAGAAAGACAGGCTCTCATCGGTCCATTGCCGAGGAGATAAGGTCGCACGCATCAAATGAACGACCGCGCAAAATGCGCGGCACAAGGGAGACGTTCCGTGGAGCAGAGTGGCGTACGTAACGACGCTTTCGGCGTCGACAAATTCGGTCTCAAAAATCTCAAAGCCGTGCACTGGAATCTCGGCACGGCCGCCCTTTACGAATATGCGTTGCGAAACCATGAGGCGGAGCTGACACAAGACGGCGCGTTGTGCGCCGAGACCGGCGAATTCACCGGCCGCAGCCCCAAGGACAAGTTCACGGTGCGCGACGCGCTCACCGACACGGCGGTGTCCTGGAGCACCAACCAGTCGATCACGCCGGAGCAGTTCGCAACGTTGCATGCGGATTTCGTCAAGCACGCCGAGGGCATGACGCTGTTCGCGCAGGACCTCCATGGCGGCGCCGATCCGAAATTCCGGATCAGGACGCGCGTTTACACCGAGCTTGCCTGGCACTCGCTGTTCATCCGCACATTGCTGCGCAGGCCGGAGCCGGCGGCGCTCGCGGACTTCGTCCCCGAACTCACCATCATCGACCTTCCGAGTTTCCGGGCCGATCCCGCGCGCCACGGCGTGCGCTCGCAAACGGTGGTGGCGATCGACTTCACCCGCAGGATCGTGCTGATCGGCGGCACCCATTATGCGGGCGAGATAAAGAAGTCGGTGTTCACCACGCTGAATTTCTATCTGCCCGAACAGGGCGTGATGCCGATGCATTGCTCGGCCAATGTCGGGCCCGAGGGCGATACGGCGGTGTTCTTCGGTCTCTCGGGAACAGGCAAGACCACGCTCTCCGCCGATCCGCACCGCACGCTGCTTGGCGACGACGAGCATGGCTGGGGCGCGGGCGGCGTGTTCAATTTCGAGGGTGGCTGCTACGCCAAGACCATCAAGCTGTCGCGCGAGGCGGAGCCTGCGATCTATGACGCCAGCCTGCGCTTCGGTGCAATTCTGGAGAACGTCGCGGTCGATCCAATGACCCGTGCGGTGGATTTCGACGACGGCTCCAAAACCGAGAACACGCGCTCGGCCTATCCGCTCGATGCGATTCCGAATGCGTCCCCGACCGGCCGCGCCGGGCAGCCGAAGAACATCGTGATGCTTGCGGCCGATGCCTTCGGCGTGCTGCCGCCGATCGCCAAGCTGACGCCGTCGCAGGCGATGTATCATTTCCTGTCGGGCTACACCGCCAAGGTCGCGGGCACCGAGCGCGGTTTGGGCAACGAGCCGCAGCCGGAATTCTCCGCCTGCTTTGGCGCGCCGTTCCTGCCGCGCGATCCGACCGTGTACGGCAAGATGCTGCGCGATCTGATTGCCAGGTATCACGTCGATTGCTGGCTGGTGAACACCGGCTGGACCGGCGGCAAGTTCGGCACCGGCCACCGCATGCCGATCAAGGTGACGCGTGCACTGCTCACGGCGGCGCTGGACGGCTCGCTGCGCGACGTCAGGTTTCGCACCGATCCTTATTTCGGTTTCGCGGTGCCGACCGCGCTTCCCGGCGTGCCGGGCGACATTCTCGATCCCGTCACCACATGGAAGGATAAGGCCGAGTTCGCCAGGACGGCGCAGGCGCTGGTCGGGATGTTCCGGAAGAATTTCGCCAAGTTCGAAAAACTGGTCGATGCCGATGTGCTGGCGGCCGCGCCCGAGGCGAAACAGGCTGCCGAGTAATGCGATCGTTCATCCGCCCGCCCGGCCTTGCACCGTGGCGGGTGGGTTTTGATATGAGAACAAATATAGAACATTTTTAACGATTGCTGTAGCATGGTGATTCGCCGGGCGCCGCTGGAGGCGTCCCTTTTGTTTCGAGGGTGCCATGTCCAATACTGCGTCCCATACCGCGCTGAACGCCGTCGCCATGACCCGGATCGCCGATTTCGCGCGGACGCTGACGCGCCTGCATGCAGCCGCGCGCCACCAGATGATCGACGACGACCAGATCGACCGCGCCTTCAATGCAGTTTGCCTGTCGGTGTGGGGCTACACCATCGAGGATATTTCCGACGACATGCTCTCGGCGGAGGACCACGAGTTTCTCGACACGCTCGACGAGTATCGCGCGCGCCTGTTCGCTGCCGAGCACGGCTATGACCTGCTGGGCGATGACGGCATCCTCACCGACTGGTGGGGCTATTGCTGGATGATTCTGGCGGAGATGCGCGGTCTGCTGACGCCGGAAAACCGCACGGCGGCGCGGCTCGCATGGGAAGACCGGTTTCGCGCGGTGCCGAACGTGATCGGCGTCATCGTCAGCCGCTAGGCGGTCTCAATCAAGCGACGCGCGGGTTTGAGGCATCGCGATTTTCGGCGCGGCGCTCGCGGCATGCGCGGACGGCGCAACCGGCAGCGTGCCGGTGATCTCGACATTTGAATTCGGCACAACCTCGCTGACGTCGGCGTTCACCGGCGCGACCTTCATCTCGCCGAGCTTCGCGCGCAATTCCGGTGTCAGCCCCGGATAGTTCGCAACAGGGGTGAATTCGGCGGTCTGACCGTTGATCGGCGATACGCCCTTGTAGGCGACAAGGCCGTCGGTGGTGGCAACGATGTCGCCGGGCCGCAGCGTGGTGTCGAGCGCGAGATCGACCGGCGCGAGTCCTGCCGGGTCGCGGCCGTTGCAGGTGCAGTCCGCCTTCAGTGCCTTGCGATAGGCGAAGGCGTTCGGCATGTCGGCATAGCGTTCGCCATTGGCGCCGAGCGCGGTGTCGATGTTTTTCCCGAAATAGACCTTGGTGGCGCTCGCCGGGCAGAACGACTGGCACATCTGGGCGGGCGTCGCGCCTGCGTGCGAGACGAGTGGAAAGTATTTTCCGTCGCAGGTGCGCACGCAATAAGACGCGGAGCGCCCGCTGCTCACCGGCGCGACCGTTGCCGGGCCGGGGTCAATCGGGTTGCCGAAGAAATCGGTCTGCTGGGATGAATGAGACGCGCGAGGCGCGGGGTCGCCGCCGAACAGGAAATCGAGGAAGCCCGCGGTTGCGGGACGCGGCGTCAGCGCCAGCAAGGAGAAAGCCAGCAGCGCGGCGTGACCGGGCCTGAATGGGAGACGCAGACGCAACGCTTACTCCACCGACGCGACAGAATGTCCACCGGCGGCCCTGTGGCACCGGTGCCGGAACATTATCGCGGGATGGTAAATGGAGGGTTTAGATCGCGGTCATTGCGAGGAGCGCTTGCGACGAAGCAATCCAGTTTTTTCACAAGATTTCTGGATTGCTTCGCTTGCGCTCGCAATGACAGCTAGAAGAATATCCATGTGACGAGCGCAAAGGTCGGCAGCAGCACGAGTCCGGACCAGATCATGTAGGCAAAGAAGCTCGGCATCTTCACGCCGTTCTCGCGCGCGATGGCATAGACCATGAAGTTCGGCGCGTTGCCGATATAGGTGTTGGCGCCCATGAAGACCGCGCCTGACGAGATCGCCGCGAGCAGCGTCGCATGTGTGGTCATCAGCGTCTGCGGATCGCCGCCCGCGAGCTGGAAGAAAACCAGATAGGTCGGCGCGTTGTCGAGAAACGACGACAGCGCGCCCGTCAGCCAGAAATAGGCGGCCGGATTGCTGCTGCCGTCAGGGTGGCTGACCAGCGTCAGCAGATTCGCGAACGCGCCGTGGACGCCTGCCTGCAGCATTGCCATCACCGGAACGATGCAGATGAAGATGCCCGCGAACAGGATCGCGACTTCCTTGATCGGCCCCCACGAAAAACCGTTGGCGGCGCGCACGCTCTTCGGCGTGATGCGAATGGATGCGATCGCGACCAGCAGGAACACCAGATCGCGCAGCAGATCCTGCAATTGCAGATCGACGCCCGCGACATGGAAGGCGATGCCGGGCTTCCACTGTGCGCTCATCAGGGTCGCGGCGATGATGATCGCGAGCAGCAGCAGATTGGCCGTGCCATGCAGCTTCAGCGGCTTGTCCGGCGTCGGATCCTTGGCGCGCGCGAAGCGGCCTTCGCGATGGTGGACATAAAGGTCGATCGTACAGAACACCGCCAGCACGACACCCGCCGTGGTCAGCGTCTCACGCCACAAATGTTGCGTGGTCCAGAAGAAATCGACGCCCTTGAGGAAGCCGATGAACAAAGGCGGATCGCCGAGCGGGGTCAGGGCGCCGCCGATATTGGCGACGAGAAAGATAAAGAACACCACGACATGGGCGTTGGTGCGCCGGTCGTCGTTGGCGCGGATCAGCGGGCGGATCAGGATCATCGCCGCGCCGGTGGTGCCGACGATGCTTGCGAGCGCGGCACCAATGCCGAGCAGCACGGTGTTGGTGAAGACGCTGTCGTGCAGATTGCCTTCGAGATAGATGCCGCCCGCGACCGTGAACAGCGCCAGCAAGAGCAGGATGAACGGCATGTATTCGAGCAACGCTGTGTGCGCGAGCGTCCCGCTGACAGCCGTGCTGTCCACGCTGGCCAGCAGCGCGATGACGACTAGCGCCGACCAGAACGCCGCGAACTTTCCGAAATGGTGTTCCCAGAGGTGGGGGTAGAGCACCGGACCGGTGGCGATGGACAAGAGGATGCCGACGAACGGCAGGCCCCACCACAGCGAGAGGCTTGCGCCGTCGAGGCCTTCGGCGGCGAAGGCGGGCGCGGGCATGGCGGCAGAAAGAATGGCGATGACGGCAGCGAAGAATCCACGCTTATAGAGACGCGTGCCGGTCACCGTCATGTTGCTTTCAGCCTTTCAGGAATTCATCGGCCTTGAACAGCGAGCGCAATTTGAGGCCCGCCTCGCGGAAATTCTCGTCCGCGCCTTCGTCGCGGTCCACCATGGTGAACACCATCACGACCTCGCCGCCCGCGTCTTTCACGGCCTCGACAGCCTTGATCGCCGAGCCGCCGGTGGTGGTGACATCCTCGACGATGACGATGCGCTTGCCCTTGAGGCTTTCGCCTTTGGCGAGCCCTTCGACCGCGAGGCGCGCGCCATGCTCCTTCGGCTTCTTGCGGACGAAGAACGCCGCGATCGGTTTGCCCTTCATCCATGAGAGCTGGGCGATCGCGCCGGCAAGCGGCACCGCGCCCATCTCCAGCCCGCCGATGTAGTCGATCTTCTCGTCCTTCAGTGCTTCGTACGACAAGTCCGCCAGCAGTGCTGCGCCTTCCGGATCGAGCATGGTCGGCTTGAGATTGAAATAGAAGTCGCTCTTGCGACCCGAGGCGAGGGTGATTTCGCCGCGCCCGAACGAACGGGTGCGGATGATGTCGGCCAGACGGGCGCGGGAAGATGTGGACACGGGGCGGGCTCTCGGAAAATGGTGATAATCACCAATTTAGCGGTTGCCGGCCGCATCAACCACCCCACTACCGCACCGTCAACAGGTCAATCGCCGCAACTCTATTCCGTCGCCCCGCGCAGGCGGGAGCCAGAGTTCGAGAGATCCACCAATGGACTGATCCGTCATGGCCGGACATAGCCCGTCGAAGACGGGCGTGAACGCCCTTATGTTCCGGCCATCCACGTCTTCCTTCCTCGATATTTTTAAGACGTGGATGCCCGGCATAAAGCCGGACATGACAAGTGAAGGATTTCGATTTAGTGCGCCTCGTCCCAATTGTTGGCGGCGCGGGCATCGACATGCAGCGGCACCGACAGGCGCGCAGCGGGGAACGCCGCGTTCTCCATCACTTTGCGGACGACCGGGATGGTTGTCTCCACCTCGCCATCCGGCACCTCGAACACCAGTTCGTCGTGCACCTGCAGCAGCATGCGCGCGGCGAGTTTGTTCTCCGCCAGTGCATCCTCCATCCGGATCATGGCGCGGCGGATGATGTCGGCGGCAGTGCCCTGCAGGCGCGCGTTGATCGCGGCGCGTTCGTTGAAGGCGCGCAGCGAGGCGTTCGAGGCCTTGATGTCCGGGTAGTGGCACTTGCGCCCGAACAGCGTCTCGACATAGCCGTGCTCGCGGCAGAAGTCGCGCGTCGCATCCATGTAGGCGCGGATGCCGGGGAAGCGCTCGAAATATTTCTTGATGTAGGCGCTCGCTTCCTCGCGCGGGATGCCGAGCTGGTTGGCGAGGCCGAACGCCGAGATGCCGTAGATGATGCCGAAATTGATCGCCTTGGCGCGGCGGCGCACTTCGCCCGGCATGTCCTTCACCGGCACGCCGAACATCTCGGACGCGGTCATGGCGTGAATGTCGAGCCTGTCGTGGAAGGCCTGCTTCAGCACCGGAATGTCGGCGATCTCGGCGAGCAGCCGCAACTCGATCTGGGAATAATCGGCCGAGACGAGCTTGTGGCCCTTCTCGGCGACGAAGGCGCGGCGGATTTTCCGTCCATCCTCGGTGCGCACCGGAATGTTCTGCAGGTTCGGCTCGTTCGACGACAGCCGTCCCGTGGTGGTGGCGGCGAGCGCGTAGGTGGTGTGAACGCGCTGCGTCTGCGGATTGACGTGGTTCGGCAGCGCGTCGGTGTAGGTCGATTTCAGTTTCGACACCTGCCGCCAGTCGAGAATCTTGCGCGGGAAGACATGGCCTTCCTCCGCGAGGTCTTCCAGAATCGAGGCCGAGGTCGACCACGCGCCGGTCTTGGTCTTCTGCCCGCCGGGCAGGCCCATCTTGCCGAAGATCACGTCGCCGAGCTGCTTCGGGGAGCCGGGATTGATGTCCTCGCCCGCGATCTTGCGAATCTCGTCCTCAAGCCGCGATGCTTCTTTCGCGAAATCGCCCGACAGGCGCGACAGCACTTGCCTGTCGATCATGATGCCGCGCCGTTCCATCCGCGCCAGCACGCCGACCAGCGGCCGCTCCAGCGATTCGTAGACGTTGTTCATGCGCTCGGCGATCAGCCGCGCCTTCATCAGAAGCCACAGCCGGATGGTGATGTCGGCCGTCTCCGCGCCGTATTCGGTGGCGCGCTCGATCGTCACCTGATCGAGCGACAGCTTGTTGCGGCCGCTGCCGATGACGTCGCCGTGCTTGATGGCGGCGTGGCCGAGCCAGCGGTCGGCGAGATCCTCGATGTCGTGCTTCTCGCGTCCGGCGTCGAGCGCGTAGGACATCAGTTGCACGTCGTCGACGGTGCGCAGCGTGATCTTGTGCTGGGCCAGCATCACGGAGGTGAACTTGATGTCGAAGCCGGATTTCAGCACGGCCTCGGATTCGAGCAATTGGCGAAGCGCCTCGAACGCTTGCATCGTTTCGATCTGCCCTTCGGCGAGGCCGCTCGCGAACAGGTCGCCGCCGCCGCCCGATTTCTTGTGGCCGAGCGGAATGTAGCAGGCCTCATTGGGCGACAGTGCCAGCGCGACGCCGCAGATATCGGCCTGCATCGGATCGATCGATGTCGCCTTGATGCCGATCGCGACATGACCGAGGTCGTGCGCGCGCGCGATCCAGCGGTTCAACTCATCGAGCGTGCGGATGGTCTGGTATTTGGTGCGGTCGATCCTTCCCGTCGCGGCCTGCGAGGTGCGTGCCGTCGCCAGCGCCTGCGGAGTATGATTTGAGGTTGCAGAGGGCTTGCCATCGATCGTGTTGTCACCCCCGGGCTTGACCCGGGGGGCCGCGTCTTTGTTTTGTGCCGTGGTGGCATGGATGACCGGGTCATAGGCGTTCTCAAGAACGCCGTTCTCCGATCGGCTATGCCCGGCCATGACGATCTGGGCTGATGCGCCAGCGCTTTTCAGATGCTCGTCCGGCGTGACATCCGCCGCATCGATCTGCGCATATTCCGCCACGCGCCGCGTCAGTGTCGAGAATTCCATCGCCTTGAGGAAAGCGATCAGCTTGCGCGAATCCGGCTCATGCACCGCAAGCTCGTCGAGCGGCACGTCGAGTGTCACATCATTATCGAGCAGCACCAGTTGCCGTGAGATGCGCGCCTTCTCGGCATGCTCGATCAGCGATTCGCGCCGCTTCGGCTGCTTGATCTCGCTTGCGCGCGCGAGCAGCGTTTCGAGATCGCCATATTCGGTGATGAGTTGCGCGGCGGTCTTGATGCCGATGCCGGGTACGCCCGGCACGTTGTCGACGGAATCGCCCGCCAGCGCCTGCACCTCGACCACCTTTTCGGGTGGTACGCCGAATTTCTCGATCACCTCGGGAATGCCGAGGCGGCGATCCTTCATGGTGTCGTACATCGTGACGCAATCGGTCACGAGCTGCATCAGGTCCTTGTCGGAGGAGACGATGGTGGCGGTCGCGCCGCGCTCGCAGGCTTGCCGCACGTAAGTCGCGATCAGATCGTCGGCCTCGTACCCGCCCTGTTCGAGGCAGGGCAGGTCGAACGCGCGCACCGCTTCGCGGATCAGCGCGAATTGCGGAATGAGATCGTCCGGCGCAGGCGGGCGGTGCGCCTTGTATTCGGAATAGATCTTGTTGCGGAACGTCACCTCGGACTTGTCGAAGATGATGGCGAGGTGCGTCGGCCGGTTGTCCGGCGGCATGTCGCGCATCAGCTTCCACAGCATGTTGCAGAAGCCGAGCACGGCGTTGACCTGCAGGCCGTCCGATTTGCGGTTCAGGGGCGGCAGCGCGTGATAGGCGCGGAAGATGTAGCCCGAGCCGTCGACCAGAAAGACATGGTCGCCCTTGCCGGGCGGTTTCATACCAGCGGGCGGGCGCGCCTGCGGAGCAGCGGATTTCGCGGATTTGGCCATGGCGGCAATCTAGGTAGTTTTGCCGCGATTGGCACCCCCGCGCGGTGTGTTCGCACGGGAATCTTGAAGCCTGAAAGCACCGCCTATTCCGCAGGCTGCAACACGGCCCGCTGCTTCGGCGGCGCGATCCAGAACCGCGCCGGGCGCGTGAACAGGAAGCCGAGCCGCGTGTCGCGCAGCGCCCACCAGATCACCAGCGCGCCGATCACGCCCGCGGTGGTGACGATCAGCGAGATCCATCCGATGTCGGTGATGAGGTACGTCTTCAGCAGCAGCGTACGGGTCGAAGCCATCGGCAGGAAGAAGGCGAGGTAGATCACGATGGAATGTTCGCCGCAGTAGCGGATCGCATCGATCCATTTCATGCGGGCGAGCAGCGTGGCGATGGTGATGATGGCGCATGCGCCCGCGATGCCGAGCGCCAGCGAGATC
>Ga0153956_1003285_pt1 | contig 10598 bp, 8 predicted proteins | sample TSFL040MetaG_FD_104704 | JGI IMG/M metagenome (GOLD analysis project Ga0153956, IMG submission 104704) | Attine ant fungus gardens microbial communities from Florida, USA - TSFL040 MetaG | ecosystem: Host-associated > Fungi > Mycelium > Unclassified | place: USA: Florida, Wekiwa Springs...
CAGCAGCACCACATCGGCTCTCCGCACCTCTTCCGCGGTGAGCTCCTCACTGGGTCGATTGGACAGATGAGGCCACGCACGCGTCCGGGGCAGGACTTTCACGTAGGGATCGTGGAAAACGACCTCCGCGCCGAGCGCCGCCAAGTGGTCGATGATGGGAAACGCGGGGCTCTCGCGGCAGTCGTCGACGTCGGCCTTGTAGGCGACCCCGAGCACCAGGACGCGCGCGCCTTTCACCGCTTTGCCGCGATCGTTGAGGGCCGCTTGCAGCTTGCCGATCACGAACTCAGGCATGCGCACGTTGATCTCGCCGGCCAGCTCGATGAACTTGGTGGTGATCTCGTATTCGCGCGCCTTCCAGGACATGTAGAAGGGGTCCACGGGGATGCAGTGGCCCCCCCAACCCGGACCCGGGTTGAAGCGCATGAAGCCGAAGGGTTTCGTTTCGGCGGCGTCGAGGACCTGCCAGACGTCGATGCCCATGCGGTCGAAGACGAGCTTGAGCTCGTTGACGAGTGCGATGTTGACGCTGCGGAAGATGTTCTCGGTGAGCTTGGCGGCCTCGGCGACGCGGGCGTTGGCGACCAGGACGGTCTTGCTCAAGGCGGCCGCGTAGAGTTGGCTGGCCACATGGCCGCTCGTGGCGTCCACCCCGCCGACCAACTTCGGGATGCTCTGGGTGTTGAACTGGGGATTGCCTGGATCTTCACGTTCCGGCGAGAACGCCAGGAGATAGTCCTGGCCGAGCTTGAGTCCGCTGGTGCTTTCGAGCACTTCGCGCACGAGCTCGTCGGTGGTGCCCGGGTAGGTGGTGGATTCGAGCACCACGAGCTGGCCCGGCCGCAGGCGCTTGGCGATGGCCTCGGCCGTGTCGCGCACGTAGCGCATGTCGGGTTCGCGCTGCTTGGTGAGCGGGGTCGGGACGCAGATCAGGATGGCGTCTTGCTGTGCCAGCCGATCGAAGTCGCTGGTCGCCTGGAGTAACCCCGAGCGCGCGGCCTCGGCGATGGGGCCGGAGGGGATGTGGATCAGGTAGCTGTGTCCCTTCGAGAGCGCCTCCACCTTGGCCGGGTCGGTGTCGAAGCCGGTGACCGGGAAGCCCGCCTTCACGAAGGCAAGCGCCAGCGGCAGGCCGACGTAGCCCATGCCGATGACGCCCACCTTGGCGGTCCTCTGTTCGATGGCGCGCTGCAGAATCCCTACGGAGGCCGCCTCGGTCACGATCAGCCTCCCAAGGCCTTCCTGAAGTACGCCACGGTGCTCTTGAGCCCCTCGGAGAGCGGGATCTTCGGCTGGTAGCCGAGCAGCTCGATAGCCTTGGTGATGTCGGGGCGGCGCTGCTTGGGATCGTCGGCGGGTAGGGGCTTTTCGATCAGCTTGCTCCTGGAGCCGGTCAGGGCGATCACCTGCTCCGCCAATTCGCGAATGGTGAACTCGCCAGGGTTGCCGAGGTTGATGGGGCCCAAGTGATCCCCGTCCATCAAGCGACACAGCCCATCGACCAGATCGTCGACGTAGCAGAAGCTGCGGGTTTGCGCGCCGGTGCCGTAGACCGTGAGGTCCTCACCGCGCAGGGCCTGCACGATGAAGTTGGACACGACGCGCCCGTCGTCGATGGCCATGCGCGGGCCATACGTGTTGAAGATGCGGGCGACCCGGATGTCGACCGCCGCTTCACGATGGTGGTCGAAGCACAGGGTCTCCGCGCAGCGCTTGCCCTCGTCGTAGCAGGCGCGGGGCCCGATGGGGTTCACGTTGCCGCGGTAGCTCTCGGGCTGGGGATGCACGTCCGGATCGCCGTAGACCTCGCTGGTGGAGGCGAGCAGGAAGCGCGCGCCCGTTCGCATCGCCAAGCTCAGCCCATTCAAGGTGCCCACGACGTTGGTCGTGACCGTCTTGATGGGGTTGCGCTGGTAGTTGATGGGGCTCGCAGGGCAAGCGAGGTGAAAGATGCGATCCGCGTGGATCTCGAACGGCGACGTGACGTCTTGGAGGACGAAACGGAAGTCTTTGCGTCCCAAGAGATGCTGGATGTTCTCTCGCGAACCGGTGGAGAGATCATCCAGGGCGATCACCGTGTGCCCATCGTTGAGCAGACGCTCACACAAATGGGAGCCAACGAAGCCCGCGCCGCCAGTTACTAAAACGTTCATCAGACCCGCACCCCGATGCCCTGATATTCGAAGCCTTGCGCCGTCAGGCCATAGGACGACCAAATGTTGCGGCCGTCGACGAGGATCGGGCGCTTGAGCAAGCCCTTGATGCGCTCGAAGTCGGGGCTCTGATACTCACGCCACTCGGTGACGAGCACGAGCGCGTCGGCGCCTTTGCAGGCGTCGTAGGCGTTCTCCACGAGCGTGATCTTGTCGCCGTAGAGCTCCTTCACGATGGGCATGGCCTCCGGATCGTGCGCGGCCACGCTCGCGCCGTCGGCGAGCAGGGCGTCGATCAAGGTGAAGGCGGGCGATTCACGCGTGTCGTCGGTGCGCGGCTTGAACGCGAGGCCCCACACCGCGATGCGCTTGCCGCGCACGTCTTCGCCGATGGCGGCGCGGACCTTGCGGCCGAGCACGCCCTTCTGACGCTGATTCACGCGATCCGTGGTGGCAGCCATCTCCACCTCGAAGCCGTGGTCGCGCGCCGTGTGCACCAGGGCCTTCACGTCCTTGGGGAAGCATGAGCCGCCGTAACCCGGGCCCGCGTACAGGAACTTGGGGCCGATGCGCTCGTCGCTTCCCACGCCATGACGCACGTGGTGGATGTCCGCGCCGACCTTCTCGCAGAGGGCGGCGATCTCGTTCATGAACGAGATGCGCACCGCCAGCATGGTGTTCGCGACGTACTTCGTGAGCTCGGCCGAGGCCGGATCCATGAAGATGATCTTGTCGGCGTTGAGCGAGACGGGGTGGTAGAGCCGTCCCATCAGCTGCTTCGAGAAATTGTCGCCGTCGGCTGTGCCGATGACGATGCGATCGGGCCGCATGAAGTCGTTGACGGCGTCGCCCTCTTTCAAGAACTCGGGGTTCGAGACCACGTGGATCGGGTGCTTCGAGCCCTCCACGATGCGCCGCAAGCGCGCGTTGGTGCCCACCGGAGCCGTGCTCTTCACGACCATGACCACTTCGCGCGTCGCGTGCTGCTTGACGGTCGCGGCCACGGCGTCCACCGCGCTGAGGTCGGCGCCTCCATCCGAGCGCGAGGGCGTGCCCACCGCGATGAAGATAGCGTCGGCCTGGGAGACGGCTTTTTCGACCTCGGGCGTGAAGTGCAGGCGGCCCGCGGCAACGTTGCGCTTCACCAGCTCTTCGAGGCCTGGCTCGAAGATCGGGATCTCTCCGGCCCGCAGGCGGTCGATCTTCGAGCGATCGATGTCCGCGCAAATGACGTCGTTGCCGATTTCGGCAAAGCAAGCGCCGCTAACGAGACCAACGTAACCTGTACCAACGACACAAAGGCGCATGGTTCCCCTCGAGTTGGCCCGAACCTTGAGCTCCCGAGCCCCGCCACGCAAGGCGTTCCCCGGACGCGGACAGCCTCCCGGCCGCACCCGCGTTTCCGGTATTGGTGGCCCGCGTCGCGCGCTTCATTCAAAGGCTTCTGGCGCGCACCCGAGATACTGCCGCCCAGCTCAAAGCTGCAACGATCTGGCGGGGATCCGTGTTGAGCGCGTGACCCATCAACGCGCTCCAGGAGGAGAAACGGCCAGTTCGGTGGACGATGTCGCGAGCGGCCACCACCAACGCGTCTCCGAGCGGGTCCGGTTGCATGGATGTCACACAGTGCGCGACCCACGCCTGGATCGCCGGCGTGCCGAGCTCCAACAACGCAAAGCGTGCCGCGCGGGCCAATCCGTGGCGCTCCAGATGTTTGGCGGCAGCCTCGGGTGCGATGCGTTCGCGCACGACCAGCCGCTCGAGATCGCTGCGATACATGGCTTCGCCGGGGCGATGGTCCGTGGCCAAATGCCCGAGCAGGTGCGCGAGTTGATCGAGCGGGTGGGGCACCCAGACGGGCGCGCCGAAGAGCGCCTGGTCGCGCCTGGCGCGCGCGAATAGCCCACGGGTGGTCAAGGCGTAGCGCCCGCGGGCGAACAAGCTGCGGTGGAGATCCAAGTAGAGAGGCAGCTCCGGGGCGCGCAGCTCGCGCTCTCTGGGGTACCCGGCCACGAGCTGACGCCCCCAATCGCGCAGCGACAGCGGCTCGTCAGAGCTCGCGAAGTCCTCGCGATGAGTCGCGGGCTCGGCCGTGTACGCGAAGCCCGAGCGAAGGAGCGCGGCCTCGGCGAGCTCGAACTGGTTCGAGGGCACCACCACATCGACGTCCGCGAGCGACCGCTCCTCGTGGGCCTCGTACAACGTGGCTTGCCACAGCGCGCCCTTGAGCGGCATCACGGGAATCGCGAGCGGCGTGAGCGTGTTCGCGACGCGCCGTACGACCCCTGTCGCCAGCAGCTTCAGCGCCGACTCGAGGGCTCCCCCGCGCAGCATGGTCGGGACGCCTCAGGCCGCGAGCACTTTGGCCAGAATCACCGTGATGTTGTCGGGGCCGCCGTTCTTGTTGGCGCGCTCGATCAGGCCCTTGCTCACGTTGTTCAGGTCGTGGCGATTGTTATGCATGATCTCGGCGATCTCGGCGTCCGTGACGGGGCCGCTCAGACCGTCGGTGCACAGCACGTAGACGTCACCCACCTCGGGCTTGTCGAGGAAGCAGTCGACTTTGACGCTCTCCTTCATGCCGAGGGCGCGGACGATCACGTTCTTGTGGGGGAAATTGGCGATTTCCTCGGGGCTCAAGCGCTTCATCTTGATGTAGTCGTTGAGCAGCGAGTGATCTTCGGTGAGCTGCGTGAGCTTGCCGTCGCGCAGTCGATAGACGCGCGAGTCACCGACGTGCCCGACCAACACGCCGTCGTCGACGGCGAGCAGCGACACCATCGTGGTGCCCATGCCGCGCTGGCCTGCGTTGCGCTGCGCCGCTTCGAAGATGCGAAGGTTGGCGAGCTTGATGCCGGTGATCAGGCGGTTCTCCTGGTAGCCCCGGCTCTTGTCCATCTTGTAGGGCCAGGTCGCTTCAGGGTCCTTGCTCGTCGCGCGGAAAAAGTCTCGCATGGTGTCGATGGCCATTTGGCTCGCGACTTCGCCCGATGCGTGGCCACCCATGCCATCTGCAACGATGAAGAGGTCTTCGTCGTTGAGGATGGCGTAGTTGTCCTCGTTGTGATTGCGTTTCATGCCGACGTTCGTCTCGCCAGCCGTTTCTACACGCACGAGAAAACCTCCAAATTACCCGGGCTTGACGCTAACAGTCGGGGCTACTGGAAGTCAAATGCGGAGGATGTTGAAACGCGGTCCCACACCCAACGACAGATGACCTGGCGCGGTCAGCAAGTCCCCGTCGACGAAGTAGCCGAACGTTCCGTCCGCACAGGACAACTCGGCCCACTCCGTGGTGGTCTCTTCGGCGGTCTCGGGCCGGAAACCACGCCCGAGCCAGATCCGGGGCATGTCTTGGGCCACCGCGTGGGCGCGCCCCTTCACGGCCAGCAGGTGAAAGCGATCGTCCCGCTCGAAGGCGCGGTAGAAGGGGCGGAACCCGAGCCCGGCCTGCACCACGGTGCCTGCGCCGATCGTCATGTAGTTGCGTGTCTCCCAGTGACCGTTGGAGAACACCACCTGGAGCTTTCGGGGCTGGAGGATGCGCTCGAAGGTCTTGCCGCCCACCAGCGCGCTGCCCATGGCCTTGGCCAGCACCGTCGCGGCGGTCACGGGGGTCGGCTGTCCGTTGCCCGCCGCGTAATACTCGGCGAGATAGCCGTACATGAGGCCGGTGCCGAAGAGGAAGCCGAGCCTGTCGCCGATGCGCAGCGTGGGCCGCGCTTTGAGCTTCTTGGCCTCGCCGTTGGACCAGGCCTGGAGCGTACGGTCGAGCAGCCAACCCGGGTTGCGCCGGCTGACGCCGAGCGAGTTGGCGATGGTGTTCATGGTGCCGCCGCGCAAGAAGGAGACGCTCGGGAGCGGCCGATCCCCGTAGGCCTTCCACAGGCTGGTCAGCGTGACCGATGCGGTGCCGTCCCCTCCCACGACCGCGACCCGCTCGACCCCGTGGTCGGCGATGGTTTGAGCGACCTCGCCCAGGTGGGCATCGTCCTGGGTGATCTGGAGTTCGGCACGCCCTCGACACGATTCCCGCAGGCGCTCCGCCAGCTTCGGGTTTCGGCGCAGGGCGCCCGCCTTGGGATTAACGATGACCGCGGCGCGCACGTTGGGCCCATCCGTAGCACGCGTTTGTGGCGTTGCAGCGTGAGCAAGGCGCGCGAGACGGTGGAAGCGCGGCGCGCGACGAGGGCCGTTGCGTGCGTCCCGGACAACGGGTAGGAGGGGGCGGTGACCCGCGCGCTGGACGAACGAACGGAACTGCTCCGCGAGATCCGGGCCCATCTGGAGTGGGAGGGGCAGGTCGGAAGCGTGGGAATTCCGCCGGTTGCACGCGCGACCCCCGCACACCTCGCGACGCAGCCGCTTCCTTCGACTGGCCCCGAACCCGCGTCGCCGGCGCGCGGGTCCGAGGAGCCCCAGGCCCGCGGCTTCGAGCCGGGGGGAGGTGCAGCCCCTGGACCCGCGGCAGATCGTCGGATCCGGCTGGCGACCATCGCGGAGCAGGTGAGCGGTTGCACGCGCTGCGACCTGGCCAAAGGGCGGACCCGCACGGTGTTCGCTCGGGGCAATCCTGATTCGCCCCTGGTATTCGTGGGCGAAGGGCCCGGACAGGAAGAGGACCTGCAGGGGCTGCCCTTCGTGGGGGCCGCCGGCAAGCTGCTCGACAAGATGATCGGGGCGATGGGGTACGGGCGCGAAGACGTCTACATCTGCAACGTGGTCAAGTGTCGCCCCCCGGGCAATCGCACGCCGCTCCCGAACGAGGCGGGCGCCTGCGCTCCCTTTTTGCATGAGCAGCTCGACTTGGTGGCCCCCCGGGTGATCGTCGCGCTGGGGCGTTGCGCCGCGGAGAACATGGGCCTCGTCCCCGCGGGGGGGGGCTGGCGGGGGCGCTGGGGACGTTTCCGAGGGGTGGAGGTGATGCCGACGTATCACCCGGCGTTCTTGCTTCGGAGCCCTGAATACAAGCGTCCGGTGTGGGAGGACCTGCAGAAAGTCATGGCGCGCCTGCGCGGCGGCGCCTGACCCCGCGGAGCCTGCGCGTGCAAGCGTGCGACAAGGCTGGTAGCCTCGAAATCGTGGGCAAAGTTCTACCGGACGAGATCGAGCTTCCCGACCTGGAAGGCGCGGATCACGACGAGCCAGAGGAGACCCAGCGCGAGGGCGAGGAGCTCGTGGGCACGCCGGACGCCGAGGAGCTCGTGTTGGCGGACATCGGCGGCGGCCCCGAGGAAATCGGGCTCGACGCGGAGACGTACGCGGACGAACGCGGTGATCAAGCCCTGAGCGCGGAGCTCCTGGACGCGGACGACGGCGAAGAGGGCGAGGGGGCCCGTTGGGCGCTCGACGAGAAATCCCTGGAATTCGAGGAAGATCTCGGGCTCGACGAAGAAGAGGAGCGCTGGACCGAGGACAGCGAGGGCATGGGGAGCGCCCTCGAGGACTCGTTCGATTTGGACGACGAAGACGGCGTCTCGGATGACGGTGGGCTCGAGGGCGTCGAGGACCCGTCGATGGACGGCCTAGCCCTGGATGAAGATGAAGACGACGAGGTCGTTTTGCCCCTGCGGGATGAAGAAGACGAAGACGAAGACGAAGACGACGAGTCACTGGAGGATTTTGGCGACGAGTTCTCGGTCGAACTGACGCGCTGAAGCGGGCGGCGACCGCGTGGAACCCGGGCTCTTGGGGCGCTTGGAAGGAGTGGGCTTACGGATCGCACGACCAACACCGAAGTTCTCGTCCGCGGCTTGCGCGCGGGACTTGGGTGCGAGCCCGACGCCAACTTGCGTGAGTCGTTGGCCGTGCCGATCGGAGCGGACGACCGGGCGCTGGCGCGAGCCTTGATCTCCGGGGTCGCGGCGGCCGACGTTGCGCGCCTCGAGCTGACGGAGCCCGCGCGGCTCGATGCGTCCGAGCCCCGTGAGAGTCAGCTGCCGAGCCCGGTGGCGAGCCCGGATCGCTCGTTCTTGGGTCGCTTGCAGTCCGAGGGGAGTCGAGCCGGGCAGCAGAGCCTGGCGGAGCTCGGTCACGTGCCCACGCTGCTCGCGGTGCTGCGCGCTGGCTCGCTGTGGCAGCGCCGTGTGGCCGCGCGGCGCTTGGCCGAGCGCTTGAGCGAGGACGACCTGGACGCCGAAGATCGGCACCAGATCCAGGAGGTCCTCGAGCACCTGCGCGACGTGGAGTTGGCCCCGGAGCTGCGCGCCTGTCAGGCCTTGCTCTCGGGCCCGCGCGCGCGCGAGGCGCTCGAGACGGCGCAAGAGGTCCGCTCGCTCGCGGCGAGGCTCGAGGGCGAGGTGCGCCGCTACTGGGAGGGCGACATCGCCGAGGATCCGTTGCTCGGGCTCTCGGGCGACGCGCGCGCGCTGCTGCTCTTGCACGCGCGCGAATTGAGCGACCTGGTGCTGGCTCACGTGGCCGCGCTGATCGAGGGCGGTACGTCGCCGAGCGATCCGATGTTGCAGCGCTCGGTGCTGTCGGCCGTGCGCTACGCGGGAGACACGCGGTTGGTGGCTTCGCTGGTGTCGCTGCTGGAGGAGCGCGACACCAGCGTGGTGATCGAGGCCGCCCGCGCCATCAGCCGCATCGACGATCCGCGCGTGTGGCCGGCGCTTTTGGGGGCCTACGAGCGCAGCGTCGTCGACACCGAGCGCATCGCGCTGGGGGCGGCGCTGGGGCGCTTCGGCGACGTGCGCGCCGCGGACTACGTGAGGGCTCAGCTGCGCAGCCAGGACAAGCACGTGTTGGTGCGGGCCCTGGAGGCGCTGCGGACCGTGGGCAGCACGGAAGACGTGCCCGCCGTATTGCCGTTCCTGCGCGATGACGATCCGGTGTTGTCGAGCAAAGCAGCGCACACCCTGGGGCGCATCGCCGATGGGCGCGCGTTGATCGAGCTCTTGCGCGTGACACGCGAGTCGTCGAGCGGAGCGCTGCGCGCCGCCGCCGAGGAGGCCGCCGACCAAACCAGGGCGCGCCTGGTGTTGCGCGGCGAGGAGCCGCCCTCCGAGGGAGTCCTGGTTCGGACCGACGAACGCCATCGCGACACCGAGCCCACGCTGCCTTCGGTGGGCGTGAGGCTGCGCTCGTTGCGGCACTATCTCAGTGGCCGCATTTGGCAATTGCTCGGGGCCACGGGGCGCGCGCTGGCGCGCTTCGAGGCGGCGGCGAGCTGTCGCCCGGATTGGGCGCTGCCCATCATCGTGGCGGGGTTGATGCACTCCGCGCGCGACGAATACGCCCAGGCTTTGGCGCTCTTTCGGCGTGCCATCGAGGTCGAACGCGCGCGCGTGGAGCGCAACCCTTTGCTGATCCGCGCGGTGGCGCGCTGCTTCCTGAGGCGCTCGGAGCAGGTCGAGCGCGACGGTCGCCTGGCCATCGCGCGTGGTCTGCTCGACGAGGTATTGGCGCTCGACTTGCGGCGCGCCCCGAGCTCGCTTCGCTTCGAGATCGGCCGCAAGCACGAGACGCTGCGCGTGTTGGGGGCCGGATGAGCGCCGAATTTCTCCCGGTGGATCCCGCGTTGGCTCGCTTCCTGGTGCACGTCGAGGCCGGGCTGCGTCGGGTGTCCTGCGAGGTGAACGGGGAGCAGGTCAGCTTCTTCGTGCGTCAGGGCAAGCTGCGCGCGCAGTGCACGTGCGCGGTGCTGGACGCGCGCGCGCCGGGGCGCGAACCCCAGGACGGGCGTGGACCGGGCCGCGAGGCAAACGAGATCTGCGAGCACCAGAAGATCGCCGCCAGCCTCTTGGGCTTCGAGGGCGCCTTCGCGACGGCCGTTGTGAGCGAGTCCGCGGTGCGGTCTTCGATGCGCCCGCCGCCGCCAGCCACGAGCGAGGTTTGGGGGCTGGCCGATGCGCTCGACGAGCTCTGCCTCGCGATGGCGCGCACGGGGCTCGACGCCCCGGATTCTCCGTCGATCCGTCAAGCCCTGGATCAAGTCCTCGCGCGCGCGCCGCGCCCGAGCCTCACGTTGTCGCGTTGGGTCGGGCGCGTGAGCGATGCGCTGACGGTCGGCGAGGTCGGCAAGGTCGCGCGTCTGCTCGATGGCGTGCAGCGCCTGGTCTCCGACGTGAAGGCGGAGAGGCCGTCGGCGAGATCGCAGGCGCAGTTTGCCAGTTGGCTCGGCTGTCGCGAGGGGGACGCGCTGGATGCCCTGGCCGATAGCACGCTCGTGGAGGTCGGACGCGAGTGGCTCGCGGGCAGTTCGCGCGCGTCGATCGAGCGGCGCTACCTGCTCGATGTGCACGACGGCGAGGTCTATTGCGAGGAGCGCTGGCGCGGCGAGCAGGACGCTTCGGTGGGGCCTTGTCCGCGCGTGGTGCAGGTGGCCTACGGCGCGCTGGACGATGCGGTGCAGCCGCGTCGCTTGCAGCTCCTGCAGTACACCGTCTCTCCCGAGGTCACCCAGGACCAATGGCGACGCATCAGCGAGTTCGCGCGCAGCCA
>Ga0153956_1003286_pt1 | contig 10590 bp, 7 predicted proteins | sample TSFL040MetaG_FD_104704 | JGI IMG/M metagenome (GOLD analysis project Ga0153956, IMG submission 104704) | Attine ant fungus gardens microbial communities from Florida, USA - TSFL040 MetaG | ecosystem: Host-associated > Fungi > Mycelium > Unclassified | place: USA: Florida, Wekiwa Springs...
ATGTGGGAGCGCCCCGGGCGACCTATGTCGCCGACCTGCTGGGCGCAGCATCGGTGGCGCATGTCTATGGCCGTCCGCTGGTGGGCGCGGAGTCGCTGACCTCGGCGGGCCAGCCCTGGAACATGAGCCCGCGCGATCTCAAGCCTGTGGCCGATATGGAATTTGTGCTGGGGGTGAACCGCTTGTTCATCCACACTTCGGTACACCAGCCGGTCGACAAGCCGCCAGGCCTGTCGCTGTTCGGCTATGGCCAGTTCTTCAACCGGCTGGAAAGCTGGGCGGAACAGGCGGGCGGCTGGGTGCGGTATCTGGCGCGCTGTTCCTATCTGTTGCAGCAGGGACGGTTCAGCGCCGATATCGCCTATTTCCATGGCCAGGAAGCACCGCTTACCGGCGAGTTCGGAGATCGTGCCGTCGACATGCCACCCGGCTATGGTTTCGATTTCGTCGGCGCCGATGCTCTGCTCAATCAGATGAAAGTGGATCATGGCCTGTTGGTGACAAAATCCGGCATGCGCTACCGGCTGCTGTATCTCGGCGGCTCCAGCCGGATGATGACAATGGACGTGCTTCGCCGCATCCGCGACCTGGTGGAGCAGGGTGCGGTGGTGGTGGGCACCGCGCCGCAAGCCTCGCCCAGTCTGGCTGACGACCAGGCGGTGTTCCGCGCCCTGGCCGACAATCTGTTCGGCGCGCCAGATGGACATTTCGGACAGGGCCGCGTGTTCGCCAAACTGGATGACGCGCTGGAAGCGCTGACGCTGATGCCTGATTTCGACTATGCCAAGCCACAGGCCGACAGCCAGTTGCTTTATATCCATCGTGTCCTGCCGGACGGCGAACTCTATTTCGTCAGCAATCGCCGCGACCGCGCCGAAACCTTCGATGCCAGCTTTCGGGTATCGGGCATGGGCGCGCAGCTTCTGGATGCCGTCACAGGCAAAGTCGCGCCTGCGACCGTGACGGAAAGTGATGGCCGCAGCCATGTCTCTCTCGCATTACCGGCCTATGGCTCCATGTTCGTGCTGTTCCGCAAGGGTGTGCAAGCGGTGCCGCGCGCCGCCAATGAAAAAGTGGTCGAAACCCTGAAGGGACCTTGGCGCGTTGGTTTCCAGCCGGGACGCGGCGCGCCCAAAGCGGCGGTGACCTTCACCGGCCTGACGTCATGGAGCGACAGCGACGTGGCTGGAATCAAGTATTTCTCCGGCACGGCGGATTACGTCACGCACTTTACCTTGCCTGCCAAAAAGCCCGCGCGGCTGGTGCTGGACCTGGGCAATGTGCGGGAAGTGGCGGAAGTGACGCTGAACGGCAGAAAGCTGGGCACCACTTGGACTGCGCCCTATGCGTTGGATATCACCGCCGCCGCGCGGACCGGTCGCAACGAACTGAAGGTCCGGGTGGCGAATCTCTGGGTTAACCGGCTGATTGGTGACGCCCAACCTGGCGCTTCCCAGAGGTACACTTTCACCACCATTCCTACCTATCGGGCCGATGCGCCCCTGCGGCCTTCTGGCCTGATGGGGCCGGCGATTATCCGCGGCCTGCGGTAATATACTGATACTACAAAGAAATTTCCGCTGTTGTGACGCCGCAACTGCGTTGCCAGATTCTGTGACCGCCCCGTGATTTGCTGTTTCCGCTAATAAAGCAGTTTGATATAAATCACTCGTTTTCGATCACTTGTGATCGAATTGAACGGCGCATGAAACGACCGGAGGGATCGACTCCGGCGGTATGTGTCGTTGAGAGGAACACACAGGGGGAGTTCACTTGATGTCCAACGGTATTTTTGCGCGTGCGCGCGCTCGCCATTTGTGCGGCAGCGCTGTCATGGCCGCCGGCATGATCTTTGCCGGCACGGCCTATGCGCAGGACAATGTCGAGGCGGTGACGGTCACCGGTTCGCGCCTGCCTTCGACCTTCGAGGCGCCGACGCCGGTCACCGTGCTTGACGCCAGCCAGATCAAGATGTCGGGCCAGATCAACATTGAAGACACGCTGAACGAGACCCCCCAGTTCCGCGGTAGCCAGGGCGACGGCAAGTACAATAACGGCCAGGGCACGGGCGGCGCGACGCTGAACCTGCGCGGCCTGGGCGCGAATCGCAACCTGGTGCTGGTCAACGGCCGCCGTTACACCATCCAGGGCCCGGATCAGACCACCGACGTTGACACCATTCCCGTGGCGTTGATTCAGCGCACGGAAATCGTCACCGGCGGCTCCTCGGCGGTGTACGGTTCCGACGCCATCACTGGCGTGGTGAACTTCATCATGCGCCAGGACTTTGAAGGCGTCGAAGCGCAGAGCCATGTCGACTTCGACAGCGCCACCACGACCCCGACCTGGAGCGTGGACCTGACCGCGGGCGCCAACTTCGCCCACGACAAGGGCAATGTCGCCATTTCGATGGACTATATGAATCGCGGTGCCATCTCGCGTCAGGATCGCGGCGGTATCTATATCCCGCCCTATGGCGACGGCTGCGTCACCGCCGCCACCGCCAGTTCGCGCCAGCTCGGCACCCAGATCACCGGCCTGTCAGGCCAGGCGTGTCTGGATGCCGGCGGCAAGCCGGGTCTGGTGTTCGCCGGTTCGGGCGATATTCCCAATGGCCGTTACACCCCCACCTATCTGCCGGGTGCCGCCAACACCGGTGCTCTGCCTGGCGGTCTGGGCGCGGCCACCAATGCCGCTTATGCCGCGGCGGGCCTGTCGGGTCTCACTGCGAATAACGGCTTCGGCTACACCTATAACAATGACGGCCTGACCGCGCGCCCGGCCATCGACCCCAATGACCGTTACAACCTGACCCTGCCAAACTATCTCCAGATTCCGCAGGAACGCTGGATGATCAACAGCTTCGCGCATTATGACCTGCTGCCGCGCGTGACGGCCTATGCCGAAATGCACTTCAGCACCAACACGGTCGTGTCGCGCCTGTCGCCCAGCAACATCAACGCGACGATGCTGTTCAACGACAACAACCCGTATGTCAGCCCGGCGATGCAGGGATTGTTCACCCAGCTGGACAATGATGAACAAGGCCCCATCACCACGACCGAGGGTGCCAAGACCTACACCACCACTCCGGGCGACGGCCTGGTTTCGATGAATGTCGGCCGCCGCTTCACCGATGTCGGCTACCGTATCTCGAACGCCCAGCGCGACGCCTGGCGTTTCGTGGGCGGCTTCCGCGGCTCGCTGCCGGATGCTTCGCCCTACTTCCTGAAGGATATGTCGTATGACATCTATTACGACTATGCCAAGACGGTCCTGACCGAACGGGAAAATGGCAACGTTTCGCGCAGCAAGCTGCAGGACTCGCTCCTGTCGGCCGGTGGCGCGGCTCCGGTCTGCGATATCTTCGGCCAGAACATCAGCGCGGCCTGCGTCAAGGCCATCGCCGTCACCTCCACCAACGTCACCAGCGCGCAGCAGGCAGGCGCCCAGGGCAGCATCAGCGGCACTGCGTTCGACATGCCGGCCGGTCCGGTGGCCTTCGCGCTGGGTGGCGAGTGGCGCTCGACTTCGGCCAGCTACGTCCCCGACCAGTTCCTGTCTTCGGGCGACGTGGCGGGCTTCAACGCCGCGCAGCCGACCAACGGCAGCGAGGCGGTTCGCGAAATCTTCGGCGAAGTCCGCGTGCCGCTGCTGAAGGACGTGCCCTTCGTGCAGCAGCTGTCCATCAACGGCGCGTTCCGCAACTCCAACTACAACCTGGTTGGCGTCGGCAGCGTCTGGACCTATTCGGGCGGCGCCGACTGGAAGGTCGACGATAACATCTCGTTCCGTGGCCAGTATCAGCGCGCCATTCGCGCGCCGAATGTGGGCGAACTGTTCGGCGGCCAGACCCTGAACTTCACCGCTTATACCGATCCCTGCGCCAGCCCGGCCAATGCCGGCAACGCGGCGATCCGCGCCATCTGCCTTGCGCAGGGCGTGCCGACGGCGAACGTCTTCACCTCGCAGGTCCAGCCCACGCCGCTGGTCGGCAATGTCGGAGGCGGCAACCCCCAGCTGCAGGCGGAAGCGTCCGAGACCATCACTTTCGGTACCGTAATCACGCCGGAAGCGATTCCGGGCCTCGCGGTCAGCGTCGACTGGTTCTCCATCGACATCAACGGCGCCATCGCGCCGCTGGGCGGCGGTCTGGTCAGCACCGGCAACCTCTGCTTCAACACGTTGCAGCAGGCTTCCAGCCTGTACTGCCAGGCGTTCCATCGCGATCCGGGAACCGGCGCGATCAACGCTCCGCTCTATGTCCAGGTCGGCAACGCGAATACCGGTGCCGCCAAGACCCAGGGTGTCGACTTCGCCGGCCAGTACAATATCGACCTGGATTTCGGTTACCTGAGCAACGAGTCGAACCTGTCGGTGTCCACCAACTGGACCTGGACGACCGAGTTCACCAACACGCCGGTGAAGGAACTGACCAACACCAAGAACGAGTGCGTCGGTTCGTTCGGCACCACCTGCGGCTCGCCGGTTCCGTCCCTGAAGGGCACGACGCGCCTGACATGGTCGGACGGCGATACCTCGATCAGCCTGCGTCACCGCTATACCGGCGGGGTCACGGTGGACAGCTACATCATCCCCTTCCGTTCGGTGGCGGCGACTCCGGCGCTGAACACGCTGACCAACCCGATCATCCCCGACTTCCACTATTTCGACCTGTCCGGCAGCTATGCCCTGACCGACGAAATCCAGCTGGATGGCGGCATCAACAACATCTTCAATGTCGGCCCGCCGATCCTGGGCAGCTCGGCCAACGGCAACGTCACCTTCCCGGCGACGTATGACCCGAACGGCCAGACCTTCTTCCTGAATGTCACGTTCCGTCAGGAGTAAGGACGTCTGAAATGGAAACATGGCGCGTCCGGGCTAGCCGGGCGCGCCATTTTCTTTGAGAATGGGACATGTCCTTTTCCCAGCCCAGCCGCCGCGCCTTGCTTGCCGCCACTGGCGGATTGGCTGTGCTGCCGGGCTTCGCCGCCGCCGCTGCGCCCACCGGTGCAATTCCCGACGAGGGCTGGCGGCTGTGGGTGGACCAGAAAGCCGCCTGGCGCGACGACACGCTCTACCTGCCCGATGATGTGAAGCTGGCCGGGCTGCCGGTGAATCCGCCGTCGGGCGGCTGGGCGGTGCTGACCGCTGGCGCGGGCCGCGAGGTCACGTTGCCCGCCACGGTGGAACAGTATCACTGGGGCGAATTCGGTGAGCGGCCTTATATCCTGGCGGAATACAATTGGGCGCCACGCGATCCGGTGCCGCGCAACGGCGCTTATTATGGCGTGTCCTGGTGGTGGCGCGAGATCGCCATCCCGCGCGGTTTCGCGGGAAAGCGTCTGCTGCTGACGGTGCGCGGGGCGCGCCAGCGGGCCGAGGTCTATCTCAACCGCAAGCTGGTCGGCTATTCGATCCTGGAGGAATTGCCCTTCACCTGCGATGTGACGGCGGCCGCTGACCCGGGCGGAACGAACCAGCTTGCCATCCGCATCACCAATCCCGGCGGACGCTTCGACTGGGTGGATGCTTCAAGCCTGACCTGGGGCAAGGCCAAACTGCAGGCCAGTCACGGCTTTGGCGGGTTGGACCGGGGCCTGACCCTGACGGCGCATCCGTTGGACGGGCATATCGAAGACGCCTGGGTATTGAACCGGCCGGAGCTGCGCGGCGCCACCGCTTTCGTGAAACTGGCTGGCGCCGCCGACAATCGCCGCCTGTCTCTGCATCTGGAGGACGCGGCCGGCAAAAGGACAGCCGCCACGATCACGGCCGACGGACGGGGCAAGGACGGTGCGTATCGCTTCGCGATTTCCTGTCCCGGCGCGCAGATATGGGATATGGAGTCGCCGCATCTTTATCGGCTGGTGGCGCGCTGGGCCTCGCGCAGGGGCGGCGAAAGCCGCCGTGATGTGACTTTCGGCTTCCGTTGGTTCGCGCCCGATGGCATCGGCAAGGATGGAATTTTCCGCCTCAATGGCCGGCGTATCCGGCTCTATTCCGCGATCAGCTGGGGCTTCTGGGGCCTGAACGGGCTATGGCCGACGCCGGAACTGGCGGAACGCGAAGTGACGCAGGCCAAGACGCTGGGCCTGAACTGTCTTAACTTCCATCGCAACGTGGGCAAAGCCGAAGTGCTGGCGGCACAGGATCGGCTGGGCCTGCTGCGCTGCATGGAGCCCGGCGGCGGCCGCGCCGCGCTGGGCCCCGCGCCCGATGTGGGCGCGGATGTGGACACCAATGGTGCATCCTCGGGCCCCGGCGACAGCGAAGCCGACAGGTTCAATACCCGTTATGTCGCGGCCCGCACCCTGGCGATGATCCGCGCCTTCCGCAGCCACCCCTCGCTGATCCAGTACACGCTGCAGAACGAGATCAACGCCAAGCTGGACAATCCCGCGACCACGGATTTCCTGGCGGCGATGCGCGCCGAGGATGAAAGCCGCATTATCGCCCTGAATGACGGGTTGATGGATGCGCCCTATTCCCAGGCCCAGGCCTGGTATGCGCCTTACAATGAGGCCCTCTATCGCTCCGACAAGACGCAATGGGGTGACTGGTTCGATCGTCACCAGGGCGCGGGCGATCAATGGTATGACGGTTTCTACAAGAATCCCGGCGATTTCACCTATCGCATGCCGTACCGCGAAGGCATCGTGCAATTCGGCGAGATGGAAGGCTGTGCGGTGCCCGACAACCAGGTGCTGGGCATCGCCGAGATTCTCCAGCGCGGCGGCAGGGCTTATGACCTGGAAGACCGCAAACAAGTGCTGGCGGCGTATGACGCCTTCCTCGATCGCTGGAACTTTCGCAAGGCGTTTCCCACCACGGAAAGCCTGTTCCTGTCGGCCGGACGCAAAAGCTACGAAAGCTGGCAACAATATCTGGAGAATGCCCGGATCAACGAAATGACGGACTGGGCCACCATCTCGGGCTGGGAATCCACCGCGATCGAGAACCATTCCGGCATCGTGGACAATCTGCGCAATTTCAAGAGCGATCCCGCCTTGATCCGCGCCAGCCTGCGGCCGGTCCGCGCCGTTGCCAAGCAGCGGACGATGGGGGTGGCGCGCGGAACATCCGCGGTATTCGACCTTTACCTGTTGAATGACAGCGACGTGCCCGTGACTGGTGGCCTGGTGCTGCGCATGACCGACCCTGCCGGCGCGACCGTGGAACTGGGTCGTTTCGACGCCCCCGTGCTGGCGCGCGACCGGTTCAGCGCGCTGGTGAAGGAAGGTTTTTCCTCGCCGGCCCTTACGCGGGAAGGCATGCACCGTTTCACGTTTTCCACGCCTGGCGCTCCGGACTTTGTGCGCGATATTCTGGTGGTGGACGAGGGCCTGTATCCCGTTCCCGGCAAAACCTTGCGAGTGGCGGCGCAGGGCTTGCAGCCGACGACGCGGGTGCAATTGGCGACGTTGTCCGGTGTCACGGTCGAGGATTACCGCGACGGTCGTCGCTATGACGCCATCGCGATTTCCGGCCTGTCGGAAAAATCCACCGAAGCGCAGCGATTGGGCGGCGATGAGGGACTGAACCTGCAAAAGGCCAAAAAGCTGGACTCGCCGCCGGGCGAAACCCCGGTGTCGGTGATCGCCGCCGTCAGGGCGGGCACGCCGCTCCTCGTCATCTCGCAGGAAGATGGGCTGGCCGATGGTCTTGCCATCCGGCTCGCTGCCGCCGGCGCTTTCACCTACCGCGGTCAGGTCGGCCGTACCCGCGTCCCCTGGATGGGAAGCTGGGCTTTCGTGCGCGAACACGCCGTCTATGAAGGGTTGCCGGTGAACCAGGTGATGAGCGTCCACTATCAGGCGCATGGCCGCCCGGCGAACGGCCTTCTGGTGGATGGTCCGGGCGTGGAGGTATTCGCCGGCTACGGGCGCGACCATGACCGCCAGGTCGGTGCCGGCACCTTCGCCATGCGGCTGGGCAAGGGAAAAATCCTGTTCCACCGCCTGTCGGACTTCAACGGGCCGATGCAACAGCGTTTCCTGCGCAACGCGCTGGCCTGGCTCTGCACATAAGGAGCGAGGATATGGACGTGAAGAAGCGCGATTTTCTGTTTGGGGGCGCGGCGACTGGCGCGGTCCTTGCCACCGAAGCCGTGGCGCAAAGCCGGCCGCGCTGGGCGTGGTCGGGCAGGTAGCCCTCGACGGTGGGCCCCGCCTGCAAGCCCAGCGGTGTGCGCCTGCTCGATACCGCAATCCCCGAAACGGTGGTGGATTTCATCAGGCTCGGCGCCATGGTGATCGAGTGCGTCGAGGAAACCGCAATGGCCGCCCGCCAATACACCAGGCGCCGCATGCCAGTGTGATCTATTGATCTGGCAACTGATAAATAATATATAATATTCAACAGCTTACGGTGAATTCTCGCGCGTCCGGCATGATCGCACGGACGGTGATGAAGATTCTTATTTTATGCGTTAGAATTCCAGTGCTGATGATTCTGGGCTGTGTGTCCGGGCGCACAATCGCCCGACGCATGCATAGGGGGCTTCTGCCATCGGCGTGGGTTCAGATATTTGACTTCCCGCTGGCAGCACGGTGTTGCGCTGGTTTGTGTCTTCCGTCGCGCAATCACCGGCTAGTTGTCGGATTCTTTAATCGCACTGGGCGGGCTTGAGAGATCGAGCCGTTTTGCGATGACACAATATCGCTCTGTATTTTCCGATTGATATTCAATCAGGCGCCGTTCCGCGCCGACTTGCCTGGAAGAGATTTATGGGCATGCCTGCGACCGCAATAGAAGCAGCCGATTTTTCGGGGCTGCACCTCCTTTTGGTGGACGACAACAAGTTCATCCGCATCCTGATCCGCGAGATTTTGCGCGGCTTCGGCTTTCTCCGGATCGCGGAGGCGCTGTCGGTTGTCGAGGCGCTGGAGCGGGTGCGCCAGAACCGTCCCGACATCATCATCTGCGACTGGATGATGGATCCTGAGGACGGGCTGACCCTGCTGCGCAATCTGCGCGGCAGCGCCGATCCCCATACCCGCATGATTCCCTTCATCATGCTGTCGGGCGAGGTGCGCGACGACCGTGTTTCGATGGCGATCGGCGAAGGCGCCGACTCCTATGTCGCCAAGCCTTTCACCGCCGCCACGCTGATGACTCACCTGCTGCGGGTCATCGCCAAGCAGGAGGAGCAATATTTCCTTGATTAGCCGCCCCCAGACGCTGCGCCAGAAGGTGCGCGGCCCCAATGCCCGTCCCATCGCCACCTTGGTCACGCAAGGCGACCGCGCCGCAGGGCGTGTCCAGTCGCAGTTCGGCGATTTCCTGCCGGGCAGGCTGAACGAACTTCGCCATGCCGCCGATTCCCTGTTGGGCCATCCGGGCGATGCGGCGCGCCGTCATGCGGTGGTATTCATCGCGCAGGATCTGCGCAGTTCCAGCGTCACGGCCGGACGGCCGCGCCTGGGCGCCATTCTCGCTTCGCTGGAGGACGCGGCGGGCAAGGATGTGCTGGATGCCGAAATCCTCCGCCTGCACTTGGATGTGGTCGCGTTGGTGTCCAATCCCGGCCTGCCGGAAAGCGACTATCGGCGGCTGACCGCCGACCTGGCGCGCGCCGTGGCGCACCGCGACAAGGCTTGAGACACTCTGTGGAGATCGCGCTTACTCGTCATCATGTCTGGCGGAATAGAATCCGCTGCATCAAATAAGCACTGAGCGCGTCGGCACGGAACAATTGGCCGCGCCAGGCATCGCCAAATATTGAAGTTCTGTCGCCGGGAAGGCAGCGGGCGCAACTTTCGTGCGCATCGGTTATTTCCACAATGGTTCCAAATGGAGATACCCATGGTAAAGGTAACGCCGCGTCAGCGCCGCACCGAAGGCCGCGTGATGCACGAGTTCAAGCATGGGGAACTGAAAAGCGGCCGCGGCGGCAAAGCCGGCAAGGTGAAGAGCCGCAAGCAGGCCATTGCCATCGCACTCAGCAAGGCGGGCCACTCCAAGTACGATAGCGCATACGAAAACCGCAAGAATCGCAGCCGTACCGCGCGCAAGGAAATCCATGGCCGCACCGCCCAGCAGGAGAAAGAAGGCGCGCACCATGCCCACACCACGACGTGCGAGACCTTCACGCCGCGCGCCGCCAACATGTCCTTAAGACCATGCAGCGTCAGATGCGATGTCCGCTCGATCTGCTCGACGATGAAGGCCCGGTGCGGGGCAAGCACGGGCTTGCGGTGGCCGCCGATCTTGCCCGGCGCCACAGAACCCGTCCGCCGCTTGCGCTGCGACCACTTCACAACCGAAGACACCGCAACGTCGAACCGCTCGGACACCGACCGGCAACTCTCTCCGCTCGCCACCGTCGCAACCACGCACTCCCGAAGATCGTCCGAAAGGGCTCTTGCCATCCGATGCTGGCCTCCTCCCAGCCAGCATCTTGAATCTGACTCGCAACCCCTTGGGAAGCCCAAATCCGATTCCTCCATAACCTAAATTGCTCTAGGGCCTGTCCTCAATTGAGCCAAATGAGGATGGAGGCGGCGTAGACACCGGCCAAGAAGTTGGCGGCGCGCTTGTCGTATCGAGTGGCGACGGCGCGGAACTGCTTAAGCTTACAGAAGA
>Ga0153956_1003287_pt1 | contig 10589 bp, 8 predicted proteins | sample TSFL040MetaG_FD_104704 | JGI IMG/M metagenome (GOLD analysis project Ga0153956, IMG submission 104704) | Attine ant fungus gardens microbial communities from Florida, USA - TSFL040 MetaG | ecosystem: Host-associated > Fungi > Mycelium > Unclassified | place: USA: Florida, Wekiwa Springs...
ATCCGCTCGCGCGCCTTAGCGAGGGTCGCATTGCTTTCGGCCAGCGTCGGATTGTTGGCCAGCGCGCGATCGACCAGCGCGTCCAGATCCTTCGATCCGAACGCCTCCCACCAGCGCGCGGTGGGGCCCTGCCCCTGCGCCGCGACGGGCCCGCCGGCGGGATGCGCCTGCGGATCGTCGGCGGAGCCGTAGGCGGATGCGGACGGCGCCTGCGGCCGATCGAAATTGGGGCCGACGGTGCAGCCGGCCAGCGTCAGGCCGAGCAGGCAGGAGAGCGCGGGAACGGGGAAAACGGATCGCAGCATATCAGTCCAGGTGCATCGTCTTTTCGCCGCCGCCCTGGGCCTTGGCCGGGCGGCGCATCAGCAGGACCATCGGCGCCATCAGCATGCTGATCAGGAACAGAGCGTGGAAGGCGTCGACATAGGAGACCATCGCCGCCTGGCGGGTGACCTCGCCATTGAGCGCGGCGACCGCCTTGGGCGTGGTGAAATCGAAATCCGGCATGCGCAGGGCCAGCGCCGGATTGTCGGGCCTGACCCCTTCGACCAGCCGCGAATGGACGGTGGCGGCATTGCGGATGGTCATCGCCTGCAGCACCGAAATGCCGATCGCCGATCCGATGTTGCGGATGAGGGTGAACATCGCCGCGCCTTCGTTGCGCATGCGCGACGGCAGGGTGGCGAACGCCATGATCGACAGCGGGATGAAGATCAGCCCGGTGCCCATCCCCTGGATGAAGCCCGATATCATCACCGGGTGGGTGTTCATGGCGAGCGAGAAGCCCTGCATGTACCACATCGACCCGGCGGTGAAGCACAGGCCGGCGATGATCATCAGGCGCGAATCGACCTTCTTGATCAGCTGGCCGGCCAGCCACATCGAGATCAGGGTGCCGAGCCCGCGTGGCGCGGTGACGATGCCGGTCAGGACGACCGGATAGCCCATCAGCACCTCGAGCATGGGCGGCAGCAAAGCGAGCACGGCGTAGAGGACGACGCCGAGCAGGAAGCCGATCAGCGAGGCGAACACGAAATTGCGGTCGGCGAAAAGGCCGAGCTCGATGAACGGCTTCTTCGCCGTCATCGTGTGCACGACGAACAGATAAGCGAACAGGGCAGCAGCGACCGCTTCTATGCAGATCTCGCTCGAAGAGAACCAATCCTGCTGCTGCCCACGGTCGAGCATGACCTGGAAGGCACCGATCGCCGCCGCCAGCAGGCCGAAACCGAACAGGTCGAGCTTCACCGGCTCGGTACTGCGGGTTTCGGACAGGAAGCCGGAGATGCCGATGAAGGTCAGCACGCCGACCGGCAGGTTGATGTAGAACACCCAGCGCCAGGTCAGATTGTCGGTTAGCCAGCCGCCGAGCGCCGGGCCGATGATCGGCCCCAGCACCGCGCCCATTCCCCACACAGCCATGGCGGGGCCGTGGCGTTCGGGCGGATTGATATCGAGCAGGATGGCCTGGCTCATCGGGATGAGCGCCGCCCCGAACACGCCCTGGAGCAGGCGGAAACCGACCAGCTCACCCAGATGCGTGGCGATGCCGCACAGGCCCGATGCGATGGTGAAGCCGACCACGGAGACCAGCATCAGCCGCTTGCGGCCGAAGCGCCCCGCCAGCCAGCCGGTCAGCGGCGTGAAGATCGCCGCCGAAACGATATACGACGTCAGCACCCAGGTGATCTCTTCCTGTGATGCCTGGACGCTGCCCTGCATGTGCGGCAGCGCGACGTTGGCGATCGTGCTGTCGAGCGCGTTCATGATCGTCGCCGCCATCACCGATGCGGTGATGAAACGGCGCGTCGTGGGATCGGGATAGGCCCCGGCCATTATTTCCCGCTGCCCGACCCGAACAAATGGCGCTTGTGCCCGGTGTCGACCGTCACTTCGGCGCTGAGCCCGGCATGGAGCGGCAGGTCGCCCGGGGTTTCGAGCAGGGTGAACTCGACCGGTAGGCGCTGCACGACCTTGACCCAATTGCCCGTCGCGTTTTCGGGCGGCAGCAGCGCGAAGCTGTTGCCGGTACCCGGGCTGAAGCTGGTCAGCTGCGCCTTCAGCGGGCGATCGGGATAAGCATCGACCTTGATCGTCGCCGCCTGGCCGATGCGCATGTACCGTAGCTGGTTTTCCTTGAAATTGGCCTCGACCCAGATGCGCTGGCCGACCAGCGTGAAGACCGGGCGCGACGCGCTGACATAGGATCCGATCTGGAGCTGGTTGACCCGAGTGACGATGCCCGCCTGCAGGGCCCGGACCTCGGTATGCGCAAGGTCGATCCGCGCGCGATCGAGCACCGCCTTGGCGCGCTGTACCGCGGGCTGGCTGTCGACCGGGGCATCGACCGATCCCGCCAGGCTGGCGCGAACCGCCTCGGCCTTCTGCGTGGTGGTGGCGATGCCCTGGCGCGCGGTCCGCGCCTCGAGCGCGGCCTGGTCGTACTGCGACTGCGAGGAGATGCCTTCGGCCAGCAATTCCTTCTGGCGCGCGGCCTCGCGCACGGCGAAGTCCAGCCGGTCGTGGGCCGCCTGCAATTCGGCCTGGCCCTGGCGGAAATTGGCCTGGAGCGCACCGACCTGGGTGCGCGCGTCAGCGAGCCCGGCCTCGGCCTGGGCGACCGCGGCGCGGAACGGCGCGGGATCGATGCGGAACAGCAATTGGCCGGCGCGGACCGGCTGATTCTCGTGCACCTCGATCTCGATCACCGTACCGCTGATGCTCGGCGCGACGGCGACCTGGCCGGCCTGGAGCGCGGCATCGTCGGTCGACTGATAGCGCCCGCCATGAAGGTAGAAAGCGAGCGCGGCGACGATCAGGACGATCGGCGCGAGCAGCAGCAGGGGCTTGCGCAGGCGCGCCTTGCGCGACGTGTCTACGGCGGCGACGTCCTCGGGCGTGAATTCGTTGCCGAGCACGCCGTGCCCGTCCGCTTCGCCGGCGGCAAGCTCGGACTGCGACATGTCGGCCAAGACGGGAACCTTTCGATTTTCGATGCGGTCGGGGGAGGGAGCTGACGAGCGCGCAAAGAGTTCCGCGCAACTTCCCCTATAGAAACACTGGGCCTTTAATCCTACTGATGTTTCGTCAGCATCTGTATGAGCGATATTCATGGCCGAGCCCGATCTCAACCTGCTGCGCGTGTTCGATGCGCTGATCGAGCTCGGCAGCGTGACGCGCACCGCCAGCCGGCTCGGCGTCACCCAGTCGGCGGTCAGCCACGCGCTCGGCCGGCTGCGCGTCGCGTTCGACGATCCCCTTTTCGTGCGCAGTCCCACCGGCCTGCAGCCGACCGTTCGCGCGCGGGAGATGGCGCCTGCCATTCGCGAAGGGTTGGCCACGCTCCGCGCGGCGATGTCGCCATCGCTGTTCGATCCGGCGACGGCCAGCCGCCGCTTCACGATCAGCGCCGGCTCCTATTTCTGCGAGCTGCTGATGCCCGATCTGCTCGCACGTGCGCGTGAGGTCGCGCCGGGCGTGTCCTTCGCGGTCAGCGCGCCGGGCGCCGATCTCGTCACCTTGCTCGATGACGGCGCGGTCGACATCGCGCTCGGCGCGTTCGGGCGCGTGCCGCGGCGCCTCACGCTAGAACACCTGTTCGACGAACAACTCGTCTGGATCGCCAGCGCCGACGGCGCTTTCGCCAGCGATCCTCCCCGGCGCGCGGACATCGCCGCGCGCCCGCAGCTCCGTATCGCCACCGGTCGGCCGCAGGGCGCGCGCTCCTACGTCAGCGAAGCCGGGCTCGAACGGCGGGTCACCGCCTCCAGCAGCCTCGGCGCGCAGGAAGGGCGCGGATCGGACGCGGCGAGCACGACCATCTACGATCTCCAGACCGCGATCGCCATCGTCGAGCGGACCGAACTGGTCGCACTCGTCCCGCGTCGTTCGACCGAACGCCGCGCGGGGCCCGGCCGGCTTGTGCTGATCGATGCCGGCGCGGACGAGGAAACGATCGAGATGGCGATGCTGTGGCATGGCAAGCAGGCCGCCGACCCCGGCCTCACCTGGCTGCGCAGCCTGATCCACGCCTGCCTGGAGCCCGATCGGGGCGCGTGAGTTCCCCTTCCGTCCTTTCCAAGTTCGAAGCACAACTCCGCATTGACTTCGGCATGGACCATTGATCTGGACGAATAGGGTTTGGGTCAGGAACGGGTGAGTCATTTGGGCACGATCGCCGACGAAGCCGGCGCAGCGTTGGTGCCGCCCCCGGGCGAAACGCTCGACGATGCGGCGTTGCCGTCGCCGGTACCCGCCGCCAATTCGATCCAGAAAGCCGATCGCCTGGTGCCGATGATCATCGGCGTGGCGATGCTGATCCATACGCTCGACGCGACGGTGATCGTCAATGCGCTGCCGACCATGGCGCGCGAGATGCACGAGGACCCGGTGACGCTGGATCTCGCGATCACCTCGTACCTCCTGTCGATCGCCGTCTTCCTGCCCATCTCTGCCTGGGTCGCCGACCGTTTCGGCGCGAAGAGCGTGCTGCGCGCCGCGATCATCTGTTTCGGGGCAAGCTCTTTGCTCTGCGGCTTGTCGCAGAATCTCACGGAACTGGTCTGCGGGCGCATCCTCCAGGGGTTGGCCGGCGCGATGCTGATGCCGGTCGGCCGGCTGGTCATCCTGCGCAGCGTGCCCAAGTCGCAGCTGGTCGAAGCGATGGCCTATTTCACCATGCCGGCGCTGGTCGGCCCGGTCATCGGGCCTTTGCTCGGCGGGTTCATCGTCACCTATTGGTCGTGGCCGTGGATCTTCTTCATCAACGTACCGATGGCCGTGCTGGGCGCGATCCTGGTCACGGTCTTCGTGCCGGAGATCCGGGCCGAGGCAAGCGAGAAGCTCGACGTCAAGGGCTTCGTCCTGACGGCGTGCGGCCTCGCCGGCCTGGTCTACGGCTTCAACAATCTGGGCCACGACGCCCTGCCCCCGGCAATCGTCGCGACGATGCTGATCGGCGGGGCGGTCTGCATCGCGCTCTACGTGCCGCATGCCCGGCGCACGCCCAACGCCATCCTCGATTTGTCGCTGCTCAGGATCCCGTCCTTTGCCGCGGCCTCGTTCGGCGGCCTGTTCGCGCGCTTCTCGATCGGTGCGGTGCCCTTCCTGATGGCCTTGCTGCTCCAGCTCGGCTTCGGCCTGTCCGCCTTTGCCGCGGGCTCGCTGACCTTCATGGGCGCGGTCGGGGCGATGACGATGAAGTCGGCGGCGCCGCCGATCATCCGCCGCCTCGGCTTCCGCACGGTGCTGGTCGGCAACAGCTTCCTCGTCGCCTTGTTCTCGGCCGGCAACGGCTTCATCCGCCCGGCGACGCCGCATGCCTGGCTGATGCTGTGGCTGCTGCTCGGTGGCTTCTTCCGTTCGTTGCAATTCACCGCGCTCAATACCTTCGGCTATGCCGAGGTCTCGAGCCCGCAGATGAGCCGCGCGTCGAGCATGGCGACGATGTTCCAGCAGGTCGCGCAGAGCCTTGGCGTCGCGGTGGCCGCGATCGTCGTCCACTATACCTTGTTGTGGCACGGCAACCGCCCCCTCGACGCGACCAGCCTCGAGCCGGCCTTCTTCCTGATCGGGGGCCTCTCGCTCGGCGGGCTGTTCTTCTTCGTGCCGCTCCATCCCGATGCCGGTGCCGAAGTGTCGGGCCGGAAATGATCCCGCTCCGGCCCGACTACTTATCGGCCGGCAAATGCGGTATGACTCGACGCGCGGCAAGAACGCCGCGCGCGCAACAAGCGTGGTCTCACTTACTCGGACGATGCAGATTCGGGACGTTGGGAAGAGGAAGATCGTATGCTCATGGAAGTCGTCAAAGGGCGGAGCGCGGGTATCAAGGTTCCCCAGCCCGATCCGCCGAAGCCCGGCGAGCTCATCCAGACGCCGCGCGAGATCGAAGGCCCCTTCTTCCGCCTCGGCGCGCCCAATCGTTCCAACCTGCTCGAACCCGGGGATAAGCCCGGCTGCGTCCTGTCGGGCCGCGTGCTCAACCCGCGCGGGGTTCCGATCCCCGGCGCGATCGTCAATATCTGGTCTTCGGATCTGGAGGGCAATTACGACCTGATCGGCTATCGCTACCACGGCTACCAGGTGTGCGACGAACAGGGTCGCTACGAATTCACGACGATCATCCCGGCCTGCTACGAACCGCGCGACGCCAAGCATTTCCACGTCAAGGTGCAGGGCGATTCCCCCCCGATCACCACCCAGCTCTATTTCGGGGGCGAACCCGGCAATGAGGACGACGAATTCTATTCCTCCCTGCTCGAGATCAAATATACCCACACCGACGAGAATGGCGTCAAATACGGCACCTATGATTTCGTCATCGCCCAGGTTCGCGACGGCGAGAATGTGACGGCGGCGAGTTACGCGGCGCGTGTTTAACGGGCGCTTCGGCGCCCCCCCAAGCGCGAACGAGTGGAAGATTCAGGCTTGGCCCGGCAGCGTGCACCGCCTGCGGCCGGCCCGGGGGAAAACCTGCGCCCGCGACACGAGACAAAGGCAAGACCTAACGGGGAGATGGGGCGTGAAGGCCAATCGTAAATTCCGACCGCAAGCCGGCATGGCGATATTGGCGACGCTGGCGGCCGCCGCCCCTGCGCAGGCAGCCGAGCCGCTCAAGGTCGTCGGCTTCCTCAAGGTCATGGAGATGGCACCCTTGGTCGCCGCCGCGGAGGCGATGCCGGGCGAGGTCAAGATCTCGAACGGCGGCATTCCGAGCCTCTGGCCCGGCGTCGTCGATGCCGTCGCCCCGACCGCGACCACCACCAAGGGGAATGTGCCGGATCTGGCCGGCAATGCCGAGACGCAGGCACTCCGCCAATCGGTGATGCATCCCGACCTTCGCATCATCCTGACCGTCACCGAGGGCAATTACCGGATGATGGCGCGCAAATCGTCCGGCATCCGCGCACTCGCCGATCTCAAGGGAAAGCGCATCGCCACGCCCGCGTCCACGTCGGCGGCCTATTATCTGCACAAGATGCTGGCCCGGGTCGGCCTGACCGAAGCCGACGTCACCGTCGTTCCCGCGGCACCCGACAAGGGCGGCGACATGCTCATCGCCGGCAGCGTCGACGCGCTCGCGGTGTGGGAGCCCGAGCCCGAGCGCGCCCGCCAGGCGCTCGGCGACAATGCCGTCGAATTCCATGAATTCGGGGTCTATCGCGAGGTCTATGACCTGAACGCCACCGCTGCGACGCTCGCCGATCCGGTCAAGCGCAAGCAGACCGTGGCCTATGTCCGGGCTTTGCTCGCCGCCTGTCATGACGCCACGTACAAGCCGGCGCGCGCCCAGGAACTGGTCGCCAGGAATACCGGCTACGATCTCAAGCTGGTCGAAACATCGTGGCAGCATCAGCGCTGGGCCTGCTATCTGCCGACCGACCTGCTCGACGTCCTGGTGGAGGAGGAGAAATGGCTGAGCATCCAGGACAAGCGTGCCCCGCGCGATCGCGCCCAGCTCGCCCGGTTGATCGACCCGTCGATCCTCGCCGAAGCGCAGGGCCGCTGAAGCGAGGAACTCCGCTGGAGTCCGATTCAGCGCAGCTGAAAAACAACCCTACGACTGCAGGTTGAGCGTACCGAGGATGCCGCCGTCGACCGCCCAATTCTGGCCAGTGACATGGCTCGCCGCATCCGAGAGCAGGAATGCCGCGACTTCCGCCACTTCCTCCGACGATCCCATCCGTCGTTGCGGCACGCGTTGCGCCCGCATCGGATTGGGCGGCAGAGCGTCCATCATCGGGGTCTGGATAAGCCCGGGGACGATGCAATTGACGCGGACATCGTGCGCCGCCGCTTCGAGCGCGGCCGCCCGGGCAAGTCCGAGCAGCCCATGCTTCGACGCGACGTAGCCGACATTGTTCGGCATGCCCCGTTCGCTGGCGAGGCTACCGGTGAGAAGGATCGCGCCGCGCTTGCGCTCGATCATCCCCGGAAGCAGACGCCCGATCGCCCAGAAAGGGCTGTAGAGATTGGTGCGCAGGACCTTGTCGAAGACAGTTTCGGCGTAGTCGCCCAGCGGCGCGAACTGGCCGCCGGCGCCGGCGTTGGCGAACAGTCCGTAGAGCGGACCGAACGCCATTTCGGCCGCGTCGATCGCAGCGAGCAAGGCGTCGCGGTCGGAAATGTCGGCCGCCGCCCCCTCTGCGATGCCCCCCGCGGCCCGTATCCGGGCGATCGCCGTGTCGAGCGCATCCGGCCGCCGCGCGATGAGGAACACCCGTGCGCCGCGTTCGGCCAGCAATCGGGCGGTGGCCTCGCCAATGCCGGTCGACGCACCCGTCACCAGGATTGGATCGCCCTGGAAGAGCAATTTCGAAATGGCCCACCCCCAATCGTTGGTCCTCGCCCCCACTTCTCCTATTCCGGCGAAATCGGCAACGCCGCCAATAGGAAGTGAGGAGCTTGCATGGCCAATCTCTACGACGTGCTTCGGGCCCGTGCGCCGTCGGACAAGAGCCGACCCTTCGCGACCTTGAGCGACGGGCGCGTCTTCACCTACGCCGATATCGAGGATCAGTCGGCGCGCTATGCCGAGGCCTTGCTCCGCTGCGGCGTGGCGGTCGGCGATCGCGTCGCGGTGCAGGCGCCCAAGTGCATCGAGATGATCATGCTCTACCTCGGCTGCCTTCGCGCCGGGGCGATCTTCCTGCCGCTCAACACCGCCTACACCGCCGGCGAGATCGACTATTTCCTGCGTGATTCAGAACCGGCCATGTTCGTCTGCGACGCCGCGCAGGTCGACACGGCCGGGGCGGTTGCGGAAGCCGTCGGCGTACCGGCGATCGAGACGCTCGACGAGACCGGCGGGGGATCGCTGTCGCGCCTCGCCACGGCCGCCTCGGGCCGCTTCGACACGGTCGCCTGCGCCGACGATGCGATCGCGTCGATCCTCTACACGTCGGGCACCACGGGCCGCTCGAAAGGGGCGATGCTGAGCCACGGCAACCTTGCCTCCAACGCGCTCACACTCGTCGACTCTTGGCATTTCACGCCGGACGACGTGCTGCTCCACGCGCTGCCGATCTTCCACACCCACGGCCTGTTCGTCGGCACCAACGTCACGCTGGCGGCAGGTGGATCGATGCTGTTCCTGCCCAAATTCGATCCCAAGGAGATCCTGGCCCTGCTGCCGCGCGCGACGGTGATGATGGGCGTGCCCACTTTCTATATCCGCCTGCTCGGCGAAAGCGGGCTCGATCGCGCGCGCGTCGCCGGCATGCGGCTGTTCATCTCGGGATCGGCGCCGTTGTCCGCCGACATCCACCGCGAATTCCGCGAGCGGACGGGCCATGCCATCCTCGAACGCTACGGCATGACCGAGACAAACATGAACACGTCGAACCCCTATGACGGCGATCGCGTCGCGGGCACGGTCGGCAAGCCCTTGCCCGGCGTCGAGATCCGGATCGCCGATCCCGAAACCGGCGAACCCAGGCCGCAAGGCGAGGTCGGGGTGATCGAGATATCCGGGCCAAACGTCTTCTCCGGCTATTGGCGGATGCCCGAAAAGACCGCGGAGGAATTCCGCAACGGCCGTTTCATTTCAGGCGATCTCGGCTTCATCGACGACAAGGGCTATGTCTCGATCGTCGGCCGCGCCAAGGATCTGATCATCGCCGGCGGCTACAACATCTACCCGGCCGAGGTCGAAACCGCGCTCGACGAGCTGCCCCAGGTCCATGAATCGGCGGTGATCGGCGTGCCGCATCCCGACATGGGGGAAGGCGTCGTCGCAATCGTCGTGCCGCGCGATCCTGCCTTCGCCGACGGGGCCGCGCTGACCAGCGCGCTGGCCGATCGCCTCGCCCGCTTCAAGCAGCCGCGGCACATCGTCTTCCTGCCCGAATTGCCCAAGAACACGATGGGCAAGGTGCAGAAGAATGTGCTGCGCGAACGGCATGGGGGCGTGTTCACGAAATAGCCGATGCGACTTCCGCTCAGGCTCTATGCCGCCACGGACGGGCCGGTATAGTCTCAGCCAGGCTGCGATGAGAAGCGGCCGGCGGAGGGGATCCGGATGGAGAACGGGGGGCGGCGGGCGGTCTATGTGGCGATGCTGGTCGCCGCTTTGGTCTGCGAAGGGTTCGACGTGACCACCGCCAGCTTCGCCGCACCGTTGCTGGCGCACGAGTTCGGGGTGCTGCCCGCGGCGCTCGGCCCCTATCTCACCTCGAACGCTTTCGGCATGCTGATCGGTTCGGCGCTGATCGCGCCGCTCGGCGACCGGGTCGGAAGGCGTCCGATGGTCTGCACCTGCACATCTGCCTACGGCGCCCTGATGCTGGCCTCGACGCTCGCCCAGAGCCTGCTCCAGCTGACCGTCGCACGCTTCATGATCGGGATATGCGTCGGCGCGCTTCTGCCGAGCGCGATCATCCTTGCCGGCGAACTGGTCGGCGAGGCCGCGCGTCTGCGGACCAGCGCGGCGGTGACGCTCGGCATCAGCCTCGGCGCGATGCTCGCCGGCGCGGCGGCCACGGCGATCTTGCCGAACCATGGCTGCCGGAAGTTCATCTTTGACGCCGGGATCGTCCACCTGCCCTATTCAGGCGTGCTGTGGGCCGCGCTTCCCGAATCCCCGGCAT
>Ga0153956_1003288_pt1 | contig 10583 bp, 9 predicted proteins | sample TSFL040MetaG_FD_104704 | JGI IMG/M metagenome (GOLD analysis project Ga0153956, IMG submission 104704) | Attine ant fungus gardens microbial communities from Florida, USA - TSFL040 MetaG | ecosystem: Host-associated > Fungi > Mycelium > Unclassified | place: USA: Florida, Wekiwa Springs...
CGCGTGACGGGGCTGATCCCAGGGCCACCGTCCGCGTACGGCACAACCCCGCCTGCTCCCCGCGTGACGGGGCTGATCCCCCGTCCACCCATTTCGCGAGCGCTGACTTGTTCTGCTCCCCGCGTGACGGGGCTGATCCGGAGAGGGCATGCCCTATGACGATGACGGCGTATCTGCTCCCCGCGTGACGGGGCTGATCCCGCGTCCCACACGGTGCTGAAGTCGTTACGCGCCTGCTCCCCGCGTGACGGGGCTGATCCGCGCCGCGCAGACGATCCGAGCGGGCGGCAAGGCTGCTCCCCGCGTGACGGGGCTGATCCCGACTCTTTGACCGCGTCGCTCTCGCGGCCGACCTGCTCCCCGCGTGACGGGGCTGATCCATGGACCCGATTGAGCGCTATGGCATCAGTCTGCTGCTCCCCGCGTGACGGGGCTGATCCGCGGCGGATCGACTGTCCCCGACCCGGACGCGCTGCTCCCCGCGTGACGGGGCTGATCCTGGCTGGGCATCACCGTGCAAGCGCTCAAGAAGCTGCTCCCCGCGTGACGGGGCTGATCCCCGACGCCAACGGCTCTCGTGTTTCCCCCCGAGCTGCTCCCCGCGTGACGGGGCTGATCCGTCCGTGTCCCGCTCCGTACGGGTCGCGTACGCCTGCTCCCCGCGTGACGGGGCTGATCCTCATGGCCGTGCATCTTGGAGAAGAGGGTCTCCTGCTCCCCGCGTGACGGGGCTGATCCCACAACACTGAGGTGACCGGCAGCATTATGTGACTGCTCCCCGCGTGACGGGGCTGATCCCGCTGGCAGGGTCGTGCTGATGGTGATGTCGCCCTGCTCCCCGCGTGACGGGGCTGATCCCTCGCAGTCCAGCCTTAGTCAGTCGTGCCTCGACTGCTCCCCGCGTGACGGGGCTGATCCATGGAGCAAGGACATGCCCGAGGCATACAAGTGCTGCTCCCCGCGTGACGGGGCTGATCCCACCACATTTCGGGCACCGGTACACGTACTGTGGTGCTCCCCGCGTGACGGGGCTGATCCCATCTGCGCGTTGTCAGCGCCCGCCTGCGTCGAGTTCTCCCCGAACGCAGCCAACACCACCGAGTCCGCGGGTGCACCCGCCCAGTCATGTTCCTACGACCTCGGCGCTAAATCTCTAGTCTGCGTCGACGCCGGCCAGGACCTGAACAGGGCCGTCCTCGAACAGGCTCACCTACAGGTCGTCGTGCCGACTGACGCCCGGGGTGCCACCCCTAACGCAGCCCTGGCCCCCGCTGGTGTCCAGACCACGTTCGTCCAGACCCAGCTCTACGACGACGCCAACTACGGCGGCTCGTTCTTCCAAATCACCAACTCCAGCGCCTGCAACGGCAGCACCACTTGGTACTACGGCCCCCTCGGCAACGTCGGCTGGTCCGGACGCGTGAGCTCGTTCAAGAGCTTCTCCAACTGCAGTACCAAGGTGTGGCAGGGCACCAACTACACCGGCGCCGCCTACGGGTACGCCGTCAACGCCGCGAACCTCGATGCGATGAACGACCAGGCCAACTCCGTCACCATGAAGTAACCCCATCAGCTGCGAGGCCGCGCCCAATCGTGGCCTCGCAGCCAAGCTGAGGGCCGGCGCGGGGGCAATCCCAGATGCCAAAGTCGAGCCCGGCTGCGCGAGCACACATACCCTGCAGTGCCCGCTGTTCGGGGTGGCCCGACGCGCTGCGTGTTCGGTGTGTCGGATGGTCTGCACCGCCCGATAGAGGATCTCCTTACGCCATCCCCGGCATCGTTCAGGCGGAGATGAGTCTTTCGACCTGCGCTAGCTCGTCGTCGTGCTCGTCGTGCTCAAGCTCGATGTCGTAGTCGTTCTGGATGTTCAGCCAGTACCGCTCCGAGAGTCCGAAAGCCTGAGAGAGTCGCAGAGCCGTGTTGGTTGTGATGCGGCGCTTGCCGTGGATGATCTCGCTCAGTCGGGTTTGAGGCAAACCGGTGGCCTGAGCCAGGCGGTAGGCGGTGATGCCCAGCGGCTCCAGGAACTCGGTCTGGAGAATCTCGCCAGGAGTGATCGGGTCGTGTGCCTTCGTCATCGGGGTTCCTCCTCAGTGGTAGTCGACGATCTGGACGTCGGTCGGGCCGGCGGTGGTCCAGACGAAGCAGATTCGGTATTGGTCGTTGATGCGGATGGAGTGCTGTCCATCGCGGTCGCCGGTCAGCTTCTCCAGCCGGTTGCACGGTGGAATGCGCATGTCGTTGATCGTCTCGGCCACATTGAGCAGTCGTAGCTTCTTCTGGGCCATGCGCTGCAGGTCGGGACCGAAGTGCCTGACATGCTCACGATCCCAGACCTTACGTGTCGGCTCATCTGCGAACGATTGGATCACTCACCTGATACTAACGCAGAACGATAGTATTGCAAGTCGGGAGCATGAGGTATGACGCGCGAGCCAGGCCGGGTTTGCCCACATCTTGCCCACACTTGAGTGAAAGCCAACGTGATCACAGTCATCGTGCGTGACCCAAAACCCGCGTAATTCCGCGGTTTCCGACGCGGCGCCCATTGTTCTTAAGGGGCTGAGTAGAGCACACGGCTCATAATCGTGGTGTCGCGGGTGGGCCCACGGAGCAGGAGGCTCCGCGGCGCGGATGCGGCGTGGAGGGGCGACGGGGACAAGTCCCGCTCCCGCTACTCACCTGGAAAACACGGGGAACGGCAGCCTGAGCCTGCGGTGCACCGAGCTCGCGCAGGCTGCTCCCCGCGTGACGGGGCTGATCCGACCGGCTTGCCGGTCCATCCGGCGAAGTCCCTCTGCTCCCCGTGACGGGGATGATCCAGCGCGCCGATAAACTCTCATGGTGACTTCCCGCATCCTCGTCAAGAATCTCGCCGCCCATGAAGACGGTCCCGTCACCGTCTCCGGATGGGTCGAGACGGTGCGCGATCAGAAGAAGGTGCAGTTCGTCATCCTGCGCGACGAGTCGGGCGACGTGCAGCTGGTGCACCCGCGCGCGGCTGCGACGGCGACAGAGGTTGTCGAGACATCCGACGACGTTCCGGTGGGCGTGAGCGTGACGGATGACGTCGCCGAGACGATCTCGTCGCTCACACTCGGCTCCTTCATCACCGTCACCGGCGAGCTGAAGCACGACGAGCGCGTGAAGCTCGGAGGCATCGAGATCAAGGTCGAGTCGCTGACCGTGAAGACGTACGCGCACCCCGAGCTGCCGATCGCGGCAGACTCCGCACTGGACAAGCGGCTGGACTACCGGTTCCTCGATCTGCGTCAGCCGCGCAACACCCTGATCTTCCGCGTGCAGACGACGCTCGAGCACGCGTGGCGCACCTGGTGGATCGAGAACGGCTTCCTCGAGGTGCACACGCCGAGCTTCATGGCGACGCCGTCGGAATCCAGGGCCGAGCTGTTCCAGCTGGACTACTTCGACATGGGCACCGCCTACCTGGCGCAGAGCCCGCAGCACTTCAAGCAGATGGCGCAGGCCGCCGGATTCGGCAAGGTGTTCGCGATCACGCCGGTGTTCCGTGCCGACCCGTCGTTCACCTCGCGGCACGCGGCCGAGTACACCTCGGTGGATGCCGAGATGAGCTGGATCGACTCGCACGAAGACGTCATGGCCATGCAGGAGCAGCTCATGGTCGCCGGCCTCACCGCGGTCAAGGAGAAGCACGGCGACGAGATCCTCGCCGCATTCGGCATCGAGGTTCAGGTGCCGACGACGCCGTTCCCGCGCATTCCTCTCGCCGAGGCGCACGAGATCCTCAAGGCCCGCGGCTACACCGTGCCCCGCGACGACGGCGACCTGGACCCGGAGGGCGAACGCCAGATCGCCGCCTACGTCAAGGAGACGTATGGCCACGACTTCGTGTTCCTCACCGACTACCCGCTGTCGATCCGGCCGTTCTACCACATGGTGGATGACGAGACAGGGCTCACCAAGAGCTACGACCTCATCTACAACGGGGTCGAGATCACCACGGGCGCCCAGCGCGAGCATCGCATCGACGTTCTCGAGGCACAGGCCACCAAGAAGGGACTCGAGCTCGCGGGACTCGACTCGTACCTCGACTTCTTCCGGTACGGCATCCCGCCGCACGGTGGCTTCGGCATGGGCCTGGCCCGCGTGCTGATGCTGCTGCTCGGCGAGGCATCGATCCGCGAGGTGACGTTCCTGTTCCGCGGCCCGACCCGCCTGACCCCGTAGAGAACGCGGTACCTGCGCCACCCTTCGCAGGTTGAGGAGCACCGCGAAGCGGCGCGTCCCCACCGTGGGTTGAGGAGCACCGCGCAGCGGCGCGTCTCCACCGTGGGTTGAGGAGCACCGCGCAGCGGCGCGTCTCGAAACCCTCGCCCGTCGCGGGACCGGGTTTCGAGACGCGCGCCTTCGGCGTGCTCCTCAACCCACGGGGGACGCGCGCGCCTGCGGCGTGCTCCTCAACCCACGGGGGACGCGCGCCTGCGGCGTGCTCCTCAATCCACGGGGTAAGGGGCGCGTCAGGCGAAGGCGGCCGCGTCGTAGTACGTGACGTGGGATGTCCAGCCGTGCGGCATCAGCAGGTCCGACCACTCCTCGCGAGCGGCATCCGTGTCGAAGCTCACGTCGACGCGCTCACGCCACCTGCCGTCCGCCATGTGCTGCAGCGTCGCCTCCCATGTGACGCCAGGGGTCTGCTTCGCCTGAAGCCGCAGGTGCAGGCCGATGCCGCGCTCCTGCGACAGCAGCCTGATCAGACCTGAGTAGACGGATGCCCGTCCCACCTCCTCGAACCACGGTCTCAGGCTGCGCACGAGCACGTCCGCGCTCCAGAGGACGGTCGTCGGGAAGCCGGTGCGCGACTGGTAGATATCCACCGCGATCACGCCGGGCACCCTCCGTAGCGTGATCCGAACGTGGTCGCGGGTCTCACCGTCGTGAACAGCCGACCGGAACGAGATCGGAACGGCGGGCATCGCCAGGTCGACGCCGACGCGTCGGGCCGTATAGTCCGCGATCGTCTGCTCGCCGGCGAAGAACGGGCGGATGCCCTCGAGATACCTGGCCACCTCGGGTGACGGCGGGCTCTGCTCGATCGATCCCGCGGTCTCGGCGTAGCTCGGCGAGTGGTGGGTGACGGCGATGCGGTAGCCGAGCGGCAGCGGCGGACCGGCCTTCACGGTGAGCCACTCGGCGGCATCCCCCGTGACCACGCTCGGGATGCCCGGCGCGGCGCCCTCGACGATGATCGGGTTCTCCCGTCCCTCGAGCCGCGGCACGACATCCAGCACGTGCTCCAGCGAGAGCACGGACACCGTGTGCGGCAAGCGGTATCGCCCGATCGGCGACCCCGCGGTCACCAGATGCGTCACGGTGAAGCCCTCGCGTTCGGACACATCGGCGATCTGCGTCGCCACCATCCCGCCGAGGCTGAACCCTGCGACCAGGACCGGCTCCCCCGAGCGGATACCCGCCTGCCGCATCGCCTCGACGGCCGCCCTCGTCAGCGTGGTCTCGTGCATCGACAGGGCGACGAAGTCCGCGGTGAGGTCGTTCGGTGCGACACCGGCCCGCGGATGCCACGTCTGAGTGCTCGGGAGCTGCACGAGCCAGCGGCGCCCGGGGCGGGCATCCGTCTGCGCTGTTTCGCCGGTCGACGGCGTCGGCGCTGATGAGTCGATGCTCACGACCCGGATGACCGCGACCTCGGCCCGGTCGTCGAGGTCGGGGTCGCCGAGATCGTCGATCTCGCGCTGGGAGATGAAGAGCTCGCGCAGCCCGTCGATGCGGATGCGGCGCACCGCCGTGAGCGCCAGCCCCGGCAGCCCGAGTACATCGGGAAACGGGCCGAGCGCCAGGCCTGCGAAGTGCGTCGGAGTGTTCCATCGTGACGATGCAGGCTCGAATCGCACGGTGGCCGCCGGGTCGCGCCACCATTCGAGGAAGTCAGCGCGCTGCGGAAACGACCGCCGCAGGAACTCCTCGTACGGCATGACGGAGACCTCGGCGCCGTCGTCGAAGTAACCACGATTGCGGCCGAGCCCGACGAGCTTGGCCTCGAGGCCCGGCACGTTGAACACCGCGAGGTACGGTCGCGCCCGGAACCGCGGCAGCACGAGTCCGACCAGCGATGCCAGCAGCGCGAGCGGCGCGAACAGAAAGCCCGCCGTGCGCGCGGCGACCCCGATCGCACGGGGCAGAGTGGCCACCCATGCGTCGTTCATGACGACGGCCCGGTCATCCCGATCGATGGGCGGGCGCAGCTCGAATGGATACGGATGACGCGCATGGCCTCGCACCACGAACCAGCACCAGTCGAACACCGTCACGACCAGCCAGACGGCTGCCCGAACGATCCAGGCGACGATCGCGACCGCGACAGCGAGGACGCCGACGGCGAGCAGCACCACGGATGCCACCGCGATCAGCACCGTGAGCCCGACCCAGCCCGCGATGCCCCGAGGGTGCCGCATCCACGGCGGCAGCTGCGCAGCCGGGGTCTGCTCCGCGTCGGTCTCCGGGGCGCTCATGCCGCGCGCGGCCCGACACAGGCGGTGGATGCCCGCACGCCGCGACCACGGCAGGAACGGGCATCCGGGTTCATGCGCTCCAGCATAGGGACGGCTGCCGACGACGCAGCGCAGCACGGCGATGCCCGCGCCCGTACGATCGAGGCATGCCCACGCTGACGAACCTCGTGGCCGTTCCGGCCGGGGACTACCTGATGGGATCCGACCGCTTCTACGCCGACGAGGGGCCGGTGCACCGAGTGCACGTCGAAGCATTCGAGCTCGACGAGCATCCCGTGACGAACGAGCAGTTCGCGCGGTTCGTCGACGACACCGGATACGTGACGCTCGCCGAGCGCCCGCTCGACCCAGCGGACTTTCCGGGCGCCGATCCCGCCGACCTCGTGCCCGGCGGACTGGTCTTCACGCCGTCCACCGGGCCGGTCAACCTGGCCGATTGGCGCCAGTGGTGGTCGTGGGGAGCTGGGGCGAGCTGGCGTCACCCCTTCGGACCCGAGTCGTCGATCGACGGCAAGGAGCGGCATCCCGTCGTGCAGGTCGCGTACGAGGATGCCCTTGCCTACGCCGAATGGGCCGGTCGGCGTCTTCCCACCGAAGAGGAGTGGGAGTACGCGGCTCGCGGGGGCGCCGACGGACTGGTCTACGCCTGGGGTGACGAGCCCCGGCTCGACGGACGTCTGATGGCGAACAGCTGGCAGGGCAAATTCCCCTACCTGAACACGGGGGCCGAGGGGTGGGTGGGCACGTCGCCGGTCGGCTCATTCCCGGAGAACGGCTACGGCCTGGTCGACATGATCGGCAACGTGTGGGAGTGGACGACCACCTACTACTCGCCGCGTCACGACGTCGCAGCGTCGCGATCGCTCGGGCTGCACGACGTGAGCGGTGGTCCCGCTGAGGCCCACGCGCACGTGCATGCCCACGACGCCGAGCTCCACGAGCAGGGTCACGACCACCACGACGATCACGATCACGGCCCGGATGCCGCACACGATGCCGAATGCGCCTGTGGCCCCAGCGGCTCGGTGCGCCCTCTGGCGGCGAACGCCTCAGCCACGCGTGCGGAAGAGGATGCCCGCAAGGCCGCCGCGAGCCGCGAGCCCGGATCGCTGACGCCGCGCCGCACGCTCAAGGGCGGATCGCACCTCTGCGCGCCGGAGTACTGCCTGCGCTACCGTCCGGCCGCGCGGTCACCGGAGGCGGAGGACACCTCGACCACGCACATCGGCTTCCGTCTCGCCCGCTGACCCGTCCCCCGTGGGTTGAGGAGCACGCGGCGCAGCCGCTCGTCACCACCGCCGGTTGAGGAGCACGCGGCGCGGCCGCGCGTCCCTACCGTGGGTTGAGGAGCACGCGGCGCAGCCGCGCGCGTCTCGAAACCCGAACTGCGAGGACAGGGCGGGTTTCGAGACGCGCCGCTCCGCGGTGCTCCTCAACCCACGGTATGGCCGCGCTCAGACGGTGAAGTCGACTCCGGCGCGACCGACCGTGTTGGCGCGCACGAAAGCGACCACCTCTTGGTGCACGGGGTGGTTGACGTAACTCGTGAGGCCGTCCTCGTCATCGAACTCCGAGACCAGCACGACGTCGAAGTTGTCCGCAGCCCCCGCGTCGTTGAGCCCGACCTCGAATGACCGGATGACGTCGATCTGCGGTGGCAGCGAGAGCAACCGGTCACGCAGCTCCGTCTTGATGCGCCCGCGCTCGTCATCCGTGTCGCCCGCGACCTTCCACGTCACAATGTGCCGAAGTGTCATCGTTCCTCCTCGTGAGTCCGGCCACGATCGTATCGGCCGTGACGCATGGTGATGCAGCGGTGCCCGGCAGTGCGGTCAGCGCAGGGCTGCGGTCAGCGCAGTGGTGAGCCGGTCGGGGTCCACGCGCCAGTAGGTGTGCTGCCTGCCGTCGATGAGCACGACCGGGATCTCCTCCGCGTAGCGGTCGAACAGCTCGGGCTCGTCGAGGATCGAGCGCTCGTCGATCGCGACGCGCGAGCCATCCGGAAGGGTATCGATCACCCGGTGGATGACCTCGCGTGCGTCATCGCAGAGGTGGCAACCCGGCTTGCCGATCAGCGTGAGCCGAACGGCAGACCTGGACTGGGCATCGGACACACTCTCAGCCTACGTGCCCGTCGCGACGCCCGCTGTGGGTACGAAAAAGCGCCGGGGCACGGCCCGGCGCTCATTCGTGCATAGTGCTTACTTCTTGTTGCGACGCTGGTGGCGGGTCTTGCGAAGCAGCTTGCGGTGCTTCTTCTTCGCCATACGCTTGCGGCGCTTCTTGATAACGGAACCCACAAAGACCTCACAAAAGTTCATCAGGATGCTGCGGGGCGCCCGGCAGCACGATCGCCCAGTCTACCATCCGCGGAGGGGTAGCCCGTCGCGGTCATCCCACGACGGTCAGCGACGGCGCTTGGGGCGCACCCGGTCCACCACGCTCGAGACCCGGTGGCTGGTGTCGGCGAACACCTTGCCGACCTGCGTTGCGAAGTCCTTCGTCTCGTCCGTGATGCCGGTGACGGCGCTCACATCGATGTCTTCGATCTCGAACCCGCCGCTCGTGAACGGCATCAGCCAGTCCTCGATCTCATCGAGCGGGGAGACGTCGATGCGGTAATAGCGGTGCTGCCCCTCTTCGCGCACCGTGACCAGTTCCGCCTCGCGCAGAACCTTGAGGTGTTTCGACACCGTGGGCTGACTGAGCTCGAGATCCCCCACGATGTGCGAAACGCTCACCTCACCGCTCTCCGAACTCTCGGAGGCCTCGAGCAGCACGCGAAGGATCTCGCGCCGTGTGGCATCCGCGACGATGTCAAAGATGTCCGGCATCGTCCCAGGCTACTGGGCGGAGGCGGGCTGCACCATGCCTTTGCCGGCATCCATTTCGGGTGATGCATGCCGTGAACGGCACGCTGGGCAGCCTTGCCGGGCTGGTTCGGTGCCGCGATAGCATCGACCGCGCGAGGCTTTTGCGGGAGGGGCGGCCGATGCGGGCTGAGGCAGAGGCATCCCGACACCTGATGCCGACGACGTGGTGGGGACGCGTTCAGCTGCGCATCAACACGTTCTCGGGTGCGAGCCCCTCGAGGTTCGCACTGATCGTCTTCACCGCCCTGGTGCTCATCTTCACCCTGCTGTTCTCGCTGCCCGTCTCCTCGGCGACATCGACGGTGACCCCGCTGTCCGACGCTTTCTTCACCGCCGTGTCGGTGATCTGCGTCACGGGACTGTCGACCGTCAACATGGCGACGCACTGGTCTGGGTTCGGCGACATCGTCGTCTACTTCGGCGTGCAGATCGGCGGAATCGGCGTGCTGACCCTCGCGTCGATCCTCGGCATGGTGATCTCCCGCAGGCTCGGGCTGCGCGCGAAGCTCATCGCCGCGAGCGACAGCAATCCGCTCCGAGTGCACGCCGGCCCCGTTGCCGAGGGACAGGCGATCCGCCTCGGCGAGATCGGCAGCCTGCTGCGCACGGTGGCGCTGAGCGGCATCACGATCGAGCTCGTCGTGGCCGCCGTGCTGTTCCCGCGCCTGCTGGCGCACGGCTTCTCGCTCTACGACGCCTCGCTCAACTCGCTCTACTACTCGGCGATGGCCTTCACCAACACGGGTTTCACCCCGAACGCGCAGGGCCTGACCCCGTTCGCGACCGACTACGTCTTTCTCTTCGCCCTGATGGTCGGCGTGGTCGCGGGAGCGATCGGCTTCCCGGTGATCTATGCCATCACGCAGAACCTGCGCAAGAAGGTGCGGCGCCGGTTCTGGACGCTTCATGTCAAGCTCACCATCGTCACCTTCACGGTTCTGCTCGTCGGCGGCTGGGTGCTGTATCTCCTGCTGGAGGCTGGGAACACCAAGACCATCGACGCACACGGACCGGGGAACGCCGTCTTCCAGTCCCTCTTCTTGTCGGTGATGGCGCGATCGGGCGGGTTCTCGGCGTTCAACATCGATCATCTGAACTCGTCGAGCATGCTCGTGACCGACATGCTGATGTTCGTCGGCGGCGGCTCGGCGTCGACCGCCGGCGGCATCAAGGTGACGACGCTCGCCGTGCTGTTCCTCGC
>Ga0153956_1003289_pt1 | contig 10582 bp, 11 predicted proteins | sample TSFL040MetaG_FD_104704 | JGI IMG/M metagenome (GOLD analysis project Ga0153956, IMG submission 104704) | Attine ant fungus gardens microbial communities from Florida, USA - TSFL040 MetaG | ecosystem: Host-associated > Fungi > Mycelium > Unclassified | place: USA: Florida, Wekiwa Springs...
AAATTGCTGGCTAACCTTATAAATCAAAGGCACCATTACACCGAAACCCATCGAGTCGATAATACAGACCAAAACCAATATCCAAAGCGTGCGATTAATCTTCACTGACATTTTTAGCTGAATATTTATGATATATAAACAGGCAATTAAAGAAAACGGTTGGGCTAAAAGTATACAGACCTTGAATAAACCGCGTCTGATCAGAATTGTTCGGCCTCTTTTTAAGGCCGGGTGATCTTGGCTTGACTATTGTAATTTACCCATTATGAAATTGCTGAAAAATATATATTATAGTGCTGATTAAAAACAGAAACCATGAGCAAACAGGAAAAAGTTAGCCACAAACAACCGGATGAAATCGGTAAGCATATGGAAACCGGTAACGATATTAATCAGGCCATCAAACAACAGGGAGATGACGCTGTCGCCGGTATTACCCGAGATACCGATGCCGCCAAACACGGGCAAATACCAGATGAACCTGCAGATGATAACCACGAACTCACGGGGGCACCATAATTAGTATTTGATGCTTACCTTTGTTTGTTGAGTAAACATAAGCCGTTTATGAAAAAAATAGGGTTTTTGTCATTTGGACATTGGTCTGACCATCCAGCTTATCAAACGCAGACAGCGGGTGATACTTTGCTGCAATCTATAGAACTGGCCGTTGCTGCCGAAGAAATTGGATTGGATGGTGCTTATTTCAGGGTACATCATTTTGCGCGCCAATTAGCCTCGCCTTTTCCGTTACTTTCGGCTATTGGTGCCAAAACCGGCAAAATTGAGATAGGAACCGGCGTCATTGATATGCGCTATGAGAACCCGCTGTATATGGTAGAAGATGCCGGAGCGGCCGACCTGATTGCCGGCGGACGTTTGCAATTAGGTATCAGCCGTGGTTCGCCGGAACAAGTCATCGACGGCTGGCGCTACTTTGGTTACGAACCTAGGGAGGGAGAATCTGACGCCGACATGGGGCGCCGTAACGCATTGATTTTCCTGGATAAATTAAAAGGTAACGGATTTGCGCAACCTAACCCATATCCCATGTTTCCAAATCCCCCTGGGTTATTACGACTGGAGCCGTATTCTGATGGCCTGCGCGAACGCATCTGGTGGGGAGCAGCTTCTGACGCAACAGCTATTTGGGCGGCCCAAAATGGCATGCATTTACAAAGTTCTACACTGAAGTTTGATGAAAGCGGCGAACCCCTTCATATTCAGCAAGCCAGGCAAATCAGATTATATAAAGAAGCCTGGAAAGAAGCCGGTCATCAGCGCGAACCCCGGGTATCAGTAAGCAGATCTATTTTTGCGCTGGTTACCGAGCGTGACCGTTATTACTTTGGACAACAGGCAAAAGCTTCTGACAGCTTCGGTTATATTGAGGCTAATAAACGCGCCGTGTTTGGCAGGAGTTATGCTGCCGAACCCGACCAACTCATTAAAGAATTAGCAGAGGATGAAGCCATTCGGGAAGCTGATACATTGCTCCTTACCATTCCAAACACTTTGGGTGTTGACTATAATGTACACGTGCTTTCAGCTATTTTGGAGCATGTAGCCCCTGCACTTGGCTGGCGTTAACAAAAATCAATTTGCGTTGTTATAAGAAAAAAGGAGGACACCATGCCCTGGTACAACGGCGACTATCCGCCATCTTATAAAAACCAACCGCGCTATCTGCGAGAAAAGGCCGTGGAAATAGCCAACGAAGTTTTAAAAGATAATGGTGACGAAGGCATAGCCATAGCCACCGGTTTGAAACGCGCGCGGCAGCACTTTGAAGAACACCCGGAAGAAATACCTGAAAACGAAAAAGATTGAATAAATGCCTTCTGCCGTCATCAAATCGTATAGCTATGATGCCAGCAGCCAAACGCTGGAAATTCAATATCACTCGGGCAAGGTATACCATTACCTTAACGTGCCTGAAAAAGTTTTTCGGGAAATGCGCTCAACCATGGTTAAAGGAATCTGGTTTAACCGGCACATCAAAGGAAAATATCCCTTTAGTGACGTCACTCCGGGGCTAAACCAAACCGAGCTGTTTAAGCCATCAAACAAAAAACCAGATTGATATCCGGCTGTATTAGTTTAACAGGCTTTGCCATCGGCACGTTTCACCTGGTAAAATTTCAATGACAGTAAACCTATTGCCTGTTTCTGTCGTAGCTTTGATCATAACACCATTTCATTAATTAAAACCATCTTAGCATGTTTAAAAAATATTATCACATGTCTTTTTTAATTTTAAGCTTTTCGCTGTTTGTAGCGCAGTCCGGCTTTGCCCAATCAAAGATGTTGGCAAAAGGCGATGCAGCGCCAGTGTTTAACGCCAAAGCCAGTCTGGCCGGTAAAGAATTTGACTTTTCATTAAAAAAGGCGCTTGCCAAAGGGCCTGTCGTGGTTTATTTTTATCCTTCGGCCTACACCGGGGGCTGCGATGCGGAAGCCCACGCCTTTGCCGAGCAAAAAGAGAAATTTACAGCTGCCGGAGCCACCATCATTGGCGTATCAGGCGACGACATTGAGCGATTGAACGCCTTTTCTTCTGATCCGAGTTACTGTGCGGGCAAGTTTGCTGTTGCGTCAGACGCGGCAGGTAAAATTGCCGAAACATATGGCCTGGTAATGTCGCCGCCAAAACTTGGCATTAAAGATATACGCGGTATAGAAATTAACCACGGCTTTATTCCGCGCACCACTTATGTTATTGGTAAAAATGGCAAAATTACAGCTGTATTTTCATCAGAAACCGATCATATTTCAGCTACTGACCATGTAGAAAAATCTCTGGCCATTGTAAAAGGGTCTTAATTTAGAGCCGAGTTCAAGATTTACTCTGTGCAATATCAAGTTATCAAGCCTCAGGTCTACACAGGTCTGGGGCTTTTTGCGTAGTAATCTTGTTACTATTTTGTTACACGGCTTTCCTTTTTATTAGTTTTATACTTCGAGAGAGTTCCCAATTATATCCGGTATAAATTCTACAATTATGAAAAAAATAGGACGCCTTATTTTAGCTGGTATCATTTTGCCGGCACTTACCTATTCGCAAACCAAAGCACGCCTTACCAGCTACGTGAATCCGCTCATTGGCACAACAGTGCTGACAGACTCGGCCGAACTGGGCTACAACCCGCCATGGCGCACCTGGAATGGCCTTGTTGGGCCGGCGGCGTGCGTGCCGTTTGGCATGGTTGAGGCCGTGCCTGTCACTACATATGGCAGTGGCAGTGGTTATGAATATGAAGTGAATACCATCAAAGCTTTTACACAAACCAGCGGCACTGACTGGGAAGCGCAAAACATACCCATTATGCCTTTAGAGGGTAAAAATTTTACTGCGGATGATTTTGCCTCGCCATACACTCACGCTAAAGAAACAGCTAAACCGGGATACTACCAGGTGCTTTTAAGCCGCTACAACATTAACGCTGAGGTGACGGCAACCAAGAGAGCTGCTTATTATAAATTCAGCTATAAGGGCGCACAGGATAAAAAACTGGCTTTTGACCTTGTGCACGCAGGGGGCGGCAGCAGCACCTGGGAAATTAGTAAAGCCGGCGATAATATAATTACAGGCCGTCAGGGCAATCTATATTTCTACGCTGTGATGAACCACAAGATCAAAAGCATTGACACCTACAAACGCAACCCTAACCAGCCTGAAATCCCGCGAAGCGGACAAGGGGCCGGCGGCCAGCGAAAAATTACAGGCAATATTGATGTGCCGGTTATCACGTTCGAAAGATCTGCACAACCTTTAGAACTTAAGATTGCGATATCAAGCGTTAGCCCGGAGGGTGCTAAGCTTAATTATACTACAGAGATCTCTAAAAAAACCTTTGCCCAGGTTTATAAAGAAGCCGACGATATTTGGGAAAAAATGCTGGGGAAGGTAAAGGTTACCGGCGGTACACAAAAACAAAAGGTAATGTTTTACTCATGCCTATACAGGCAGTTCTGGTACCCTTGCATCACCAGCGACGTGGATGGCAAGGTAGCTTTTTATGAACGCAAAAGGCGCGCCGCAGGCGAGGTTACCGCTCCGCCGGCTGTGCGTACCTCAAGAGATACCGTACCGGGTTTTGATACTTATCAAAGCCCGGGCTTCTGGGATGTCTTCCGCACGCAATTGGTGGTTACCGACATGCTGCTGCCTAAGGTGAGCAATGACATTATTAAATCCTTAATTCTTACCGGCGAGCATTCAGGTGGTTTTCTGCCGACGTCATTCCATGGCGATTTTGCTTCGTCGTACATCGCGGGCTCTTACCTGCGCGGTGTGAAAGATTACGATGTAAAAAAAGCGTACAAGCTAATGCTTAACAACGCCAATACGCCAACCAGCGCCAGCGTACGCGGCGCCCGGCCCCATAACGACGACTACCTGAAACTGGGCTACATTCCTGAAGCCGATATTCCGCATCCTACTACCGAAACCGTATCAACCGCAGGTACTACCAAAACCCTGGAGTTTGCTTATTCAGATTATTCTATTGCGCTATTGGCCAAAGCTTTAGGCGATAACGAAACGTACAATACCATGCTAAAACGCAGCAAGAACTACAAAAACGTTTTCGACCCGCAAACCGAACTGATGCGCGGCCGCCTTGCCGACGGTAAATGGTGGAGACCGTTTGATCCGGCTTATCCTTACTATGAATTTATGTATCGCGAAGCAAATGCCTGGCAGGCATCCTTTTTTGTACCGCAGGATACTAAGGGGCTTATCGCCCTTTACAAGAGTCCAAAAGATTTTGAGTTAAAGGTTGATTCGCTTTTTACTATTCCATGGGGCGGTTACGCAAAGGATAATTTATCATGTTTTTTGGGCCAGTTTTGCATGGGTAACCAGCCCGACTTTAACTACCCTTATCTTTACTATTTTGTAAATAAACCAGAAAAATCACAAGCTATATTGAATAAACTGATGTCTGATTATTTCGGAATGGGTCCTGAACACCTAGCCCTGGCCGGTATGGACGACCACGGATCGCTTACGGGATGGTATGTGTTTGCTGCCATGGGTATTTACCCATATTCGCCGGCCGACCCGGAATACATCGTTTCAGTACCTGTTTTCGACAAAGTTGAAATGCAGCTTGGCGATGGTAAAACATTCGTCATCAATAAAAAAGGCACAGGTAAAAACATAAGCAAAATAGCCGTTGGAGGCAAAACCCTTAATGGCTGGTTTGTTAACTACGATGATATGCGCCAGGGTAACGCCCTGGATATTTATACCAAATAGCATTTCAAAAAGATACCGCAAGCAGAAAGCCTCAAGTTGAATAATTTGAGGCTTTTTGTTTTTGGAAATTTGCAAACATGACCTTTTATTTCGCGTCCTGAATAAAGGCAGCAGCGCTTGCCGGCGGCGAGGCTTTCTTAGCTTTCAGAATATATTCTATTACATCATAAGTTGAGGCATGTTTAATAAAATCGTAAGTTGGGCGGTTTGCTATCATAAATTCGTCCAGTTGCTTTCCCTCGTAACCGGTGTATTTAGTAACCAGGCTTTTGGTAAAACGGCTGTCTACAACATCATCATAATAATCTCTGATGATAGTTCTTTGCAGCCGGCGCGCATTTTTCCCTTCGCGGCTGAAATGGTTGTATAGCTTTTGGATATTTATAGCAAACCCAAAGCCTATCTCAAGCCAGTCCTTATCGTCGCCAATACGGTATATTTGTTTATAATCTGATTGAGCTTTCTTTAATTTTTTTTCGGGGTTGTTTCTTGAGTCCCTGATCACTACTACGCCTAAGATAGTGGCCGATGACCTAAGTACAATCAACAACGAGGGTTGGTTGTTATAAACAAACGTATCGGGTTTAAGTCCGGGGTAACTTGTTAAAAGGGTATCGCCTTTATTTACGGCTATCATAAATGCGCCTTCAGAGCCGCTTATAGTTTGCTTTTTTGACTTTAAGTTTTTAATGGTCGCTCCGTTGATCGGTTTGGCATTGCCGGTAACCAAGCCATACCTGGTTTGCCCGTAAACTAAAGGCCCCGACATCAAGATCAGCGCTGCCAAAAGCCAGCGTGAACCTGAAATTTTGCTTAACATTGTCGAAAGAATCACGGTAGTAAGATTTAGTTTACCTAATATAAATAAACTGCCTAAAAGTTAACCCCTATATTAAAATTTTAACATCATTAAATTTCAATATCGGGATTACAAACCCTTGTATTTCAAATAAGCTTACCGAAGCATTATGAAAAAAACTGTAATACTATTAAGTTTAATATGCACCATATTACTGGCACAGGCGCAAAAAGTAATTGAGCCCTCAACCAAAGCTCATCCTGAATGGTCTAAGCCATTCCCGCCGTTTCAAATTGTGGGCAACCTGTATTATGTGGGTACTTATGACCTGGCTTGTTATCTCATTACCACACCTCAGGGTAATATTCTGATCAATACCGGGCTGGCTTCATCGGCAGGCACCATTAAGGCCGGCATTGAAAAACTAGGTTTTAAATTTGCCGACACCAAAATATTACTAACCACTCAAGCACATTACGACCACATGGGCGCTATGGCCGCCATAAAAAAGATGACCGGCGCGAAACTGATGGTTGACGCCGGCGATGCACCGGTAATAGCTGATGGTGGCCGTTCTGACTATTATTTTGGTGGCGATGTTTGCCTGTTTGAACCCGTAAAAGTCGACAAGCAGTTACACAACAACGATATTATAAGCTTAGGCGGCATGCAGCTTAAGTTGCTTCACCACCCGGGGCACACCAAAGGCTCATGCAGTTTTTTGTTTGAGGTGAAAGACAAAACCCGTAAATACAAAGTGCTTATTGCCAATATGCCCACTATCATTGCTAGTAAGCCATTCGCTGATATTATAGCTTATCCAAATATTGCTAAGGATTATGCCTATACCCTTAAAGCCATGAAAGGCCTGACGTTTGATATCTGGTTAGCATCCCACGCCAGCCAATTTAACCTAAGCGGCAAGCATCATCCCGGCGATAAGTATGACCCGGCTGTATTTATGGAGAAAAAAGGTTATTACGCGCAGCTTGATCAATTGCAAAACGAGTATAACAAGAAAATAAAAACCAGATAGTAAGCAAACTCTATTTAACCAGCAGCTGTTGAAACTGCAGACTATCGCCCTTAAAAGCGTCAAAGTCAACCTTATGGTTTATGCCGTTAATGGTGGCAATGTCTGAGTGCTGCCAAAACCACCAATTAGTACCTTTGGCTATTTGCAGCTCTTCCTGATAATAGTGGGCAATCCATAAGGTATAACCATCAAAATGTCCGGCCAGGTAATCACGATAATAACTAATACCGGTGTAAATAATAGGTTTTACGCCGCTTACTTCTTCTACTTTTTTAACGAAAGCACTCAACTCGAGGCGCATTTTTTCGGGCGATACGCCGTCCAATACTTCGATATCTACAACTGCGGGCAGGTCCCCTTTTTCAAGCTTAACATTTTGCAGGAAGAAACGGGCCTGCCATAAACCGTCCTTTCGGGGGCGGAAGAAATGATAGGCCCCGCAGATAATGCCCGCCTTGGCAGCCTCTCGCCAATTACGTTTAAAATAAGGGTCTACCTTTAATAACCCCTCGGTAGCTTTGATAAACGCAAAGCGAATGCGCACACTATCTTCTTCCATCGAGGCTACCCGCGGCCAGTCGATCTTGCCCTGAGCGTACGATACATCGATACCATGCATTTTATAATTGGTAGGGATAGGGATACCAAAACTGTGGTAAGTACGGTAATTAGGCGCCGCACCTATATCTATAACCCAGCGCCAGCCGGCGCTGAATATTTTAACCACATACCCATAATAAAACGGCGACAATAATACCAGTAACACGCCTGCCAATAGCAGTTTCCACGAAAATGGCGCATTAGCGGCTTTCTTCTTTTTAACCGGTTTTTTTTTAGCCGGAGCACGTTTTGTCTTTACCGGAGATTTAGACTGACTGCGATTCACCGCGCGAAGATACGATGCCGTTTCATGACGGCAAAGCAATAAAATGATTGTTCGCAACTGAACATCGTATTGTATCATAACCGTGCAGTCAAATCCACCCATAAATAAACATATTACTGATTATCAATAAATTAAAAAATGGCATAGTATTAATTACACCCACAATGATTATTTTAAACCTTCACCAACATGATCAAGAATTATATCAAAATTGCCTGGCGCAATGTGGTTAAAAATGCCACCCAATCGTCTATCAACGTCATAGGGCTTGCCATAGGCCTGGCCAGTTTTATTGTTATTTTGATATACCTTAATTATGAGCTGAGCTATGATAAGTGGGACTCATCGCTCAAAAAGGTTTACAAAGTATCTATGAAACAAAACGACGAGGTGCAGCCTACTACACAAGCGCCTTTAGCCAGCATGTTAGCCAGCAACCACCCGGATATTGAAGCTGCAACCTGCATACAACCCGATGATGACTTTGAATGTTTAATGGCCGTGGGCGACAAAAAGATATACCAGAAAGGCATTGTAACTTATACCGATTCCTCATTTTTCAAAGTGTTTCCGTACCATTTAACCATGGGCGACGTTAACACGGCCCTGCTACCGCCTAATGCCGTTATTTTAAGTGAAGAGGTAAGCCATAAGCTATTTGGCAACAGCAACCCTATTGGCAAAACTATCAGAATGTTTAGCCAGGTAGAGTGCCTGGTTACCGGCGTATTGCAGGAGCCCACCAGCCCCACGCACTTTAAAACCAAAGTTTTAATGCACGATCCCTGGTGGAAAACCAACAAGCACTGGCAAAATTTTTCTTATTTAACCTACATCAAGCTTAAACATCCGCTTGCCGACCAACAACTGGAGGCCAGTATTGATAATGTATATTTTAGAGACTGGGTAAAACGTACCGGTAAATCGCTGGCTACCGCTAAGCGTACCGATTTTCACCGCAGTTTATTTACTGATAGGGTGGGTAACCTGCACAACTTCCCTAAATACGGAGCCAGCAATTTTAAGATCACGCTGACGCTGCTGGTTTTAGCTATGTTTCTGCTCATTGCCAGCGCCATTAACTTCAGTAATTTTTCCATAGTACGGGCCATAACCCGTGCCCGCGAGGTAGGCATACGCAAAGTACTGGGCTCCAGCCGGTGGAATATAGTTTTCCAGGCCCTTTTTGAGATCAGCATACAATGTTTAATAGGCTTAACGCTGGCCATGGTATTGGTATCGGTAATGCTGCCTTATTTTAGCCATAGCTTTAATGTGCCGCTCTCATTTTTAGGTAGCGATAATTTGCTATCCATCTGCTTGCAAATAGGCGGCAGCTTGCTGGCCATTATTTTGGTTTCGGGTTTATACCCGGCTTTGTTCCTGTCCAACTTCCAGGCGGCCAATGTTTTAAAAGGCGATTATAAAACCGGCAACAAAGGCGTGTTTTTTAGAAACAGCTTGTTGGTGGTACAATTAACTCTGTCGGCTTTATTTATTACCGGTATTATCATCATTAACCGGCAATTAAGCTTTATGCAAAACAAAGACCTGGGCTTCAACCCGTCGCAGGTAGTGCGCATTGAAGCCGGCCAGTCAACCCGCGATGATAATTTGCTACCGTACGTAACATGGTGACCTCTATATCGGGGGTTGAGTATATGTCAAAAACAACCTCGGTGCCTGCCGGTGCAGGTATTGACACCAGCACTAATGATTTTGGCTTCGAGGGCGCAAAATATCGCCTTAACTCGGTAAAAATCAGTGCCGATTTTTTCAGAACCCTGGGTATTAAACTGGTTAGCGGCCGTTATTTTGAAGACAGCCGCCCGGAAGATCAGGACAATACCGCTATCATCAATGAGTCGGCCGCCAGGCGGTTGGGTGTAAAATATGCCGTTGGCAAAAGCATTACCTTTCCTTATTGCGATACCCTGCCTTACCGCATTGTGGGCGTGGTGAAAGACTTTAATGTACAAAGCCTTGAAAATAATGTAGTGCCAACTATATATTCTATATCTAATGCACATTGCGGTTTCAGGTCGGGCGGCGCTATTTTGGTTAAAATAAAAAGTAATCGCATGAAGGCGGCATTGGCGGGCATCACCAAGATCTGGAAAAAGTTTGAGCCTGATTATCCTATCCGCTATACCTTTCTCGACCAAAACTTTAAAAACCTGTACGCTACTTACGATAGGTTGAGCGAAATTGTATTGTTCTTCTCCGTGATATCCGTCTTGATTGCCGTTAGCGGATTATTTGCCCTGACCTCATTCCTGGCGCAACTGCGGGTAAAAGAAATTGGTGTACGCAAAGTGTTGGGTGCATCGGTGGTAAATATCACCACCTTATTATCCAGAGATTTTATGAAGCTGGTTATACTAGCTATCATCATAGCCACGCCTATAGCCTTCTGGGCAATGAGCAAATGGCTTAGTGACTTTGCTTATCGCATTAGTTTACAATGGTGGATGTTTGCCTTGTCGGGCGTATCGGTAATTATTATTACCGTATTAACGGTAGGCAGCCAGGCCATGCGGTCGGCTATGGTAAACCCGGTAAAAAGCTTACGATCTGAGTAATCCCGGTGGTTACTTA